>Ga0066710_100007936_pt1 | contig 10225 bp, 7 predicted proteins | sample GraSoiAngelo_159_FD_79666 | JGI IMG/M metagenome (GOLD analysis project Ga0066710, IMG submission 79666) | Grasslands soil microbial communities from the Angelo Coastal Reserve, California, USA - 14_1009_16_40cm | ecosystem: Environmental > Terrestrial > Soil > Grasslands | place: USA...
ATCAGGTCGACGAGGCGCGCGTCGCGGGCGCCGACGCGGTGCTCCTGATCGCCGCCGCGCTCGCGCCCGACGCGCTCGCCAACCTGCGCGAGCGCGCCGAGAAGCTCGGGCTGTGTGCGCTGGTCGAGGTGCACGACGAGGCGGAGCTCGACGCGGCGCTCGCGGCGCGCGCGCGTGTGATCGGGATCAACAACCGCGATCTGCGCACGTTCGAGACCGATCTGGGTGTCACCGAGCGGCTCGCGCCGCGCGTATCGGAGGGGGTCGTCGTGGTGGCCGAAAGTGGCATCTTCACGCGCAGCGATATGGCGCGATTGGCGGCGTCCGGAGCGGATGCGTTTCTCGTCGGAGAAGCGCTGATGCGCGAAGCGGACGTGGCGGGCGCGCTGCGGCGCCTGCGGAGGGCCTCGTGAACGTTCGAATCAAGATCTGCGGGATCATCCACCCCGACGATGCGGAGAGCGCGATCGCGGCGGGCGCCGATCTGCTCGGGCTGAACTTCGTACCGAACTCGCCGCGCTGCCTCGACCTCAAGACCGCGGCCGCGATCGCCGAGCGCGTCGCGGGCCGCGTCGAGCTGGTCGGCGTGTTCCAGAACGCAGAGCAAGAGGAGATCGACCGCGTGCTGCGCCGCGTCGACCTCGATCGCCTGCAGTTCCACGGCGACGAGACGGAAGAGCAGGTCGAGTCGGTCGATCTCCCCGTGATCAAGGCGATCCGCGGCGCCGATCCCGAGGCCGCCGAGCAGTATCCGGGCACGATGCTGCTGCTCGATCACCCGACCGAGGGCGGCGGCCGCGGCAAGCCCTGGAAGTGGTCGGATGCCGCGGCGCTGATCGAGACCGGCTGCGACGTGATCCTCGCGGGCGGGCTCGACCCGGACAACGTCGGCGGCGCGATCGCGGACCTCGGCGACCTCTTGCCGTGGGGGGTCGACGTCGCGTCGGGTGTGGAGGGCGCCGCGCACCGCAAGGATGCCGAGAAGATCAAGCGCTTCGTCCTGGCGGTGCGCGCGGCCGAGGCGCCGCCGAAGACCGACGAGCCGAAATGAGCGCAAGCCGGCCCGGATTTACCAGTCGCGCCGACGAGCGCGGCCGCTTCGGCGACTACGGCGGGCGCTATGTGCCCGAGACGCTGATCGCCGCGCTCGACGAGCTCACCGAGGCCTATCCGCGGGTCACGCGCACGCACGAGTTCACGGCCGAGCTCGATCAGCTGCTGGCGAACTATGCGGGCCGGCCGACGCCGCTGTTCTTCGCGCGCCGGATGACCGAGGACCTCGGCGGCGCCGCGATCTATCTCAAGCGCGAGGATCTCGCCCACACCGGCGCGCACAAGATCAACAACGTGCTCGGCCAGTGCCTGCTCGCGAAGCACATGGGCAAGCCGCGCGTGATCGCCGAGACCGGCGCGGGCCAGCACGGCGTCGCGACCGCCACCGCCGCGGCGCTGCTCGGCCAGCGCTGCACCGTCTACATGGGCGCCGAGGACGTCGCGCGCCAGGCGCTCAACGTGTTCCGGATGGAGCTGCTCGGCGCGGAGGTACGGCCGGTCGAGAGTGGATCGCAGACGCTCAAGGACGCCACCAACGAGGCGCTGCGCGATTGGGTCACGAACGTGCGTGACACCTACTACTGCATCGGCTCGGTGATGGGGCCGCATCCGTATCCCACGATCGTGCGCGACTTCCAGCGCGTGATCGGGATCGAGGCGCGCGCGCAGATCCAGGCGGCCGAGGGGCGGCTGCCCGACGCGATCGTTGCATGCGTCGGCGGCGGGTCGAACGCGATGGGGATCTTCCACCCGTTCCTCGGCGACGCGGGCGTGCGCCTGGTCGGCGTCGAGGCGGCGGGCGAGGGGCTCTCGACGGGTCGGCATGGCGCTGCTCTGTCGGCAGGCGCACCCGGCGTGTTGCACGGCATGAAGAGCCTCCTGCTGTTCGACGACGACGGGCAGGTGTTCCCCGCCCACTCGATCTCGGCGGGCCTCGACTATCCCGGCGTCGGTCCCGAGCACGCCCATCTGCGCGACAGCGGCCGCGCCGAGTACGTGACCGCGACCGACGAGGAGGCACTCGAGGCGTTCCTCTATCTGTCGCGCACCGAGGGGATCATTCCCGCGCTCGAGTCGGCGCACGCGGTGGCGCACGCGCGCCGGCTGGCGCCCGAGCTCGGCCGCGGCAAGCTGCTCGTGATCAATGTCTCGGGGCGCGGCGACAAGGACGCTCCGCTGGTGCGCGAGCTGCTCGCCAAACGCCGCGCGGGGCGCGGCGACGCGTGAGTCGCCTCGCCGATTGTTTCGCCCACCTGCGCGCGCGCGGGGAGAAGGCGCTGATTCCGTTCGTGACCGCGGGCGATCCGGACCTCGCCACCACCGAGGCGCTCGTGCCGGCGCTCGCGCTCGCGGGCGCCGACGCGATCGAGCTCGGCGTGCCGTTCTCCGATCCGATGGCGGAGGGCCCGACGATCCAGCGCGCGAGCGAGCGCGCGCTGAAATCGGGTGCTTCCCTGCGCAAGGTCCTCCAGCTGGTCGGCAAGCTGCGGCCGCAGGTCGACATCCCGATCGTCTTGATGGGCTATGCGAACAATCTTCTGGCAATGGGGGAAGAAGAATTTGCCGTCGCCGCAGGCGACGTCGGACTGGACGGGCTGATCGCGGTCGATCTGCCGCCCGAAGAGGGCGAGGGCCTCCACGCGGCGCTGCGCGCGCGCGGCGTCGATCCGATCCTGCTCGCAGCGCCGACCACGCGCCCCGAGCGGCTCGAGATGCTCGCGAAGCGCACCGCGGGCTTCCTCTACTTCGTGTCGCTCACCGGGACCACGGGAGCCCGGCAGGCGATCTCGGAGACCCTCGAGCGCGAAGTGCGTGCAGTACGCGCTGTCTCCGACGTGCCCGTATGCGTGGGATTTGGCGTGTCGACGCCCGAGCACGCGGCGCGGATCGCGTCGTTCGCGGACGGCGTCGTGGTGGGCAGTGCGCTCGTCGACCGGATCGAGCGCGCCGGCTCGCCCGATGCGGCGGTCGAGGCGGCCGCGGCGTTCGTCGCGGAGCTCAAGCAGCCGCTGCGGTGAGCCGCGCGTAGAGTGCGCGCACCCGGCGCTCGGTGTCGGCGAGCGCGCCGGAGTTGTCGATCACGTGATCGGCGAGTTCGCGTTTGCGGTCGAGCGGCAGCTGCGCGCGCACGCGCTGGAGCGCGTCTTCGCGCGAGCACCCGTCGCGCGCGATCTGCCGGTCGATCTGCACCGCCTCGGGCACCCAGACCACCACGGTGGTCTGGACGTTGCGCGCCGCCGCGCTGCCGCGCCCGGACTCGCGGCCTTCGAACAGCAGCGGGATGTCGAGCACGACCAGTTCGACCTTCGCCGCGATCGCATCGGCGAGCCGGCGCGCGAACTCGGCGCCGACCTGCGGGTGCACGATCTGGTTGAGCCGTGCGCGTGCTTCCTCGTCGGCGAAGGCGATTGCGCCGAGTGCCTTGCGGTCGAGCGAGCCGTCGGCGGTGAGGATCCCCGGGCCGAACGCCTCCGCGAGCTCGGCCACCATCGGCATGCCGGGCGCCTGGAGCTCGTGGACGATCGCGTCGGCGTCGATCACGGTGGCGCCGAGCTCGCGAAGCATGCGCGCCACCGTGCTCTTGCCCGAGCCGACCCCGCCCGTCAGTCCGATCACGACGCTCACGCCGGCAAGCTTAGGCCGGGCTCGCGTCCTCCGGCACATCGTCTTCGTGCACGATCACGCAGTTCTTGCCGTCGGCCTTCGCGCGGTAGAGCGCCTGGTCGGCCTTCTGGAAGAAGCGCTTGCGGTTTCCGTTGAACGCAGCGACGCCGACCGACACGGTGACGCGCAGCGGGCGCAGCGAGTCGTCGACGATGAACGACGACTCGGCGATCGCAGTGCGCACCTTCTCGGCGAGCAGATAGGCGCCCGGCGCATCGGTGCCGGGTGCGAGGACCACGAACTCCTCGCCGCCGTAGCGCGCGCACAGGTCGCTGCCGCGCACGGCGCCGTTCAAGATCTGCGCGATCCGCACGAGGATCTCGTCGCCTGCAGCGTGGCCGAGCCGGTCGTTCAGCCGCTTGAAGTCGTCGATGTCGATCACCAGGATCGCGAGCGGCTCACACGTGCGCTCGACGCGGCGGATCTCGCGCGTGAGGTGGTCCTGGAAGAAGCGGTGGTTGTGGAGCTTGGTGAGCCCGTCGGTGATCGAGAGCTGGTTCAGGATCTCGTTCGCCTGCTGGAGCTCGTGGTTGCGGTCCTTCAGGTGCCGGTTGGTCTCCTCGATCTCCTCGCGCTGCGCGTGCTGGTGCTGGATCATGTCGTTGAACGTGCGCGTGAGCAGCCCGATCTCGTCGCGCGACGACAGCTCGGGGATCTCGAGCTCGGAGTGACCGAGCATCACGCGGCGCACCGCCTCGGACAGATGTCCGATCGGGCGCACGACGCGCGCGGTGATGCGATAGGCGATCAGGCTGAACGCGAGGATGATGCAGAGATCGATCGCGAACACGCGCTTCACCACCGAGAGCACCGGCGCGTAGGCGGTCTCGAACGGCGCGATGATCGCGACGTTCCAGTCGAGCACGGCAACCGGCTGGGTGGCGGCAATCACGTGCTCGCCGCCGAGCTCGGTGTCGCGCAGCGCCCCGCGCGAGTGGAGTGCATCGACCTCGATCCGGTCGAGCGGGACGCCGCCGGGCGTGTTGCCCACGTGCAAGAGCACGCGACCCGCGCGATCGACCAGCGCGAGCGCGCTGTGCTCGTTCGGGAGCTCCACCTCGAGCAGCGGGGCGAGTCGCGCGAGCGAGACCACCCCCACGAGCTCCGGCCCGCCCGACTCCGACACCGGCGCGACGGCGAGCGCCCACTCGCCCGAGGCGAGCCGGACCGCCGCGATCCGACCCGCAGCGCGCAGCGCGTTGCGCGCCTCGTCGGGTGCGACGCCCCACGCGTCCAGGCGCGACCCGCCGCGGTTGTAGAGCGCGAGGCCGTCGAGCATCTCTCGATCTCTGAGGCCGGCGAGCACCGACGGCTGAGCCGCACGACGGCGCGTGTTGTATTCGAGCTGTAGCCGGATCGCGCACACCCACGGCTCGAGTCGCTGCGCGGCGTGATCGAGCGACAGCGGGTAGAGGCGCTCGATCACATCGCGCAGCGAGCGGCTCGTGCTCTGGATCGTGATCCAGGAGACGACGGTCGCGGTGATGAAGGTCGACGCGAAGACGAACAGGATCAGCTTGGAGGCCAGGCTGCTCCAGGCCGAAGGGCGATCTCCCGGCTTGCCCGGGTCGTGGCCCGGTGTCGGGGAGTCTGTGTCTGCGATCACAGGAGTGGCCACGCCGGTGCGCTTATCGACATCGTCGCCGGGGGGCTTGAAGTGCAAGACGCGAACGGATTCGCGAGGTTGCGGTCAAGCCCCGCGGGAGGCAGAGGCGTCGGCGGGCGCCAGTCCGGTAACCTGCCGAGATGCAACGGAAATCGGGCCGCGCGCGTTTGCAGCGCCCGTGGCGGTTGACTACTCTGCGCCCTGATTTTTCAAGGGGTTAGCGCGTTTTCTCCATGTCGCGTGCCGAATCGGAACGCCCGCTGCGCGATCGGGCCGCCTCGCAAGTCGAGATCGAGCGGCTGCGCGCGCGCATCGACGCCGTGGACGACGCCATCCTCGCCCAGCTCAACGAGCGCGCGGAGCTGGTCGGGCAGGTCGGTCGGGAGAAGCAGGCGGAGGGCAGCGCAGTCTACGAGCCGACGCGCGAGCGCCGGATCATCGAGCGCCTGCGCGCGGGCAACCCGGGTCCGTTCCCGTCGGCGGGGATCGCGCCGGTGTTCCGCGAGATCATCTCGGCCACGCGCTCGCTCGAGGAGGCGATCCGCGTCGCCTATCTCGGGCCCGAGGGCACGTTCTCGCACCAGGCCGCGCGCGAGCACTTCGGCGCGCTCGCGGTGCTGTGCGGCGTCGCGAGCATTTCCGACGTGTTCGCCGCCGTCGAGGCGGGGCGCGCACAGCTCGGGATCGTCCCGGTCGAGAACACCACCGAGGGCGTGGTCACGCAGACGCTCGATGCGTTCGGCGAGCGCGAGGTCAACGTCTGCGCCGAGCGCGTGCTGCGGATCTCGAACGCGCTGCTCTCGCGCAGCGGCCGGCTCGAAGACGTGAAGCGCGTGATCTCCCACCCGCAGCCGCTCGCGCAGTGCCGCCGCTGGCTCGATCAGCAGCTGCCCCAGGCCGCGCGCGTCGAGGCCGCGAGTACTGCCGCGGCGGCGCAGCAGGCGGCCGAGGATCCGGAGTGCGCGGCGATCGGGTCGCTCTGGTCGGCCGAGGTGTACGGGCTCGCGGTGATCGCCGCGAGCATCGAGGACCGCCGCGACAACAGCACGCGCTTCCTCGTGATCGGGGGGGATCCGCCCCCGCCCAGCGGCCGCGACCTCACCTCGGCCGTGTTCACGATCCGCCGCGACGAGGCCGGTGCGCTGTTCCGGCTGATCGAGCCGTTCGCGCGCGAGCGGGTCAGCCTAACGTCGATCCAGCTCCGGCCGATCAAAGGGAAGCCGTGGGAGTACCTGTTCTTCATCGACTGCGAGGGGCACCGCTCGGAAGCCGCAGTGCACCGCGCGCTGGAGGGCGCCGGGCGCGTGGCGCACTCGACGCGCGTGCTCGGGTCGTTCCCGCGCGCGGAGGACGACCGGCCGCGCTCGCAAGTTTCGCGCAGCCCGCAAGGCGGCGATGCCGCCGCGCAGCGAGGCGAAGCCGAGCGAAGCGTGGGCTCCCGCGAGGGTGGAAGGCGAGCGAAGACCAGCAGAGGGGCGGAGGCCGTTGAGATGACCCTCGAAAAGATCGTGAAGCCGCACATCCGCGAGCTCGCCCCGTACGAGCCCGGCAAGCCGCCCGAGGAGCTCGAGCGCGAGCTCGGGATCGAGGGCGCGATCAAGCTCGCCTCGAACGAGAGCCCGATCGGCCCCTCGCCGCGCGCGCTCGCGGCGGTGCGCGAGGAGCTCGCGGGCGTACACCGCTATCCGGACGGTGCATGCTTCGATCTGCGCGCGGCGCTCGCGAAGCGCTTCGGAATCGAGCAGTCACAGCTCGTGTTCGGCTGCGGCGCGGACGAGATCCTCGAGCTCGTCGCGAAGGCCTTCCTCGGCACAGGCGACGAGGCGGTCTTCGCGTGGCCCTCGTTCGCGATGTACCCGATCGTGGTGAAGGGAATGGGCGCGACCCCGGTCATGGTGCCGCTCGACCGCGCGCTCGTGCACGACCTGCCCGCCATACGCGCTGCGATCACCGGACGCACGCGCGTCGTGTTCGTATGCAATCCAAACAACCCGACCGGCACGAGCGTCGGCGCCGCGGCGTTCGACGCGTTCGTAGGCTCGCTGCCCGCCGAGCTCGTGCTCGTCGTCGACGAGGCCTATCGCGAGTACGCGCGTCGGCCCGACTTCCCCGACTCGCTCGCCTGGGTGGCGCGCCGGCCCGGCACGATCGTGATGCGCACGTTCTCGAAGATCTACGGGCTCGCCGGGCTGCGCGTCGGCTATGGCATCTGCGATGCGGAGCTCGCCGACTATCTGAACCGCGCGCGCCATCCGTTCAACGTGAACCGGCTCGCCGCCGCGGCGGCACTCGCGGCGCTCGGCGACGACGAGCACGCGGAGCGCTCGCGGCGCGTGAACGCGGAGGGCGTCGAGTACCTGACGCGCGAGCTGCGCGCGCTCGGCGTCGAGGTGTGGCCGACCGACGCGAACTTCCTGCTCGTCCGCGCGGGCGAGGGCATCTTCGGCCGACTCCAGCGCGAGGGCGTGATCGTGCGGCCGCTCGCGGGCTTCGGGATGCCGGACTGTGTGCGCGTGAGCATCGGGCTGCCCGAGGAGAACGAGCGGCTCGTGAAGACCCTGGCCCGGATCCGAAGGGGCACCGCGTGAAGGTCGAACGCCTTGCGGTGGTAGGCCTCGGCCTGCTCGGCGGCTCGGTCGCGCTCGCGGCGCGCAAGCGCGGCGCCGCGCGCGAGGTGGTCGGCGCCACGCGCAGTGCTGACGCCGCTGCCACCGCGCTCGCCGCCGGCGCAGTCGACCGCGTCGCGCCGATCGCGGAGGTGGCGCGCGGCGCGGATCTCCTGGTGCTCGCGACGCCGGTCGGCGCGATGGCGGCGATGGTGCGCCAGATGCACCCGGGTCTCGCGGCGGGATCGGGCGCGGTGATCACGGACGTCGGCAGCGTGAAGGCGTCGCTCGTCGACACGCTGCCGGGGCTCCTGTCCCCGGGCTGTTGCTACGTCGGCTCGCACCCGATGGCGGGCAGCCACCACCGCGGCATGTCGCACGCGCGCGCGGATCTGTTCGAGGGTGCGGTCTGCGTGGTGACGGAGGCCGCCGATCCGCGCGCGGGCGCGCGCGTCGTGGCGTTCTGGGAAGCGCTCGGCGCGCGTGTGGTGCGCCGCACTGCGGTGCAGCACGACGCCGAGGTCGCCTGGGTGAGCCATCTGCCGCATCTGCTCGCGTTCGCGTTCGCGGGGTCGCTGGCCGCGGCGCCGGGGTCGGCCGCCGAGCTCGCCGGCGCGGGCTTCCGGGACTTCACCCGGATCGCGCGCAGCGACGCCGAGCTCTGGGCCGACATCCTCACCGAGAACCGCAAGGCGCTCGCGGCGCCGCTCGGCGCGGCCGGGTCGCAGCTCGAGGCGATCGCCAAGGCGCTCGAAGCAGGCGACGCGGAGGGGTTGGACCGGCTACTCTCCGCGGCCCGATCCGCGCTGTTCCCGGCGCCGCCGGCGTCCCGTTCCGCAACCGATACCGCTACCGCGCGCGCGCGCGGCGACCGTTCCAAGGGAGATTCCGATTGAGCCATCCCGAATCCTTCGCTGACCTGTTCGAGAAGAGCCTCCGCTCCGTGAAGGAAGGCGAGGTGGTGAGGGGCAGGGTGCTCGCGATCGACGACGAGCACGTGTCGATCGACATCGGCTTCAAGTCCGAGGGGATGGTCGCGGCCTGGGAGTTCATGGACGAGGACGGCACCGTGCTCGTCTCCCCCGGCGACGAAGTCGACGTGCTGCTCGAAGAGGCCGAGGGCGAAGACGGGCGTGTGGTGATCTCGAAGGAGAAGGCCGACCGCCTGAAGATCTGGGACGACATCAGCCGCGCGTACAAGGCCGACGAGGCGGTCGAGGGCGTGGTGCTCTCGCGCGTGAAAGGTGGCCTCGCCGTCGACATCGGCGTGAAGGCGTTCCTGCCCGGCTCGCAGGTCGACCTGCGGCCCGTGCGCAACCTCGAGCACATCGTCGGCCAACGGCTCCAGTTCAAGATCATCAAGTTCAACAAGCGCCGCGCGAACATCGTGTTGTCGCGGCGCGCGCTGCTCGAGAGCGAGCGCAAGCGGATGCGCGAGACCACGCTCCAGACGCTGGCGCCCGGCCAGATCGTCGACGGCGTGATCAAGAACCTGACCGATTACGGCGCGTTCATCGATCTCGGCGGAATCGACGGCCTGCTCCACGTCACCGACATGTCGTGGGGCCGCGTGAACCACCCGAGCGAGATCTTCCACGTCGGCGACGAGATCAAGGTCAAGGTGCTCAAGTTCGATTCGGACAACGAGCGCGTCTCGCTGGGCCTGAAGCAGATCCAGCCCGACCCGTGGATCGACGCCTCGATGCGCTACCCGATCGGCAAGCGCATCTCGGGACGCGTGGTGTCGCTCGCCGAGTACGGCGCGTTCCTCGAGCTCGAGCCCGGGATCGAGGGCCTGATCCACGTCTCGGAGATGTCGTGGACCAAGCGGATCAAGCACCCGTCGAAGGTGGTGAGCGTCGGCGACACGGTCGAGGCCGTGGTGCTCGACGTCGACGAGCGCGACCGCAAGATCTCGCTCGGCATGAAGCAGATCGAGCCCAACCCCTGGAGCGTGATCGAGCAGAAGTACCCGGTCGGCACGCGCGTGTCGGGCGCGGTGCGCAACGTCACCAACTTCGGCGTGTTCGTCGGGCTCGAAGAGGGCATCGACGGCCTCGTGGTGCTGTCGAAGCAGCGCGCGGACTTCGTGCGCGTCTGGGATCGCGTCAAGGACGCCTACGATCAGGCACAGGTGGTCGAGGGCAAGCTGGTCCGGAAGATCAAGGGCGGCGTGGTCGTCGACCTCTACGGCGTCGAGGCGTTCCTGCCCGGCTCCCAGATCGCGCTGCGTCAGGTGCAGAACGTGGATGCCCTGTTGAATCAGATGGTCAAGGTGCGGATCATCAAGCTCAAC
>Ga0066710_100007938_pt1 | contig 10225 bp, 10 predicted proteins | sample GraSoiAngelo_159_FD_79666 | JGI IMG/M metagenome (GOLD analysis project Ga0066710, IMG submission 79666) | Grasslands soil microbial communities from the Angelo Coastal Reserve, California, USA - 14_1009_16_40cm | ecosystem: Environmental > Terrestrial > Soil > Grasslands | place: USA...
AGCGCGCTTGACCCCAGAGACGGCGCGCCAGATCGGCACTGCCGCCAAGGCGCGCGCCCTGGCCGACCATACCTACACGCAACGCGTCGCGTTGCTGCAACAGGTCTTGGACGGGATTGAGCGATGAGCGCCGTCATCCCGCCGCCCTCGGACAGGCTGCTGATCGTCATCCTCGGCCTGTCGATCACCTCCTCCTGGGGAAATGGCCATGCAACGACCTATCGCGGCTTGATGCGGGCGCTATCTCGCCGTGGCCACGAGGTGCTATTCCTCGAGCGAGATACGCCCTGGTACCGCGACCATCGCGACCTGTCACAGCCGCCCTTTGGTACGACCCGCCTGTACGACAGCGTTACCGACCTGCACGAACGCTGGAGCGGTGTGCTGCACGACGCCGATCTGGTCATCCTCGGCTCCTATGTGCCCGACGGGATTGAGGTAGCAGAGCTCGTGCAGCGGACGGCCGGCGGGCTCGTCGCGTTCTACGACATCGACACCCCCGTAACGCTGGCATCGCTTGCCGCAGATACCTGCGATTATCTCACCGCCGAGCTGATACCAGGGTTCGATCTCTATCTCTCGTTTACCGGCGGGCCGGTGTTGCGCCGCATCGAGCGCCACTATGGCGCGCGCGCGGCACGGGCGCTCTACTGTTCGGTCGATCCGGACTGCCATCGCCCATACACCATGGAGGCAGACTGGAACCTCGGTTATCTCGGCACCTATAGCACCGATCGTCAGCCAACGCTCGAGGAGCTTATGTGCGCGCCGGCGCGCCGGTGGCCGGAAGGCCGCTTCGCCGTAGCGGGTCCGCTCTACCCGCCCGACCTGGTGTGGCCAGACAATCTGGACCGCATCGAGCATATCGTGCCCGGCCGACACGCGATGTTTTTCGCCCGACAGCGTTTCACGCTTAACGTGACCCGTATCGATATGATTCGTTGCGGCTATTCGCCGAGTGTCCGCCTGTTCGAGGCCGCGGCCTGCGGCGTCCCTATCATCAGCGATTGGTGGCCCGGTCTCGACGAATTCTTCCTGCCTGGGCATGAGATCCTCGTCGCCGGCAAGGCCGATGAAGCGCTGTGCTATCTGCGCGAGTTGCCGGAGAGAGAACGGCTGGGGCTCGCCTGCCGCGCCCGTGAGCGTGTCCTCAGCTGCCACACCGCCGCGCACCGCGCCGCTGCTCTGGAGTCCTACGTCAAGGAAGCGTGGGACCGCAGAGGCACGCGGCCGAAAAGTTCCGCGAGACGGGGTGTCTCCAGGAGGCCGACGCCGACCCTTCAAGGGACGCCGCCGCAATGAAGCTGGTGATCTTTGGCCTGTCGGTCAGCTCGTCCTGGGGGAATGGACATGCTGTGCTGTGGCGCGCGCTGATCCGAAGCCTGGGAGCGCAAGGGCATTGCACCGTGTTCTTCGAGCGCGACGTGCCGTACTACGCCGAGAATCGCGACCTCACCGAGCTGCCAGGCGGTTTGCTGATCCTTTATCGAGACTGGAGCGAGATTGCAGTCGAGGCCAAGCGGCAGCTTGCCGAAGCCGATACGGCGATCGTGACGTCATATTGCCCCGACGCGCTCGCCGCCGCCGACCTGGCCTGCGGCGGTCGAGCCCTGCGAGTCTTCTACGATCTTGATAGCCCTGTCACCCTGGCGCGGCTCAGTGCCGGCGAGCCGGTCGCCTATCTCGGCGCGACCGGGCTTGCTGAGTTCGACTTAGTGCTAAGCTATGCCGGAGGTGGCGCGTTGACGGCCTTGCGCAAGCGCCTGGGCGCATGCCGGGTTGCTCCGCTTTACGGCTGCGTCGATCCGGAGCGGTATCAGCCGGCATCATTGCCAGGCGCCTCGCGTGCCGCGCTTTCCTACCTCGGCACCTACGCCGAAGATCGGCAAAGCGAGTTGAGCCGGCTATTTCTCGAACCGGCGCGACAGCGCCCGCACCTGCGCTTCATTATTGGCGGCGCTCAATATCCGAAGGGCTTCCCCTGGCTCCCAAATATTTTTTTCGAGCATCACGTGACCCCTTCGGCGCATCCGCGGTTTTATGCTGCGGCCCGTTCGACGCTGAATATCACACGGGCAGCGATGGCCGCGTGTGGCTGGTGCCCGTCAGGCCGTCTGTTCGAGGCGGCGGCCTGCGCCACTCCGATCCTTAGCGACTGGTGGGATGGCCTCGACGAATTTTTCTCTCCCGGCAGCGAGATTGTGATTGTGCGGACGACCGAGGATGTGCTCGCCGCGCTCGAGCTCAGCGATCGCGAATTGGCCGAAATCGGCGCTGCCGCGCGGGAGCGCGCATTGGCCGAGCACAGCTCCGACAGCCGAGCATTAGAGCTAGCGAGGTTGCTGGGAGCGGTCGACACGCGAGCACCCGTACCCTAGAGAAGGGAGGCTAGATCGATGTGGGGCATAGTCCCGGCGGCGGGGAACGGCACTCGGATCCAGCCACTTGCTTTCTCTAAGGAGCTGCTGCCTGTCGGCAGCCGTTTCGACGGAGATGCCGAGCGTCCTCGCGCGGTCAGTGAGTACCTGTTGGATCGCATGCTGCGCGCCGGAGCCGATCGGATCTGCTTTGTAATTTCGCCGTGGAAATCCGACATTCTGCAGTATTATGGCGCGCGAATCGCGGATGCGGCCATCGCCTATGTTGTGCAGCCCGAGCCGAACGGACTATGTGACGCTCTCTTCCGATCTTTGCCGCTAATTGGCCCCGAGGAGTCGGTGCTGGTCGGCCTACCTGACACGGTCTGGTTACCAGAAGACGGCTTAGCCGGACTGCCAGAGGATAAGCTTGCTTTTCTGACATTTCCCGTATCTCGGCCGGAATTCTTCGACGCCGTCGCGACCGATCGCGACGGCCGTGTACGGCAGATCCACGTGAAGACACCAGGGGCATCGACCCGCTGGATCTGGGGCGCGTTTCGGCTTCCCGGCTCGGTGCTTCATGCGCTGCACTGGCTTTGGGAGAAGCGCCAGCGGCGCGACGAATATATTGGTACCCTCGTAAACGCCTATCTCGCCGAAGGCGGCGAGGCGGTGGCGGTGGCGGCTGGTACCGCCTACGTCGACGTCGGCACGCTGGGCGGCTATCGCGAAGCGATGCGCTTGCTCACTGGCAAGGGAACGCGGGGGCCTGTATTGGCAGCTGCGAAGGTCGCGCGCGGAGGGCGACGGCAGTGAGCCGATATGCGCTCGACGATATCCGCCGCCAGGCGGAGGCTCTCGGGCCGTGGTTCCACAACATTGATCTCGGCGGAGTCGCGACAGCTCCCGAGCATTTTCTTGGCGACTATCCCGCAGTCAAGTGGCGCCGCTTTGGGCATGCGCTGCCGGCCGATCTGCGCGGCAGGACCGTGCTCGATATCGGCTGCAATGGCGGCTTCTACTCGATCGAGATGAAGCGGCGCGGCGCGGCGCGCGTGCTCGGCATCGACATCGATGAAGACTATCTACGGCAGGCCCGCTTTGCCGCGCAGATCATCGGCATCGAGATCGAATTCGCGCAACTCTCCGTCTATGACCTCGCAGCTCTGGAGGAGCGGTTCGATATCGTGCTGTTTCTCGGGGTGCTCTACCATCTGCGCCATCCGCTGCTGGCTCTCGACCTGATCCGCGACCATGTGGTCCGCGACCTGTTCGTTTGCCAGTCGATGCAGCGCGGCAGCCCTGCTCAAGTGCAGATCGAAGAGGATTATCCCTTCTCCGAAACGGCTGTCTTCGAATGCCCAGGCTTTCCGCGCCTGGCCTTCATCGAACATCGCTATGCCGGCGACAACACCAACTGGTGGATCCCCAACCAGTCTTGCACGGCAGCGATGCTGCGCAGCGCCGGGTTCATGATCGAAAGCCACCCCGAGGAGGAAGTGTTCGTCTGTCGTCGGAGTGCCGAAAATAGCCATCCTCCAATTTATCCGGCGCGCCCGCGGCGACATCACAACGGAGTGGCGGCATGATCGAGGCCGTCATGCTGTGGAATGAGCCCAACAACAAATCGCATTGGGATTTGGAGCTCGACCCCGACTGGTCGAAATTCTCGCGCATGACGCGACTGGCCAGCGAGGCGATCGCATGCGCGGCGCCCGGATTGCCGCGCGTGCTCGGCGGCATCTCGCCGATCGACCCTGCCTTTATCTGCAATCTCACCGGTCAAGGTGTGCTGGACCACCTCGATGTCGTCGCCGTGCACGGTTTTCCGCTGGATTGGAACTTGTGGCCGATCGACGACTGGCCGACAAAGCTCACCGAGATCGCCACCGTGACCGACTTGCCGGTCTGGGTTTCCGAATGCGGTGCTTCGAGCTTCGGTGCCGAAGAGGTGCAGGAATTTGGGTTGCGCCGGACTGCTGAATTGCTGATTGGGCGGGCGCCGCGGATTCACTGGTATAGCCTGTTCGACCTGCCACAGGCCTGGCCGGCGACGACCCGCCACAAGGAAGCCGAAGGCTCGTCATACTACCGGCACTTCTACATGGGGCTGTTGCGAGAGGACGGCACACCGAAGCGTGCGGCTCAACGCTTTGTCGAATTCACCCCGGAGCTCGGGATCTGCCAATGGTTACATTTCGAGGATCACCGCCTTGAACTGGCGGTGCACTGGATGAAGCGCCTCGGGGTGCGCTACCTACGCACCGGGCTCAGTTGGGCCGACAGCTTTCGGCCGAATGCGGAAGCCTGGTTCGACCGGCAGATGAGGGCATTGGAGCCGTTCGACGTGACGCTGACCTTCTGCTTCACGCCGGAGCATCGGGGGCTCGCGCCGCACTATACGAGCCCGCCTCAATCGGACGAAGAGTTTGCCGAATTCTGCGGGCGGATGATCAGGCGATACTGCGGCGCTGCCACCGGTTACGGGCCGAATCCGACGCTTACGGCATCGGCGCCGGCGGAAAAAGGAATGCGGGATGAATCGGGCCGAGGCCGTCCTCGCGCAACTTAAGCGGCGCGAGCGGGTGCGGTCGCGGATCATGATTGTCGTCGCCCATCCCGACGACGAGACAATCGGCCTCGGTGCCCAGCTCTGCCGCTTTAGCGATGCGCTGCTCATCCATTTGACGGATGGAGCGCCGCGGGACGGCGAAGATGCGCAGCGCCAGGGCTTCGCTACCTGCGCCGATTATGCGACTGCGCGGCGGAGCGAGCTGTCCGCGGCGCTGATTGAAGGCGAGGCCACTGACGTGCGGATAGCCTCGTTCGGGATTCCGGATAAGGAGGCATTTGTCGATCTCGCAGGGCTGGCCCGACGGCTCTCGGCGTGCCTGCGGCGCGAACGCCCCGCGGCCATCCTCACCCATTCCTATGAAGGCGGGCACCCTGACCATGACGCCGTCGCTTTCGGGGTACATGCCGCTTGCCGCGGACTGGGTGGGGGGGACCCGCCCGCAATTATCGAAATGCCGTTATACCATGCCCGCGATGGACATTGGGTCATCAACAGGTTCCTGGCGGCGCACAGTCCGGAACTCACCCTTTGGCTGGGGGAAGCGGATCGACTGAGAAAACGCCGGATGGTGGATTGCTTCCACACCCAGCGCGATCTGCTCGCCCGTTTTGAACTCGATCCAGAGCGCCTCCGGCAGGCGCCCGCTTACGATTTCCGAGTGCCGCCGCACGCGGGCGCGCTGCTCTATGAGTCATTCGGCTGGGGTATCAGCAGCGACGAGTGGCGCCTCCGGGCGAAGCAGGCGCTTGACGCGTTGGGCCTGGATTGATGAGCTTGCCGCTGACTGTGCTCAGCATCGGCTACACATTGGCACCGGTCGGGCCGGATGCGGTTGGCGGCGCCGAGCAGATCCTCTCGGCGCTCGACCACGCGCTGGTCGGTGCCGGCCACCGCTCGATTGTTGTCGCCAATCTCGGCTCCCAAGTTGCCGGTACATTGGTGCCGAGCGGGCCCGTGCCAACTGAAATTACCGATGACGCGCGGGTGGTGGCCCTCAAGCGGCACCGACGGGCGATCGCGCGCGCATTGGCGCGTTTCAGCGTAGATGTGGTGCACAGTCACGCCGTCGATTTCGCAGACCACCTGCCGGACGCCGACCTGCCCGCTTTGGTGACATTGCATCTGCCGCGCGACTTCTACCCAGTGGGCGTTGTGCCGATGAAACGGTCGCGGACCTGGTATAATTGCGTCTCGGCGAGTCAGCGACGCAGCTTCCCGCCGTTTGCGGCGATGCTTCCGGAAGTGGAGAACGGCGTTGCGGTGGAACCCTTACAGGCCGGTCACGCGCGCCGCAATTTCGCTTTGTGCCTGGGACGGATCTGTCCCGAGAAGGGCTACGAGAACGCCCTTGACGCCGCTCGCTTGGCCGAAATACCGCTGCTAATCGGGGGGGAGCTATTTCCCTACGAGGTGCATCGGCGCTATTTCGAGGCTGAAATCGAGCCGCGTCTCGGCTCGCACGCCTATTTTCTCGGCCCGATCGCGTGGGCGCGCAAGCGCCGGCTACTGAACGCCGCGTATTGCGTGCTGGTGCCGAGCCTGGTGGCGGAGACGAGTTCGCTCGTTGCCATGGAAGCGATCGCCTGCGGCACGCCGGTTATCGCTTTTCCCGCCGGCGCGCTTGCCGACATCGTCGAACCGGGGGTAACCGGCTATCTCGTCGGCGATGTGCGAGAGATGGCCGAGGCGATCCGCGCCGCCAACGGCCTCAATCGCGAGCGCTGCCGGGAGGCCGCGCGTCGCCGTTTCCCGCTCGAACGGATGGTTCGGAGCTACTTTGCGCTCTACCACCGCCTCGTCGCTACGTAGACGTCCGCCGTGATCGAGGTCGCCACGATCACTAACCAGGAGTGCATTTTTCGGCTTCGTGCGGAATGGGAAGCGCTGTGGCAACGCGACCCGGCGGCGACGCCGTTCCAATCGCCGGCATGGCTCTTTGCCTGGTGGCGGTTTTTCGGCACCCCCGACCCCCTCGTGCTCACTGCGCGCGTCGGCGGCGAAGTCGTCGGCATTTTGCCGCTGTATCTGTTGAGGGAATCCGGTTGCCGCAAGCTGTTGCCAATCGGCGTCGGTTTGTCGGATTACATTGACGCACTGGTCGACCCGGGAGAGCCTGCTACGGTCGATCGGTTGATTGCCGCGATCGCCGCGATCCCTGGGTGGGACGAATGTTGGCTGCCCGATCTTGCGCCGCAGGGGGTTTTGGCGCAAGCGTCCGCCAACTCCGGCTTGACGGATCGGGTTACGATAGCGTCGCCCTGCCCGGTGCTGATTTTGCCGGGCGAACCAGCCGGGCTCGGCAGGGTAATTCCCCGCACTAGGCTCCAAGGTCCCCACCCGGCGCGAAGGCGTGCCACGGCGGCCGGCGGGCGCGTGCTGGAAACGATCGGCGAGGAACAGGTCGATGCGGCCATGGACGATTTGTTTCGCCTGCATGACCGGCGCTGGCGGGCGCGCGGCGAACGCGGGGTATGCAGCGATCCTCGTGTACAGGGTTTTCACCGCATGGCGGCCGTCGGCTTGTTGACCGCTGGAATGCTGCGGCTCTATCGGCTATCGATCGATGACACGGCGCTTGCGGTCTGTTACGGTTTTGCCGCAAAGGGTTCGGCCTATGCCTATCTCAGTGGTTTCGATCCGTCGCAGTCGCGATTGAGCCCGGGAATGCTGATTATTGGACACGCGATCGAGCAAGCCGCTGCCGAGGAGGCGGCGAGCTTCGATTTCCTGCGCGGCGCCGAGGGCTACAAATATGGTTGGGGCGCCGTCGACCGCGGCAAGGTCTCGCGCCAATTGAGCCGCCGATGAGCGAGCTGACAGAAGCCGAAGAGGCGGCTTGCCCCGCTCCGGCGCGAGCAGTGCTGGTCGGTTATCTCGCCGGCGAGGTCTCTGCCGAGATCACATTGATGCACCTGCTGCTGGCGACGGGCGCTCTACCACGATTGCTAGAATGCCTGCAGAGGCTCGAGGCGACCGGGCGCGATGCCCTTCTGCGGTTGGCGCGGCTCGCCGCGGAGCATGGAGACGGCCTGGCCAGGGCCGCTGGCCTGGTGGAAGCGGGGCTGACCTGGGCAGATGGTGCCGATCGCCTCGCGGCGACGCGAGAACAGTATGATCGGGCGGTCGCAATAGCGCCAGAGGCGGCGGTGGCGCTCTATTCGCTAGGTGATCCTGCCGTCCTCGACCGGGCCACCGCCGAACTTGCGACACTGCTCAGCGCTTGGGGCTTGCTGGGCACCGACCGGGAGGCGCTGGACATCGGCTGCGGCATCGGCCGGATTGAGCAGGCGCTTGCACCGCACCTGCGCCACATTCTCGGCATCGATCTATCGTCGAGGATGGTTGCTGAGGCGACCCGCCGCTGCGCCAGTATCGCAAACGTAGACTTTGCCGTCTGCAGCGGCCGCGACCTTCCGCAATGCGCGGAAAACAGCTACGACCTGGTGCTCGCGATTGACAGTTTTCCGTGCGTCGTCGCGGCTGCACCAGAAATTGCCGGACAATACATCCGCGATGCGGCCCGCCTATTGCGGCCGGGCGGCACGCTGGCGATCTTCAATTACTCGTATCGCGGCGATCTCGCGGCCGACCGCGCAGACATCGCTGCCCACGCCGGAACCGCGGGATTGCGCGTGTTGCGCAACGGCACGCGCGATCTGGGCCTGTGGGACGGAACGAGCTTTCTGCTCAGAGCTCCGCGTCGCCGTGAATGAAGGCTTCGGTGCGCAGGCGAGCTTCGTAATCGGTAAACTGCTCAGGCGGGCTTTTCATGAAGTAGCTGGCCGGTCCGAGCAGCGCGCCGCCAATCCGGCGGTCGAGCGCCAGCTTGGCGCAGCGCACCGCGTCGATAACGACGCCGGCGGAATTGGGCGAATCCCAGACTTCGAGTTTCAGCTCGCAATTGAGCGGAAGATTCCCAAAAGTCATGCCTTCAATGCGAATATAACACAATTTCCGATCGGTCAACCAAGGCACGTAATCGCTCGGACCAACATGCGCGTCGTCGTCGGACAGCTCCTCGCCGAGTTGGCTGACCACCGAGTCAGTCTTGGAGCGCTTTTTTGACTGTAACCGCTCGCGCTCGAGCATGTTCTGGAAGTCGGCATTACCACCGAAGTTCAGCTGATAAGTGTGGTCAACCCGCACGCCCCGCTCGCGGAACAAGTTCGCCAGCACGCGATGGACGATTGTAGCGCCGACCTGGCTTTTGATGTCGTCGCCGATCAGCGGTACGCCGCGCTGGTAAAACCGCTCCCGCCATCGCGCATCTTTGGCAATGAATACCGGAATACAGTTGATAAACCCGCAGCCAGCGCGGAGCGCTTGCTCGGCATACCACTGGGATGCAGCCTCGGAACCAACCGGCAGGTACGAGACGACGATCTCGGTGCCGGTCGCGCGCAACGTACCGACGACGTCGTCCACCGGCTGCGGCGACTCGATCACCGTATCACGCAGGTAGCGGCCGATTCCGTCATGGGTCGGGCCGCGACGGACTTCGACCCCGGTCGGAGGCACTGCGGCGAAACGTTCGGTGTTGTTGGGCGGGGCGGAGATGGCCTCCGCGAGGTCTCGTCCGACCTTCCCCTTGGCGATATCGAAGGCGGCAACAAACTCGATATCCCCCATATGGTAACCGCCAACGTCGAGGTGCATGATCCCGGGAACAGCACGGTCGTCGGTCGCTTTCCGGTAAAATTCGACGCCTTGGACCAGCGACGATGCGCAGTTCCCGACCCCGATCAGTGCGACTCTCATTTTTGCCAAAAGAAGCCTCCGCGGCCACGCCGCTCGGTTGACCAGTAACTAAACGGTGATGCGGCCGTAAAGGTTCAGCATCCGGGGCTCCAAATAGCCTGCGTCTCTGCCGACCCGGTCGCCAAGGCACCCCGCACAGCCGCGCGGAAAGCGAGGTTCTCGACACTCGAAAGCAGCTCGGGAAGAGAGACAGACTCTCCTCTGGAGGGAACCGGATTCGTACCATCGGTCCGCATGACACCCAATCTTTCAACCTTTGGTTCGTCCCCCGCCAACCGAAGAGTCGGAGCGAAAGAGAACCGACATCTACGTTGCCGCCGAGGAGGAGCAGTCCGCCGAAGCGCTCGCCGCTACGCAAATTCTCTTGGAGCGGGACTTCATCGCCGTAGCCGCGCGCTGTGAGTTATTTCAGATTGCAACCAAATTACCAGCAGGGGAGGGAGCATAAAGAGTTGCCATAGATCGGGGAAGGACCTGACGTCTCAGGACGATAATCGCCGCGATGATGTCAACGAAAGCCGGCCTCTCTTAG
>Ga0066710_100007939_pt1 | contig 10225 bp, 9 predicted proteins | sample GraSoiAngelo_159_FD_79666 | JGI IMG/M metagenome (GOLD analysis project Ga0066710, IMG submission 79666) | Grasslands soil microbial communities from the Angelo Coastal Reserve, California, USA - 14_1009_16_40cm | ecosystem: Environmental > Terrestrial > Soil > Grasslands | place: USA...
ATGGTTGGTGAAGCTCCGATTCAGGTCGTATTTGGGCCGGGTCAACAAACTGACAATTTGCTGGCCGTTAGTGAGAAAGGGCGGAACGCTGTTCGGGAGCTGCGGCGAGCGGTACACGGTTACTCCCAGGATATTGCTGGTGGTAATCGTGTCGAAATAATTGGTCAGGTAGTCCAGGCCGCGCGACCCGCTCCGAATCGCCTCGAGCAGGAAAAGGCCCTCCTGATTGATGATGGTGTCTTCGCGATTGTCCCTTTGAACCCGCACGCCGGTGGGAAGGACACCGATGATGGCCACCAGGGCGATCGCGATGACCCCGAGACACAGAGCAATTTCCACCATCGTGAAGGCGGCCTGACCCGCACGCTGACGCCGCGCGCATTTCCGCCCAATGAATCGCCGGCCAGCCAACCCACTCCTGACCCCTCCCAGGAAGGGAACTCTGAACCCACCTCTGAACCCTCGCAAGACGGGAACTGGCCACCCGACGCTGCTCCCCTCCTTGGAGGGGTTGGGGGTGGGTTCCTGGTCCCCACGCAAGCGCAAAAGCGACAGGAGACGCAGAATCTTCCTCAGGGCACGTGGAAAGTTCATCTGAATTTCGGGCGAGTGGCTTCGTCAACGCTGCCGCGACCGGTCAGCCAGTTAATGCGAATGAAATGATTGGTGTAATTGTAGGGCGGCCTGATCACCACGTCCGGGTAGGCGGAGGTGTATTGGCCCTGGCTGTTCTTCGTGTAAAAGATGTTCCCCTCAGCGAGCGGAATGAGTTCGTCCTTGCCCGAGGCAAGCTGACCTTGCGAGTTAAAGGCGATATAAGGAAGACGCCACATCAGGCTTTTACTCGAGGGAAACGGAAACCGGTCTACTGGAAAAGCGCGCTTGTAGTCGGCGCCGAACCCGCCCAAGGAAGGGTCGTAAATGAGGGCATTTTCATTGAACTTGTTGGTGGCGATCAGGATTCCCTGCGGCAACGTTTTCCATTCCGAAATATAGCGGGGAGTTTCCCGCCCGGGCTGATCGCCGACGGTTCGCTTGGTCAACAACGCATAGCCGGAGAATTGCCCGCTGATCAGGTTGGTCAATTGTCTAAGAGTCTTCGGGTTGGTCTCGTTCACAAACCGGTCCAGAATGTTGGTTGGAACGAAGACCATAAAGACGGTGGTGCGGCCGTTGATGGCAGAGAGCCGGGCAAATCCCAGGTCCTGGAGCAACTGGCGTTGAGCGCCGGCCATGCCGGTGCCCCTGCCGAAGCCTTTGAGCGCCGGCAGACCGATGGCCGCCAACAGGCCGATGATCGCCATCACCACCAGCAACTCGACCAGAGTGAAAGCGGCCGGCGGTTGGGAACGCGCGATGAAGCTAGCGCCTTTCATTCGATGGTCGAACCGGCCGTTCACGGGTTGAATCACCAGCTCAGAATGTTGTCCTTGTTGAACCCTTTGGTGGCCGGTCCCGAGTCAATCCTGCCGTCCGGCCCAAACGACCAGACCATGATCGGCCGATTGGCCTCGAACGAATCGCCACCAGCCGAACGAACGAGGCCATTCCAGCCTTTGTCGGTTCCGACTTGCATGAGCGAGACCGATGCCTGTTTGTACCAGGCATCGCGGCACTTGTTGTCGGCGTTCAGGTCCAGGCTGATGATGTACGGGCTTCCCCACGGATCGCGATAAACCCCATCAAGCCCTACGCCGGGGGATTTGGCATCACTGACCTGCTTGGCATCGAGATAGACCGCCTTGTTCGGATTGAGCGCGTGATTCTTATTCCAGGTCGGATTGTTGTTCCTGAACGTCTCGAGGTCAAAAAGCGCGGACATCACCTCCGCGTTGCTGTTTTGGTAATCGAAGGGATTTACGATCTGTGGGAGAAGCCCGTAGCGGTTGGTCAAAACATAACTGCCGCCGTCGGGCAGCCGATTTTTCGTCCCGAAAGTGATGTCGGAGTCGGCGGCTTTTTCCCGCGACTTGGGGGAAGTAGGATAACGACTGTAATCAGCTTCGTATTTGCTTATGGCGCCTTCGATGTTTTTGATTTCGACCTTGGCCTGGGCAACTCGCGCCGCCGTCTTGGCCCTGGCCAGGACCGGCAGCAGCAGTCCGGCGAGGATGGCGATGATCGAGATCACCACCAGTAGCTCGATGAGCGTGAAACCACGTCCGGCACGCCGATGTTCGAAGAGTGGATTTTTCATAAGTCAGTCGTTGAGGAGATGTTGACCCGCGGCCGCGGAAGATTGAAGAATGTCGGCTTCAAAGCGAGCACCCTCGCCGCCGATCGCGATGGCAGCGATTTCGAAGACGGCCGAAAAAGGCAAACCGGACGCCGGCCCGGGACAACTTCCTGATAATCATCCGCCGTCCAGACAAGAAGCAGAGGAGTAGCCGTGACGATCTGCGGCCGCCACGACAGAGCGCTCCAGCGCACCGCCAGGCGGCGCGTAAATTCGAAACTGTTCTCAGGCAATCGCATCATCATCTTCCCTTTTCGAGTACGTCCTTGCTCCAATTACAGATGATTTTGATTTTTGCGCCATCGACATACTCGGCCCAGAGATCGAACCCGTCCGGATTGTTGGTGGCATGACCATGGCCAACGTAGCGCCAGGGATTGATCCGTTTGATGTTGGGCTCAGTCATGGCACTGAAAGGAGCCTGCGGGTCGTTGGCGGGCCAATCCACATGAACTCGCAGTACCTCCACATCGTCCACACTCCCAGTCCCGGAGACAATGGCTTTGTGTTGATCCGACTTGAACGCCGCGCACTGTTTGACCTCCTTTGGGCTGGTCCCGGAATTCACAAAGCCGTCCGTGTGAAAAAAGCGCTGGACCAACGAGGTGTCCAGCCATCGCTGGCGACCGGGCAGATGAAACCTGCCGCCTTTGTCGTCGTCCACCAAAACTCCGGTGAGTTCGTAGAAAAGCTGGTTGGTCACGGGATTGGCGGCGCCATTGACGAAGTTGTCCGGCGGATATTGATTGAACCTGGCATGATAAGCCTCGATGGCCGTGACGAGTTGCTGCAACTCAGCCCGGATGCGGTTCTCTTTCATCTTCGTGCTCGCGTATCTCGTCCCACCAACGACGAACCCAGCCAACAAAGCGATGATTCCGATAACCACCAGCAACTCGATCAGCGTAAAAGCCGCGCCACGCACATTCAGGTTGGCATCGTTTGATTTCATGTTGACCCGGGGCCGCGCCCACTCATCTTTCACGCATTTCCTGTTCCATTCTTTCGCTCAGCCACTGTTTAATCATGCTCTGGTAGTTCAGGTATCGCGACCGCGCCAATCGTTTGATGCGCGCCAGCATCCGCGGATCGATCCGCAGCGTGATCGTCACCGATTCGGATGATTCCGGCGACGTCGCAACGGAGGACTCCATCAAACGCAAGTCCGGACGGTTCTCCGCCCAAAACGCCGCTTCGGCCTCGTCCCGGTCGAACAGCGGGACCTCTTCCCAGCTAGTGATTGCGTGCATTTCCGGCTATTGATTGGCGCTCTCAAGGATCTTCGATCTCAGCCGGGCTGCTTTGCGCTGGCATTGAAACGCTGCAGAACAACATCATCTGGTCCCTTCCGAACCGCGCTTGCGCCCTATTGCGCCAGCGCCCGATTCAACTTGCGCTGATAAAAGAACTGTTCCTCCGGGTCGAACGGACGGGCGAAGATGATCCGAATCTGTTTCCCATTGGTCCGGTACACGCTGAACACTCCTATTCCACTGACCGATCGGCCCAAATTGAAAAACCTCGCCTGCACCGAAAACCGTGGTGAACCGGGCAACAACTTGATGGCGAACGGATCCTCAAACGATTCCTCGACATCCCGCGGCGTCAAAGAACTATCCCATTCAAATGGCGTGCTATTCCAATCAAACTCCATTATGGGGTTAATTGTAAATCAAACGCCCATGCAATGTAATTACATTGTATTTACACGCGGCGTTCCAGGTTGTCAAGCCGCTTTTCAGTTCGAACAAAGAAAAATGGCCACCGCAGTGTTCTCGGTGGCCATTTTCTAGGGGACTTGTCTCTTTGGCTAGTCTTGGTCCCCTTTCCTGCCGCTACCGCCGGTTGTATCACCCAGTTGATCAATCAGGCTAATCAGAGGCAGGAACAAAGCAATCACGATGCTGCCGACGACCACCGCCAGAAAGACGATCATAATCGGCTCCAAAAGGGAAGTCATGGCGGAAACGGCATTATCCACTTCATCGTCGTAGTTGTCGGCGATTTTCATCAACATTTCCGGGAGCGCGCCGGTTTGTTCGCCGACGTCAACCATGCTGATGACCATGGGAGGGAAGACGTTTGAGGCTTCGAGGGGAGCGGTGATCGTTTCGCCCTCTTTGACACTTTCATGGACGGCGGACACGGCTTCTCCGACCACGACGTTGCCGGAGGTTTCCTTGACAATGGTCAAGGCTTGTAGGATGGGGACGCCGCTGCTGACCAGTGTGCCCAGGGTGCGGGTAAAACGCGAGATGGCGACTTTACTGACAACGGGGCCCAGGAGTGGAAAGTTCAGTTTAAACCGATCGAACAAGCGGCGGCCGAATTTCGTTCGGGTGAACAATTTCAAAACAATAAAGAATCCGACCAGCGAGATCAAGGTGATGACAAAATGCCCGGCAATGACCCGGCTCACGTCGAGGACAAATTGCGTGAAGGCGGGGAGTCCCTGTCCTTCGAGCATTTCCTTGAAAATCGCCTCGAACCGGGGGATGACGAAAACCATGAGCACTGTCAAGATACTGACGGCGACGAAGATTACCGCCGAGGGATAGAACATTGCGGCCTTGACTTTGCCGCGGATCTTCTGTGCTTTCTCCATGAATTCGGACAGGCGGTTCAAGACGACTTCCAGCACGCCGCCCAGTTCGCCGGCCTTGACCATGTTTACATAGAGCCGGTTGAACACCTTCGGGTGCTGGGCGAGTCCCTCGGAAAAAGTGCTGCCGCCTTCGATGGCCAGGGCCAAATCGGCGATGACCTTTCTCAACAGGGGATTCTTTTCCTGCCGTTCCAGCACCCGCAGCCCGCGCAACAGAGGCAACCCGGCGTCCACCAGCGTCGCCAGTTGGCGCGTAAAAGTCGTCAGGACCTTCGGCTTTACTTTCCCGCCGAACCCGGGGATCCGGATGACAAGATTGAACCCGCCCTTTTTCTTGCCTTTGGCGTCGCCCGCTGAGACTTTTGTCTTCTTGTCGGACTTTTCCTTTGATTTGTCGGCTTCGCTGACTTTGGTGGGGAAGTAGCCCATTTCCTTGAGCCGGCTGACCGCTTCATTTTGGTTGGCCACCTCGAGAGTGCCCTTGGTTTCCTTGCCACGGGAATCCATGGCGACGTAGTTGAATTTTGGCATAACTGACCTTTGGGTTAGGTGTATTTCAGCACTTCCTCGATGGTGGTATCGCCGTCGAAGATACCGCGCATACCGTCTTCCCGCAAGGTGACCATTCCCAGCTCCACCGCCTTCTGGCGGACGACGACCGTGGGCGCGCGTTCGTTGATCAGAGCGCGAACGGGTTCACTGATCACTAACAGTTCAAAAATCCCTTGGCGCCCCTTGTAACCAGTGTCGTTGCAATTGCCACAGCCGCGGCCGTAGTAGAAAACTTTGTCGCCGATGTCATGGGGCGAAAGGTTCAGCAGCGACAACTGGTTTTCGGTCGGCTCAAATGGCGTCCGGCACTTCTTGCAGATCGTGCGCACCAGCCGTTGAGCCAGCACCGACAACAACGTGGACGAAATCAAAAACGGTTCGACGCCCATATCGATGAGGCGTGTGACGGCGCCTGGGGCGTCGTTGGTGTGGAGGGTGCTGAGCACGAGGTGACCGGTCAACGAGGCCTGAATGGCGATTTGCGAAGTCTCCAGGTCGCGGATTTCCCCCAGCATGATCACGTCGGGGTCCTGGCGCAAAAACGCGCGCAACGCGCGCGGGAAGGTCATGCCCACGGCTTCATTGACCGGCACCTGCATGATCCCGTCGATGTCGTACTCGACGGGGTCTTCGACCGTGAGCAGCTTTGAATCGATCGTGTTGATCCGCCGCAGGCAGGAATACAGCGTGGTGGTTTTGCCGCAGCCGGTGGGGCCGGTATTAATGAAAATTCCATTGGGCTGCTGCACCGTTTGAACGACGTGGTCATAGATGAACCTCGGAAAACCGAGCGACTCCAGTTCCATGTTTACCGCCGAGCGGTCCAATACGCGCAACACCACCGATTCGCCAAACTGAGTGGGCAGAGTCGAAACACGGAGATCGATTTGGCGGCCGGCCAGCGTGAGGCCGATGCGGCCGTCCTGGGGCAACCGGCGTTCGGCGATGTCCAGGTTGGCCATGACTTTGATCCGCGAGGTCACCGGCAAGGCCAGGTGTTTGGGCGGCGGCGTCATTTCATACAACGCGCCGTCCACGCGGTAACGAATCTTGAATTCGTCCTCGAACGGCTCGAAGTGGATGTCGCTGGCGCGGTCCTGGACCGCCTGATAAAGAACCAGGTTGACAAACTTGATGATGGGCGTTTCGTTGGCCAGGTTCTCCAGGTCCGTCACCCCGTCTCCCGCGGTCGCCTCCGCCACTTCCCTGGCGATTTCGGTGTCGGCGCCCAGTTCCTTGAGAATGTCACTGACGCTTTCACTTTCCTCGCCGTAAAACTTGTTGATCGCCTTTTCGATCTGCGCCGGATCGGCGACCACCACCTGGACTTCCTTGCCAGTCAGGTAATTCAATTCATCAACCACCGCCGGATTGAGCGGGTCGGCCAAGGCGATACGCACGCCCGAGCCATACGTCGCCACCGGCAGGCACTGGTGCATGCGCGCGGCGGAGGCCGGGACTGCTTTCAGAAGGTCGCCGCTCAACTCGAGATCGCGCAACTCGACAACTTCCGTTCCCAAGTGGTCGGCCATCAACTGGAGGACGGTTTCCAGGTCGAGCAATCCGAAGTCTTGCAGGATTTGGACGACCGGCTTGCCGCTGCGGGTGTGCTCCTGGGCGACTTCTTCCAGTTGCAGATCGTCCACCAACCCGCGCTCCTGAATGAGTGCCAGCAATGGGATGGCAGAAACATCGGCCATAAAATCAGTGCCCGCCGGCCCCCGGCCCGCCCGCGGCCGCCAACTCCGCCGCCTGCACTTCCTGGAGCTTCGCCAGGATGGTTGACGGGTCTTGTGCCTTGGTGATCACTTCCTCCTGCGAAATCAACCCCTGCTGATACTTGTCGAGCAGGAAACTGTCCAGGGTGACCATGCCGTACTTGGCGCCGGTCTGGATGTCCGAGTTGATGCGGAAGGTTTTGTTGTCCCGAATGAGCGCAGCGATGGACGGCGTGTTGATCATAATCTCAAAGATAGCGACCCGGCCCGGTTTGTCGCAGCGGGGCAGCAGCAATTGGGAAATGACCGCCTGCAACACGGTGGAAAGCTGGATACGGATTTGCTCCTGCTGGTTGACCGGAAACGCGTTGACGATACGGTCAATGGTTTTGGCCGCGCCGGTCGTGTGCAGCGTTCCGAACACCAGGTGCCCCGTCTCCGCCGCCGTGATGGCGGCGTCGATCGTTTCCAGATCGCGCATTTCGCCCACCAGAACCACGTCCGGATCCTGGCGCAACGCGCGGCGCAAAGCCTCGGCGAAGTTCGGCACATCCACGTTGATCTCGCGCTGTGTGACGAGCGACTTTTTGTGTTTGTGATAATACTCGATCGGGTCCTCGATGGTGATAATGTGCGCATCGTCACGCTCCTCATTGATGATGTTGATCATCGAAGCCAGCGAGGTCGTTTTTCCCGAACCAGTCGGGCCGGTCACCAGCACCAATCCGCGCGGCTTGTACAGGAGTTCCCGGACCGAGGGAGGAATGCCGATTTGTTCGAGCGTCAACAGCTTGCTGGGAATCTGGCGGGCGACCACGCCAAACTGGCCCTTTTCCTTGAAGATGCTGACGCGGAACCGGGCCAGCTCGCCGAAGGCGAAACCAAAATCCGCTCCGCCGCGCTCGCGCACCTGCTGGATGTGGTCTTCCGAGGTGATGCTGCGCATCAGCTCCTCGGTATCCTCCTGCCTGAGCGCGGGCCCTTCCACCTTGTGCAACACGCCATGAAGCCGGATCACAGGCGGAACGCCGACACGCAGATGCAGGTCGGAGGAGCCTTCGGCCACCACCAACTGCAACAAATCAGACATTGAATACGACATAGTTAGGAAGCGGGTGGTTCCAGTCTAAGCAAGTCGGCGAGTTAAGCGTTTCATCGATTCATTCTGACAAGTCAAACCCCGTTTGGTCATTCCAGATCGCCCAGGGTGGCGCGGATCACTTCCTCCGGGGAGGTTAATCCCGCCAACACTTTTCGGGCGCCGTCCTCGCGCAAGGTGCGCATTCCCACTTCGCGGGCGCGGGAACGCAGTTCGGAAGACGGTACCTTGTCGTAAATCAGCTTGCGGATTTCGTCGTCCACCACAAATATTTCAAATATTCCAAAGCGTCCGCGGTAACCCGTTTTGTTGCATTCGCCGCATCCTTTTCCCTTCATGAACGTGGCGTTTCCAACGCTGTTCGGGTCGATGTTCAGGGTGCGTAATTCCGCTTCGCTCGGCACATGCGGCGCGCCGCAGCGGCGGCAGACCCGGCGGACCAGCCGCTGCGCCATCAACGCCCGGGCCGAGGAGGCAACCAGGAAGGGTTTGACCCCAATGTCAATCAGCCGGGTCACCGCGCTGGGCGCGTCGTTGGTGTGCAACGTCGAGAAAACGAGGTGACCGGTCAGGGAAGCGTTGATCGCAATGGTGGCGGTTTCCAGGTCGCGAATTTCACCAAGCATGATGACGTTGGGCGCCTGCCGCAGCATCGACCGCAGAGCCGTGGAGAAGGTCAACCCGACCGTCTCGTTGACCTGCACCTGGTTGATGCCGGCCAACTGGTACTCCACCGGGTCCTCCACGGTAATGATCTTGCGGTCGGGCCGGTTGATGTAGTTCAACACGGCATAAAGCGTGGTGGTCTTGCCAGAGCCGGTTGGCCCGGTCACCAGCAGGATTCCGTCGGGCAACCCAATCAACTTTTCGAAGGTTTGTTGGTCGTCGGTAAAGAAACCCAGTTCGGCCAAACCGAGCTTGAGCCCTTCCTTATCCAGAATACGCATGACGATGCTCTCTCCGTGATTGGTCGGAAGGCACGACACGCGCAAGTCAATCGTTTTGCCGCCAACCGGCGTTTGAATGCGGCCGTCCTGGGGAACGCGCCGTTCCGCAATTGACATGTTCGACATGATCTTCAAGCGGCTGAGGATCGCCGGCTGCAGCCGCTTGGGCGGCGACTTCATCTCATGCATCACGCCGTCAATGCGGTAGCGCAGCCGGAATTTCTTGGCCAGGGGTTCCAAGTGGATGTCCGACGCGCGCGCCTTGAAGGCGTCCACGATGATGGTGTTGACCAGTTTGATGATCGGCGCGTCGGCATCGACCACCGACCCGTCATCCGCGGCCGAGACGTCGGCCAGGGTTGAAATCTGAATTTCCCCCTCGGTGATGTCCTGGATCATTTTGTCCACCGAGTTCTCCCGGGCGCCGCCATAGTATCGACCGAGGGCCTCCTCGATGTCGTCCGGGCTGGCCACGCGGGGTTCGACCTCTATGTTGAGCAGGTGCCGGAGGCTGTCCAGAGTGTCGAGATCGGACGGATCACTCAAAGCGACGGTGACTGTGTTGTCGTGGCGGTAGATGGGAACAACACTGTACTTCTTGGCGATATGGCGGGGAACGGCGGAAATCACATCGTCCGTGAGCCGCATCTCTCCGATGTTGATGAACTCGACGCCGAACTGGGCCGCCTTGGCTTGCGCGACCTGGGAAGCGGTGACGACCTTTTTGGCGACCAGCGTGTCCACCACTCCCTCGCCGGTGGAATCGGCCTCTTGGCGGACCGGGCCCAACTGTTCCTCAGTTACCAGCCCCATGTCCACCAACGTATCAATCAAATAATCGTCTCTGGCAGCCACAATCTTTGGTCGTCCCGTCCGGGAGTCGTCGTTTTGGAGTTTGGCGAATAGTATCGGCCAGGGATTCAATGTCAAATGTTCCCACGACCCTACAGGAAGAATTTCGCCTGATAAAAGAAATCGTCAACAAAACTCAAAGAAAATTCTCTCGCCAACGATGGGCGCCAGCGCGCGTCTCATCTGGCCTTCAAGTTAGACACCACAAAGCGCAAA
>Ga0066710_100007940_pt1 | contig 10224 bp, 8 predicted proteins | sample GraSoiAngelo_159_FD_79666 | JGI IMG/M metagenome (GOLD analysis project Ga0066710, IMG submission 79666) | Grasslands soil microbial communities from the Angelo Coastal Reserve, California, USA - 14_1009_16_40cm | ecosystem: Environmental > Terrestrial > Soil > Grasslands | place: USA...
GAGACTCCGGGCATGAGGAGAACGAAGGCCGCCGCCGCGCGCGGCCCCGTCGAGAACTGGATCGGGAGCTGGGCCAGCGTGTCCGGCGAGATGCCTTCTTCGTGAGCGCCGCTGTCGTAGGCGAGCGTCGACGTCTCGGCCACGACCTCGACCTCCTCGGTCGTCCCGCCGATCGTCAGGCTCACGTCGACGCGGACGTCGGAGTTCACGTTGACCTCGACGTTCTTCTGGAGATAGGGCTTGAACCCCGTGCTCGTCGCGCGCAGCTCGTAGGTGCCGGGCACGAGGTTCCGGAAGGCGTAATCGCCGGAGTCGGTCGACTTCCGCCGCAGCTCCACGCCGGTGGCGGCGTTCTTGAGAACCAGCTCCGCGTTCGCGACCACCGCGCCGGTCGTGTCCAGCACCTTGCCGGCGATGGAGCCGTTGAAGCTCTGGGCCTGCCCGGGGATGGGGACGAGGACAGCCAACATGACGAGGAGCGCCAGAGGAACTACGAACGCTTTCCGCATCGCGGACTCCTTTCCTGACTCGACGGGACGGGTCGCCGGCGGCCGTTCATTGGAAGTCCTGTGGGATATATCGACGGGACTGTAGTGCCACGGATGAGAGGGTGTCAAGCATTTCTGATATGTCAGTGGCGACCTCCTGGGAAGCGCCACCGACATCCGCATGTGTACGTTACCGTCTTGACCGTGTACGTTCACGGGAAGATAATGGCGAGCCATACGGCTGTCAAGGATTTTTTTGGGTCGGGCCTAGGTCCTTGAGGAGGAGAGCCCGGGTGCCTCGCCGCCGGAAGGCCGAAGCGCGAAAGCGGACGAAGCCGCCGGGCATCCGGGAGATCGCCGAGACGCTCGGCATCTCGATCGGGACCGTCGACCGGGCGCTGCACGACCGGCCGGGCATCAACAAGGCCACTCGGACCAGGGTCCTGGAGCTGGCCCAGACCGTCGGCTACCGTCCCAACCTGGCCGCGCGCTTCCTGTCCTCCCGGAAGCAGTGCCGGGTGGGCGTCAACCTTCCGCGGGAGATCGCGTCCTTCTTCGACCTGGTGCGGGACGGGATCCTGGACGTCGCCCAGTCGTTCGAGTCCAGCGGCGTGAGGGTCGTCTATCGCTCGTATCCCCGGCTGGGGCAGGGCGAGATCGAGGCCCTGGAGGAGGCGCTCGACGACGACATCGACGGGCTGGTGATCGCGCCCGGCCGGCCGGAGCACCTGGCTCCGCTCATGCGCCGGGCGATGAGGCAGGGCGTGCCGGTCGTCTGCGTCAACACCGACGCGCCGGGGATCGAGCACCTGGCCACCGTCTCGGTCGACGCCGCCGCCAGCGGCTCGCTGGTCGGCGAGCTGATGGGCCGCTTCCTCGGGGGAAATGGCCGGGTCGTCGTGGTGACCGGACAGCTCAGCACCGTCGATCACCGGCAGAAGCTCGACGGGTTCCGGAAGGAGCTGGGCGAGAGGTGGCCGGGGCTCGGCATCGCCGCGGTCGTCGAGGCCCACGACGACGAGCGCGAGGCCTACGAGAAGTGCCGGCAGGTGCTGGCCTCCACGCCGGACGTGGCCGGCGTGTACGTGAGCACCGCCAACTCGATCCCGGTCATGAGGGCCCTCGACGACCAGCGCATGAGCGGACGGCTCACGGCCATCACGACCGACCTGTTCCCGGCCCTGGCGCCGCTCATCGAGTCCGGAAAGGTCGCGGCCACCATCTACCAGCGGCCGTGGGTCCAGGGTCAGATCGCCTTCCAGGCGATCTACAAGTTCCTGGTGCAGCGCGTGACGCCGCCGCCAGTGAACAAGCTGTCTCCGCACGTCGTGATGCGGAGCAACCTGAAGCTCTTCCTGGAGAGGATGCGACCGGACGCGACCGGGAGCCCGGGCCGGGCCGGCCCGCGGCCCGAAACGCGGGCCGCGCGCAGCGGCTCCGTGGCGACGTTCGCGGACGAGATCGGATGACGATGCGACGAAGCGCTTCCGCGCTCGCCGGCCTGCTCGTGACGCTCGCCGGAGCCAGCCGGCCCGCGGCCGCCGCTCCGGCCGATGGGGCGGTGTGGGCGCGGGCCTTCGACCACGGCGAGTATCCGCGCGCGATCGATCTGGCCCGCCGGAGGCTGCAGGCCGTTCCCGCCGACGCGGCGGCGCGCCTCGTGATGAGCCGCGCGGAGGCCGCCCTCGGCCACTTCGAAGCGGCCTACCAGGGCTTCCGGCGCGTGCTGTCGACCGACCCCCGCAACACCGACGCCCTCTATTACCTGACGATACTGGGCGGCGTGCTGGCTCAGGCGGAGTACGACCGGCTCTTCGCCCTGGCTCCCGACTCCCCTCGGGCCCGCCAGCTTCTCGGCGACCTCGCCGTGGCCCAGGAGCGTCCGGCCGATGCGGAGGCGCAGTACAAGGCGGTTCTCCAATCAGCCCCGGACTCGCTCGACCTGCTCCTTGCGCTCGGCGACCTCACCCGTCACCAGGCGCGGTTCGAAGAGGCGCTCGCCTACTACGACCGCGCCGCGCGCCTCGCTCCCCGCAGCTACGACGCGCTCTACGGCGCCGGCGTCTGCCGCTCGTACCGCCAGGAGCACGCCCAGGCCATCGAGAGCTTCCGCGCCGCGCTCCGGCTGGAGCCCGACTCGGCCTCCGCCCGCCTGGGACTCGGCCACGCGCTCGTGCAGGCCGGACAGACCTCCGCCGCCGTGCCGGAGCTGGAGAAGGCCGTAGCCCTGGAGCCTCGGATGCTCCAGGCCCACTACCTCCTCGGGCGCGCCTACAACGCGCTCGGCCGGTCGCGGGAGGCCGAAGCGGCCTTCGCCCAGGTCCAGAAGCTCGTCCAGAGCGGGATCCAGGCCAGCGACGACCTGCCGGCGGCGACCGATCCTTCCCGGCCGGCCCCGTCCCCGGAGCCCCCGCCGGAGAGCCGCTAACCGACGCGACCTTTGGGCAGCCGAACGCATTCCCGCGTGGCGGCCTGCTGGCTGCTCGTCTTGCCGGTGCTCGCCGGCCAGAAGCCGTTGCCGCCGACGCTCACCGCCGCTCCCTCGCCCGCAGCGGCGCCCGGCGTCACGTTCGCCGACGTGACCCGCGAGGCGGGGCTCGGCGGATTCCGGCACGTCGGGGGCAATGCTTCCAAGGACTACATCCCCGATGCGACGGGCTCGGGCGTCGCGCTCTTCGACTACGACGACGACGGCTGGCTTGACGCATACCTCGTCAACGGATCGACCTGGTCCGCGCTGGCCGGCCGCGCGGAGGCGCCGCCAGCCGCTCTCTTCCACAACAACCACGACGGCACCTTCACCGACGTGACGGCCGCCGCCGGGGTGGCCAACCGTCGCTGGGGCCAGGGCGCCTGCGTCGGCGACTTCGACAACGACGGCCAGCCCGACCTCTACGTCACCAACTTCGGCCGCAACCGGCTGTATCACAACGACGGCGGCGGCCGCTTCACCGACGTGGCCGAGACGGCGGGAGTCGCGGTGGAGGGCTGGTCGACCGGATGCGCCTTCGGCGACTACGACGGCGACGGCCGGCTCGACCTGTTCGTGGCCGGTTACATCGCCCTGGACCCGGCCCGGCTGCCTCCGGCCCCGCCCGGTCCGGGCGCCGTCCGGCCGGAGACCGGCCCTTCGCCGGGCCCACGCGCCGAGGAGCGGCGGATGGGCGCCGCGTACTCCCCGGGCCTGCCCTACTGCGAGTATCGGGGGCAGCCGGTGATGTGCGGTCCTCGCGGGCTCAAGGGCGCCCCCGACCATCTCTTCCACAACAACGGCGACGGCACGTTCACCGACGTGAGCGTCAAGGCGGGGGTGGCCGACGCGGCGGGCTTCTACGGCTTCGGGGTGGCCTTCCTCGACTTCGACGACGACGGCCGGCTCGACCTGTTCGTGGCCAACGACTCGACCCCCAACTACCTCTACCGCAACCGCGGCGACGGCACGTTCGAGGACGTCAGCTACGCGTCGGGGGCCGCCCTCGACGAGGCGGGCCACGAGCAGGCCCACATGGGCGTGGCGGTCGGCGACTACGACAACGACGGCCGCGACGACCTGCACGTGACCAACTTCGCCGACGACACCAACGTGCTCTATCACAACGACGGGAAGGGCCTCTTCACCGACGTCAGCTACGCCTCCGGCGTCGGCCGGGCCAGCGTGCCCTTCCTGGGCTGGGGCACGTCCTTCCTGGACTACGACAACGACGGCTGGCTCGACATCTTCGTCGCCAACGGCCACGTGTACCCGATGGTCGACCGCTTCGACTGGAACACGTCCTACCGGCAGCGGGCGCTGCTCTTCCGCAACCTGAAGGGCCGCTTCGCCGAGGTCGGCGGCTCGGCCGGCGAGGCGCTCGTCGCGGCGCGATCCAGCCGCGGCCTCGCGGTCGGCGACGTGGACAACGACGGAGACGTGGACGTCCTCATCAACAACCTCGACGAGGCGCCGACGCTGCTGCGCAACGACGGCGGGAGCCGGGCCGGGCACTGGCTGACCGTCCGTCTCGTCGGGGATCCGTCGCGCAAGTGCCCTCGCGACGCCATCGGCGCGGCCGTCTTCTGCACGGCCAACGGCCTGCGGATGCGGGGCGAGGTCGCCAGCGGCCGCAGCCAGCTCTCCCAGTCCGACCTGCGCGTGCACTTCGGCCTCGGCCCGGCCACGCGGGTGGACCGGCTCGAGGTGCGGTGGGCGAACGGGCCCTCGGTCGCGTACGAGGTGCTGGGCGTGGACCGGCTGGTCGTGATCGACCAGGCGCGGGGCGTCCTCGAGCCGGCCGCCGACCGCGCCGCGCGCTGAGGACCAGGCCGGACGCGACCGGGGTTCATACCCGCAAGAATATCCGCCGCCGGTACATCCAGAACAGGATGAGCCAGAGCACCAGCATCACGGCCGCGCCCTGGAGGAACGGGGCATAGGCATCGCCGAACATCCGGAACAGGCCGTGACCCAGGTGGGTGTCGAGGCTGCCCTCGATGAAGCGCGGCCACAGCTCGGTCATGCAGTAGGCCGCGATCGAGTTCATGCCGACGACGACCAGCGGGAACGCCCAGCGCCGCCAACCCCTGACGTCGATCACCTCGTACAGCGCGGCCACGATCAGGAAGCAGGCGCCCCCGCTCCAGAGCGTGAAGCTCGGCGTCCAGATGCGCTTCACGACGGGACAGATGCCCAACGCGCCCAGCAGCCAGCCCGAGGCCAGGCCAACGACACCGGCGACCGCCAGCCAGCGCACGCGGGCGGACGGGCCGCGGTCGCGGCGAAGGAGTTCGCCGCAGATCAGGCCCAGGATCATCGTCCCCAGCGTGGGGATGAAGCTGAGGGTGGCGTATCCGCCCCCGTTGAAGGCGAAGGGCCGCTCGCGCGGGAACAGGTTCAGGAACCACAGGTCGAACGCCCAGGCGAGGTTGCTGTTCTTGTTCCAGTGCGCGGCAAAGCCGTCGAGTCGGTGCGGCCAGTCGGGGTCCACGCCCGCCGCCGCCCAGTCGAAGCCCGTTCCCGGCGCCGGGTAGAGCGCGAAGGCAGCCCAGTATCCGGCGAGGATGGCGGCCAGGGCCAGCCACTGGTCGCGCACGGGCCGCAGCGCGAGCAGGAAAAGGAACCCGTAGCCGAGGCCGATCTGGCTGAGCGTGTCCTCGAAGGTGAAGTAGGTCTGCGGCCGGCCCCCCGAGCGCAGCCAGATCCCGAGCGCCACCAGCACGGCCGCGCGCCAGAAGGCATGGGCGATCATCCGTCCCCGGGACTGCCCGGCCGCCGTGCGGGCGGCGATGGAGAACGGCAGCGCCGCCCCGACCAGGAACGAGAACGAGGGCTGGATGAGGTCGTGGAGCGAGGCGCCGACCCACTCCACGTGCGTCTGGTGGTGGCAGAAGAAGGCCCACAGCGCCGACGACGGCACGGCCGCGGCCACGTCGCAGGTGCGCAGCGCCTCCCCGAACAGCAGCAGCATGACGATGCCGCGGTAGGCGTCGAGCGAGGCGAGGCGGTCGGGAGCCATCGTCAGGGCTGCGGGCTCACCTTCACCATGACCACGTCGTGGGGCGGCACCTTCGCCTGGAAGCGCCCCGTGAAAGAGCCGATGTCCGCCTTCCGCCACAGGTCGCGCACGAGGGCCTTCTCCCCCGGCGCGAGCCCCACGTCCTCCCAGGGCACGGCCACGTCGCCCGGCTCGGTGCCGCGGTTGAAGAGGATCACCGCCCGCGAGCCGTCGCCGAGCGGCTTCATCCAGACCTCCTGCGGGCCGTTGTCGCGCACCTTGCGCCCCTGCATCCCCAGCGGGTCCTGGTCGACCGCGATCACCTCCCGGTTGGTGAGGATGTCGAGGGTCTCCTTCGACATCGTCCGCAGGTCGTTGCCCGCCATGAGCGGAGCCGCGAGCAGGGCCCAGAAGCTGAAGTGGGCCCGGGACTCGGCCGCGCTCAGCCCGCCGTTGCCGACCTCCAGCATGTCGGGGTCGTTCCAGTGGCCGGGGCCGGCGTAGGGATGCAGGTCGGCCACGAGATCGATGATGTGCACGACACCCATCCCGCCCCAGCTCTTCCCGCAGTCCCAGCAGTCCTGGATGTCGCCGGTGGCGCGCCAGAGCTGCCCGATCCCCTGCGCCCACAGCCAGGGCCGCGTGCTGCCCCACTCGCAGATGCTGAACACGATCGCCCGGCCGCTCTCGCGCAGGGCGCGGCCCATCCGCGCGTACGAGTCGCGGGTGTCCTGGCCCTCCGCGTTGCACCAGTCGTACTTCAGGTAGTCGACGCCCCAATCGGCGTAGGTCCGGGCGTCGATCGCTTCATGATCCTTGCTGCCCGGGCGCTTCTGGCAGGTGCCGGTGCCGGCGTCGGAATAGAGGCCGAACCTCAGCCCCTTGCCGTGGACGTAGTCGGCGAGCGCCTTCATGCCCGAGGGGAAGCGTTCCGGATCGGCCACGATCACGCCCTTGTCGTCCCGCCGCACCTGCCAGCAGTCGTCGATGACCAGGTACTGGTAGCCGGCGTCCCTCATGCCGGTCGCGACCAGGGCGTCGGCCGTCTCCTTCATGAGCTTCTCGCTGACGTCGCAGCCGAACCTGTTCCAGCTGTTCCAGCCCATGGGCGGCGTCAAGGCCAGGCCGTCCGCCCCCGCGGGGGCCGCGCCGGACGGGACGACCAGGGCGACGAGACACGCCACGAGCAGCACGCGCATCGGATGCCTCCTCACTTCTTGACGGTCAGGTTCTCCCACACCTCGACCCACGAGTCCGTGTCGGTGAGGAAGTTCCCCACCACCAGGTCCATGTCGCCGTCGTGGTCGTAGTCGGCCGCGTCCACGCTGACGTGCCGGCCCCCCACCTCCAGGGTGCGGCGCTCGAAGCGCCCGGGGGCGACCTGCTCCAGCCATACCAGAGACGGGAGCACGGGCGGGGGCCCCTGGTCCGACCGGCGCGGCTCCACGGCCACGATGTCGAGGTCGCCGTCCCCGTCGAGGTCGGCCACGTCGATCCCGGAAGACCCCCAGGCCGGATGGGGCGCGGTGTAGATCGTCTCCGGCCGGAAGCCCCCGTCGCGCGCGTTCAGGAACGCCACCACCGTCTCGTAGTGCTGGGAGAACACGGTGACGATGTCGGGCCGGCCGTCGCGGTCGAGGTCGACCGCGGGGACGTGGATCGAGCCGGTGCGGGTGTCGAGGGTCCGCGGGACGAAGACCGGCTGCGACCAGTCGCGGGTGCGGTTCTCGAGCAGGAGCAGGGACCCGACCTGCCGCCAGCCGAAGGCGGCCACTGCCAGGTCGAGGTCGCCGTCGCCGTCGAAGTCGGCGGCTTCCACGTCGGCCACCCGGGGCAGGCCCGAGGCCAGCACGCGCGTGCGGTAGCCGCCGTCCTCCCGCCTTTGCAGCCACACGGCGCTGCCCTTGAGATGGTCGGCCGGGGGCACGTCGCCCAGGTCGGCCACCAGCAGGTCGGGCCGGCCGTCGCGGTCGAGGTCCACGAGCGCGGCGTGGCAGGGCGCAGCCACGTGGGCGATCACCGACAGGCCGCGCTCGGGGGCGGCCGGCGAGCCGCGCATCGCGAGCCCGTGCGTCATGTCGGTGGCCACGACCTGCAGCGCGCCGTTGCCGTCGAGGTCGAGGAACCGCACGTTGGAGATCGCCGGGTGCGCATCTCCTCCCGGGAGCCTCAGCACGCGGCGCGCGAAGCGCGGAGAGTGCTCCCCGACCGCCGGCCAGGGCACCGGCGTCGGCAGCGTGACGGGCGCGCGGGCCTGGTAGTAGCGCTCGACGGCTTCCACGTCGAAGTCGGTGGGGATCGCGGCGCGGGCGCCGGCCGGGGCGCCGACGCCGGTCATCATGAGCCCCGCCATCTCGTAGATCTTCGCCGTCCAGGCCGCGCGAGGCAGGATGTCCGGCGGCGGCAGCGCATGGCAGCCGGTGCAGGCCTTCGCCACGACCTGCTCCTCGGGTGCCGGTGCGGCCGAGGGTGGAGCGGCCGGCGGAGAGGCAGTGTGGGTGACCGCGGAAACGGCGGAGAGGCCCGCGGCCACGGCCAGCACGGCGGCGGCCCGCGGGCCGTGAGCTCGCATGGGAAGCCGACGTTACCCGCGCGGCTCGGCGGGCGTCAAGGCTCGGCAGCGGCCGGCTCGACCACGACGCCTTGCGCGATCGCGGGCGGCAGGTCCGGCCAGCCTCCGGACGCGGCGGGCCGGACGGCCATGTCGAGCCGCACCAGCCAATCGCGCTCCACGAGGAGCCACGTCTGGAACAGGACCGATGTGGAGGAAGGCGGTTGCGTCGAAATCGCGGCCTACGGCGTGCCGCCCGGCACGGAGTGGTAGTAGCGGCCGAGCCAGCCGACGATGGCCCTCTTCAGCCGGAGCGGCTCGAAGGCCCCCTGGCTCCTGTAGATCACCTTGCCGCCGGGGGCGACGAGCATCGTGTAGGGCAGCGCGCCCTGCCACCGCGGGTCGACCAGCTCGATCATCGCGTAGGGGTCCCCGGCCCCGAAGATGAGGTTGCGCATGGAGGCCTGTTGCGACTGGAGGAACGCCAGCGCGGCGTCGCGCTTCTCCGGCGCATCGGCGCTGAGCGTGACGACCTCGAAGGCGCGGCCGCGGTACATCCGGTTGATCGCCACCAGCTCGGGGAACTCGGTGAGGCACGGCCCGCACCACGTCGCCCAGGCGTTCACCAGCCGCAGCTTGCTCGAGGCGTTCTGCACGACCTCGCGCAGGGCGGCCGCGTCCACGGTGGCCAGCGCGACCTCCTCCTGGGCCCACCGCTTCAGCCCCTCCGCCACCGAGCCCCGCTTGTCGGACCACTTGATCGAGCAGCCGAAGACCTTCGTCCTCTCGACCGGCACCGGCCGGCCGGCGAGCAGCGCCTCGATCGCATCGCGCGCCTCGTGCGTGACGGCCTGGGCCGGGTTCTCCTTGTCGTCCACGCGGCCGCTGAAGCGGAGCCGCCGCTCCTTGTCGAAGACGAAGACGTGGGGTGTCGCCTGGGGGCCGTAGCGCCGCGACACCGCCTGCGTCTCGCCGTCGTAGAGATACGGGAACCGGAAACCCCGCTCGCGGGCCCGCACGGTCATCTCTTCCAGGCTGTCGGACAGGTCGGTGTAGCCCAGCTCGTCGAGCCGCACGGCCTGGGGGTCGTTGGGCGAAATCGCCAGCAGGGCAACGCCCTTCGGATGGTAGTCGTCGTAGAGGGCCTGGATCCGCCCCTCGTACGCCTGGGCGGTCGGGCAGTGGTTGGCCGTGAAAACCATCACCAGCAGGCGAGCGGAATCGAAGTCCTTCAGCGAGTAGCGTCGCCCGTCGACACAAGGCAGGTCGAAGTCCGGCGCCTTCTCGCCGATGGCGAGCGGCGCGACCGGTGACTCCTCGTCCGCCCTGACGGGCCCCGCGAGGACGGCGACCGCCGCGACGGCGGCGACCGCGCCCCTCACCAGTCCAGCTTCAGGGCGAACTGCATCTGCCGGTTGTCGCCGATGGTGGTCGTGATCTTGCCGGCGGTGGCCGATCCGATGTTGGCGTTCGGGAAGCCGAACTGCGGCGTGTTGAGCAGGTTGAAGGCGTCGGCCCGGAACTGCAGCCGGAAGCTCCGGATCGGGATCCGCCGGGCCAGCGAGACGTCGAATGTCTTCGTCCCCGGCGCGTACAGGACGCCGCGGCCGGAGCTTCCGTAGGTGTTGGGCGGCGGCGCCGCGAAGGCGGCGACGTCGAACCACTGATCGACGGTGGGGTTGTCGAGCCGGCCGTCGCCGATGCGGTTGGGCCA
>Ga0066710_100007941_pt1 | contig 10224 bp, 8 predicted proteins | sample GraSoiAngelo_159_FD_79666 | JGI IMG/M metagenome (GOLD analysis project Ga0066710, IMG submission 79666) | Grasslands soil microbial communities from the Angelo Coastal Reserve, California, USA - 14_1009_16_40cm | ecosystem: Environmental > Terrestrial > Soil > Grasslands | place: USA...
CCTTCAGCGGCCCACTCGGTTGCGGAGCTCCTGCCGAGGGTATCGGCGTGCTCCGCCCAGGAGGATAGCTCGTGCGGCCCAGCGCGAGCGGGCGGAACGCGCTACCGGCGCTTCCGACGTCCCAGCCCTCCGGAGTTCGGCGGCCCTTCAGCGCATCGTCGAGCCGGCGCTGGCGCCGAGAACAATCCGCCAGGCCAGCTGATTCCAAGGCTCCCCGGCTCCCGGACGAGCCACGCTTCAAGCTCGCGGAAGTACTGGCCTGACTTCTTGGTCTCGGCGATCGACCAGTACTCCCGGCCGACCAGGTAGTCCTCGCCCAGTTAGGACCAGGAAGGGAACGCCCCCTGGAGCGCGCGCGCCATGGGCATGATCCGTCCCCAGGCCTCGTCCTCGCTCAGGAAGCCGACCTGGTATCCGCACCGGCACAGCATGATGTACCGGCCGCCGCGATCTCAGTCCCAGCCGACGAGACTGTTGCGCCCGCGCTTGCGGTAGTGCTGAAGGTCGCCCTTGGCCTCGACTTCGACCCTGCTCGCCTGCAGGTAGCGAGCGCCTTGGGGGGTTTGGCCCTCGGCGCTCAGCGCGTAGAACCCGTCCGGGCCATCCTCGGCGATGATGGCCCCCACGAAGATCCCGTCGGCCGCGGCTCCATCCGCATGGAGGCCGTCGTCCATGACGGGAATGAGAATGATCGCGCCTGCCGGTGTGCGCGCCTTCACCTGCCAGCGCACTCCCGGGACAGGGCGGTCGTCGTTCGCGATGAAGGCTCGAACAAAGACGGGCTCGCCAGGGTTCACCCGGATCACCACCTTGGGATCCCCATCGCCGGGCATCACCTCGAGAGGGCCACCTCTGCGATGGGATCGTCGGCGCGAACTTCGATCGAGTAGTGAGTTGGTCCGTTCGACGCGTTTGCATCGACCGTCACGCTCCACTTTCCGGCCTCGGGGCGTTTCACGGCCCGGTGGAAACCTGCTCATCCATCGGCGGATTCGGTCACCCGGGACGTCGAAAACTTGAGGTGATCACGCCGAACGGGCCGGCAGGTCGCTCGGGCAATCGCGCGCGCATCGGCATGACCACGCCGAACGGGACAAGCGGTCCCGTTTCGTGTTCCTTCGCGTACCTACAATGCCGGCCGATGCCCACGCGCTCTCGGCCAAGTACTTGCCAGTTTTCGCAATATGTTGCGCGACAATCGCTTCGTGCTGGTGGCGGTTAGGGTCCCTTAATCAGCAGGTTCTAGGTTCGATTCCTAGGCGGCGCACCAATTCACGCGACGGGCAGTAGCCCAGCGTCCACCAAGGCAAGGAGTTGCTCGCTTCGGCATTGGAACGTCCACCCCGTCGCAGAAGGAGCAGGCGAGCGCAGCGCGGGCGCTGTGACGGCCCTGAGGGGAGGCAGTCTCCTGGTGAAGCGCTGCGAGCCGCACGCTCGCGCCCGCGGTCCGATTCGGACGCGATCGCGTGCCTTCGTTCGCGGAGGCTGCCCCTACGGCCGCTCAGCCTTCTCCATCGGCTCGCCTCTCCCCTGCTCGCGCAACCTCCGTCCGAACCGACTGTGCCTCCGCGCGATCGCGCGGGCCGCGGGGGATGTCCTGCGGGGCGGGGCCGAATCGCGCAGCAGGAGCGTGCCGAGCGAGAGGTCCGCGAGCGGACACACGACGTTGAAGTTCTTCCCCATGTGCGTGTGATGCAGGCGATGGTGCCGCTCGAGGAACCGGAATGGACGTGACCTCTCGATCCATCCGATCGACGGCCGGTGCATGAGGTAGTGGAACCCCTCGTAGGCGGCGTAGTAGATGGCGATCGTGGCGGCGATCGTGACCAGGCAAGCAGCGAAGGGGAGCGCCAGGCCCGCGGCGCTCAGAGCCCACCACGCCCCCAACCACGGCAACAGGTTCAGGGCGATGAGCAACGGGCCGCCCCACCACTGGAAGGTGAGCGCCTCCTCCTGCTCCTGGTCGTGTACGTGGAACGTGTCGTCGTGCTTGCACAGCTGGTGATGGACGAGCGTGTGCGCGGTGAACATCTGCGGCGGGAGCCAGGGGCGATGCAGCCAATAACGGTGGTAGGCCCATTCGAAGAAGCTGGCCTGGACGATGGCGACGACGGCAGCCGACAAAACCACGAAGAAGGTGTAAAGGAAAGGAGGGACGGGCAGCTCCTGGTTCGGGGGGAAAGCGACCTGCGGGTGAGCGCGGCGTTTCAGGGGAGAAGAGTAAGAGGTTGCATGCGCGTCGCAGTGTACTCTACGCGAGTCCCGGGGGCCCGCTCCAGGTCGAATTTCCCCACCTGAGCCGCGCCCTGGCCCGGCGGCCGCCCGCGACCCCTTCACGGCTACCCGCCGCGGCGTCGCCGCCACCCCCTGAGCCCGCCTCCCTGTGCGGCCAGCGCGCACCGGTCCCGCCACGGGCGCGCCCACGCCCGCTCGCCTTCGGAGGCTCGCCCCGCTTCCACCTCGCTTTCGCGCCCGTCAGCCCGGGACCGCCGCCAGGTCCGCCCACGGCCCGGCCCGGGCGTCCACTCCGCGCCGTTCCAGATGGGGGAGAATTCGCCTTACCACCTGAGGCGGCTCGGTCACGAACCCGACGATGCGCGCCTCACCCCCGCAGCGCGCGCACACGCACCCGCTGAACCCGATCCCGCTCGCAAGGAGCGCGAGCTGCACTTTGCCGCCCTCGACGGGGTCGTAGGCGGAGTCGGTCTTGGCGCCGGCGGTGATGTCGACGTTCCTCTCGCTGAAGATGAGCTTTTCGGCGTCGGCGGCAGGGCCATGAGCGCTCTCCGCGTTGGGTTCGAGTGGGCGCGAGGGTAATCGGAGCCCGAGGCGGCAGGCAAGAACACCCGTCACCTCGGCCGCTGCCCAGGGACGCCCGCGTCGCTAGTCCGCACCGCCCCCGGTACGCCACGCCGAGCTCACTTCCTCCGCCTCACCCGGACCCGCAGCCCCCCGCACGGCACCCGCGTCGGAGTGTAGTCGTATCGCAGGTCCTGCCCTGAGGGCACGCTCAGCTCGTAACCCTGGAGCAACGTCGCGGCCATCACCTTCATCTCGAGCCGTGCGAATCCACGCCCGATGCATGAGCGTGGGCCGCCGCCGAAGCCGATCAGGCTGAACGGCGTCTTCTCGTCCTCGCTGCGCGGCGGCGCGAAGCGCTCGGGATCGAACCGCTCGGGGTCGGTCCAGATCTCGGGCATCAGGTGGGTGAAGAGGATCGAGTAGTAGACGCGCCATCCCGCGGGCACATGACAGCCGCCGAAATCGAAAGGCTCGACGACATGCCGCGGGGCGCCGCTGATCGGGGGGTGGAGCCGCTCCACCTCCTTGATCACGCGCTCGAGGAGATCGAGCCCGCCCAGCTGCTCGTACTCCAGAGCCCCGCGCGCCACCGCCAGCTCGGCGCGTAATCGCTCCACCAGTTCGGGCTGACGGTCGAGCTCGACCAGCAGCCAGGTCATGGCGCTCCGCGAGGTGTCGTGCGCCGCCAGCACCAGGGCGATCAGGTGGGACACGATCTGGTCGTCGCCGAGACGCCGGCCCTGCTGATCCTCGGCAGCGATGAGCATGCCGAGCGCGTCGGCGCCGGGACCGGCGCGGCGCCTGGAGAGCAGTCCGCGGAAGTAGTCGTGTAGCTCGTCGCGGGCCGCGAGCGCACGGCCGTAGGTCGCCCACGGCACCGGCCAGCGCGGGAACGCCGTCATCCCCCGCCCGAAGGCGTCGAAGGTCCGGGTCAGCCACGCCGACTGCTCGCGGGTCTCGGCACCCAGCAGCAGCTTCGCCGCCACCTCGAAGGTGAGCTGCTTGAGCTCGTCGGTCGCGACGATCTCCCCGCGCGCCGCCCAGCGTTCCGCGTACTCGCCGCACAACGTGCGGATGGTCTCGAAATAGCCGCGCAGCGCGCGCCCATGGAAAGCCGGCAGGATGAAGGCGCGCTGATGCAGATGCTCTTCGCCGTCGAGGAGGAAGATGCTCTCGCCGAACAGCCGGCGGTCGAAGAAGATTTCGTGTCCCCCGCCCCACTCGAAGTGTTGGCGATGGGTCGAGAGGATGAAGGCGTTGGCTTCGGAGCCCAGCATCGTGATCTCGCGCTGCCCGTAGGTCGCGCTCTTCCAGATCGGGCCGTAACGCTGGTAGCGCCGGCGCAGGAATCCAATGCGATCGCGCCGCCACTCCAGCGTCTCGCCGAGAATCGGCAGCCCGTAGGAGCCGGGTGGAAGCGGGAGGCTCATGCGAGCATCCGCCGGACACGGCTCACCCGGCGCCTCCGCCCCGCCCTGGCTCCCCGATCCGCTTGCCCATGCGCACGAAAGTTTCGATCTCCTTCGCCGTGCTGTCGCGCAGGTCGGGATCGAGCGTGATCGCGCCCGGCTCGAACAGCAGCGCGATCGTGGAGCCCCCGAGTGCGAACCAGCCCTTGCGCGCGCCCTTCTCGGCGCGCGCCCCGGGCGTGTAGCGCTGGACGATCGAGCCCACCGTCAGCGCGCCGACCTCGACCATCGCCACCTGGCCGAAGCTTTCGCTCGCTATGGTGGTCACCGTGCGGAAGTTCTCCGAGAAGAACGGGATCGTCCGCGACAGCGAGTAGGGCCCGCCCGCGTCGTAGTACCCGGGGATCGCCCGGGCCGCCGAGGGAACCCCGGCGACCGGGAAATGGAAGTGGTGGTAGTCGCCGAGGGCGAGCCGGCTCACCACCAGCGACCCTCCGGCATAGCGGCGCGCCAGCCCCGGGTCGCGGAGGCACCGTTCGAGATCGAACAGATGGCGCTTGATCCGGAACGTCTGCCCCGCCTCGAGGGTCTGGTAGGCCAGCACCCGGCCGTCGCAAGGCGCCACGCACGAGGTCGGGCCCGAGTCGACCGGCCGCTTCGAGAGATCGATCTCGCGGACGAAGAACTCGGCGAAGCTCCCGAACTCCTCCGGTCGCCGCAGCGACTCGCTCATGTCGATCCCCATCGCCTCGATCAACCCGGCGACGCGGCGCCGGCTCACCGGCTGGCGCTGGAGCCAGCCGTAGAGGCGTGACGCCCAGCGCCGGCGAAAGACCAAGGCGCCAGCGAGCCGGCCGGCGCCGGTGTTGTAGAGACAGAAGAGGAACGCCTCGGCGAACACGCGCTCGCGATCGAGCCTGCCGGTGGCGCGGTCGCGTACCAGGATCTCGAACCGTCCGCTCATCGGCGGAGCTCCCTGGGTCCGCTGGCCCCACTCACGGAGTGCTCCGCTCATCGCTTCAGCTCGTACAGCTCGTACTCGCGCGTGACAGCGGTACGGTGCTCGCCGAGCAGGGCAGCCGACGGGTTGCCGGAGGCGACGAGCGCCTCGATGAAATGGTCGCAACCGAGCGCCGTCGCCTGCCGGGCGAGAACGTGGACACCTGCCCGCCCGAGTCCGGCGCGTTCGCGAGAAGCGCCCGGGAGCGCGCCGCCGAAGAACAGGATGACGCGCCTCGGGCTCCGGGGTGCGAGCTGGAACCGCAGCCGTGCGAGCGGCCCGTGCCCTCCGCGCATGGCGCGCACCGCCCGGGTGAGATCCGGAAACGCGGCCACGAACCCGACCGGGTGCCCCTCCGGATCGAGCGCGAACTGGATCAGCTCGGGGATGATTCCGTGGCGGGTGAGCGCGAAGAGGCCTTCGAACTCCTCGCGGCCGATGGGCGTGAACCCCAGAAACGCCGCGAACGATCGCGTGGTGAGATCGTGCAACGTGGCGAGCCCCTCCGAAAGCCGCGAGACGTCGATCGGTCGAAAGCGATAGCCGCGCCCCTCGAAGGCTCGCGTCGTCTCCTCGCCGCTCCGCACCATCCCCGCGATCGCCTCCCGCCCGTGAACCTCGCGCGTCGCCCACGACTGGCGAACGGTAAACCCGTAGCGCGTGAACTGCTCTGGGTACCAGCGATGGTTGCCGGGTTCCCCGAAAAAGCGCTCGTGCTCGAAGCCTCGGGTCATGAAGCGGTAGCCGTGCCAGATGTCGAAGTTGAGCGGTCCCCAGATGCGGTGGATTCCGTGCTGACTCGTGAGCCATCCGGCGGCGGCATCGAGCAACTCGCGGCTCACGCCATCGTCCTCGATCGCTTCGTAGAACCCGACCGCGCCGATCGGCGAGCCGTCGGCATCGTGGAGGTCGGCGTTCACGAACGCCGAGACCCGTCCTACGACGCGCGCGCCGGCGGCGCAGAGGAAGTGCCGGTGATGATTGCCCGGGCGACCGTAGAACTGATTCTCGGGCGCCATCTGCGCGCGCATCCACGCCCGGATCGGCGGGATCCAGCCGGGCACGCCCGCGTAGTGCTCGTATCCGAACTGGATGAAGCTCTCCGCGTGCGCGCGGTCGAACGTGAACGCCGTCACGCCCACCGGATCTCGCCCGTGCTCCCGTCGATCGCGATGCGGTCGCCGTCGGCGATGCGCACGGTGGCCTCCTTGACGCCGATGATGGTGGGGATCCCGAGCTCGCGCCCGATGATGGCGGTGTGCGAGAGCACGCTCCCCTTCTCTACGACGATGCCCTTCGAGGAGACCATCAGGAAGAGCCAGCCGGGGTCGGTGGAGCGCGCGACCAGGATGTGATCGCCGCCGGGGATGGGCTGGCTCGGGTCGGTGACGACGCGAGCCCGAGCCTCGGCCTTCCCCGACGAGCACCCGATCCCGCGGAGCATTCGCGTGGCGGCCTCCCCCCTTGCCGGGGCCGGAGCCGGGTCCACCGCCGGCCGTGACGCGCCGCCGGTGATGATCCGCTCGGGGGGAGAGTGGCGCGCGAACACCGCGTACTCGGCGCGGCGGGCGGCGACCAGCGCGCGCAGATCGCGGGCGCCCGGCCCCGTCGCGGCCTCGAACACCTCCTCGACCGTCAGGTAGTGGAGGTCATCCACCCTTTCGATCAGGCCACGCGCCACGAACCGCTCGGCCATCCGGCGGAAGAGCCGCTTGACGATGCCGAACAGTCGTGTGCGCGCGAAGCGCATGTTCTCGCGGTTGGCGATGGCGAGCCTCGTGTTCCGGAGCACCCAGTGGTACGCCAGCCGCCGCAGCGGGCCGCCCAGCCGCCGGCCGGCGAACGCCTCGGCGCGCCGCCGCACCTCCCGCTCGCGCCGCTCCATCTCCTCCACCGAGAGGGCGCCCCTCGCGTACCCACGGATCAGCCGGATCGCCACCTCGGGGTGCTCGCGGAGGCTCGCGGTCTCGAGCTTCAGCTCCTCGAGCCCGCGATCGCCGAACACCTGGACGTGTCGATCGAGCGCGGCGCTCAGGTCCGCGAGGGCGGGGTCGGCGTGGATCGCGTCCCAGACACCGCGGTCGTCCGCGCGCTCGAAGAGCGCCGAGGCCCGGCGGTCGCCCCTCACGCGCTCGGCCAGGCGCAGGAGCGAGCGGAGCGGCGCAACACTCTCGACGCCGGTCTCTCCGCACAGCAGGTCGTTGTGGAGGTTGGGCTCCCCGGCGAGTCGCGTGTGGACGCACAGCCGGCGCAGCCACTCGTAGCCGGTCATGGCCGCGAAGTCGTTGTAGAGCGTCAGGTACCACACCCGGCGCGTCCGCGTCGCCAGCTCTTCGTACTGCGCGATGAGCCGGGCTTCGTCGTCGCCCGAGAAGTCCCGAGATCGGAAGTCGGCCCACAGCGCATCGAAGTGCCGGAAGAACACGCGTCCGGTGCGCGCGTTCGAGAGCAGCCGCCACGCCGCGATCGCGGCGGCGCCAGCGCGATTGAGCGGCGAGAGCGGGCGCCGCGGGAACTCGACGCGATGCGTGATCCCGATCATCTCGTCCCACGCCTGCCGGTGCCGCTCGAAGCCCGGCAGGTACGAGAGCATCGCGTACCAGTTGAGCAGGTTGTAGTACACGCGCCCCTCGATCAGCCCAATCATCTCGGGGAAGATCCCGGTGGCGGGCGTGATCGCGCGCTTGTCGATCAGGAACCCCAGCGCCGCGTTGCGGAAGGTGTGCTCGTAGGCGGAGCGCACGAACGAGAAGGTCAGCGGAAGCGTGAGGCCCGGGTAGCTCTCGACGATGTTCGAGTTGTCCCAGACGCGGAGCTCGCCGGCCGAGGGGTCGGTGGCCGGCGCGGCGCGGGTGGTCGGTGCCGCGTCCGTCGCCGGCTCCGCGCCCGTCTCTGGCGTCGTGGCCTTCGCCGGCTTCACGATCGGACGGGCCTGAAGGATCGCGAGCCGACCCTCCCCGTCGAACGCCCACTCCATGTCCTGCGGCCCGCCGAAGCAGCCTTCGGCCCGGACTCCGGCGTCGCGCAGCTCGAGGATCTGGCGGTTCGTGAGCGCTGGCCGGTCGCGTTCGGAGTCGGGGACGGTCTCGAGGGTCACGCCGCCCGAGCCCGCGATCGGAGCCACGCGCGAGAGCTTGGTCACGAGCGCGCTCTCGACCTCTTCCGAGTCCCACGCGACGGTGAAGCTGTCAGCCTCCGCCCGGTCGGCCACGACGCCTTCACCGAGCCCGAGCGCCGCCGCGATCACGCAGCGGCGGGCGCCGCTGCCGGGCTCGCGCGTGAAGAGCACGCCGGATGCCGAGGCGCTCACCAGCCGCTGGACGATCACCGCCGCCGAGATCTCCGCCACCGCGAGGCCGGTGCGCTGCCGGTAGGCCAGCGCCCGGGCCGAGAACGCCGACCGCCACACCTTGCGGATGGCGGCCTCCACCTCGCGAGGCGGGACATTGAGGAAGGACTCCATCAGGCCCGCGAAGGAGTGCGAGACCGAGTCCTCCCCAACGACCGAGGAGCGGACGGAGAGCGTGCCGCCCTGCGCGAGGCGTTCGGCGGCGGCCGCGAGGTCGGCCGCGAGCGTGGGCGGAAGGGGCCAGGCCTCGAGCCATTGCGCGACGCGAGCCGCCGCCGCCTCGAGTGCTTCACGACTCGCCGGAACGGGGCCGGCGAGCAACGCGTCGATCTCGGCGCGGTGCGGCTCGAGGCCACAATCGAAGACGCGGCTCGAGAGCACATACCAGTCGGGCACCGGGAAATCGAACGCGCGCAGGCGGAAGAGATTCCACCCCTTGCCGCCGGCCTCGCGCACGGAGACGGCCTCGAGCGCCGCGTTGCACGGGATCAGCTCCATGGCTCAGCTCGGGAGCCAGGAGCCAGCGGCCGCGGCGAGCAGGACCGCGACCGCGTACCCCTCGGCCGGGCGGCGGAGCTTCGGCGTGGCGGGGCTCGGATCGATGAGGAACCGGGCGTGCGCCCACATCGCGCCCGCCCACGCCCCGGCGACGAACGCCGGAAACACCCAGTGAAGCCCCAGCGAGCGCCACAAGTAGAGACCGATCGCGAAGCTGACGGTCTGGGCGGCTGCCGCCAGCGCCACGGCGCCACGGCGCCCGAGCAACCGCGAGTAGGTCACGTACTCGTTCTCCTCCGCGGCCGAACGGATCTTGCGCGCGATTTCCCACGCGAACGAGATCGCCCACACCATCGCCACCAGCAGCAGGGCCGGAACCCACCGCACATGCGCTAGAGGAATGCGCTCCCCCGCCGCCACGACCACAACCAGATCGAGCGCCAGCAACGGCACGATCGGATTGTGGGTGGCGAGGGTGAGGAGCAGGTTCGGCCGCATGATCGCGGGAACGAAGAACCAGCGGACCATGAGGAGCGCCCAACCCAGCACCAGAGCGGCGGCCAGCGCGGTGGCCGGGCTCGCGAGATTGGGCGCCAGGAACAGGATGCTCGCGACCCGGAGGCTGAACACGATGTCGGCCTCCTCGATACGCCCGGAAGGGAGCGGCCGGTCAGGGAACAGCGCCCGATCCACCTCCTGATCCTTGAGCTCGTCCATCAGCCGCAGCACCAGCAGGAACGTGAACGCGTTCCAGGCCGCGAGCAGCGTCGCGGGCCCGATGCCGCCGCCCGCGATGCCGTGGATGCGGCGGAACAACCCGGCGACGGCGAGTGCCAACAGCGCGGCGCCAGGCACCCGCTGCTCGAGCGGGTACATCTCCCCGAGGTAGCCCCACAGGCGCCGCGCGTAGCCGCCGCGGGGCAGCAGCGTCACCGTCGCTCCTCCGGAAACGGCCGGCCCGGCAGCCACCAGTTCCAGGGCCCGGCCAGCACCATCAGGGCGGGAACCAGCACCACGCGGATCAGCGTGGCGTCGAGCGCCACCGCGAAGGCCAGACCGAGCCCGAATTCGCGCGTGGCGATCATGCGCGTGAAGCCGAAGGAGAGGAAGATCGAGATCATGATGAGCGCGGCGCTGGTGATGGTCCCGGCGGTGCGCTCGAGCCC
>Ga0066710_100007942_pt1 | contig 10223 bp, 5 predicted proteins | sample GraSoiAngelo_159_FD_79666 | JGI IMG/M metagenome (GOLD analysis project Ga0066710, IMG submission 79666) | Grasslands soil microbial communities from the Angelo Coastal Reserve, California, USA - 14_1009_16_40cm | ecosystem: Environmental > Terrestrial > Soil > Grasslands | place: USA...
CCGGGAACAGTTCGGCGTGGCAAAGTCTATACGCTAAAGCCCGGAATGGCGCACATTTACAACGAGGGCAACGTCCACTCACCCAAACGCGTCGCGGCCACCGGGCTGCTTCGTATCGAGGGCAAGAACACCCAGAAAATGAAACGGTTCGCTTATAAAGCTATCTGAGGCAATGGGCCAAGACAAATCCAGTTTTGAATCGAGCAGAAAAAAACGCGGAGTTCTGCCGCCGCAACCACGGCGAATTTTGACCCGCCGGCTGAACAGTGTGCTCGCGCTCCTCGATTCCACTAGCGGCCGGTACTTTTAGCCGTGGCGTTTGAAATACTGAACCGCCCGCTCGTGTTTTTCCGCTTCGGACCGCGTCTTGAAAGTGCCCAGATTGCGACGCTTTCCAGATCTGTCTTTCTTCCGTGAATAAAGTCGATACTCGCCTGAGGCTAGCTTACGTATCATCTGTGACCTATCTTCTTTCATTTTTCATGTTGATTTGTATTGAATTTAGTAATTGACCGGGACGATGACGGTTGAGAAACATCTGGCTCACGGCGGCACGGGTAACGACCTTTTTCGAGGACCATCGGGCGCATGGCGCAGTTCCTACGCGTCGGGATTCGTTGATCAGACCGTCCCATTCGACACCGATGATGATCGCTGGGATAAACAAGGATCGTCAGCCAGATCGCCTGCTGCATGCAGCAGCGACACTGCCCTTCGGCGCTATTGAAATGGCGGTCAAGGCTCTCAGAAGCGTCGTTTGAAGTATTGGATTACTCGTTCATGCTGCTCGGCTGCTGCCCGTGTCTTGAAAGTGCCGAACTTGTGATTGCACCGTTTCCCACTTTTATCTTTCTTCGGCGCATACAGTCGATATTCGCCTGAAGCTAGCTTACGAATCATTTCGGGAACCTCCTTTGGGTAAATGTCTATCCCCCCGATCACCGCACGACTGCGGTCGCCCGATCGATCAAAGCCTACCCAGCGCCGGAGGAATGGGCGGCATAAATTCTTCCTGCCAGTGTATGCTGAACTTCTGCGTCGGATAACCGCGAGTCAAAATTTACTGACAGAATTTTTGTGCAATGCGTGTGCCAGAAACAGTATGACATGATGACCAGGCCGGACTTCCAATTGTCTCGTATATGCGACAGGTTTGTTTACCTGTGGAAAAAGCCACGCAAAAACGCACTTCGTCACGACGGCGTTCGATGAGCCGCTCAGGCACAGAAATCCTTGGGTAACTATGAGACCATGAACAATCGGCAGGGGTGAAGTCGAGGTGGAAGTTTGGTTGCTAAACTGAACGGTCGATACAATCATCCATGCTGGGCGCTTTTATCTTGTATGGCGGGATGCGGCGATCGCTGTTTCACTTCGACAATGCGCGGCGACGGCTTGCCGATATGGATATGCGCGCCGGTTGACATACTCCGGACTGCGCCACGAAAGGCGATGAAGGGAATACCGCTCTTTTTCAAGTACACCATCAACCCGCGGCCTTCGGCGCTATCCGGTTGCACGGCGATATCGAGAGCTTCGCGATGATCGAGGCCCATGCGATCATGAGTCGGCGACTGGCCCATGGCGCTAAGCGGCAGCGAGTGGCCAAACTTCTCTCGGAAAAACCGGGCGATTTTTTGTACGCCCGCAAGCGACCAGCTCGCCGCCCCGTTGTAGTGGATCAGCGTCGCTGTTTCTTCATAACCTCCCAACGGTAGCGTTGACAGTCGGGCCCACTTCTCCTGCGTCGCTTCTTCCGCCAGTGAAAGTGCAACGTCATCTTCGGCAATCCATTGGCGCACTCGCTCCATTTCCAGACGTTTATTGTTCAAGACTCGCTCGCTATTTTCAACTTCGACCTCGGGAATCAAATCCTTCGCGTACAAGCCCTTCTTGGTTTCATAGTCGGCGCTGTGCTTTTCCAATTCTTCCTCATAATACGACAGAGAATTCTTCAAGCGCTCCCGCGAAGCTTTCATTCTCTCGATAAGCATCTTCCGGGTGGCGAGCACATTCATTTGTGACGAGGGTGCTGCGGGCGAGCCAGTCAAGCGGGGTGTCGTAGGATTTTTCTTGGCTTCTGCAGCGCTGCTCGCTGCGCAGCAAAGCAGAATTAATCCAGCTGTTGCGCCAATCAGAGTAATAAGCTTCATTACGAAATTGCCCGCCAGGCGCGGCGATGTGGTCTTGCACGGACCGATTTATGGAAATTAGAACAAATAACGTGCCAGAGCTACTTCCGCCGTAAAACGGCCACTTATCGAACCGTTCTGCGGCTGCAATTCAGTAATTATCTCTCAGCTAATAAGATACCTGGAGGGTTTTCAGTACATTTTGCGAGCGATGACAGAAATTCTATCCGTTTTGCAGATGGTGGTGAACGAGATCAATCGCGCTGTAAAAAGACACAGCGGAATGATCTGAGATTTTTCAGAGGCCGTGACGTATTGGGCGCGATCTCAAAAAACTTTCTTTAGTCGTGAGGGGGAGATGATTGCCTAATCCCTAACGTACAAAAGCAAAAGTCGCCAAGGAGATCAAGCATCGGCAAATTATCGAGGCTCGCGTCTAAACAAACCTTCGAGGCCTTTTCGGATCATGTCTTCATTCGATTTTCTTCTGCTTTTCTTGGTGTTTTCCGGTGCCTCTTCTTTTTGTTGATCGGCGTCTTTATCGCCAAGATTGGGGCTTTTTAGATCACCCGTTCCCTTGCGCATGAATGCGCGCTGCGCCATCTGCGCGAGATAATTCCCGTCCGGCTTGGGTTTCACGTTGGGCAATCTGCCCTTCACGATGATCGGTATCTCCAGTTGCCCTTGATTGTTCAAAAAATATTTCACTTCACGGGTGGACTGAGCAAGGTCGGCTGACAGGCGCTGTGAAAAATCAACCGTCGAACGAAAATCGACTCTGCGATTGAAATCCGCCCAGCCCTGCCCCTGCACGACAAATTCCGCGGCGGACATGCGTAGATTCTTGACGTTCATCTTATCCTCGGCCAGGTCAAAGTTGGCCTTCAACTCTTTGAATTCCGTGTCCTTCGCCGTGAAAGTTTCCGGATACTTTTTGCGCAACGCCGGGTTGATGATATTCGTCAGCCCGGGCATGCCGGTGACGCTGCCGAGCGTGCCTTCGGCGATGTTGAAGTTGATCAATGCCCCCTGCAGGACTTCCGCTTCGCCCTGGCCGCGCAGCGTCGGTTTGATCTCCTCCCAGGTCTTGCCGCTGCCGGCAAGCTTCATATCCGCGTTCATGCGGCCGCGGATGTCGCGCTCGGCTTTGGCATCGAGAACGGTGTAGAGTTCTTTGATGTCGACGCCTTGCGCTTTCGATGCCAGTGAAAAGCGCGGCACTGCTTCTTTGAAAGAATACTCGCCTTCGACCTGCACCGTGCCGCTCATGGCGTTGACCCGAAGGTTTCGGATGTTGGCGACCCTGTCCGCCAGAGAAAGCGTCGCGTCGAGACCTTTGTAAGCGACGTTATAAAGAGTGCCGTCCGCCGAACTCAATTTTCCTTGGTAAACCATGTTGCCGCCGGCCATGGATAACTGACCTTCGCTCTGTAAGTTGCGGATGACGTCCGCTTTGCGATCCTCGGGAAGCAAGGCCCGGTAATCCGCGGGGAAGATCTCAGGCGTCGACATTTTGTAAGACAACGTAAGCGGCGAGAATTTTTCGATGGTCGCGGCCAGACGGATCCGCGATTTGCCGAGGTTCAGGCTCATATCGCTGATATCGGCTTTTTGACCGGTGAAATTGATTCTCGTGTCGAGATTCTGGATCGGCTTGGGGAACTCGGGCGGTTTGGCGCTAGCCTTCTTGAGGTTCAACGTGCCCTGAATTTTTGGTACCGCGCCTTTGCCGACTTTTCCCCTTACGGTCGCCTGCACATCCATTGTGCCGGCCAATTTATAGCTTGCGATCGCCGGAAGAATTTTCTCCCAGCCGTCCAGAGAGGCGGGCTCTGACTTCACCGATAAATTGAGCACAGGACTTTCGCCAAACTGAACGTCTCCCGCGGCGGCAAGCTCCAGGGTGTGTAGCTTGAGCCGCCCTTGGCGGATGGACAGTTTGTCCCCAGCGTAGCTCGCATCGGTGACCAGCGTCAGGGGAATGCCCGTCGCCTTTTGAAAAGTTTTTCCGTAACGCATGGCGCCGTTGGTGCCTTCGATTTCACCGTTCGCCCGCAGATCTTTGAGCGTTCCCTTGAATTTCACATCTTTGATGCGAAACACGCCCGAGAGATCAAGATCCTTGGGTAGAAAGTTTTTTAGCGCCGGCAGAGCCGCCTTTAGTCGCGTCATGTCGAGCGGATCAATATCGATCTCACCGTCCAAAGGGGCCTGATTGAAATCGCCGTCGGCACGGAGCGGTCCGATCTTGCTCGTAAGCTTCAAGTTCTGCTTATCGTCATAAACCGCCGCCGCCAGTTTCACCGTAAAAGGTTGGTTCAAATCAAAATCTTCCACTTTGAGATCAATTTGCCGTAGTTGTAAGTCGCTGTTGTCTTTTTTGTCGATGTATTGGATGTCTCCGCGGGAGATATCGACCAGGGAAATCAGAAAGGCCGATTCGCCCTCGTCTTTGGGCGCTCCCTTTTTCTTTTCTTTTTCAGCGGCCTCTTTTTTTACTTTATCTTTCTTGCCGATGGTGGAAAAATTGAACTTGCCGTCAGGATTGCGGACGATGCGGATCACCGGATCGTGAAGGGCGACCTTTTTAATCTGCACTTCCTTTTTCAATAGAGGCCAGAATCTCAGGTGAATTTGCAGATCCTTCGCGCGCACAAAGTCCCCGGAAGAGTAATCAGGGTCATCGACCATGGCGAAGCTGGTTAGGCGCGCGCCGAAACCGGTGAAAAGCGTTGCTTCCACTTCGCCCACTGATATTTTTCGCCCAAGCGCTTGTTCAGCTCGATCGAGAAGAAAAGCTCGGTTACGCCTGATCAGAGAATTGATATTCAGCAGCGCCACAAGACCGACGGCAACCGTGACTATCACTGCAACACCAGCAGTAATAAACCATTTGCGCATGCTATGTCTCCTGTCGAAAAATCAACGGGCTTTCTTCGACCACAGTAGTATGGTCAAAGCCACCTGTCAGAGGATGAATGAAAGAAACCTTCGGGATCGAATAATGGCCAGTATGATATTTTCTGACCACGATATCAAAGCACCCGTGCCAGACTGCGAAGTATTTCAAACCCGTCGTACCTTATGAAATTCAACAGTTAATGTACTCGGTCACCGCTCCTCATACGGAACGCTGCGAGCCGCCGTGCCGGCTGCGCTTTCTCCTTCGACCTTATTGAAACGACAATAACCAGAGACACTCCGAGCCGGTGCGAGAGCTATCATGAACCCGAGGTAGCCTGTCAAGCCGATATTTCTCCCGTCCGCCGGTTAATCCGACGGAGCTTTTAATTGTGCTTGCATGGCTGCTAGAACAACCACTCATGTCCGCACGGCGGCGGCTTTGGCCTTATACAAGTCGCTGTCGGCGGCATTCATCAGTGATTCTTTTCGGTTTCCATTTGTCGGATACACGGCCACGCCGACGCTTACGGTGATCGTTGGACCGTCACGGTCATGGGCCAGGCGATTGGCGATTCGTTCCGCAACGATATGGGCTGCCTTTTCTTCAGCTTCGGGTAGGACCATTGCAAACTCATCTCCGCCGAAACGCGCAACCGTGTCGATGGAACGACACGATCCTCGCAGCGCATTAGCCACTCGACACAGTGCCTGGTTGCCGGCAATGTGGCCGAGATTGTCATTGATGAGCTTTAGCTTGTCCACGTCGACGAAGAGAATCGCAAAGGGCCGGTCGGTACGGTCTGCGCGCCTGATTTCGCCATCGAGAACATCGATAAATTTGCGATAGTTCGATAAGCCGGTCAAAGGATCGGTAACCGCTAGATGCAGCAGCTGCGCCTCGACCCGCCGATATTCCGCAACTATCGCCGAGAGCACCAAACTCATCACTGCTTTAACTCCCATGAACGATTGCAGGAGGAGCAAGGACTTCTCTGAGGTTCGCAACGCAAATGGGCCGTAACCACGGAGTGTGCCCCAAATGGCTATTGCCGCCAACACGACAATCGCCACTGCCGTTTCGCGTTGACCGAAACGGAACGCCGCCCAAATAAAGAACGGGACGACGAGAAACTCCAATGGGTAATTTTCCAGCGACAAGGAAAGTAGGCCTCCGAAGACGATTAAATTTAGCAGGACGAAACCAGATAAGAATAAAATCCTTTCGAATATCTGACTCAGATTCCAGCGAACGCGGGGATTAATGCTCCACAGCACCAGGAGCGGCGTAAGTAGTATCGAGCCGATGGTGTCTCCCAGCCACCAGATAAACCAAACCCGGCCAAAATCCTCCGGGTGGATGAATTTGCCCACGGAGAGGCTCGTCACGCCGATTGTAGCGCTGACGACGGTGCTGAGCGTTGCAGCCAAGAAGGCAAACTTTAGGATGTCTCGTGCACGATCAAATACGTTGCGACCGTTAGCGCAGCGATTCAGAAAGCGCGCGCCGATCAAGCCTTCGAGTGTGTTACCGGTCGCGATTCCTAGCGAAGTTGCCACGGATCCCGCCGTCGTCAGGTTCGCAAGAAATGCTCCCAAGAAGATTGCTGGCCAAACCCGGTAGCCAAATAGCAGCATCGCCGCCAATGCGATCCCTGTGCCGGGCCAAACTGAACTCGCGCTGGGATACAGGAAGGCAAGCTTCAGCCCGAGTTTAGCTGCGACGAAATAGACGACGCCCAAGCCGGCTATAGCGAGGATATGATAGATAGCCTGAGAACCATTGTACGAAGACTTCTCCTTACCAGGAGCACTGCCGGAAAAACCCGCCGGATTGGCAGCGGCAATTCTTCCGGGAGCAATAAATCTGGGGATCGCCGCTTTTATCGTTTCCCGTCTAGCCATTGCGCGAGGCCCGTAATTGCTAAGGAAATCGCAAGAATCTAGCGAACCGCAAAGGCTATGCCGTCGACGCCAATATTTGGTTAAAGCTTTGAAATTACGAGATTTTTAGATGGAAGGGGGAGAGATGCCGTGGTCAAAGTGCTGCTGATTAAGGTCAAATTTTGCCACTAATGGCCACGAGTGCGCGATGAACACGCGACATAAGAAGCCTGGCGATCTAGAAATCCGAGTTCATCATCGAGCCCGGAAAGTCGGCCGCTTAACGCAAACAATCGAACCCGTCCCGCGCGACACATGCAAAAGCACGCCGAAGACCGCCGAAGTTTTTGTAGCCGATAATTTTCTTCGGCTCCTCGCGGCCTTCGTGGTGACACGCGTTTTTCTTTTTCAGTTGCGGCTTAGCCTCGCTAAGTTTCTTTGTGCTTGCTGGCAGGTCTCGGCTCACCGCGCTTGGCTCGCATGTTGTTGCGCGGGCTCGCGGTCGCCTGGAGGTGCCGTGGCTCCGCCTGCTTTGTAAACGTCTTTGAGCACGAGTCCCTGCGGGTCTTGGTTCTGCACCTGGGCGATCAGGGCATCGCAGTCCACATCCTTCCCCTGGCCAAGGTCTCTGGGTTGGAGTGGAGTCAATACCAGCATCGTCAGAACATTGAAGATCTTCTTAAACAGGGAATCCGTCCCGGTCTTGATCGGATCCGGAAACACGGAGATGTTCTTAAAACCTCCCGTCACACGGATATAAGAACGCAGGCTCAGCGGGCTGAAACCTTTCGGCACCGGCAGTACCACAATGTTGACCTTCTCATCTCGGAGGTCGATATTGCCTTCACCGGAAACGACGGAATTGGCGGTATCGAAGACCAGAGTTTGAACGCCCATCTGTCCATTCTGTCCCTGGAGATTTAGTAAGGCACAGCGGACAGGGATGGGCTTATCGCCCCGAATGACCACGCCCAAGGCATGAGCAACGTCGAGTCCGGCCAACCGAACGAGCAACTCGCTGATCTCTCCGCCCGACATGGCCAAGAAGGTGTTGCCGGAGGCAGTCGCCATGAGCTCACGAAAGGATTCGCCGGTCCCCGAAAGGACGATGCGCCCTCCAATAGGGCTGAGGGTTTTTTGTGCGAATGAGGTGTCAGCGAGGAATCGTTTCAAATCCAGGTTCCGGAGCCGGGCGTCGATCTTCACCTTCGAGGGCCGTTTCGACCCATCGAACGTGCTGTAGATCTCCATGCGGCCGTTGGCGACCCCGAACGCAGCCGGCGCAAAGCTCAAAACTCCGTCGTTCAAGTTCAACGTTGCGTTGAGGTCGTCGATTGGTAGTTTCGGCGCGAGAATTTTTTTTGCGCGCAGCCGAACGTCCGCATCCATCGCTCGCAAACGCTCCAGATCGTAGCGTTGATCCGGAAATATTCGATCGCCGTCCTTTTCAGCGGCAGCTTGCTTTTTTTGCTCCTCTGAAGCCGTCTCACCCGGAGCTGTTCCAGGCTTGCCGCCGACGAAACCGGCCAAGTCGTCGAAATCGAGTAAGTTAGAAATGAGATCGGCCTTCATGAACGGGCGCTTCGGCGCAGTATCCACGCGAATGTTACCTGACAGGTCGCTATCGCCCACCCGTCCGGAAAAGTTTGCGAATGACCAGACTTTTCCGTCGTGCTTTAAATGACCTTTGAGGCGGTACGGCGGCGTCGCTGGAAACACGAGGTGGATGAGCGGGTAGAGATTCGCCATGTCGTCACCTTGAATATCGAGCGTGACGTCTTCCCCTTTCATCGCCAATGGCTCGGTCAGATTACCGTCGATTCTTGCTTTCAGCTTTCCGGCGCCGAGGTTGATCTTCAGAGGGTATGGCTCCTTCGAGCTTCTCAGGTTTTGATACGAGCCGCCGTCAACAGATAGAGTCAATGGTAGTTTCTGATAGGTGCCTTCCGCTTTGAGCTTGACCGGCGTCTCCAAAAATCCCGCACCTTCCGCCTCAGTTACCTTCAATTCAATCTGGGTTTTGCTTTCCTGGTTATCAAACAGAAGCATGCCGTCTTTTATAATTAGTTTTTCGATGACGGGAAAATCGCTGCGGTTCTCCGGTACTACGGGTTCGGTCACTGCGGGGGCCGCGCGAAACTCCCAGTTTGCCGAGCCCTCAGCATTTTTTTCGAGAACCACCTTGGGTTGGGAAATAGTGACAGTAGGAAGAACCACGCGAAAATGCCGAACGAGTTGCCAGAGATCTATCTCGACGTCGAAGAGACCCACTTCGGCCATCTGCGGGTGTTTGCTCCAGCCAGCGTTCTGGAATTGAATCTCACTGGCGCTCAGTCTGGAGATCCAGCCGAGATCTAATTTGAGATCGCCATTGATGCTCAATTGCCGGCCGGTAATTTTGCTCACTCCGGCGGATATGTATTTCTTCGCTTTGTTCTGATCCAGAGTTGCAATAAAAACTGCCAGCGCGATGGCAACAATGGCAAAAAAACAACCCACCCCAATCAAAGCGCGATGTCTTCGTTTGGTCATAGCTCACCTCGTCTCTGCTTGGCTTCAATATCAAAAGGCGCAAAAGACGTACCACTCTCGGGCGGCTAGCGAAGATGGAAATTCACAAAAACGCCGCTATTTTGTCCCAACGACATTGAATAAAGAAAAGATCTCAAAGATTGATCATTCTAGACTGAAGATCTCTATGTAGGGAAACTAGTAAATGTCGGGAATTTCCGACTGCAGAAATCTAGATGGTTTCACGCCTCATAACAGTGCTCCTGCGGTGAGTTTTTCGGATTAGTTTCACTGCCGAGACGTAGAGTACGCAAAGTTCCGCCCAAGGCAGGTAGACTAAAAAGTCTCGACCCCTGACTTCACTCGCCAAAGCAGCCCAAAAGCCGGTAGCTTCAAGGTGGATATTTAGTCTTTGCTCTAATCGTTAAACATGTTATGGGCAGATCACTTCTACAGCTAAGGCGGCTATGCCAAAAAGAATCCTTGTGGTCGATAATGATCTACGCAATCGGGAAATCATTGTGCGCTTTTTGCGTGAGGCGAGCTATGAAGTTTATGAGGCAGACGACGGTGACCGCGCCATCGAGATGCTCGAGAAGAACAGGTTTGATCTTATGATATGCGACGTGGTCATGCCTCGCCTGAACGCCTTTGACATCATCGATCACATGGAGTCCAGATCACTGCCGACTAGAGTGATACTCATAACCGGACACCCCGATTTGCTGGCCAAAAATGGCTGGGGACACTTACCCTCGTTTACCAAACCGTTTAACATGTATGACCTGTTACACA
>Ga0066710_100007943_pt1 | contig 10222 bp, 8 predicted proteins | sample GraSoiAngelo_159_FD_79666 | JGI IMG/M metagenome (GOLD analysis project Ga0066710, IMG submission 79666) | Grasslands soil microbial communities from the Angelo Coastal Reserve, California, USA - 14_1009_16_40cm | ecosystem: Environmental > Terrestrial > Soil > Grasslands | place: USA...
CTGCCGTCTTCTGGCCCGCCCTGCTTTACTGCGTCCGGGCGGAAACCTTGAAGGCTGGCTGTACCGCACGGCGATGAACCTCGGCCTTGATGCTCTGAAGCTACGGGTGCGGCGCACGCACTACGAGCGTGCCGCGGGCGTGGAGGCTCTCCGGTCCTCGCCCGCCGCGAATCCGCTCGATAACCTTCTGCGCGCCGAGCGCCAGCAGCGTGTGCGCCGCGTGCTCGCTTTGTTGAAACCCTCCGACGCGCGGCTCCTGTTGCTGCGTCATGCCGGCTTCTCGTACCAGGAAGCGGCGGAGGTTCTGAAGATCAATCCCGCGTCAGTTGGAAAACTTCTGGCGCGATCGATGGCGGCATTCGAGAAGAGGTACGCAGAGTTGTATGGGAGCGAGTCATGAATTCCTGTCTGGATCTGGGGGTACTGCAGGCATACCTGGATCGCGAACTGGGCGAGTCCGAAATGCGGGCGTCCGCGTCGCACCTGTCTGGCTGCCGGGTGTGTACCGCGAATCTGGAAGCCGTTCAATCGACGGCCGCGCGGGTGAACGCTCTGTTCGACGCGCTCGCCGGAGAGCCCTTCCCAGAACCTGCGCCTAGCATCGCGCGCCCGCGCCGCCGCGGATGGGCCGCAGCGGTCGCGGGGACGCTGGCTGCCGCTGTGGTTCTGGCGGTCCTTTTCACCCGGCATCCGGACTCGGTTCCGCCGCCCGCTGCCAAGCACCCCGCAATCGTCACACCCGCACCGAGGCCCGCCGCCAGTAATCGAACGACGGCTCCCGCTCGTAAGCGTCATCGCCGGCCGAAGGTCGACTATTTCCTGGCTCTCGACACCGGCGATCCCATGCAGATCGGCACCGTCGTCGAGGTGCGCCTGCCCGGTTCGATTCAAGCCGAAGTGATCGTCGGTGACGACGGGCGCGCCCGGGCCATTCGATTTCTACAGTAATTCCATCCGAGAGGAGAACAGATCATGAAGAAACAAGCACTGGCTCTGATCGCCGCCGCAACGCTTACGGGCGGCGTGCTTTACGGGCAGGAGTCATCCGCAGAAAGAGCGCGGATGGAGGAGGCGGTCGCCAAGCTGAAGGCTGCGCTCCGCAATGTGGAACCGTCCGAAGGCAGACTCGGAGTCACCGGCGCAGTCGTCAGGAATCAGCCTTACTCGGCCGAAGCGATGACGGAGACGACCCAAACGCTCGCTGACGGGACACACATTCACCAGCAATCCAGTTACACGCTTTATCGCGACAGCGAAGGCCGCATGCGCCGTGAGAGCGGCGGCGAAGCAGTGATCAGCGATCCGGTTGCAGGTGTGAGCTATTCGCTGAATATCAGAAGGCAGACTGCTCGAGCAATGCCGTTGGTCAAGTTAGCAGGCAAAGTCTCCGAAGCGGCTGCAAAAGAAGAGGCCCGGCGCCTCAGCGTGGTGGTAATGCCGGGTGAGAATCCGGAGAAGAAGGAAGCCAGCGTAGAGAATCTCGGCACCCAAGTCATTGAAGGTGTTCCGGCCGAAGGCACGCGCACGACTGTTACCATCCCGCCGGGATCCATCGGCAATGATCGCGCGATCCAGATCGTCAGCGAGCGCTGGTATTCGCCGGAGCTGCAAATCGTCGTCATGACGCGGCATATCGATCCGCGCAATGGTGAAACCGTAGACCGTCTCACGAACATCCGGCGGAGCCAGCCGGACCAAGCACTATTCGAAGTACCGGCGGGGTATCAAACAGTCACCGCGAAAGAATGAAGGCGCGCTGTGGCGGCATTTCCTGATGCCGGCGGGTGTGCGCCCCAATAAATCACACACACTTCTGGATCAAGAACCCAGCAAAGAAAGTCACGTTATAACCGGAATGCACAATCGCGGAGGCCGCCGTCGACTCCGTCTTGTATCTAGCATATCCGAACGCCACGCCTGCCAGGCCAACCAGCACCAGGTGCTGCCACGTCCATTGATATTGCGGGCCGTGCAGCAGCGCGAACGGGACCGCCGCGAGCACAATTCCCGGCCAGGTTCCGAAAGACCGGGCCAGCAGCGGGAACAGGAAGCCGCGAAACACCAGTTCCTCGAACAACGGGCCGCACACGGCCAGAAAAAACAGCATGATCACTAGCGACCGGCGGTCGGAGACCAGATTCTCAATCGGCGTCGGAACCACCGGCGCACGCAATACCGATCCGAGCCCGGCCACTCCTACCGCCAATACCGGCCCCGCAACGATGCATAGCCAACCGCCCGGATAAGCCGTTTTCCACCCGAGTGCTCGCCAGAAGGGGTGCCCGTACCGCACCGAAATCAGCAGATACAGCGACCCTAGCAACAGAGCGTAAACCAGGGATTGGAACATGAGCGTTTTCATCGCGTCGCTCGAAAGCCGCGCGGTGCGCACCGCCAGCGCCGCGAGCGCGAATGAGGGCAGCACCGCACTCAGAAACAGCGCCAGGTCTTCGTAACCCCAAAAAGGGTGCTCACGCGTCATCGATCGCCTTCGATGAGCGCGGCTGCGAGCAGCGGGATCATCAACTCGTGATGGCCGGTAATGGCGCAGCCTCGTCCGCCGGAGCGGGCGTGCGGGCGCTCCACTACGTTGACCTTTGGCCGGTAGTGTTGCAGAAAATCGAAGTTGACAGTGGTGAATCCCGCGAGCGGATTGCCGAGATTGCGCACCACGGAGACGGCTTTCAAAAACACTTCCGGCAGAACGACCGCCGATCCGACATTCAGGTACACGCCGCCCTGGTCGAGACCGCGCACAAGCGAGCAAAGGAGGCGAAAATCGCGATGGGTGGCCGCGCCGATCGCGGCCGCGTCCGCCTGCGGATGGGTGTGCGGCGTATCCGCTCCCACGGCGACGTGGACGGTGACCGGCACGGCCGCCTTATACGCGCCCGCCAGCAGGCTATGCGGGGCGAACGCCGGTTTTGCGAGCGTCTCCAGCCGCTTGCCAAGCGCCTCGCCCATACCCAACCCTTGGGAATGGCCCTCGGAGATTGCGACGTTCATCTCGCGCCCGGTTTCTTCGGCGGCGCCGAAACGTCCGTCCGGCAGCACGGCTTCGACATCTTCGCTGGTTTGCCCGGCGATGGCGATCTCGAAATCGTGAATCGATGCGGCGCCGTTCATCACGAAGGCGGTAACCCAGCTGCGCCGCATCAGATCAAGGAGCACATCCGCAAGGCCGCATTTCACGACGTGCCCTCCCAGGCCCCACAGAATCGCTCTCTTCCGGTCGCGCGCCCCGCGCAACGCATCCACAATGGTGCGAAATACCTCGCCGGCAAGAATCCTTGGCAATGAATCGAGCCATCGCGACACGCCTTCGCCCTTCTGATAGGGTTGCGCGAAATCTTCGACCCGCACCTTTCCGCCGCGCACATCGATCGGAATAGTCTTGAGCCCTTCGAAGGAGAGCGGCTGGTCCGAGTACCGGCTCACGCAGCCCTTCCGTTCCCAAGGATTTTCTTCAGCGCCTGCGCGGTGTAGCTCTTGGGATGGCGCAGGATCTCCTCCGGCGTTCCGCAGGCAACCACGCTTCCTCCGCGCTCGCCGCCTTCGGGACCGAGGTCGATGATCCAATCCGCGGTCTTGATGACGTCAAGCTGATGCTCGATCACAACCACGGTGTTGCCCAGGTCCACCAGGCTGTGCAGAACGTCGAGCAGCTTGCGCACATCCTCGAAATGAAGACCGGTTGTGGGCTCGTCCAGAATGTAAAGCGTCTTGCCGGTCTGCCGCCGGCTCAGCTCGCGCGCCAGCTTAATACGTTGCGCCTCGCCGCCGGAAAGCGTGGTGGAGGACTGTCCGAGATGAAGGTACCCGAGACCGACTTGCACCAGGGTCTCGAGCTTCGCCTTGATCTGCGGGATATTTTCGAGCAGCCCGAACGCGTCTTCGACGGATGCCTCCAGCAGATCGGCGATCGAGTAATCCTTGTACTTGACCTGCAAGGTCTCATGATTGTACCGGCGCCCGCGGCAAATATCGCATGTGACGTAGACATCCGGGAGGAAATTCATCTCGATACGTTTCAATCCGTCGCCCTGGCAGGCCTCGCACCGTCCTCCTTTAACGTTGAAGCTGAACCGGCCGGGCTTGTAACCGCGTTCCCGCGACTGCGGCAGCATCGCATATAGGTCGCGAATCGGAGTGAACACATGGGTGTACGTCGCCGGATTCGAGCGCGGCGTGCGGCCAATGGGGGACTGGTCGATTTCGATCACCTTGTCGATCAAATCCAGACCTTTGATCGATTCGTGCGCGCCGGGTTCGGCGCGTGAACCATAGACAAACTTCGCCGCGGCGCGATAGAGAATGTCGTTCACCAACGTCGACTTGCCGCTGCCGGAAACACCTGTGACCAGAATGAAAAGACCCAGCGGGAACTCGACGTCGATTTTCTTGAGGTTGTGCTCGCTCCCGCCTTGGATCACGATGCGACCCTCTCCGGGTGTGCGCCGTACGGGGGGCACGCGGATTGCGCGCGCGCCGGTGAGATATTGCCCGGTCAGCGAATCGGGGTTGCGCTCGATGTCTCGCGGTGTTCCGAACGCCACCAGCCCGCCTCCCAGACGTCCCGCGCCCGGCCCGAGATCGATCACGTAGTCGGCGCGCTCGATAGTCTCGGCGTCGTGCTCCACCACCAGGACGGTGTTGCCCAAGTCGCGCAGCCGGGCCAGCGAATTCAACAGGCGATCGTTATCGCGCGGATGCAGGCCGATCGAAGGCTCATCCAGCACGTACAGGACGCCGCGCAGCTTGGAGCCGATCTGCGTCGCCAGGCGAATGCGCTGCGCCTCGCCCCCTGAAAGCGTCGCCGCCGACCGCTCCAGGCTGAGATATTCGAGTCCGACCGCCGTCAGGAATTCGAGCCGGTTGCGAATCTCCTCCACTGCGCGCCCGCCGATCTGCTGCTGCCGCCCGTCGAGCTTCCAGCTTCGTACCGTTTCAAGCGCCCGGGAGAGCGACATTTCCGTAAGTTCGGCAACCGTGAGCCCGTTCACGCGCACCGCAAGGCTCGACGGCTTCAGACGCTTGCCGTGGCAATCGGGGCAAGTCGAGGGCGACATGTAGTGCATGAGCCAATCGCGATACGTTTCGCTGGCATTTTCGTCGCGATAATACCGGTCCAGAATCCCGAGCACGCCCGGCAGCCCATCGGCGCCCTCAAAGAGCGCCGTCTGGGCCTTCCGAGGCAGGTCGGCAAACGGCTTATGAATTGGAATCTTCAAGCGTCCTGCCAGCGCGTTCAGGGCGTGCGCCATGTAGCTCGATCCGCCGCCGGGCCCGAGGCCGCCGTCGAGAAGAGGCCGCGCGGGATCCACCACGACCTTCATCGGATCGAACGACCAGCGGCTGCCCAGGCCAGTGCAAGTCTCGCAGGCGCCGAACGGGCTGTTGAAGGAAAACGAGCGTGGCTCGAGTTGCGGAACGCTCGCGCCGCAATCAGGGCAGGCGAGTTTTTGCGAATACAGACGCTCCTGTCCGTTCACGACCGCTACCTGTACCAAACCGCCCGCGAGCTTCGTGGCCGTCTCGATGGATGCCGCGAGGCGCTTCTCTACCTCGGGCTTAATGAGCAGGCGGTCAACGACTACTTCGATGGTGTGGTTCTTCCGCCGGTCGAGGGTGATCTCCTCATCAAGCGAGCGCAGCACGCCGTCGACGCGCGCCCGCACGAATCCCTGCCGGGACAGCTTGTCCAACTCTTTCTTGTATTCGCCCTTGCGCCCGCGTACGATCGGCGCCAGAATCATCACGCGTTCCTGCGGCCCCAGCGCGAGCACCTGTTCGAGAATCTGTTCGCTGGTCTGGCGCGCGATCTCGTGGCCGCAGTTCGGGCAATGCGGCACTCCGATCGACGCGTAGAGTACGCGCAAGTAATCGTAAATCTCAGTGATCGTGCCGACGGTTGAGCGAGGACTGCGATTCGTGGTCTTCTGCTCGATCGAGATCGCGGGAGAGAGTCCGTCGATCGAATCGACGTCGGGACGCTCCATCTGGTCCAGGAACTGGCGCGCGTAAGGAGAAAGCGTTTCGACGTATCGCCGCTGCCCCTCGGCGTAGATGGTATCGAAGGCGAGCGACGACTTGCCGGACCCGCTCAATCCCGTAATCACAGTGAACGTATTACGCGGGATCTCGAGGTCGATATTTTTCAGGTTGTGTTGCCGTGCTCCATGCACGGTGATGCGGTCGAGCAAACTCCTATTTTCCCACAGTCACCGGCGGCCCTTGACTTCATTTCCTTGCGCTGCAGAGCGATGCCGCAACAGCCGCTCAGCGTTGCCGCGATCCGGGCTCAAACTCTTGCCAAATGCTCATTCGCGAAAAACTCACTCACATCTGGTCGCTCCGCCGCAGCGCGGAAGTGCCGGTCCGAATCTCTTATCGCGTTCACGAGCGCGGCCGCTGCCGCGTGTTCTGCTTAGAGAGAGTTGAAGAATTTTCATGAGCGCGAACGAAAGTACTATAGCATTAGGACTTCCTATCTTTCGGCTACTTCTATTGACCTTAGCTCCCGCTAACTTTAAATTCGATGTACGGTGATCGAAAAAAGAAGAAATCAAAGATTCGGCTTGCGGCTGCCTTTCGAAATTGTCCGCGCTAAAGACGGTCCTAGCACAACAGGAGAAACAAAGAACGTCAGTTCGTCGGGAGTCCTGTTCTCTTCCGAGGGTCCGGTGGAGGTGGGCGCGCCGATCGAGTATTTCATTACCCTTCCCAAACTCCCCGGCGCTCCCGCCGAAGTGCGGCTGCGGTGCGTGGGAACAGTCCTTCGCGTCGACGCCGAGTCGGCATTCGCCGCCACCCTCGAGCGCTACGAGTTCATCCGCCGATAGCCGGTAGCACAGGCATTTCTGCCCGTGTTTTCCGAGCCTCCCCGACTTTGCTACCATAAGCGAAGAAAGGGCGAAGCATGAACTTAACACTCGGGTTTCCCGAGCCCGTCCGTCAACGTATCCTCGCCAACCGGACCGGCCTGGCGGGAGCAATCGCGCGGTTCGAAGAGTGGATGGCGAACCCCGACTCGCCGGTGCGAGCCATACGGCACCAGCCCGCCCGGGCGGGCGAGTTTGTCGATATTCCCGACGCGCTTGCGCCCGTCCTGCGGGAATCGCTCACTGCTCGCGGCATCGGCCGGCTGTATTCGCATCAGGCCGAGGCATTCGCCCACGCGAGCGGCGGCCGCAACGTGGTCATCGTAACGCCGACTGCGAGCGGCAAAACACTCTGCTACAACCTGCCGGTGCTGAATCGTCTGATCGCCGAACCGGGCGCCCGGGCGATGTATCTGTTTCCCACCAAGGCTCTGTCCGAAGATCAGCTCCAGGAGTTTCAGTCGGCGGTGGACGCGATGGGTTCGGATCTCCGGGCATTCACCTATGACGGAGATACACCACAGGACGCACGCCGCGCGATTCGCGAGCGCGCGAACGTCGTGCTCACCAATCCCGACATGCTTCACGCCGGCATCCTTCCGCATCACACCAAATGGGCCAAGGCGTTCGAGAACCTGCGCTACGTCATAATCGACGAACTGCACTATTACCGGGGCGTCTTTGGCAGCCACCTGGCCAACGTGTTGCGGCGGCTGAAGCGCGTCTGCGAGTTCTACGGATCCTCGCCGCAGTTCATTTGCTGCTCGGCGACCATCGCCAATCCCAAGGAGTTGGCGGAGGCGCTCACCGGCCTAAATTTTGAGCTGGTTGATCGAAACGGCGCGCCTTCGGGCGAGAAGTACGTGGTCTTCTACAATCCGCCGGTGGTGAATCGTGCGTTGGGCATCCGGCGCAGCTATTTGAATGAATCGCGGCGCATTGCGCGCGAGCTGTTGGACCGCGGCCAGCAGACACTGGTGTTCGCCAACAGCCGCCTGGCGACCGAGCTGCTCCTGACCTACTTGAAAGACGATCATCCGGGCGTGCGCGGCTATCGCGGCGGCTACCTGCCCAAGGAGCGGCGCGAGATCGAGCGCAAGCTGCGCGACGGCGAAATCCGCGCCGTGGTGGCGACCAACGCGCTGGAGCTTGGCATCGACATCGGATCGCTCGACGCCGTGGTCATGGCGGGATATCCGGGAACCATCGCTTCGACATGGCAGCGAGCCGGGCGCGCCGGACGGCGGCAATCGGCGGCGCTGGCTGTCCTGGTGGCCTCGAGCGCGCCTCTCGATCAGTACATCATCGAGCATCCCGAATATTTCTTCGAGCGTCCGCCGGAGCACGCCCACATCAATCCGGACAACCTCGAGATCCTGATCAACCACCTGAAGTGCGCCGCGTTCGAGCTTCCCATCCGCGAAGGCGAACGTTTCGGCCCGCACGATACGGCCGAGCTGTGCCGCTTCCTGGCGGACCTGAAATTCCTTCACCACTCCGGCGGGGCGTGGCACTGGACTTCGGATACGTACCCAGCCGACGCGGTCAGCCTGCGCGCCGTGTCGAGTGACAACTTCGTGGTAGTCGATATCACGGGCGATCACAGGGTGATCGCGGAAGTATCATTTTCAAACGCCCTCACGACGCTACACGAGAAAGCAATCTACCTGCACGAGGCGCGCCAATACCAGGTGGAACGCTTCGATTATGAAGGCCGCAAAGCCTATGTAAGGCAGGTGGATTCGGACTACTTCACCGACGCCATCGACTATACGCAGGTGAAGGAGCTGGACGAGTTCGAGGCGCGCGCGTACGGGGGCGCGAAAGCGGCTCATGGAGAAGTTCGCCTGAACCGGCAGGTGGTCGGGTTCAAGAAGGTGAAGTTCTACACAATGGAGAACATCGGCGCGGGCAATCTGTCAATGCCGGAGCAGGAGATGCACACCACCGCGTTCTGGCTGCATTTCCCCGAAGCCTTTCTGGCGCGCTTCGCCGATCTCAGCCCGGCTGAGAAACAGAACGGGCTGGTCGGGCTGGGCGCGCTGCTGAAGACGTGTGGAGCGTTGCTGGTCATGTGCGATCCTCACGACCTGGGTGTCTCGATTACCGAAGCCATTTCCGGCGGAGTGAAGACGTTTGAGCCGAATTTGTATCTCTACGACAACTATCCCGGCGGCATCGGCCAGAGCGCGGCCCTGTTCAGGTTGGTTCCGCGGCTGCTCGAAGGCGCGGCAAAGCTGCTGGGGTCGTGTTCGTGCGATTCGGGCTGCCCGAGCTGCGTCGGACCGGTGGGGGAGGTAGGGGAGCGGGGGAAGGAAGTCGCAGGCCGGATTCTGGCCGAATTAATGGCTTGACACCTGGCGCAGGTTCGCATAAACTTAACGCTGTTAACTATGGGCGTCCAGGAACGGCGGGCCCGCGAAAAGAAGGAACTGCGCCAGGAGATTCTCGATGCGGCCCGCGAATTGTTCGTGCGGCAGGGCTTCGAAAACGTCTCCATGCGCAAGATCGCCGAAAAAATCGAGTATTCGCCCACCACCATCTATCTCTATTTCCAGGACAAGGCCGCCCTTCTCGACTGCATCTGCGAGGAGACCTTCGCCCGGCTGGTGCGTAAGCAGACGGTACTCGACCAGACCGTCAGCGACCCTTTAGAGCGCCTGCGCCGCGGATTGCGCGCGTATATCGAGTTCGGACTGAGGCATCCCAACCACTATAAAGTCGCGTTCATGATGAGCGAGCCCTTCGACGACCCGAACCGCTGCGAGCGGTCGCGCGCCATGGGCCAGAAGGCGTTCGACCACCTCCGCCGAGGCCTGACGCACTGCGCTGAACAGCGCCTCATCGAGGTGGATGATGTCGAGGCCACCGCCCAGGCGCTATGGGCGACGATCCACGGATTGACTTCGCTGCTCATTGCGCATCCGAAGTTCCAGTGGGTAGAGCGCAACCACCTGATCGACACGCTGGTCGACAACGCGATGAAAGGGCTGGGCGCGGGCCGGCCCGTACTGGTGGAATAAGCAGCATCCCTCTAGAGCTCTCGATAACTGACTAGCTCGACGCCCGCTTCGGCCAATGCCGCGCGCACCTCGGGCGCCGTAAGCGCGCGCAACTCCTGTTCGCGGCTTTCCTTCAAGCGAGTCGACGCCGCGCGCAGCTCGTCGGTGCAGCACCCGGGGTGGCACATGAACTCGGTCGAACCTTCAGGCAAAGCGTGGATCAACGCGACGACGCTTGCGGCATCTACCTGCCCGGTGAACTGAAATCCCGCAAAATGATCGGTGGAACGGCATCCGTGCCGCGCGAGAACGCTCTCGAAACGGCCCCGCACGGCGCCC
>Ga0066710_100007944_pt1 | contig 10221 bp, 10 predicted proteins | sample GraSoiAngelo_159_FD_79666 | JGI IMG/M metagenome (GOLD analysis project Ga0066710, IMG submission 79666) | Grasslands soil microbial communities from the Angelo Coastal Reserve, California, USA - 14_1009_16_40cm | ecosystem: Environmental > Terrestrial > Soil > Grasslands | place: USA...
CCTCGATATAGATCTGAGTTGACCAACGCCAAGCCACCCTTCCTTCGTAGTACGGAGTTCCCGCCTTCAGGTGCACGAACTCGGCTAAGTCCGCCCGATTGCCACTCGCCGACAAGCGGTACTAAAACCGTGCCCACCACGAAGAACCTATCGAGGAGTCTGAAGTTGCCCATCGACCCCGCGGGAAGGACGCCTTGTTGTCAAAGTATCTCACAAACGTCTCGTCTCCCCGGCTAGCACCGCGCTGGCCGTCGAAACCGTCAACGGTAGGCTTTCTCCAGTAACAGCGGACGATCCTCCACGCGTGTACATTGAATCCCTCGCCGGCGAAATGGCGAAGGGTGGCTTAAAACACACCGTGACACAATTGAATGTAGGCCGTTCCCGACGTTGCGCGAGTCGTCCGTACCTTGATGGAGAGGCGCCCGCGTCCGCTGTGCGGAACGCAAGGAGGGCATCGAAGGGGATAGTACGCGTCAGCCTCAGACGATGTCGCCGGTTCGCCTCGACCCCGGCGCGAGGCTAGAATTCCACTCGCAGCGCTTCCGCCACCCGTCGGGCCCGGTTGAATACGGTCGTCCGGTCGCTCCCCGCGAACAGCAGCCCGACCGTTCGGCCTTCAAGGTCGAGGAGAAGGGAGCCGCTGTCCCCGCCCTCGGACATGGGTCCCGAGAGGAGCTGATCCGCGAACGTCGCGACGTTCCGACCGTAGTCGATCTGGACCGTCGCGTTCGTTGCGAGGATCTTCCCCGCGGTGACGCCCGTCGTCCTTCCGCTCTTCAAAACCCGCAACCCAACCTCCGCTTCCATGATTCCGGGAGTTCGTTTCATGTCGATGATTTCGTCCGAGACGAGATCGTCCCGCGTTGGCCTCGCGATCGCGGCGTCAACGAAGTTCCGCTGAGGTCGACTCCGCAGCCGGTCCATGAGCCTTCCAAGAGCGGCGGCGAAGCCCGATCCCCCTGTGGTCGATCGTTCGAATCGGATCGTGACGAACCTCTCGAGGTTGGCGATGATGTCCTCGCGCGTCCCGGAGTCCGCGGGGCCCGGCTGGAGGATCGCGTCCCCCCGCCGCCCGTCGTTCGAGGCCGCCAAAACGTGGTTGTTTGAGAGGATCATCCGCCGCCCGCCATCGCGGACGAGGCCCCCGAGGGTCCCCGCGGTGATTTGGACATGTCCGATGCTCACCCCTCCGGGCGCGGGACGCCATCGAGCGGTACGGGGTTTCTCCTCCCCCACTGTCGCACGTTGAGCCTTCAACCGGCCCGTCTCGACGACGTCCGTCTTCACATCGTCGAGGGTCTTCGGGACGATGTCGGTCTTCTTGAGCTGCGCCTCCGGGAGCTTCTTCTCGACGAAGACCATCACGGCGGGCGTCTCCGTCTCCTTTCCCGCGATGACCTTCTTCCCCACGCCGACGCCGACGACGTTCGCTCTCTGGAGGAGGAACCGCTCGAACTTCTCCCTCGCCGCGCGGATCCGGTCCCAGCTCACTTCCGCTCCTCCTCCTCCTTCGGGTACATGGCGATCTCCGTGAGGGCCTCTCCCGCCTTTCCACCCTTCGCGACCCCGATCGCGCGGACGATGATGTTTGCGAAGAACCCGAGGAAGATGCCGATCCCATAGTACCCGAGGAGATCGGTCTTGTAGAGGAACATGAGGATCCCGACGCCGAAGAGGACTGCCATGAACGTCGCGAACGCGCCCCACTGGACCCGGTACCGCCGGACGGCGAACATCACGAGCCAGCCGAGGACGACGCCGAGCAGCAGGATCCCGATCTGGTTGATGTCGGCCAAGGCATCCGCTCCCTGGGGAGAGACGCAGGGTTCTCCTAAACCTATCGTTCGCAAGGCGTTTCCAAGGCCGGGAATTCGGCGGGGTTTCCCCCCTCATGGGGGACGCCCGCCTCGCGCAAGGCATCGCGCTTGACACGTCGCAAACTTCCTCCGCCGAAAGCATAAACGTTTATGTATACGTACACGTATAGGTTTTCTCGCAATGAGTGTCAGGACAACAATCCTGCTCCGCGAGGATGTTCGGGAGCACCTGCTCCGGAAGGTCGGCCCCCGCCAACTCTCGGACGCGATTAACGATATCCTGGCGAAAGCCCTCTTCCCCCGAAAGCGATCGATGTTCGGAGCGGACCCGTGGCTCTCCCCAAAGGGCCTGCGGGACGAGAAGGACCCGCATGAAGACCTTTGACTCGTGGGCGTGGGTTGAGTACTTCCGCGGGTCCCGCGCGGGGCAGGCTGTGCGCGCGATGGTTGAGGGGAACGAAGTCCTCTTTACGCCCGCTGTCTGCCTGACCGAGCTGAAGGCGAAGTACGTGTCCGAGGGCCGGGACCCTGCCGAGCGACTCCAATTCATCACGCTTCGGACGTCGATTACATCGGTCGATAGCGCCGTCGCGGAGGACGCGGCCGACCTAAAGAGCCAACACCGGCTCCACACCGTGGACGCTCTTGTCCTTGCGTGCGCACGGAAGTCGGGCGGTGACCTCGTGACCGGCGACGCGCACTTCAAGGGGCTCGCGGGTGTCTTGATGATATCTGCAGAACGGTGACCCTCGATACCGAGTGTTCGCCGCTCCGCCTCTGGCGCCCCTCCGTCTGGAGGCGGAGAGTCCTCCGAAAGCTCATTACCGATCTCTGCCATCGCGGATGAGTGGTGCTGGCATCGGGCATATCCAAACCACGTCGCGTGATCGGCGTGCTTGCATTCTCCATCGCAGCGCTGAGCACCGGAGTCATTGAAGTGGAGCATCTGCAGGTCCACCCGTCATTGTTGTATGCGAACGGTTTTGTTGGCATGACACTGTTGTTGTGGGGTGTTTACGACGAGGGCCCTAGGAAGCACTATTCACCCAGAAAAATGACCTGGTTGCTCGTTTGGCCACTCGCCGGCGTTGTCGTGCTGGTCCCTTTGACCGTCCTCGCCGCCATCGCGCAACTTCCGTTCGCACTTCAGACGGGAGGGGCCATTTTTGCGGTGTACGGCGCAGGCCCCGGGATTCCGTCGGGAAACGCTCTCGGGCTTTTTCTTTTATGGAGGAGACGGGGCACTCTAGTGAAGGTCCCCGGCACTCGGGTGGATGGCTCCTGACACCACGGTGAGCCTCGCCCCCAGAGGGCCCCATTCGGTCGCGGAACGAGGGTTCGGCGACTTGAGATCAACCGGGCGAAACAAGCCGAGGAGCGTCGGCAGCGTGCCAGTCTCTCCAAAGTATCATACAACGCCCCGCTATCGCGATACCCGATGCGGTGCTCGAAGTGCGATGCGTCCGCTGTCACGCTCATCCGCTACAGCGGGCAACACCTGTGCCGCGATCACTTCCTGGCGTTCGTCGAGCGACGGGTGAAGCACGAGCTGCGCTCCCAGGTCGACCTCTCGGGCGGGGAGCGAATCGCAGTTGGCCTCTCCGCGGGCAAGGACAGCAGTGTCGCGACCGTCCTCCTCCACGACATCCTCCGTGCCCGCCGCGACGTCGAGCTCGTCGCGATTACCGTGGACGAGGGGATCGCCTCGTACCGCCCGGGGAGCCTCCCCTTGGCGGAGGCCCTCTGCAAGGGCCTCGGCATCGAGCACCGGATCGTCCGACTCGAGGACACCGCGGGGTGGGCGATGGACGACGTCGTCGGCGCGGACCCGACCGCGATCCCGTGCAGCTACTGCGGCGTCTTCCGCCGCCAGGCTCTGAACGTCGCCGCGAAGGAGACGGACGCGGACTACCTCGCGACGGGCCTGAACCTCGACGACACGGCGCAGTCGATCCTGATGAACGTCGCCCGCGGGGATATCGACAAGCTCGCCCGCCTCGGGCCCCACGAGCGGGTGCAGCCCGGCCTCGTCCCGCGCCTCCAGCCCCTCCGGATGATCCCGGAGAAGGAGGCGTACCTGTACGCGATGCTGCGGGGGATACCGTTCCACGACGCGACGTGCCCGCACGCGGAGCGCGCACAGCGCGGAAGGTTCCGAGAGATCGTCAATCATCTCGAGGAGGAGTCGCCCGGCACGCGCCACGCGATCGTCCGCGGGTATGACCAGCTTCGCCCGCTGTTCGCGGAGCACTTCCCGCCGGCGCCGCTTCAAGAGTGCGTCGTGTGCGGGGAGCCGACGTCTGGAATCACGTGCAAGGCGTGTGAATTGGCAGCGAAGCTGGCGACGGTCGATGGTATAGAGTCGCGCACTCAGTCACGATGAGGTGCGAATGGCCCGCTGAGCCTGCAGCTGGCAATCAGTCCTCCGTACAGACGGCCTCGTCAACTCAAACACCCGTCTGCCGAGTAGTCACGAAGCTCGGCGCTGTACGGAAGCACGTGAATGGTTTCTCCGACCGACTGGCAGGTCCCAGGTAGTCTTTCGAGCCAGCGCTGCGGTCCTTTGCGAACGTTTCGGGGTCGTGAACACAAAGGCCACAGCTCGTTATGCTAAGTACTAAATCCCAGGCGTCTATGGCGCTCCACTAGGGCCTTGTGATGCTGCCACGGAGGGGGTGCCTGCCTCGGCAAACGCAAAGACACTGGACCTAGTTCAGGCCGTTTGGATTCATCGGGGGCCAATGCCACGCGAGGGAGGCAATGGAGCGCAATAGACCTCGCGTTGATTGGCTGAACACCCCAATTGGGCGGGCGATGCTAAGAAAGCATTCGATTCCCGTTGTCATCGCGCTGTATCAAGGCGGCGGAACGAATACATTAGACTTGATTCGCGGCGTTGCCGGTCACCCCGCAGCGGTCATCAAGAGGCTGCGGGAACTCGAGCAGCTTGGCGTCATCTTCCGCGTTCGTCCGATATCCCAGCGATATCAGATCCTTTCGCGACTGACCGCAAAGGGTCTGCAGCTCGTCGAAACGCCTCTGAATCATTGGAAACGCGTGTTTGAAAAATGGAATCGGCCACTCTGAGCCCGACAGGATTTCGCCCGACGAAATGAATGCTTATTGTCCCAGCGACTCTACGTCGGCCATTGGATGTTGTAGTCATGCAGAACGGTCCAACGAAGTCAATCATTGCCCTATCCGCGACGTGCTTGGTGGTCTTTTCGCTAGCCCTCCCCGTAACCGGGGCACAGCCCGAGCTTGACCCCGACTGGAAGCACTCAAACGCCTACGACGTTGTGCTCGTAAGAAATCCGTTCGCGCACTCAGGCGACGCCGTGCATCGTTACCTCATGGACCGTGGAGTTCTGGATGTCGCGGACTACGAAACCTTCGCTCTTGCTGCCCCAACTCGCGAACAGCGAGTCGCCCTCGAATCAGGCCCGTTCGAAATAACCGAACTCGCGGGACGGACCATTACTGGCCGGGGCGGATACTTCTTTGATACCCGAGTCGGCGAGCCCCGCGTCCCCGATAACCTCCGAGTAGACTCCGCGGATCCGGCGTACGCGATGTATATCGTACAGTTCGTCGGCCCGATACGAGGCCAATGGGTGCAGGATCTGGGGGGCCTCGGTGTTGAGGTATACGACTATCTCCCGCAGTTTTCTTACATTGCTCAATTGAGTCCCTCAGCCTTGCCGCGCGTAAGAGAACTCCCGTACATCCAATGGATTGGCGTTTATCAGCCTGCTTTCAAACTCAGTCCAGCTTTCTCCAAGTCGACGAATGGTAGTGTTCTCGCGATCCTCTCACTCATTCGTGGACGGAATCCGGAAAGGGTCGCAGAAAGGGTCTCCGCGTCTGGCGGGACCATCAATGAGGTTTGGAAGAGCCTCGATAGTTGGTCCCTCTCCATGCGCGTTCCCCGTACCCTTCTACCCCAGCTCGCTCGACTCCCGGAGGTGGCATGGATCGAGCCTTCCAGCACTGCTGCGGTCGCTAACGTCGACGCCACGTGGGTTGTCCAAACAAACCAAATGAGCAGCTATAGGGTCCACTCGATGGGGCTAAAGGGGCAGAATCAGGTGATAACGATGGCCGACACCGGAATTGACATCTGCCACGAGGCGTTTCGCCAGAACGCCCTTCAGTGTGGGATCGCCAATCCCAACCATCGAAAGGTGTACGACTATTACGTACCCGTCGGGAGCGCCTGCGGGGACCTGCAGGACGCTTATGGGCACGGGACCCATATCGCAGGAACGATAGCAGGTGACGCGCCTGCTGGCGACGGCTCATATGGAACCTACAATTGGTACGATGGCCATGCTTTTCTTGGACAGCTGATTGTCCAGGACATTAGCAGCAGTGCCTTTGGAGCCCTGTGCCCACCCGACGACTTGTATAACCTCTACTGGCCTTCATTCAACGCAGGATCGCGGATCCATTCGGACAGTTGGGGGGGTGGTCTCGACACATACTGTGATCACGCACGTCAAACCGATTCCTTCATGTGGGAACATTCAGATTTTCTCGTTTTGTTCGCGGCAGGTAACGAGGGTCCGGGAGCCTCGACTCTTCTTTGTGAAGCAAATGCAAAAAATATCGTCACCGTTGGCGGGACCCGGAATGTCCTCTGGGCCAACAACATGTACTGCGACGTTCCCCTGGGGGATTGTAGCTCGCGGGGACCAGCGGGGGACCTACGTCTGAAACCAACTGTCCTTGCACCTGGCACGGGTGCTCCGGGGGGATTCATCGGTGTCGTTTCCGCCTTGTCCAGCAAAGCGAACCCGAATTGGTGTGACGGTCAGGTCGGGGTATACACTCCGTGTTCCGGAACCAGCATGGCGACAGCCGCAACCGCTGGGAGTGCGGCGCTCGTGCGGCAGTACTTCCTCGAGGGCTGGTACCCTTCTGGGATCGCCGTCGCGTCGGACGGTTTTACGCCATCCGCCGCACTGATTAAGGCGACCCTGATTAACAGCGCGACCGAAATTACCGGCACGGGCTTTGACGACAACGGATGGAACTTCTATCCGAACAATAACCAAGGATGGGGGCGGATCCTATTGGACGGAACTTTGTACTTTGCGGGGGACCAACGGCAGCTTATGGTGGTCGACCAGGCAGGAGGCCTGCCTGCAGGAGTGTCCAAAACATTTCAAGTTGTGGTGGTCGACGGCAGCCAGCCCTTCGAGACGACCCTGGTCTGGACGGATTATCCAGGGGCCGTCGGAGCCTTATCGGAACTGGAAAGCAATCTAGACCTCCTCGTTACGGACCCTGCAGGAAACCAGTATCGCGGTAACGTTTTCTCCGGATCGAACCCCGGGCAGTCGACTACAGGCGGGACCTACGATTCCCGTAACATCGAGGAGAGCGTTCTGCGGCTCGTCCCTGCGGCCGGAACCTGGACAATTACGGTTACGGCGACCAACGTCCCGAATAACCCCACCGCCCAAGGGTTCGCGCTCGTAACGACAGCCCGGATGCAGTTGTCCGCAGATGCGGAGCCTGAGTCGCAGCAGGTCGTCAATATTCTCTTCACGGGCTGCCATCCCCCATACCTCGGCCTCGGGGGAGCCGCATTCACCGGGAATGCATACGGCGGGGTGACGCCGCCTGCATACTCCTATCTCTGGACCTTCCCGAGCGGATCTCCCTCGAGCTCGACGGTGAGGAATCCACCGCAGGTTGAATGGTCCGCAACGGGGACCTACACGATCTCTTTCAAGGTTACTGACGGCGCTGGGTCTCAGTCCATTGACTACGTGACCGTGCAAGTCGTGCAGCATAGCAACCCCGGGTGCCCCTTTTAGGGCCGCGTGGGGCAGCTGGCCCGCGGCTTCCTCGGTAAAAGGAGCGATCTCCAAGGTCGTTCGCGTGGAGGCCCGAGCATTCGGTTTGGGGACGACTGACGCGGTTACATCGTGCACTGGTAACTAGCAGCTCTCACGACCGGATGGAGATCGTCGCCTCACGCGATTGCCCCACGGACATAAGGCGCACCGGCGCCCGCATCTCGCGCGAAATCACGTCGACGTACGCTCGCATCGCCTCCGGCAGCGCGTTGTACCCTTTCCTCGCGAGGCGGGTCCACTCCTTCTCCTCCAGCTCCGGCCACCCCTCGTACTCCTCGTACACAGGCCGCACCTTCGAGAGGAGACGCATGTCCGCGGGGAAGTCCGTGATTCGCTCGTCCGCGAACGTGTACGCGACGCAGGCCTTCACCGTCTTCAGCCCGCCGAGGACGTCGAGCTTCGTGATCGCGAGTCCCGTGAGCCCGTTCACCCGCGTCGCGAGGCGGAGCATGACGAGGTCGAGCCAGCCCACTCGCCGCGGGCGGCGTGTCGTCGTCCCGTACTCCCCGCCCCCGCGCTCCCGCAGGTGCCCCGCGGTACTGTCCTGAAGTTCCGTGGGGACCGGCCCCGTGCCGACGCGGCTCGTGAACGCCTTCACGACCCCGATGACTTCGGTGATAGCCTGCGGTCCGACACCGGAGCCGATGGAGGCCATCGCCGCGGCGGTGTTCGAACTCACTCCATAAGGATACACGCCGAAGTCCACGTCGAGGAGGGTTCCATGGGCGCCCTCGAACAGCACGCGCTTCCCCGCCCGAAGCTCGGCATCGAGGAGAATCGACGTGTCCACGATACACCTCCCGAGCTTCTCGCCGTACCCCGCGTACTCCCGGAACAGCGCCTTCCCGTCTAGGACCTCGTGGCTCCCGTACGCCTGGAGGAGCCGCTGCTTGATCGGGACGAGCGTCTCCAGCTTGTCCTGGAGGACCGCGGGGTCGAGGAGGTCCGCCATCCGGATCCCGAAGCGGCCGACCTTGTCCTCGTACACGGGCCCGATCCCGCGCCCCGTCGTGCCCGCCTTCATCCGCCCCTTCAGGTCCTCCTCCACGCGGTCCTGGACCTTGTGGTACGGCATCACGACATGCGCGCGGTCGCTGATCCGCAGGTTCTCAGCAGGGTGCCCGCGCGCGCGGAGGCCCTCGAGCTCCTCGAGCAACACGGCGGGCTCGACGACGACACCGTTGCCGATCACGTTCATCGTCGAAGGCCGCAGGATGCCCGACGGCACGAGGTGGAACGCGTACTTTTCCTCGCCGACGAGGACCGTGTGGCCGGCGTTCGCCCCGCCGTTGAACCGCACGACGAGGTCGGCAGACTCGGCGAGGTAGTCGATGACTTTCCCCTTGCCTTCGTCCCCGAATTGGCATCCTAAGATTACGGTGCCGGGCATTCGATCGCGCGAACAGTACTCTGCACAAATAGTTGTTCCCCACCTACTCTGGCCACGTAAGCCATGAGGTTCGGTTTCGGCCCACCCAAGGCAGAATTCATATCTAGCGATCAGCACAATGGAGCTCGCTCTAATGGCGTGTATTGAGGGGCTTCTCCGACAAGTCGCCGGTCAGGTCCAAAGCGAGGTTCAGCGGGCGCTGTCAGGTTTCGAGGGATTCTTTGTCCGCCCCTATCTCCCCCAAACGTGGAACGTAAAGACCGAAACCGAATCGGCGATTCTGACAGTGGATTCGAGCGGGCGCGCGCAGGTCTCCTCTGGATTGGCCCAGAGTCCCGATGTGACAATCGAGGCGACCCATCGACTTGCAAACGCGGCCCTGTCAGGCGACCGCAGGACTGCAGGTCTGTACGCTAACGAGGCTTCCGTCACTACCCACACGTCGAAGGGGCAGGCCGCTTGGCAGTTCCTTCGAGGTCGCCTCGGATTCTGACGACTGCGTTGTGGAATCGCACTGGATCGACCGGCGTCCAACGGGAACGCACTTATAGTCCGCGTCGGATTCGAAACCCGCCCCCATCGCGGGGCTCGCGGGGGAGAGGGTGTCGACAGGGGATCACCCACGCATCCCAACATACATCTCGGGGCTCGACGAGCGCCTCGGCGGCGGCGTGCCGAAGGGCCACATCGTCCTCGTCTCCGGCCCCGCGGGCAGCTTGAAGTCCACCCTCGTCTACCGCATCCTGTTCAACGAGGCCCTCGAGCGGGGGACCTCCAGCCTCTACCTCTCGATGGAGCAATCCCGGAAGAGCCTCCTCGCGCAAATGGCCGCGTTCGGCATGGACGCGGGGAAGGCGAAGACCCTCAACGTGATCGACGTCCGCGGCCTGCGGCGGGAGCTCGAGACGAACTCGATGCAGCCCCACTGGCTCCTGGGCCTGCGCGAGCAACTCACGAGGTACAAGAAGGAGCTCGGTTGCGAACTCCTCGCCCTCGACTCCCTCGATGCGCTCTACGCGCTGACGCCGTTCGAGAACCCGCGGAACGAGATCTTCCAATTCCTGGAGGAGGTGCGGGACCTCGACGCGACGACGTTCCTCGTCTCCGAGATGCCCGCGGACCGCCGCACGTTCGGCGCGTACAA
>Ga0066710_100007945_pt1 | contig 10220 bp, 8 predicted proteins | sample GraSoiAngelo_159_FD_79666 | JGI IMG/M metagenome (GOLD analysis project Ga0066710, IMG submission 79666) | Grasslands soil microbial communities from the Angelo Coastal Reserve, California, USA - 14_1009_16_40cm | ecosystem: Environmental > Terrestrial > Soil > Grasslands | place: USA...
AAGGGTTTGATACACGTCGGCGATAGAAACTATGCTGCGGGCCGAGCCGGCGATTTTGCGGCTCAGGGGTTGAGCGATTGCCTTAGCGATCTAGGATTCAAGGTTGGTCGCCTAAAGACTGGCACGTGCCCGCGCCTGGATGGTCGGACAATAGATTACTCAAGACTCCAAGTACAGTACGGCGATGATCCTCCAGTTCCGTTTTCCTTCGCGTCAGAGAAGATACGCCAGAAGCAGATTCCCTGCTACATCACTTATACCAATAAAAGAACGCACGACATTATCCGGGCAGCCCTACACCGATCTCCCATGTATTCAGGGTTGATTAAGAGTCGCGGACCCCGTTATTGCCCTTCGATAGAGGATAAAATCGTCCGCTTTGCCGATAAGGAAAGACATCAGATTTTTCTTGAACCAGAAGGGTATGAAACCGTCGAGATCTATCCCAACGGCCTTTCCACGAGTCTCCCTCTAGATGTTCAACTTGAAATGGTCCGTTCGATTGAGGGACTAGAGGGCGCAGAGATCATGCGGCCAGGTTATGCGATTGAATATGATTACGTTGAACCTATGCAACTCTATCCCTCTCTCGAAACCAAATTGATCAAAGGCCTCTATCATGCGGGGCAGATCAATGGAACCACGGGGTATGAAGAGGCAGCAGCTCAAGGGATTATCGCGGGTATCAACGCCGTGCTCAGCTTTAGAAGCGAAGAGTCTATTATCCTGGCCAGGGATCAAGCTTATATCGGAGTTCTGATTGATGATCTGGTAACGAAAGGTACTGACGGGGAGCCCTATCGTATGTTTACCTCGCGTGCCGAGTATCGTCTTCTTCTACGAGAAGATAATGCTGACCTGCGTCTCACTGAGACCGGATATAAGATCGGGCTTGCTACTTCAGATGCTTATCAGAGAATGGAGGAAAAAAAGCGGCGAATATCTGGGGTCATAGAAGTTCTAAAGGAGAGGCTGATCGGTCCTACGCCAACGACAAACCAACAGTTATCTGAACTAGGTTCAGCTTCCCTACGCAATCAGACTTCTCTGGCTCAGTTGCTTCGACGTCCTGAGGTTTCTTTCTCTGATTTGCGCTCGATCGCTCCAGAACTCGATGGAGTCTCTCTCGCTGTCGGACTTCAGGCAGAGGTGGAGATTAAATATTCTGGCTATGTGCAACGTCAGCTTCACGCGGTGGAGAGGTTTAGAAGGATGGAGGAGCTTCGTATTCCCGACGATTTGGATTACTCCTTCATACGGGGCCTGTCACGAGAGGTACGCGAAAAACTCACGCGGACGCGTCCGCGCTCTCTCGGGCAAGCATCGAGGATTTCCGGCATTACTCCCGCGGCGATTTCGCTTTTGTCGATCTACCTAAGGAAATCTAGGTCAGTCTGAGAAACATCTCTCGGAGCTATTAGGGCTCTGGTGGGGCTGCCCCAGATCTCTACCACACTCTGTTTCACGTGAAACAATTTTTTTCTTCCCTTTTCTATTTTACTGTGATAATAATCTGAGAAACGCTTGGTAGATATATAAGATATTGATTTAAAAAGAGAAATTCGTGAAAAAAATCATCTGCATTGCTAACCAGAAAGGGGGCGTGGGGAAAACTACTACTGCGGTCAATCTCGGAGCCTCTCTCGCAGTTGCCGAAAAGAAAATCTTGTTGGTCGATATCGACCCTCAGGGTAATAGCACAACCAGCCTGGGTATTGATCGCTCCAAGCTACAAAGCAGCTTGTACGATGCCTTCGTAGGCGCAAGCTCTCTTAAGGAGATCCTCTGTCAGAGCGAACTTCCATGTCTGACGGTGGCTCCAGCAACCAAGGACCTGATTGGTGCAGAGATCGAGCTTGTGAATTCGGAGAAGAGGGAGTGGCGTCTTAAGGAGGTGCTCGATTCGGTCCAGCGGGATTATGATTACATTCTGCTCGATTGCCCACCGTCGCTGGGGATCCTTACTCTCAATGCCCTCACTGCCGCACAGTCTCTTCTAGTCCCTATCCAATGCGAATACTATGCGCTAGAGGGATTAAGCTCCTTGCTCGAAACTCTAAAGCTTGTTCAAAGGGGTCTTAATCCGGAACTCTTTTTGGAAGGAATTTTGTTGACCATGTTCGATGGCCGCAACCGACTCTCCCATCAGGTCGCTGAAGAGATTCGCTCGCACTTTCCTGAAAGGGTTTTTCATACCGTAATCCGCCGCAATGTTCGTTTGAGCGAGAGCCCAAGCCATGGGAAGCCGGCTCTTTTGTATGATGTTCGTTCCATAGGCGCCCAAGACTATTTAGAGCTCGCCAAGGAACTCATTGGTCGCCAGGAGGAAGATCCGAATGTTGAAAAAAGGATTGGGTAAAGGGCTGAGTGCGCTGATCCCGGATGTGCCCACAACCAAGGAATCACCTGCTCTTGAAGTCGAAGTAGAAAGAATTGCGCCCAACCGGTTGCAGCCGCGGCGGTCATTTGACGATGCGACCATAGAAGAGCTGGCGACCTCTATACGGGAGAAAGGAATCATTCAGCCGCTTTTGGTCCGCCGACAGAACGGAAATGGATATGAGCTGATCGCTGGCGAGCGGCGTCTGCGCGCGGCGATAAGAGCTGGATTAAGCAAGGTGCCGGTGGTGGTGCGAGACGCGACCGACAACGAAACCTTGCAGCTTGCCTTGATTGAAAACATCCAGAGGGAGGATCTCAATCCCATGGAGGAAGCGGGCGCTTATCAACGGCTTCAGGAAGAGTTCCAATGGAGCCAAGAGGAGATCGCATCTAGGGTGGGGAAAAGTCGTCCGGCGATCGCTAACTCTGTGCGTCTCCTGCTTTTACCTAAAGAGCTTCAACAGGAGGTGGCGCAGGGCAAGCTTCCTGCAGGCCAAGCGAGGGCCTTACTGGGATTGCAGCGCGAGGCGCTGATTCTTACAGCGGCGCGCGAAGCCATAGCGAAGCAACTTTCCACCCGCGAAACTGAGAGATTAGTCCAGCGCCTCAAAACGGGACCAAGGAGGCGAAGAGAGGCTGCGTCCCTAGATTCTGATCTACGCTCCCTGGTGGAAAGGTTGCAGCGCGGTTTGGGCACAAAGGTGCGGATTGTGCATCGAGCAAAGGCTGCCAGAGGCAGGATCGAGATCGACTACTACTCCTTGGCAGATTTGGACCGGATTGTGCAGGCAATGACCGTCCAGCTACCCGTCCAATGACCCTCTCAACTCTTCCCAGTGGGTCATAGGCAGGGAGCAGGTAAAATTCTGACATACATAAACAGTAGGTTTACCGTTCAGTTGGGTTTTCCCTTCCAGAATAGGAGAGACTTTTCCCAGGGGCTCTCCGGGCTCGACAAGCTTTAAGGTCTTGTTGGGCACATAGAGGGAGTGGAGCTTCTTTATGAGCTCCCATGTGGCCAGCTTTTCTTTTTCTCCTACCACGACTATCTCTTTTGGCTTCTGCAGATAAAAGTCGAGCGCCCCAAACATATGGGCAAAGCCGAACGGCTGCTGCATCATGGCATTGTAGTAAATGCGCAGTGTCCGTTCCGCTCTTCGAAGATAGTTCTCTTCGCCCGTATAGTGATAAATCCTTAGGAGAATCTGGGTGGCAATGGAGTTGCCCGACGGAACGGACCCGTCAAAGGCGGGTTTCGTCCGGCTGATCAGTTGCTCATGGGACTTGCCGGTATAAAAAAAGCCACCCTCCACATCATCCCAAAATTCGTTAATCATAGTTTCTGTCAGTTGAACAGCCCGCTTCAGAAGCGAGCGATCGAAAGTAGCCTCGTAGAGATCTAACAGACCTCCGGCTAAGAACGCGTAATCATCGAGGTAGCCGTAAAGTTTCGCTTGACCGTCTCTGTAAGTATGAAGAAGATATCCTTCCCGGAACATCTGGGCGAAGATAAACTCGACAGTTTTTTCTGCAGCCTTCCGGTACCGCTCCTCTCCGATCGTCTTGTACGCTTCGGCCAAGCCGGAAAGCATCAGCCCGTTCCAAGAAGTCAAAATCTTTTCGTCTCGGAATGGCTTGACCCGCTTTTCTCTCTCTTGAAGAAGCTTCGCTTTGGCCTCAGCAATGAGATTTTCGATCTCTTTAATCTCTTTCCCGAAAAATTTCCCTGCCTGCTCGGGTTGGAGGATCGGATGAAGAATGTTCTTCCCTTCGAAATTGCCCAGCTCGCTGACGTCATAGATGCGGGAAAAGATCTCGCCGGTCTCCTCGCCCAAGATCTTGATAACTTCGTCATATTCCCAGACGAAGAACCTTCCTTCCTCCCCTTCGCTATCGGCGTCTTGTGTGGAGTAAAAGCCGCCTTCGGAGTGAAGCATCTCCCGTAGCAAATAGGTTAAGGTCTCCTCGACGACTCGTCTGAAAATAGGGTCCTGCGTGATACGAAAGGCGTCGACATAAATCCGGATCAGCTGGGCGTTGTCGTAAAGCATCTTCTCAAAATGGGGGACCAGCCATTTTTCATCGACTGAGTAACGGTGGAAACCACCGCCAAGATGGTCATAGATGCCCCCCTCAGCCATCTTGGTCAGGGTGTGCGTCACCATTTCCAAGTATCGTCGTTCTTTGGAGGAACGGTAGCAGCGCAAAAAAAGGTCGAAGACACCCGCATTAGGGAACTTAGGCGCTCGTCCAAAGCCGCCGTAGTCCGGATCGTACGCCGGCGATAGCTGATCCGCTGCCTTTTGGATAGCATCGGGGGAAAAGGGCTCCGCACTCTCGCTAATTTCCGTCAGGCGGTTCAAGGCAGCGAGGATCTGTTCAACGCTTTTCTGTACATCTTGGGGCCGGTCGCGATAAGCCTGGGCAACAGCCTGCAGGATCTTGGGGAAGCCGGGCATGCCATGGCGGTCCTCTGGAGGGAAATAGGTGCCGCCAAAAAAGGGCTTTCTTTCTGGTGTGAGAAAGACAGTCATGGGCCAGCCGCCGCGGCCGGTCAGCATCTGGACGGCATTCATATAAATCTCATCGAGGTCCGGCCGCTCTTCTCGATCTACCTTGATGTTGACAAAATGTTCGTTCATCAGGGCAGCGATCGCTTCGCTTTCAAACGACTCCTTTTCCATGACATGACACCAGTGGCAGGCGGAGTAGCCGATACTCAGAAGGATCGGTTTGTTCTCTTCTTTGGCTTTATCAAACGCCTCCTCACCCCAGGGATACCAATCCACTGGATTGTGCGCGTGCTGCAGGAGGTATGGACTGGTTTCGTGGATCAGGCGGTTGGCAAACATCTGCCCTCCGGCAAGGAAAAGAAAGAGAACAAAGGCATAGCTACTTGGTGGACGCGACCTGCTTGATAAAGCCGCTCGCTTCGATCTCCTGAATCAGGGAGTTTACGGCAACGGCCTCTGGCTTGACGCTCTTAGCCTTGGGATTGGTTTCGGCCGTCGTATCGAGCAGGAATTTCATCCCTTTGATGTTAACATGGAGATCTGTTGGAATTTTCGGTGCGTAGTAGTCATAGGCCGATTGGATGATGTCCACGTCCGATACCCGTAGGTGTCTTTCCAGCACTTTCATGCCAAAGGGCCGATCTGTCTTGAATCTATGGTTCCCTTCTATTAAGGCCTTGAGGAATCGGATTGCGAGGTCCCGGTTTTTTTCCACAAGGGATAATGTCGTGCCGATGCCGCTATGCTGATAGTCCAACCCGACCGTGGAATAGTCCATTAAAGAGCGAAAGCCGGCCTTCTTGGCCTGGTAAGCAAAGGCCTGTTCCAAAAGGGTGGCTTGGATAGCACCTTGAGAGACCGCCGCCATTCGTTCCGCATTTCCTCCTGTTTGAAGGATCGTCACATCTTTTCCCGGTTTTAGTCCGTTTTTCTCCAGTCCCCAGCGGGCGAGAAAATCGGCCGATCCTCCAAAGCGAGCGATCCCGAGCTTCTTCCCCTTCAGCTCCTCGATTCTGCGGATTTCTTTGGATACGATCAGATCATACGGGGCGAAGTTTATAAGCCCGGCGATCATCACCGCGTCCCTGCCGCCAAGATAGGCGTTGATGAGTCCTGAGCCAGCGATGGTGATGAAGCCTACATCTCCGGAAAGCAACGCGGCTATAGCGGTGGAGGATCCCGACATGACCAGGGGCTTTACGTCGATTCCATATTTTTTAAAATAGCCTCCATCTGAAGCCGCCAAGACAGGTGCATTGGAAGGAGTAATGGAGACGAGCCCTACGTAGGTGGTTGAGTGGGTCTGAGAGTGGGCAGGGAAAGGTTTCACTAGCGAAAAGAAAAGAAGTGTAAGTACGATCCTGGCTCGCACGAGACGCCTCCGGTCGCTCGAGGTCTTATAGCGCAAGAGCTGATTAAGCCTACTTAGCAACCCTATAACACCCTGGGTCGGAAAGATAAAGGGAGGGAGCGCTTATACGATCTCCGTTGTCAATCCGAATGTTTCTTTTTGCTGTTTAACGATGATCGTGTTAACCTCTTAGCAGGAGCAACGGAACTGCCAATATTCTCTTTTCGATTCGTTGACACCTGAACCGCGGTTTTGACAGAGCCTTATATGGCTAAAGTTTTAATTATTGAGGACAACGACGACAACCGAGGCATCCTGAGGCACCAACTTGAGCATCTGGGTTATGAAGTCGTGGAGGCATCCACTAGTGTGGAAGGGCTTGAACAGGTGAAAAGAGAAAGCCCAGACTTAGTTGTCGTGGATGTCATGCTGGCTGGAGCTGACGGGAGAGAGGTCGCTCGCAGAATACGGGCAGAGCCAGCGACGAAGAATGTTCCGATCCTCGCCGCGACCGTCCTCTTCCAACGGGAAGATGTGCACAGTTGCCTCGAAGCCGGCTGCAATGATGTCCTGAGTAAGCCCTTTACTTTGCAGCAGCTGAAGGCGAAGCTGGATAAAGTTTCTGCGTTAGCAACTAAGCAAAAGTAGTTTAGAATCTGATCTGTTATAGGAGGCGGCTTCGATGCCAGGGTCTAACGTAGCTTTAGGTCGAAGGCAACCGGTCCCTTGTCGCCGCGCCGAGTTTGAAACTGGACAGAGTCTCCGTCATTGAAGTCTTCGAACTGGACGCGTGGAGCCAGACTTCCTCGGTGAAAGAAGACCTCGTCGCTGCCATCGTCGGGAACGATGAAGCCATATCCCTTTTGTCTTATGATTTTTTTGATGACACCGGTCATGGGCACCTTTCCTCCTCGTTTCTGGGGTTAAAAAATCCTTACCTGTTTCGCCAGATCCCTGCAAGATCTTGTCAGTGATATTCCCGAGCAGTCCGCTGATTCGCTAGAAGAGATCGAAGTTGAGAAGGCAGACGATTCTACATAGTTCGGTTTTTCGAGCAAAGCACCATTGACACCCATCGCCTACTATATCAGCGGCCACGGCTATGGCCACGCGGTCCGCTCCCGTCAAGTGCTCCTGAGCCTAAGAGATGCCTGTCCAGAACTCAAGCTTCATATAACAACCACAACCCCCAGACGGTTCTTTGAAAGTTCCTTGCTTCCGGTTTCTTATCATAAGCGATCTCTCGACGTGGGCGTCTCACAGAGAGATAGCCTGGAGATAGACCTCGAAGAGACGTTGGGTGCTTGCCAGGTCCTGTACAGGGAGATTCCGCAGCTCATCAGCGAAGAAGTGCATTTCATTCAAAGAGAAGGAATTCGCCTTGTGATCGGGGATATTCCCCCTCTCTGCTTTGAAGTCGCGGCGCAATGTTCCCTTCCGTCGGTGGCGATCGCTAATTTCACCTGGGATTGGATCTACCGCGCCTATTTGACTGAGTTTCCCGCCTTTCTTCCCCTCATCCGGCAAATGGAGGATTTTTACCGCAAGGCAACTTTAGCCTTGTCCCTACCCATTACGTGCGATTTGGGAGTCTTCCCCCGGACGATTCCTATTCCTCTGATCACGCGTGTTTCTGCTTTAGACAAAGCCGAAGCGCGAAAACAATTCGGCCTTCCAGCGACAGCGATCATCGTGCTGCTGAGTTTTGGTGGCTTTGGGCTTAAACGGCTGCCTTGGGAGGAAATGGAGCGGTACGGAGAGTTTTTCTTTGTTACTACCGGCGAAATCCCAAGCAGCGGCAAAAATTTTCTTGTTCTTCCAGAGGCGCAGCCTCGCTATCAGGATCTTGTGCGCGCGGCAGACGCGGTGGTGAGCAAGCCGGGCTATGGCATCGTGGCGGACGTCATTGCCCATCGGGTGCCCATTCTCTACACCAGCCGCGGTCCCTTTCCCGAGTATCCTTTCCTTGTAGAGGCCCTGAAGCGGTGGGCGACAAGCGAATTTGTCCCGCAGGAGGAGCTGCGGCGAGGAGAAGTCGGCCCCCATTTAGAGCGTTTACTACAAAGGGAACCGAGTTGGCCGAGCGTCCCCTTGAATGGCGCTCAAGTTGCGGCAGAGAGAATCGCTGCGCTGCTAAGTTAGGGTTGACAGAGCAGTTCCGTTGCTCCAGATTAAAAGCGTCTATGGCAGTTAAAAAGGTCATTCTGGCTCAACCGCGGGGATTCTGTGCTGGTGTGGAGATGGCTGTTGAGACCGTGGAGCGGGCGCTGCAGAAGTATGGTTCTCCGCTCTATGTCTTTCACGAGATCGTCCACAATCGCTACGTTGTTGATGGGCTTATTCGCAGGGGCGTGACGTTCGTCCAATCGACTGATGAGGTTCCGCGGGGTGCCAGGTTGGTATTCAGCGCGCACGGGGTTTCTCCCGCCGTCTGGGAAGAGGCCAAAGAAAGGCAGCTTCAAGTCGTGATCGATGCCACGTGCCCGTTAGTTGAGAAGGTGCACCGCGAAGTGCGGAAGTTTGCCGCCCAGGGGCATCAGATCATCCTTGTGGGGCACGAGGGCCACGACGAAATCCTAGGGACCAGCGGCGAGGCCCCAGAGCACATCAAAGTTGTGGGCAACACTGCGGCAGCCGCACGCGTAAGGGTTTCCGATCCAGAAACGGTCGCGGTTCTGACCCAGACAACTCTTAGCGTCGATGATACGCGAGAGATCATTGAGATCCTGAGAAAAAGGTTTCCTAAGATGGTCACCCCATCGAAGGACGACATTTGTTACGCGACGCAGAATCGCCAGGATGCAGTGAAAGAGCTGGCGCGAGAGGTCGATTTGCTCCTAGTCGTTGGCTCAGCTAACAGCGAGAACTCAAACCAGCTCTGCCGGGTCGCCCGCTCCAAAGGTATCCCAGCTTACTTAGTCAACGACTTCCATGATGTCAAACCAGAATGGTTGGAGGGCATTGAGCGTGTCGGCGTTACTTCAGGGGCTTCGGTACCGGAGCGGTTGGTTCAGGAGGTAGCGGATTATTTCAGGCAAGGTGGAGCCGAGGTTGCCAGCATAGGTTTTGTAGAGGAGGATGTACATTTTGCCCTTCCACCCGAAGTTGCAGCCATGACTTGATTCTCTGTCGGGCGAGTGTTAAAGGAGAATCACTTTGTGCTACTGGAGGAGTGATGTCCCGTATTGTTCATATTGCGCTCAAGGTTGAAGATTTGGAAAAGACCAGCGAATTTTATGAGAAGGTTTTTGGTTTCGTGCCTACCGATACCAGCATAGTGAGAGACCACACGTCGCGCCACCTGACAGATGGAGCGATGGACCTCGCGTTGATCAAGTACGACAGCGAGGAGTCCGCCGAAGCCAAGGCCGCGGGACTAGGTCCCTGCATCCATCACTTTGCTATTGAAGTGGATGATGTGGAGAAGCATGTGGCTGAGATTCGGAAATTTGGCTGCGAAGTGATCAGCGATCCCGGGGTGGTCCCGGTGAAGTTTCGTGCCCCCGGCGGAACAGTCGCCGAGATCGTCCCCAAGGCAAGATACAAAAAGAGCTGAGTTGGGTGGTGTTCAATGGAGAACGTCAAAGTCTACTACCGTCCCGGCTGATTTACCTGTAGCAGCACGAAAGAGTTTCTTTCGCAAAACGGGATTCCTTTCGACGGTCGGGATGTTGAGAATGATCCGGGAGCCATGGGCGAGCTCAAGGCTCTTGGCATACGAAACGTCCCTGTCACGACGGTAGGTGAGAAAGTCGTAGTGGGTTTCGATCGGGAGGAGTTGACCCGGCTCTTCGGGCTCTCGGAAAAAAGCGAGCGGCGCGCTGCCGATCGTAGTTTCTTCGCCACTTTTGACAAGATTCTGGAAGCTCTGATCCGGGCGGCGCGTCAAGTGCCGCCTGGAAAGATCGACTGGAGAACGCCCGATCGGGATCGAACGCTCAAGGTCTTCTGCTACCACATCTTTGCCGACCCCA
>Ga0066710_100007946_pt1 | contig 10220 bp, 12 predicted proteins | sample GraSoiAngelo_159_FD_79666 | JGI IMG/M metagenome (GOLD analysis project Ga0066710, IMG submission 79666) | Grasslands soil microbial communities from the Angelo Coastal Reserve, California, USA - 14_1009_16_40cm | ecosystem: Environmental > Terrestrial > Soil > Grasslands | place: USA...
CCAAGCCCAACTGCTCCGTAACCACCAAGTTTGGCGAAGAGATTCCGTACTTCCGCGCAGATACATGCAAATTGTCTTCATCAAACGACTGAGATTCCAAAAAAGTGGAAGGTAGCGGAAGGCTTTCTCAGCCTTGTTGCTAGCCTCCTGTCCGTGTGCAGTTGTGGTTTGTAGTAGTCGTGGTGATGCTAGCGCTCTGTAAGGACGCGCCGTTGTTGACCGTGGTGTTTCCTGTTGAGGAGACGCTGCCGAGGGCATAGGCTGTTGCACCTGCGCCGAAAGCGACGATTAGGGCGATGAGCAGTACCGAGCGTAGTGAGAAGTTTTTCTGGTTCGTTGGTTGGTTTTCAACCTCCATTATCTTTCACCTCTATCCATCAAGGCTTCTCCGATGAATCATGACCATTTTCCTAGTAGCATGCTTAAATCCCGAAACAAAACCGGCACCAATCTAAGACAGAAGGGTCATTTTCCCCAGACCTCTCCTCCCGTGTAGGGGTCGAGGAAGTTGAGCTGCATGTCCAAGACTTGCTGGTAGACCTTTCCCGCATCCGTCCGTGAATAATGGGTCACCCGCCCATCCATCGTTGCTTTGATCAGATTCGTCCTAGTGAGTATTCCACTTGGGCCCAGCAACCGGTCGAAGGCTTTATCGTCGCCTCCGAAAGGGCCGTTGAGGAGTGTACTCTTCGGACATTGGTCCGCAAAGACCTCTAGCATTTTCAGCACGGTCAGTCGTCTCTCTGCCTCCCTCTTCGATTCCGGTGAGAGTGGCACTGTTATCGGCCGAGTCTCTCTGTCAGAGTTAACAGTCTGTGGTATCTGCTTCGGAGGACGAAGAGGTTGTAGAGGGAGACGATGGAGAGGGCGAAGAGAATCAGCGTCAGCACGACCTCGAAGTAGAGCCCGATGTCCGGCCTTGGAGGACCAAACATTCCGAAACCTCTGAAGGACTCGAAAATTATCAGCCTAATCGTTGAAGATATGGCGAGGAAGAGCGCGAAGGCCGAGGTTAACGCCTGTGTGGTTATTCCTCTAAGGAGATCCTCAGCGATATTACGAGCGTCCTCCTTGAAGGAGGCTAGAACCTCCTTCAAGAGAGGGTCTTCGATGGATTCCATGGAGGGTAGCTGTTCTTCTCAGGTCAAGAAGGTTTTCCTAAGATTTGGCCGGGGGCAATTGCGGATTTAAACAAATTCCTAGGAGAACAGCCATCTGCACCCTGAAGGGATGGTGGAGTAGAAGAAAAATGTCACAACAAGAAACCAGATCAGGGGCGAAGAGAGCTTTCACAACGCGCTCAGTTGTTCTAATCGTGCTAATAGTCGGCCTCGGAGCAGGCCTCGCAGCCTATACAATCGGCAACACTCTCGCAACAAACAGTAATCAATCAACTCAGAGCAATCTAACCGGTACAAGCACGCTACAATGGAATGGGTATGGAATCAGAGGCCTAGAGGGACACGACTGGGCCGCGGCCAGAAATGGCACATTCACCAGCCTCAGAGCATTGAGCACAACCAACAACGTAACCGTCACAGGCTTCAGCATCACCAACAGCAACCACATCACCGTGAACTTGGCCTGGCGTGGAAGCGGCAGCGCGCCTGCGGTAACGATAGTCGGCCTGGCTCCAGCCCTAAGTGGCAGCAACACAGTAGCGGCAGGATGGGGCAGCTCCACCACCGTCTCGGTCAGCATGACAGGTAGCGGATCGCTATCCTCGTCCCCGTGCGTACGAGTGCTAGTGGTCCCGCTTACCGGGTCCTAGTAAGGACACCGGGTCCTTTCCTGCAAACTCCCCTCTTTTTCGGAATCAAGTACAGAACTAAACGCAAGTTGACTTTCGACGTTGATAGAGGGCTAGACGGGTCGGAGGTTCAGATTCAGCTGACCAATTTTCTGAACAGGTACAAAGTGGCTCCCATAGTTATGAGCCCGATGAGTCCAATTACTCCGAAGGCAGTCAGAATCGTGCCCGCATCAAATCCAGTGATCATCGGGGCTCGAACCGCGTCAACAGTAATGCTGATTGGATTATACGTTGATACAGTCTGCATCCAATCAGGAAGAAGCGCCCTAGGATTCAGTGCTGTACTCATGAAAAGCAACGGAAATGTTAGCGTTCCCGCTATCCCGAACACGGTCTCTGCGCTCCTCGTCTTCAACCCTATGGAGAGAGATATTCCCGACCAGGCCAATCCGAAGAACGCTATGGTGGCCAGCATCAACAAATATCCGAGTATGCCTTCTTTGATGGTACCTCCAAGTACGAGAGCAAGAACGAGTATAATTGTGGATTGGGCGACGACTCTTACAGCATCGGTGAGTATTCTACCCAGCAGGATGGCGGGTCTGCTGACCGGAGTAGCGAGCATTTTTGTTAGGAAGCCGGATCTCAGGTCATCGACGACGGCTGTGCCGGATTGGAAGGCGCTGGAAAACCCGTTTTGTAGGACAATCCCTGCTATTGCGAAGTTCAGGTAGCTTGTTGTACCGGCGGCTTGAGCAAACCCTGGAACGCTCGCGAAATTCTTGAACAGTTGAGTGAAGAACAGCAGGAAGATTATTGGTTGGAATAGCGAGAAGAAGAGTAGAATCGGATTACGCAAGAGTTTCTTCAATGATCTGACGAAAAGGTGTGACGTGTCCGAGAATAGCGACATTTGCTGGTCTACCTTCTCCTTCTGCCGAACATTCCACTCGACCTCGACTTGTCCAACTCCTCGACCCTAATTCTCTTTCCTGTATGCTTGAGAAAGACATCGTCTAGGGTGGGACTGGAAACCCCGATTGAGGCAAGGTGAATCTGTGCGCCATCGAAAGCTCTGACTATCTCGGGGACCATGTAGCCCCCGTTCTTAGCATAGACAACGAGTCCCTCATCCGAGTCCACAATGTTGTCGATACCTCCAATGCTATTGAGAACCTGTTTTGCCTTGTCCTTGAGGACTGCGCCTCCAGGATTACCATTCTCGAAGCCAAGGCTAATTCGGTCTGCCCCGATCTCTTTCTTCAGGTCCACCGGAGACCCTTGAGCAACTATTTCTCCAACGTCGACTATTGCCAGTCGACGGCAGAGGCGGTCCACTTCCTCGAGATACTGTGTCGTGATGAATATGGTAATTCCCTGTTCGTTCAACTGTTTGAGGTAGGACCAGATTGCATTTCTTGATTGGGGGTCTAGACCCGTCGTGGGCTCGTCGAGAAAGAGGAGTTTCGGCCGGTGAACTAGGGTAGAGGCCAAGTCTAGCCTCTTCTTCATCCCTCCAGAGTAGTACCCTGCTCGCTTGTCTGCCGCCTCTTCCAAGTCTACCACTTTAAGAAGCTCGTTGACCCGCTGCTTCAGAGGGTCTCCGCTCATCTGTTGCAAATGTCCCTGTAAGAAGAGATTCTCTCTTCCAGTGAGGTCCTCGTCGAGGACCGTGTCTTGCATTTGAACGCCAGTCAATTTCCTGATTTTCCCAGCGTCTTTTTCAACGTCGAGACCGGCTACACTAGCTGATCCAGAGGTTTTCCGGAGGAGGGTTGTGAGAATCTTGATCGTGGTGCTCTTTCCTGCACCGTTGGGTCCTAGGAATCCGAAGAACTCGCCTTCTCCTACGTTGAATGATATGCCTTTGACGGCTTTGGTGCCGTCACCGTAGGTTTTGACAAGGTTTTCAACTTGAATGGCGGTTGGTTTGCTCATCGTTTATCTCGTAGAGTATATCGCATCCGATATAGGTTAATATAAAGCATTCTACATGGCTTTATTAGCAGACTGTGCCGGTCTGTATGAACAATCTTGCATAAGGGCTCATCAGGACCTGGTTCCATCCAGTTGAAAATCGTACCAGTCAAGTCGCACTCAAGCAAGGAAGAATCGAAGTGGGGCTCTCACGGTTTGCGCGGTCCGCAAGGTGCGCCTCGAGGTCTGCTGCGCCTGTACATATTACACAGGATTGCTGAGAAGCCAGCTCACGGCTACGATATTCTCCGAGAGATAGATGACAAGACTGAGGGGTCCTGGAGACCTGGTGCCGGCTCAATCTACCCGATTTTGAAAGAGCTGGTAGGTGAGGGCTACATCAGGGCTGAATCGCAAAAGAAAGCCGGCACCTCCCAACGGGTCTATCATATCACGCCTGAAGGGACCAGGTTCTTGGAAGAGCATCGGGATATTCCTCAAAAGATTGGACGGAACTGGGGAGCGATGCGAAAGATCATCATTGAACTGATCGACCCCGAACAGGTTCCGGCAGTATTCGCGAGCTACCTACCAGGGCACTTCCAGTTCGCCAGGGAAATACTCGAAACGAAAGGGGACAAAATTCCGGCAGGCGAGCTACGGTACATGTTGAAAGAATACGCGCTCAACTTGGAGAAACAGTTGGACTGGGCGAACCGAATGCTGAAACGCAAGTGAACATCGACTCTCCTCTGAGAGACTTATTTAGCCCGGGACGCTCGAGGGCACTGTAATGTCTGCCATCGAGGTCTCTTCCCTCCAGAAATCTTACGGAGAATTGCGTGCCGTGGACGGAATCTCATTCTCCGTCCAGCAGGGAGAAGTCTTCTCACTACTGGGGCCGAACGGGGCGGGCAAGACAACGACCATTGAGATCTTGGAGGGCTTGAGGCAAAGAGATGCGGGCGATGTGAAGGTGTTGGGTCTGGACCCGTGGTCGAACGGGTATACTCTGCACCGGAAGCTCGGCGTCATACCCCAAGGCTTCTCGTTCTTCCCCAAGGCTACCCCCCGAGAAGCCATTCAGTACTATGCCGACCTGTTCGGAGTCAAGACGGACCCGGATAGGATTTTGAAAAGCGTGATTCTTGAAGACGCGGCCAAGACCTATTTCGAAGACTTGTCCGGAGGACAGAAACAGAAGACAGGACTCGCATTAGCCATGGTCAACGAGCCCCAGTTATTGTTCCTTGACGAGCCGACTACCGGGCTGGACCCGCAAGCCCGGAGGAACATGTGGGAGGTTATTCGAGAGTTGAAGCGCGGGGGCAAGACGATACTATTGACCACTCACTACTTGGAGGAGGCTCAGGTGCTAGCTGACCGTGTGGCAATCATGAATCATGGCAAAATCATCATCTCCGGAAAACCTGAGGATATCATCATGCAACACGGGTCTGGAGAGCGGATGGAGGTTCGGGGAGATGGGAAACTGGCCGAGTTCCTGAAGCGTGATACAGGCTTGGAGGTGAACTTTGACGGTAATAGCACTATTAGTATCAAGATTCGAGAGAAGCATGACGCCTTGGTAGCTGTGGAAAGTCTGGACCGGTCAGGGATGAACTGGGACGATCTGAGGACTAGGCGAGACACGCTGGAGGACATTTTCATCAGGATGGTAGGCGGTGTGATCGAAGAGGCGGGAGAGATAAAGGAGGTTAAGCATTAGATGGTGAGCTTTGCCCGAATTGTCAGTGACCTCAAGCTTTTCGGCCGCGGCTACCTGCGAAACAAGATAGGCCTATTCTTCTCACTCGTCTTTCCAATCATACTGATTCTCCTGTTCGGATCCATCTTCTCCGGTGGAGGTGGTGGCCCGATTCCCGTCTACGTTCAGAACCGTGACAGTGGCCAACTTGGCGCCCAGTTTGTGGGTGTGTTGAACAAGACGGGGACTATCAACCCAACCTTAGTGGATAATTCAGTGGATTTCAAACAGTATCTTCTAGACCACTCTTCGTCAGAGGGTATTCAAATCCCAGGCAATTTCAATTCTAGTTACGCCCAAGGTAAACCTGTCAGTGTGACCGTCTATTCCAATCCGGCCGATACCTCCAGCGGAATTGTATTGTCGGTGGTGAACGGAGTGGTTAACGGTTTCAATTATCGGCAGGCCTGTGCAACGTGTACTCCAGTGATTAACATGAACCAATTAACGATCACATCACAATCGGCCAAGTACATAGACTTCTTGGTTCCGGGTCTAATAGGGTTCACAGTGCTGACAAGTCCTATGTTCTCGCTCGTGAATATTTCCAGTGAGTACAAAAAGTCCAAGTTCTTCAAACAGTTATCCTTAACTCCGTTGACAAAGACGGAATGGCTCACTTCCAAGTTCATCTGGTACACTTTTCTATCCCTTCTCTCCTTCCTGCTGATGACGGTCGTGGGCACGTATCTGTTCGGAGCCCATGTTACACTGTCGGTTCTGATTCTTCCGTTCTTGGTGTTAGGGCCCTTGTTCTTTGTCTCACTGGGGATGCTGGTGGGAACTGTGTCGAAAAGCGTAGAATCCGCAGCTGTGGTGGGTAACCTAGTCACGTTTCCGATGATGTTCCTATCGGGAACTTTCTTTCCAGTTAATACTATGCCACAATATCTGCAGACGGTGGCCCACGTGTTGCCATTGTTCTATGTGATTGACGGGTTGAACCAGGTGATGATCTACAACAATATCGGGCCGATGCTGAATGATGTATTGGTGTTGCTGGTGGGAGCCGTTATTGTTTTCGCCTCGGCGGTTAGCCTTTTCAAATGGCGTGAAGACTGAAAGTTAGACCTCCCCAATGATCGAGGGACCAGGGGATGGGAGAGCTGCTCGTACAGAACCTGTCAAAGAACTATGGAGAGGTGATCGCCCTCAACAATGTCTCGCTGAGAGTCAACACCGGCGAAGTCTTTGTTCTTCTGGGTCCGAACGGTGCGGGCAAGACTACTCTGCTGAAGATCGTTGTGGGAATACTCAAGCCTACCCGGGGAACCGTAAGACTGGACACGTACGATATTGTGAATAATCCCGAGGACGCGAAACGGATTATAGGCTACCTCCCCGAGAACCCGTCCCTTTACACGGGTCTCACGGTGACCGAGTTCTTGCAGTTCGTGGGCAAGATCCGCAAGGTTCCTGGTGACGTTCTTGACGTGAAAATACGAGAAGCTCTCAAAACTTTCGATATTGAGGAGAAGAAAGACGCGCTGGTTGGCAGTCTCTCCAAAGGTACCAAGCAGAAAGTGGCACTTATTGCGAGCAGTCTCCACGACCATCATTTTCTAGTGTTGGACGAGCCTCTGAGCGGGTTGGACCCGAAGACCCAGAGATTCGTCAACCAGTGGATCGCGGGCATGGGCCGGAAAGGAGTAACCGTGCTTCTCTCTACGCACAACCTGGATATTGCTCAAGAGTATGCGAGTCGAATGGCTATCATCGACAAGGGAAGAATTGTGGCTATTGGAGAAATGGAGGAGCTTCGAAAGCTGGCCAAGACCGGTAGTGAGGCTAGGCTGGATGATGTTTTCCTGAAGCTGACAGAGGAGACCAGCTAGCCAGAGCGAGGCCGAAGTATCTGAGCCTGGCTCTCTCTTCGCGTAACATCAGCATACTGTTCACCTACTGGGTCAAGGCACGATTCACTCGGACGGCTCTAATCTGGATGCTCATCGGAGAATCGTTCTCTATTGTCTTCACCCTTATCGCCGGAGGGATCTTCCTCCAGTTCTCCGGCCAGTTCGGACGGTCAACAGGAGCTCGACTGTCAGAAGTCTCGCTCAGCCTCGTACTAGGATTCTACTTGATCGGTTTGATTCAGACCGGTTTTAACGGTGGCGGAATTCCCGTGAGCCAGGCTGACGTGGATTACGTGTTCACGTCGCCGGTGAAGACGACCGAAATGTTCGCGGCGAAGATTCTCATCAACTCGCTGACTGTGCTGTTAGCTTTTCCTCCGCTGTTCGTGCTCTATTTTCGCTCGTCCCAGTTTTACGGGACCTCTTTTGTGGCTCCCATCGTCGCGGGACTTGTCACGTTAGTCTACTTCATAACCGGCCTATTCCTCAGCGCTGACGTCACTCTATCTCTGAGACCTAACGATGAGAAAAGACTCTCACTTCTCAAGAACATCTTCATCGGGCTTGTTCTCATCATCAGCCTCGTCCCCTTAGGTCTCCTACTCCCAGGGACCCCGCCTGAGGTTGCGAACGCGATTCGAATACTCCCCAGTGGAGTGACTGCGGAGATTAGCGCTGGAATCGTGGCTGGACTCTCTTTTGGTCTGGAAAGGTACACTCTTGACTTTCTCATCTTGTCCGGTTGGTTCGTGTTGTTTCTGATTGTCGGGGTTAGATTGTCGAGACGACAGTTCTACGAGCTGCTTCGGATGCCGGATGCCACCAGTTTGGGTGGAAGGAAGAGTGGCGGAGAAGTTTCTCAGCTAGACCCTCAAGGTCGGTCGGTATGGTCGGTTGTCCGGAGAAAGGAGAATATTCTGATGAGGAGGACAAAGGAGACTCGCGGCCGAGCTATCAACGCAGTCATACTCACTGTCTTCCTAGTAGTCTATTCCCTCGCAGGAACGTTCGAGTCTTCTCCCACCAGTTTCCTTCTCATACTCTTCATAATCGGGTCGTTCGGGTCGGGAAACGCTTCCAGCTGGATGGAGAAGGAGAGGCTGTGGATCTTGAAGACCTCGGCCATCAGTCTCAGAAAATACGTCAGGCATGTCTTTCTCGCCCGGGTCAGACCTCTCCTTCTCTATCTTACACCAGGTATCCTTGTGGTCGCTGCATTACTGGTGCCTGGCGATCTGGGTCAGCCATCTCTGCTTCTCAGCATCGTAATGGCACTGGTTGCCGCGGTTGAAATATCTGCGATTACCCTAGCAGGTAGCATGTACTTTACCTCGCGTTATTCTCAGAGCACGACTGATGATATTCTCTCCTCTCAGACCCAGGACCTAGCCGACATCAGACGGTTTCTTCTTCAAACAATCGTAAACCTTGCCCTGGTCGCCCCGCTGATGCTGTTAGTGTTGGGGTCTGGAACGGTCTTGACGTTGCTAGGAAAAGGTTCGATAATCGTCGCGGCGATTGCTCTTTCTGGAGCCGCCCTCAGCTATACGGTAACAGGCATCAACACTCTGCTGAATAAGGCGGGAGATATCATCCGACAGCGAGAGGACCTCTAGGCACATGGCTCAGCCTGGCTACGTCTCTACTGGTGAAGCCCTCATCATTTTTTCCGCATTATCATAGGCTAGGCGAATCAGTTCCTTCGCGGATTCTAGGTCGTTCTCTGATCGAATCCTGAGCACAACCCATCCCTGCCTGTGGTGAAAACTGGTGTGAGGCTCAGCCTTGCCCAGTTTCAATATTCTCTCTTGGTCTTCTTTGGACAGTCGTATGTCTAGCTGTGATTCTCCGTGGGAGTGCATGAACTCCAGGTCTTGAACTCGGAACTCTGTCCCGCCGAGCCTGTGGGGAGCCTCGCTGACGTTTGGAAGTTGAAGTATCCAGCTCTGGAGAGACTTGTTCAACCTGTCAGATAATGTCGTATGCCGTCTAAAAGGTCAGTGGGATAAGTTGGAACCTAGTCCCGTTAAGCTGACATTCATAGAGACGGGGGTCGAAGTGGACTTGCGTTGCCAGGTTGGAAGACGCTTCGAAACGGTCTAACAGCCTGTTTTGAAGCATTTATCCATGTCCTGAAATGTGGTTAGCGAGTAAGATGGGCTTGGCCGGGCAGTTCGAAGCGTTCGACCTAGACCCCCGGCTCTTGCAGGGTATCAAGGACATGGGCTTCGACGAGCTCTTCCCGATCCAAGCCGAGGCCATTACTCCAATACTCCAAGGCAAGGATCTGATAGGACAAGCCCATACTGGAAGCGGCAAAACCCTCGCATATGCCGTCCCTATGCTGCAGAGCCTGGACCCGGAGCTGCGAGGCATCCAAGGCCTCGTGCTGGCACCCACCCGGGAGCTGGCAGTTCAGATAGCCGGAGAATTTGGAAAGCTGTCGCGACATCTCCAGGTTCGGGCTGTCCCGGTTTACGGTGGTCAGAGCATCAATCTTCAGATTGACCGGTTAATGGACCCACGAGTCAGAATTGTAGTCGCGACTCCTGGCCGGTTAACAGACCATCTCGAACGAAGGACCATCAGACTTGACATGGTAAAGTTTGTCGTCTTGGATGAGGCGGACCGTATGCTCGACATGGGCTTCATCGATGATATTACCCACATTCTCTCGTACGTTCCTCGAAACCATCAGACGGCCCTGTTCTCGGCGACTATGCCGGAGGAGATGGTCCGGCTCAGCCATCGATAGCTGCGCAAGCCGGCCGCGGGCTTCGTGGAGCGCGTTGAATTGTCTGTGGATACGGTCGGTCGGAAAGTTGTGCAGGTGGGGGTGGGTGGCAAGTTCTGCATCGCCTGCTCGTTCCTCGAGACGGAATTGTTTCGGACGGGCGTGATATGCTGGGTTAGCAAGAGGCGGGGG
>Ga0066710_100007947_pt1 | contig 10220 bp, 10 predicted proteins | sample GraSoiAngelo_159_FD_79666 | JGI IMG/M metagenome (GOLD analysis project Ga0066710, IMG submission 79666) | Grasslands soil microbial communities from the Angelo Coastal Reserve, California, USA - 14_1009_16_40cm | ecosystem: Environmental > Terrestrial > Soil > Grasslands | place: USA...
GAAAGATCGGCTACGGAGGCACATACAATGGAAACTCGATGTGCCTCGCCGCCGCGAATGCTACACTGGACGAACTCTTGAAAGATGACGCGGCCCCGATCCGACACATGCACCTGACTGGCGCAGAAATCATGGAAGGTCTCCGAGAACTCATGTCACGATATGATCACGACGGCATAGTCCAAGGAATGGGTCCAATGTTCCAGCTCTACTTCACTGCCGCGCGGAAGATTCAGAATTACCGCCACACCTTGCAGAGTGATTTTGAAAAGTTCCGTAGGTTCCGGAATCTGATGCTCCGTCGGGGAGTCTACTTCCACCCTGACGGGACGGAAAGAATGATGATCACTGCCGCCCATGAGGATGGAGATGTTGAATCGATCTTGAGCGCGGCTGAGGACAGCCTACGAGAACTCAAGAGAGCAAGTTAGCCGTTCTGTCTCTTACCTGATTTTTCGAGATTTAGATAGAAGCGACGCTGGACATTGTTTACCCAGTTTTCGAGAAATGATAGAACAACCGATAAGAACCCAAGGGGTAGGTGAGCGATCTGGAAAACTGGCCCGGATGGCATACACGAGACTTCAGCATCGCGAACTATCAATACTCGTAGGAGTCCTCGTCGGAATACTCCTCGACGTACTGGCAACCACAACCGACAGTGTTACAAATTTCACTCTGACCGACCTCGTGATCTTCATCACGATTCCCGCCTTATCTGGCGCTCTAGCAGGCTTCGCCGATCCCGATCACGCCATTGGGAATGGCATAATTGTCGGAGTTTTCGCAGGTCTCGTCTACGTCGTAATCAGTGCTCTGAAACTCCCCATAAATGTAGCAGGCGACACCGTACTGTTTCTCGCCCTAGCCGTCCCCGTCTGGGGATTTCTAGGCGGAACAGGTTCGAGATTTGCGCATAGAACTCTGACAACGACGCAGGAAGAGACTATACAGGTAGCGATGAGGACGTGCGCGAATTGCAAGACTGTGAACCCACCCGACGCGTTGTTCTGTAAGAACTGCGGGACCAAGCTGGCTAGGAATTCCAAATCTTCAGGCTAGTCACCTTCTTTCTGACATCGTAACGAATCTCATCTTCGATGGGAACTGGTCCAAATCTCCAATCGAAAGGATCCTGAAGTGATGGGACAGTTGAAGGATAGGCGTTCATGAGGGGGATTCTGCGTGTCGAATTCCCCTTAGACTCCTTTACCCTTGGATGATTCTTTGTACATGTAATTGTCAATTTGACTCCCGCGTGTACGTTACCTATTTTAAGGAAAAACGTCTAATCCCCAGCTACCCTATTTATGCAAAAAGGTAGGTCAGCGCCTCAAAATTGTCCCGAATAGACGAGAACCTACACCGCATACTGAAGGACCATGGGCTAACAGAATACGAGATCAAGACCTACCTCAAACTAATCTTCGATGGCCCTGCAACACCCTACGAGATTAGTGAGAGTGTCAAGATTCCCTACGCCCGGGTCTATGGGACCCTCGAAGGACTAGAGAAGCGAAAATGGATCAGGGCTAGACCCGGTCGTCCAGTCATTTACGAGTCCAACCCTCCGAGGTCTGTGGCGGAGCTGGAGGTGGAGCAGAAGCAGTCCGAGATGGAAGCATTCACGAACCTGATGCGCAAAGACTTGCAGGCGATCTACGAACGCCGGGAAGTTGTGAAACACATCAGTCTCTGGGTCATTCATGGAGGCGACAAGATAGCCGACAAACAAAATGAGCTAATCGCTACTGCAAAGTCGAGGGCATACCTTCAGCTTGCGACACTCATTCCCCAAGACGTGGAAGACTTACGCGCACCAATCAAAGCCGCTAGAGAGAGAGGCGTGGCCGTGAAGATCGTATCGTTCCTGCATCCACGATTCGTCGATCAAAAAAGCCTTACTGCGCTTTCTGAAGAGGCAGAGGTCGGTATTATCCAAGAACCAAGTGAGGAGTCTCCTCGTCCCATGAATGTGTGCTCCGTTGATGGGAGAGATGCGATCGTCACGTATCTCTGGAACATTGATATGCCATCAGAGGGAGGTTCGCGAATTGCCTTCAGACTATCCGATGAAGAATACGCTGGAGTTATGGAGAGATACTTTGAGTACTACTGGCTCAAAGCCCGAAGAATCTAACGAATCTTTCTCCTGATCAAGATTTGGATCCACGATAAATCTATATTCAACAATTCGACTGTCGACCATTCTGGGTACCCTTTGAAAAGGGCTCTCACTCTACTCCTTCTTGCGTTTCTTGCAACGTCTCTAATCGCAACCAGCTATACCCTAGCTACTTCGCCCTCGCTGACAAACGCCACTTTCTCGATCCACCCCCAAATCGACCGGAGGCTGAATGTTTCATCGCATCAGGGAATAACTGGCACTGTCACCATTGCTAATGTCTCGCCTGTTTGTAGCATAACCGGATCAATCCCTGCGACAGGCCCAGCTCTTGTCATCACATCCCCAAACAGAAGGATCCAGGTTGTGAGTCTCAACTGGACGCTTCAGAACCGCTGCGAGTTGATAGCACCGCTTCAGGTGACACTTAGCCCTGGAACCTATTCGCTCAATCTGTCAAGCTGCAGTTACATGGGATGCAGAGTCTTGCCGATTACTGTCGTTGTGGTACCGGGGGTCTTCACACCAGTAAGGATCAACATAGTCACCGGCATTTACTAGTCTAATGCGCGGCAAGAATGCAATAGTTCTAAGCTCGACCAGACTTCAGAGGAAGATCTGAATCTGGATATGATTCACTGAGTGGGCTGAGGCCTCGGTTGGCCCGGTGGCGCTTGAGCACCAGGTGACCTGGAGTCGAGCTGCGCCATTATCATCATGAGCTTCTTCGACTCGTCTAGCTTGCGAATCATGTTCTGCAACTCGCCCCGGTAGTAGTCCTTCTGCTGGGTGTAGTCCTGATCGTTCATGTCACCTGACTGGTATCTGCCTTGTAATGACAAGTATCCTGATAGGGTAGTGCCACCTAATTGTTCTTTCAACTGGCCAAGACTCTTGTTTACCAAATCATTAAGCTGGCCAGCCCGTTCGTTCAGGGCTCTGGAGACTTTGGCAATCTCTTCTTTGATCATCGCGGTCCGTTGTCGGAAACTGTTCAGCTCAACAACCACTTTCTCGATTCCTAATTCGCTCACGATATTGCACCGGATTAAACGTGACATTGAACGATAGAGCACCAGTTATGCAAGTCGTAACCCACCCCATCCGATGGGGGTGACCCATTTCTCTCGAAGCACAATTTGCCCATAGCCGAACGTCCTATCAAGGCCCTAGCATTCGTTGATTGTCGATTTGCTTGTACATATTCGAGAAAGCTACCGATCTGACCCATCACTTGCGCAATGGAATGCCCGTCTATCCGGGAGATCCCTCCCCGTCTTTCGAAAGCTACTCAACTCTGCAGAAGGACGGTGTCAATCTCACCAAGATAACTATGGGCTCACACACGGGCACCCATGTCGATGCCCCCCGACACTTCATTCGAGACGGGATAGGCATAGACAGGATTCCACTGAACAAGCTGATAGGAGAAGCCTACGTGGCTGACCTGTCTAAGAAGCCGATCGGTAGCGGAATCACGTCCAAGGACCTTAGGCGGGAACTCGAAACAGAAATTGCAAGTGACGATATTGTTGCCATCTATACTGGTTGCAGTGAGCATTGGGGAGACAAGTCGATCAACCGAGATTACACGTATCTTACGGAAGACGCAGCCGACTACCTTGTCTCGAAAAAGGTCCGGGCGGTCGGAATCGATTTTCTCAGCGTCGAAAAATTCAAGGCAACGGAGCACCTGGTGCACAAGACGCTGCTCGGCAACGGAATATTCATCGTTGAATCTCTAAGCAATGCACTGAACCAATTTGTTGGCCAGAGAATCCTGATGATCTGCATGCCCATCAAATTGCGAGATGGAGACGGAGCACCGTCCAGGGTAGTAGCTGTACCCATTCAAGAAGACTGAGCATCTCTCGCGAAGTCGTCTTTCTAGTACTCTTAAAGCACGCCTCAATCGAGGGATTGACCCTTGACCATGAAGAAGCTCGAAGGCATCATCGCGCCCATGGCTACAGCAATAACCCGTGACGAAAAGATCGACGTGAAGTCCACTAGGACTCTGGTGGACTTTTTGATCGGTGGAGGGATTGACGGGCTCTTCCCTTTGGGGACGAGTGGAGAATTTGCGCTCTTTGACCGGGAAGAAAGAAAGACGGTTATCGAAACGGTTGTGGACCAGACGAATGGTCGCGTCCCGGTCCTCGCGGGCGTCTCGGATCCTAGTCTCGAGAATGTGTTGGCTTTCGCGAAGGATGCTGAGGAAGCCGGTGCAGACGCGATCGTCGCAACGCCTCCCTACTATTACACCACCAGTGATGATGGGCTCTTCAGTCATTTCGAAACCATTGCTCGGAAGAGCGGTCTGCCTCTAGTCGTGTACAACATTCCAGAGTGGACGCATCTCTTTGTTCCCCCCAGTGTCGTTCAACGACTGGCGGAGAAGCAGCTAATCGTTGGGATGAAGTACACTGAGTACAATCTACTCAATCTTCTCCGGTTCCTGACGGTCGCTGGGAAGCGCATCGCGATTTTCACGGGATCTGACGCGATGACGTTGACAAATCTGGAATCTGGCGGGAGCGGCGGGATAATTGGAGTCGCCAACGTTGCTCCCAAGCTGGCGAGCGAAGTGTTTGACCAATTCAAGCGTGGGAACCTCGAAGCTGCCCGTCAAGCTCAGTCGAAGCTTCTTCCTATAATCGAGGCGATAAGTGTTGGAAGATTTCCCGCGGGACTGAAAGAGGCGATGAGTATGGTTGGGATACCTGTGGGCGGTGTCAAGAGCCCTCTTCAGGGTCTCACTGGAGATGAGCGAAAAAGTGTTGCAGCCTTTCTTGGGGAGTCGGGACTCTTGAAAGAAGGAGCTTGAAAGACATGGCGAAGCCGAGAGCCCTCCAAGGAATCGCTAAACATTACCAGATGTTCATTGACGGTGAGTGGGTAGATTCGAAGACGGAGGAGAAGATTAACGTGGTCAATCCTGCCACTGAGAGAATGATCGCCTCCGTTCCGAAGGCGAGTCGCGAACAAGCGAAGGATGCGCTTGAAGCGGCGGAGGAGGCTCAGCCAAAATGGGAAGACCTCGCGCCCCTCCAACGAGCCGCATTTCTTTTCAAGACGGCTCAACTGATTTGGAGGGACAAAGAGAGGCTTGCCAGACTCCTTACTTCGGAACAAGGGAAACCCTTGTTCGAGGCTCGCGGCGAGATTGAGGGTGCAGCGTCGAATTTCGAGTATTATGCTGAGTTTGCTCGCAGGATTGAGGGTGATGTTCTGCCCAGCGACAACCCTCACCAAACGGTCATGATTCTAAGGCTCCCGATCGGCGTGGTCGCATCGATTACTCCCTGGAACTTTCCCTCCGCAACGGTCGCGCGAAAGCTTGCCCCTGCACTGATCACCGGAAATACGGTTGTGACGAAACCGTCGAGCAATACGCCTCTCAGCACGATCGAGATGGTGAGGCTGATGAAGGAGGCCGGCTTTCCAAACGGAGTTGTGAATGTTGTTACTGGGAGCGGATCAGAGGTTGGCGATGAGCTTGTGACGAACAAGATTACAGGACTTGTTACGATGACGGGGAGTACTGATGCTGGGCGGACGATTATGGAGCATGCTTCGAATCATCTTCCAAAGCTGGTCTTGGAGCTAGGCGGGAAGGCGCCTTTCATTGTCTGGCATGACGCAGATATTCCCTGGGCGCTAAAGTGCGCGATATGGGCACGGTTCTGGAACTGCGGCCAGACTTGCATCTGCTCGGAAAGGATGTATGTTGACGAGAAGATCAAGGACAAGTTTGTTTCCGCGTTCGTTCGAATGGCGAAGGATCTCAGGATAGGGAACCCGTTAGATTCAGACACTGACCTTGGTCCGATGGTCAGCAAAGAGGAGAGAGAAACCAGCGTGAGCTTCATCGAAAAGGCGAAGGAAGAGGGAGACAAGATTGTCCTCGGGGGACAGAAGCCCTCTGCTCCAACGAAGGGTTGGTTTCTCGAACCGACGGTCATAAAGGATGTGAAACAGAAATCTTCACTTGTCCAAGACGAGATTTTCGGACCCGTCGTTCCTATACTCGAGGTGGACAGTTTTGACAAGGCCATCGACTTTGCAAACGATTCGAAGTATGGCCTCGCCTCCTACGTCTTCACGAAAGATAGTACTCGGGTTCTGAAGGCTATGAACCGGATTAGATTCGGCGAGTCTTACATCAACCAGGTTGGACCAGAGCAGCTTCAGGGTGCACATACAGGGTTCAGGCAGTCCGGACTTGGGGCTGAGGGCTCAAGGTACGGGCTGGAGGGCTACACTCAACTGAAAACGTGCTACGTCGACTGGAACGACAAACCTAGCCTATCGTATCTCTTCCCATACAAGTCGAAGTAGAGGGAGGCTATCTGTGGTCTGCAACAAGGATCGTAATGTCGTTCACGTTTGTTCCTGTTGGACCTGTTATTACGAGATCCTTGAGCTTCGAAAAGTAACGATATGAATCGTTGTTTCTGAGATATTCTTCAGCGTCCATTCCGAGCTTTAGACCTCGAGTGATTGTTGACCCATCGACGACCGCGCCAGCTGCATCGGTCTGACCTTCAATTCCATCGGTCGCAAACGAACCGACGACAAGCCCCTCTAAACCGCTAATCTTCACAGCCGCCGCAAGAGCTACTTCTTGATTCCTGCCGCCCCTGCCCCTTCCTCGGACCGTGACAGTCGTTTCTCCCCCGGCCACAAATGCAGCGGGGGCTGGGTAGGGCAGTCCATTGTCTCGAATGTCTCTTGCGATCGAGCCGAAGATTCGACCAACTTCTCGAGCTTCACCGGAAATGCGGATCGAGGGAACCTGGGTCTTGTAACCGGCTCTGGTCAAGAATGACGCCGCGGCGAGACAAGACGCGCGATTGTTGCCAACAATCACATTGTACACACGCTGGAAGACCCTGCTCTTTCGTTTCGGCGTGTCGGGTATAGAACCTGAGAGGCCGCCAGCGATGACTCTTCGAGCATTCTTCGGTATCTGGGACCAGAGATCGTACTTCTTGAGAACCTGTTCCGCGTCGCGATAGGTCGTCGGATCTGGAGCCGTCGGACCTGAAGCTATGGCATCGATTCTGTCCCCAACAACATCCGAGATTATCAGAGTCAGAACGGTCGCTGGATACAGTCTCTCTGCGAGTCTGCCGCCTTTGATCTGGGACAGATGTTTTCGTACGGTATTGATCTCTTCGATGCTTGCCCCAGACTTTAGGAGAAGTGATGTGACCCGTGCCTCGTCGCTCAAGCCCATTCCTTCTACTGGCAAGGGCATCAGAGCCGACCCTCCACCCGAGATCAAGACGATGACCAAATCGTCCCGTGAAACAATCTCGACCAAGCGGAGCATTGCATGAACGGCTTCCATACCCTTGCGGCTCGGAATTGGATGGGTTGCAGTCTGATACCCTATCCGACGACTCTTGGGCTTTGGTAGCAGATAATCTGGAATAATTATCAGTCCTCTAGTAATCCAGTTTCCGAGTAGTTTCCCAACCTCCTCGCCCATATGTCCCGAGGCCTTTCCTCCACCTATGACGATGATTCTTCGATAGTCTTTCAATGGAAATTGAAGCTTGTCAATACGGAGAATATCTCCGTGGAGTCTAAGGTGTTTTCTTATGATTCTGGCTGGGTCCGCTGCATCAAGCGCTTCGGTCATTGCGGCGAGAACATCACGGTGTAACCTGTCTAGCCCCTGTGAGCGCTGAGTCCGGGCGCGGACCCTGATCATCGTTCCAGGCTAATCCTTCCAAGTGTCTTTGACGACCCAGACAGGCTCGTCCGGGTTGAAATATTCCTGGCCTTCAGCTCGATGTTCTTCCAAGACCCTCTCGTCCACTTCGACGCCTATGCCCGGCCGCGTGGGTACTTTGGTCTGTCCGTTCTCTACTTTCGACTGGTCTCTTACTAGTTGTCTCTTCCAGGCGGGGAAGCAGTCGTAGAACGACTCTTGAACGACGAAGTTCGGAATCGCGGCGTCGAGTTGTACGGTTACTGCGTTCTGTATAGGTCCGAACGCGTTGTGAAAAGCCATCTCCACCCCATACGCCTCTGCCATGGCCGCGACTTTGCGAGCCACTGTAACTCCGCCGATGTTTGTCACGTCTATTTGCAAATAGTCGGTCAGATTATTCGCGAGTATGAAGGCCGCTTGTTCCTTAGTAAGTATCCGCTCGCCTAGGGCGACTCTAACGTCCGTTGCTTCTCGGTATTTTCGAAGCCCTTCGAGGTTGTCCGGATGGATGGGCTCTTCCATGAATAACGGGTCGAACTCGCGGAGCCTCTTCGCGATCGATATGGCCGCGTTTGGATCGAATCTTCCGTGGTGTTCTATCAAAAGCTCAACCTTGTCTGCCGTTGCATCTTTGACGGCTTTTACGCGCGAGTAGGCGATTTCCAATCCTTTCGCGTCGATTGAATCGTAGTGCGTCCCGAAGGGGTCGAACTTCAGAGCTGTGTAACCCATTCCCGCAAACTTCTTGGCTCGTATACCGAACTGTTCAGGCGTGACGCACTTGTCGTACCAGCCGTTCGCATAGACCCTAACGCTATTCCTGAAGCTGCCTCCAATGAGCTGGTGGATTGGGGCGCCGAAATGTTTACCCGCAATGTCCCAGCATGCGATGTCGAATGCGCTGAGTGCGGTCGTTGACTCGAAGGAGACGGGGAGGTAGAAGTCGTGCTTGTGCCATTCGTGAATGTTCAGCTCCATGTCCAGCGGATCCTTTCCCTTGAACACTCGAGCGACCTCGTGTAGAGACTGGATTACTGGTTGGACCCGTAGAGTGGGAACTGCTTCACCGTAGCCGATGGTGCCATCGGAGGTCGTCAGTTTCAGAAGAATGGAATTCCCAGCCCAAGTTGCGCTTCCTTGTGAGAGTTCGCCCAGCTGATAGACCTCAAAGTTGGTGATCTTCAACTTGAAGCTTCGATGCCTCAGACTCGACCTTTTGACCTTTCAGTATTGGCCCGAATTTGTTCTCGTTTCCTCGAGCATCCCTGAAATCCTACCGTCTTTCTTCGTCCCAACGCGAACCAAAATACGGATCTTGGCTGGACTTGTTCTTCGGAAACAGAAAGTCGGACAACTGCTGAACACTCCGAAACTCATAGTCAGGATGCTCCGTCGTAGGGTCCCCACGATTCTCAGGACTCCACAACGCAGCCCCCGTCAAAACCCCAGCCTGTTTTCCGGCAATCATGTCCGCAGGCGAGTCCCCAACATACATTGACTCTCTCGGCTCGACTTCGATTCGGCTCAAGGCCAGGTTAATCCCTTCAGGGTCTGGCTTGCTATTCTGGACATCATCCGCCGTGACCCGTGCTTCAAAGAACTCGGATAGATTGAACGGGTTAAGAGTGTATTCCATCATGATCTTCTCCACTCCAGTCACGAGCGCCAACCGTCTACCGGTGGATCGGATTCTTCGCAAGAGCAGCATAATCCCTGGAAAGACCAGTGCCCTGCCAGCGACATACTTCCGGTAACATTCGTAATAGTCAGCCACTGCTTGATTCTGAAGATTCTCCGAGAGATCGGCGGTCATCCTCCTGATAATGGCATGCGCAGGGGGCCCAAATTTCGCAATCACCTCCTCAAGCGCCAACGTGGCATTGAGATACTTTCGAGAGATTTCATTCTCGCAATGAAAAATGACGGAAAGACTACTAACAAGGGTCCCATCCATATCAAATACGACGGCCCTGAGCGATGCCCCAGAAGACCTTGTTTCAGGCCGGTCAGTCCTAGACAATTCGTTACCTAGTTGATTAGCCATTTTCGATAGTCATACCTCATTTCACGTTGGATTGTCATCATTAGGCGCAGACATATCTGCACATTCAGTCGTAGAATGACTAGCGGCTACAAAGCACGTCTTTCTATATACACAACGCCTTCGACATTCATCTGCAAGGTGGAAAAACAGTTGACCATGCCAGCTGAAAATCCCGCGCCCGGTAGGCCCGGGATTGCTCCCAGGTGGACCTCGAGCGCTAAGGAGGGCGTTGGAACCTCGGCCAGCTATCAAAGCAGGGTCTGGTGCACCGTCTCCCATGGAATCCTAAACGAGGTCTACTACCCGAGGATAGATCAGGCAAATAC
>Ga0066710_100007949_pt1 | contig 10218 bp, 3 predicted proteins | sample GraSoiAngelo_159_FD_79666 | JGI IMG/M metagenome (GOLD analysis project Ga0066710, IMG submission 79666) | Grasslands soil microbial communities from the Angelo Coastal Reserve, California, USA - 14_1009_16_40cm | ecosystem: Environmental > Terrestrial > Soil > Grasslands | place: USA...
AACCATGGCCAGGCCGACCTGCGCATCGGGATTATCCGGCTTCTGCTTTAGGTAAGTCTCTAATTCAGCGGCGGCGCCGACCGAATCGCCTTTACGCACCAACGCCTTGGAAAGGTTCCAGCGCGCGTTAAGATGCGCAGGGTCCACGCGCAGTGTCTCGCGGAGTTCACGAATGGCATCATCGACGCGACCCTCGGCCAGCAAGCCCGCGCCCAGGCCGTTCCGCGCAGTGGCGCTCGCCGGCTGGATGCGCAGTGCCTGTTCGAAGTTGGAAACAGCCTCTTGAAATTGTCCACGCATGGTTTGCAAGGCTCCCAGGTTGCAATGCGCCACGAAATCGCCGGGATATTTGTCGAGTCGCCGGCGCATCACCGCCTCCTGCAAAGCCATGCGGGGATCTTCGGCCGATTCTCTCTTCGGCAGCACTTGCAGCCAGACGTGGCCCATTTCATCTTCGCTGCGTGGCCCGGTACGAACGCGCCTTGGTGGATGGTTCGGATTACGCGGATTGGAGTCCGAGTTATCGTACGTGATGCGCATCTCAACCGACGATCCTTTCGGAAGCCAAACTGGCTTACGGTACGTGTAGACCCCTTGCCAGTTGATGTCCCAGTCCGCGATCTTGATCAACGGGATGCGCGCGCCATCGGGCAAGGTAGCCCAGGCTTCCACCTGCTTGCCGAGATAGTGCGCGTGCGGGTAGACGGCCAGCACTTCGACGCCAACCGGCAACGCCACATGATCTGTCACGCTGACTTCTCGCGCGCCCGGCTGGATATCGATAGCGCCGTCGTTTTCGAGCTGCACCAGCATGGGCTGTAGCCGGGGCGGCTGTGACGTGAAATAAAAGCCGATCACGGGCTGGATCGTCTCCTCTTTTCCGGAAGGCTGCAAGTGCAGATTGAGAATCAGGTCGGTGCCCGGGTCCAGGCGCCAGCTCATGCCGTCGGGCTCGGGTGTGATTACTGAGCCGGGCTTCCAGAAGAGAAAGTGCGAATCCGGATCGAAGGAATCCGAGCGCGCCTCGGTCGAGACGTTTTCCATACCCGGAAAACCCGGTTGGCCATCCTCCCCATCGCGACGGCGCAGCGACTGCCGGTGGTCGATCCAGATATTTGCGTGATGCACTACGCGCTTGTTGCCAGGCCGCAACTCGATCGCTCGGACATACTTCGTTTCTTTCAAATTCACCGGGATGACAAAATTCCGAAACACATCGCCACCGCCGGGCGCGAGCCGGTAGGACTGCGGCATCTGCACCGTCTTGTCGGGCGGGCCGATTTGCCAGCCTTCGGTAAAGTGGGGCGCGGGCGGCAAATCAGCCGGCTTGCCTTCGAGGGCGCCCTGACTCATCCACTCCGCAATTACACGCAGTTGTTCATCGGTGAGCCGGCGTTCCCCGGCGAAGTTGCCGTAACCCGTCTCGGGAGGCCACGGCGGCATGTACCGGCGTCTGGTGACCGCGACAATTTGCGAGGCGTGCTGGCGCGCGTCCTGATATGTCAGTAGCGGGAAGGGCCCCGCTTCGCCTGGCCGGTGACAAGGTGAACAATACCGAAACATCAATGGCGCAATGTGCTGGTTAAAAGTGATGGGCTCCGCTGCGGCCGGCAGCACAAGGAGCGCGAGCAAGAAGCATCTCATGGCGGAATTTCGATCACGTATAGTCCGGAGCACCAAACGTCTTGCCGACATTCAGTCTCGCCCAGCACGCGGCGTCCCGCAATCTTTAGTGTGCTGACGCACTTTGCAGCCGTCGCCTGGCCGGGTCAATTGCCTGCTTCTGCCTGTTCAGTTCCTGAAACTGCTTCAACTCCCCTTGCGCTGCTTGCTCCCGGCCTTCGGACTCGAAGAGACGAAATAGTAGGTAATGTGGCTCCGGATTCCGCGCATCCGCCGCTGCCGATCGCTCTAACACCGCAGCCGACTCGCCATCTCGCTTCAATGCGTGCAAGGTCTTTCCCAACTCGAGCAGAGCCTCCGCGGAACCTGAATTCATCGCTACTGCTTTTTCAAGAAGCGCCAAACCCTCATCAAACCGGTTCAGCCGGTAATAGAACCTGCCCAGGTAAATGTACGGCATCTCCCGCGCGATGCGCTCAGGCGCGGCGACCTCGATGGCTTTGCGGTACGTAGCCACGGTAGTTTTTTCGTCTCCTACTTCCTCCAGCGTCAGGCCCAGGAACAGGAGCGCCGGCATGTAACCGGGATTGAGTTCGGCGGCTTTTTCGAGTTCGGCTTTCGCCAAAACAAAAAGGCTCTCTGTGTAATAGAGGGCGCCGAGATGGAAGTGGACCAGATAGTCGCGGGGAGCCAGTTGCGCTGCCGTCCTCAACGCCGGCTCGGCGATGTCCATTCGATCCATCCGGATAGCGCTGAGCGCCGCCAACTTGTATAGCTCGGCGTCACTCGGGACCTTGGCCAGTGCGCGTTGGACAACCGCTAGCGCGTCCGCATAACGCCGCTCCTCGAAAAGAATTCTGGCTTCCAGATAGAGGCCGGAGCAGGTGTCACGCCTTGCAGCCGTCTCCTGATCGAGGCGCTGGCGCGCCTGAGCAAGGTTACCTGACGTAATGAGTGTCTCGATCGGCTTGGTCCAGGCGTCGGGAGCGACTTGCGAAGCGAGAGGCAGGCAAAAAGAGAAAATCAGGCAGATCCAGGGCATTTCGGACGGCTCCGCGCGACTGCTATCATAGCAACCGTTCAGGCGCGCCGGATGGGAACCCGATGAGAAGCATCGCTGCTGGCGTCTTTGGCATCGCCCTCTTGACGGCCACTGTCGGCGCCTTTCACACAGAACCGGCGCCAAAATACGCCGAGGCCGCGCTGGCCGCGGGCTTGCACTTCCGTTTTCACAATTCCCCGACGTCGCGTAAATACCTCATCGAGACGATGGGCGGTGGAGTCGCGATTTTCGATTACGACAATGACGGCTGGCCCGATGTTTTCTTTGTGAATGGCGCGGCGCTGAAGGACCCTCAACCCGATGGAGAGGCGCTCGACAAATCCGCGCCGGAGTTCTGGAACCGCCTGTTTCGCAACAATCATGACGGCACGTTCACGGACGTGACGGTGAAAGCCGGGCTCCGGGGAATCGGTTACGGCATGGGCGTCGCAGCGGGCGATTACGACAACGACGGAAATGAGGATCTGCTCGTTACCACATACGGTGGCGCAATTCTCTATCGCAACAACGGAGACGGCACGTTCTCGGATATAACTGCGAAAGCCGGCCTCAAGACGTCCGGATGGACGACAGGCGCAGGCTTCTTCGACTACAACAAGGACGGCTGCCTCGATCTCGTTGTCTGCCGCTACATGGAGTGGGACTTCAACATCGGCGGCATGTTTTGTGGAGTCGATAAACCCGGCGGGCGCGCCTACTGCCATCCGGACGAGTTCAAGCCCGCTGCAAACTATTTGTTCCGTAACAACTGCGACGGGACGTTCACGGATGCGAGCGAAGCGAGCGGCATCTCGGCCGTCAAAGGCAAGTCCTTGGGGCTGGCGTTCGGCGATTACAACAACGACGGGTGGCTCGATTTCTACATCGCCAACGACTCCGCACCACAGATGCTATTTCGCAATAATGGCAACGGGACATTCACCGACGTGGCGCTCGCCGCCGGCGTAGCGTACACCGAAGATGGCAAAGCCTTCTCCGGCATGGGAACCGTATTTGCGGACCTCGACAACCACGGCCTTCCGGATATCCTGACCACTGCCCTGCCCTACGAGTACTACGCATTATTTCGCAACATCGGCAAAGGACAATTCAATTACGCGTCGGTGAGCACTGGTTTAGCCGCCGCCACGCGGCCCTACGCCGGTTGGGGAACTTACGCTTTCGATTACGACAATGACACGGCCAAGGAAGTTTTTTTTGCGAACGGCCATGTGATGGACAACATCGAGGTCACGCAGCCGCATTTGCGCACGCTCGAACCCCCGCTGTTACTGAAGTATGCCGGAAACAAGTTCACCGATATCTCGCAGTCCGCCGGTGGAGTTTTCACACAGGCCTGGGCCGCCCGCGGCGCCGCGTTCGGCGATCTGGATAACGATGGGGACATCGACATCGTCGTCACCGATCTCCATGGCCCTGCTCACTTGCTGCGCAATGACGGCGGCAATCGCAATCACTGGATGGTTCTCGACCTGCGCGGCACCAAGAGCAACCGTGATGCCATTGGCGCCCGGGTGCGTCTCACCAGCGCGGATGGGAAAGTGCAGGACGCGACGGTATCGACGGCCGGCAGCTATCTTTCGGCCAGCGACCGTCGCTTGCATTTCGGACTTGGCCGGGAACAATCGATCCGCGAGATCCAAATCAAATGGCCGAGCAGCGCGGAACAGATTATCGCCAATCCCAAGTCTGACCAGATCTTCAAGATTGTAGAGGCGGCGCAGTCTGCGGCGCCTGCGCCCTCGCACGAGCAGCCCGCGAAATCGGCGGCGCAGCAGAAGTTCGATTATGGTTTTTCTCTCGCGCGGCAAGGGAAGAATGCGGAAGCGATGGCGACATTTCGCGACGCGGTGATGCTGAACCCCGATCTGACCGAGGCACACTTCTCGCTCGGGGTATTGCTAGCCCGCCAGGGAAAGGCCTGCTACGCCGAGGCCATGCAGCAATTCCTGGAGGTGCTGCGCCTGCATCCCGCCGATGTCGACGCGCTGGTCAACATCAGCAATCTGCTCGAAGAAGAAGGCGATCTGCACGCCGCGGTCACAACCATGCAGAAAGCGGTCGCCCTGGCGCCCGGACAAAGTGAACTCCTCGTCATGCTGGGCCAGAAGCAGGACAAGGCGGGACAGTACCCGGATGCCGTCAATTCATTTCGCAAGGCCCTGCAGTCTGGCCGCCCGCTGCCGCGCGCGCAGTTCGGTCTCGGCATGGCGCTGAAGCACCTGCGGAAGTTCGACGAATCGGCGGAGGCCTTCGAAGCTGCCATACGCATGAGCCCGGGCGATGCGCTCGCACATTTCGAATTGGGCTCGGTCGCGGGAGAACAGGGCCGGTTCGAGGAAGCGGCGGCGCAGTTCAGCGAAGCATTGCGCCTGCAACCGGATATGCCGGAAGCCTATGTCGAACTCGGCCGGATCTATCGCGCTCAAGGACGGCCCGACGAGGCTGCATCCGCGTTCCGCAAGGCCATCGGGATCAAATCCGATCAGGTTTCGGCGCTCTACGGCTTGGCTCGCGGCTCTAAAGATCAGGAAGGCTCGCGCGAGCTGTTCGCGAAAGTCCGGGAATTGAAAGCGCGCTCTGCCGGTTCAGGCCAGGCCCATGATCTCAACACGAAGGGCGTGCAGCTCATGGGTGAGGGCCGCCTCGATGAGGCGCTGGCCGCTTTCCGCAGCGCTTTCACGAGCGACCCCAATTTTGCGCTTGCGGCCTACAACATAGGCGTCGTGCTGGCGCAAAAAGGCGAGGTGGCAGAGGCGGCGGAATCGTTCCGCTCGGCTATCCGGTTGCGCCCCGGACTCAGCGCCGCTCACCGGGGTCTCGGTTTGGTTCTCAATGTTTCTGGCGATCCCGCCGCCGACCAGGAACTCCGGACCGCACGAATGCTCGATGAACTCGAACGGAAGACGGAAGGCAGCGAAGCTTCGCCCAAGCCCTGACAGGGAAGTTCCCCGTTACCAGAACATCTATTGCCGCGACGGCGCGCTCGATCCGGTCTCTTTCTGCCGCCGCGCTTCCTCTTCCGCATTCAATCGCCGGACGATGTCCCGCTCGCGGTTGCCCTCCGCCGTCTTCTTCAGCCTGAAGTAGGTTTGCGCCAACAGCACGTGCGCCCTCACGTGATCAGGCTTCGCCGCCACGACGCGCTGCAGAAGGCTCGCGGCTTCCTGGAACTGTTCTCGCGCACGGGCGATGCGCGCCAGCTGGAACATCACTTCCAGGTCTGCCGGCCTGATCTCGCGAGCTTTCGTCAAGGCTTTTTCGGCGTCATCCAGCCGGTCCGATTCCAAATAGAGCCAGCCCAGGAACGCGAGCGTATCGAAATCGGAGGGGTGCGCGCGGAGGTGCTCCTCGAATAACTGCATCGCCATCTCGCGGCTGCCAGTCATGGCGTACGCGCCGCCGAGGCTGGCGCCCAGTTCGGGAAGGGCCGGGTTCAACTCCTGGGCGCGTCGCAGTTCGACCACCGCCTGCCTGTAGTCCTGCGCGGCCATCAATAAAGATCCGGCAATCAGGTGCGCCTCCGCCGTATCGTGGCGGCTGATCACCGTCTCAACCAGCTGCCGGGCTTTATCAAGTTGCTTGCTCGTGATGCAGGCCGAGGCGAGCGTATAGACCGCCTCGAGATCCTCCGGGTGGGCGCTCGCGACAGCTTCCAGCTCGACAATGCCTTCCGGAATTCGATTCAGCTTCAACAGCGATACTCCCAGATAGTGCCGGGCCAGATAATTGCTGCCAGTTAAGCCGGTTAACAACCCTAAAGTGCGGCGGGCACTGTCGTTTTGTCCGGCTTGAAGATAAGCTAGGCCCAGGTTGAACAGCACTGTGGTTTGCCTAGGGTCGATTTCCCGGGCCGTTTCAAGCGTCCGTACGGCGCGATCGTATTGACGAAGCCCGCCATAAACCAGCCCCAGGTTCGAAAGAGCGTCGATGCGCCGGGGCGAGAGTTTCAGGGCCGATTCATAAGCGCTGCGCGCGCCCACAAGATCTCCCGCCTGCTGCAAGTGCACGCCGCGCGCGAATTGTTCGTCGGATTCGCGCGTGGGCGCCTGCGCGGCGAGCGGAGCCATACACAAAAGCATAGCTATCCCCACCTCGGCCCATACCCGCGCTTGCCCATGTGATTTCAACAAACGGAATCATAGCAAACGCGGCATAGAACACGACCCTGGGCCCGGAAACGGCTGACCGGCCGTGGGGCGTAGCCCACCCTTTTGAGGTGATATGGCCTCATAGTTTTACGAGAAACAATAGTGGGAATCCACTAGACCCATCGCCAAGTCCGGTTTAAAGTTCCTTTTATCAGGTTGATACGTGGAGGGGGGGACTGTGATGTCAGTGAGCCGACGCTATCTCCGTAGTTTTCCCATTTTCTGCATCCTGGCCGCATTTCTGACGAGCGTGGCGAGGCCGCAAACAACTTCCGGCACTATCGTCGGGACTGTGACAGACCAGTCGGGAGCCGTCGTTCCATCGGCCAAGATCACGCTCACCGACGAGGCGACTAAGGATACGCGCGAGACCACGACCAAGGAATCGGGCGAGTTCGTTTTCGCCGCCCTGCGGCCGTCCACTTACACAATATCCGTCGAAACCGCGGGATTTCAGACCTTCCGTCAGACAGGCATCGTGCTTGCCAGCAGTGACCGTCTCAGCCTCGGGAGTCTTCGGTTGACGGTCGGGCAGTCGACCGAGTCGGTGACCATTTCCGCCCAAGCCCCGGCCATTAATACCGAAGGTTCCGACACGGCTCCGTCCCTGAACCAGGTGCAACTTGCGAGCATTCCTATCGCCGGGCGCGACGTGATGGCTCTTTTGCGCGTCCTACCGGGTGTAGGCAGCATGGCGATGTCGCCTTGGGGTGAAATCCCTGCGAGTGATCCCGCTGGTACCGCTTCGAACGGCGGCCAGTTCGGAAGCTTCACGCCCAATGTCGGCGGCGCGCGCCTGTTTTGGAACACCGTGCTGGTCGATGGCCAGGTGGGATCGAACCCCGACTTCCCGGGATTATTCATGGCAGCCATCAGCATGGACGCCGTCTCGGAAGCCAAGATCATCTCGCACAATTACACCGCCGAGTACGGCCGGAATCCGGGGCCGACGATCAGCCTGGTCACGAAGTCCGGATCGAGCGAATATCACGGCAGCGTTTATAGCTATCTGCGCAATGAGGCCTTCAACGCAAACGACTTCTTCAACAACCGGGACGGACTGCCAAAGCCACTGTACCGACTGGGGAACGTTGGCGGCGCCATCGGCGGGCCCATCTTTATTCCGGGCCACTTCAACTCCGACAGGAAGAAACTGTTCTTCTTCTTCTCGCATGAAACCTGGTGGACCAAACTGCCACAAGGAATCTCAAACATCACCGTGCCGACGGCACTCGAGCGGGCGGGCGACTTCTCGCAGACCATCGATCAGGAGGGCAAGCTGAGGGTCATCACAGATCCGACCAGTGGCCTTCCCTTCCCCGGCAATAAGGTTCCAGATAACCGGATCAATGCCAACGGGTTGCTGATGATGAATCTGATGCCTCTACCCAACCAGACCAACCGCGCGCTGACCGGCGGGAACTACAACTTTCAGTGGCAGGATAACTGCGATATTCCAAAGCGCCTGGACTCACTGAAGCTTGACTACTACCCGAGCGAAAAGGACCTCATCTCCATCCATCCGCGTTCCTGGTATTCCGATACGCGAGCGTACGGCTGCCGGGTACTCGGTTACGGCGGTAATCTTCCGATTTTCAAGAGCCATTATAAGTATTTGACCGATAGCGCCGTGGTGAACTGGACTCACACCTTCACCCCGACCATGATCAATGAGTTCGGCATTGGTTTCACGGGTGAAAAGGAAAGAAGCCCCGCCGACAACTTGTTCGGCCGCACTGTGCAGAACTACTTCGATCCCGTCAAGCGGAGCACCAACGGATTCACCCTGGGGCAGCTCTACCCGGCCGCCAACGTATACGATATTCTGCCGCAGGCTTTCTTTAACTTCGTGCCGGATGCCCCGAGCATCTCGGCTGAGCCCCGCTTCCCAGATCATCAGGGCTACGAGCGCTTCCACTTCCTGGATAACTTCAGCTTGATCCGCAGCAAGCATACGTTCAAGTTTGGCATCTACTTCGAACGCAATTGGGCGACCGACGGCCCGCATGCCGATTGTTTTGACGGGTGCTTTGATTTCTCGCACGACGTCAATAATCCGTTAGACACCGGTTGGGACTTCGCCAATGCGCTTATCGGAAATTTCAAGACGTACCGCGAGTCCAACACGCGTCTGCCCTACCAGGCGCAGGCCAACTCGATCGAATGGTTTGCGCAAGATACGTTCAAAGTAACCCGCAAATTGACGATCGATATCGGTATGCGCTTCTCGTATTTTAATCCCTGGTACGTAGGCCAGGGTCTGGGCGCGGAATTTGTGCAAAACCGGTACGACCCCGCCAAGGTGCCGCCGTTATACCGGCCCGTGCAGAATGCGAATGGTGACACCGTTGCGCAAGACCCCACTACGGGCACCCTCTACCCGGCAGTCTACATCGGCGCTTTCACCGGGACTACACAGTTCGGTTTTCCAGGAATGGTCCTGAGCTCGGATAAGAGTTACCCGCGCGGGTTCCGCGAGCAACACGGCATGCAGGCCGCACCGCGCTTCGGCATCGCCTACGATCCCTTCGGCGACGGTAAGACCGCCATCCGGACCGGCTTCGGCATTCTCAAAGAGACTATACCGACCTACAACAGCTATTTCTGGTCGATGGTCTCCAACCCGCCGGTCCAGATTGAGCCGAATATCTTCTATGGTCAGATGGACACGTTGCTGCAGAGGAAGGGCCTGCTGTTCCCTGTTGGCTCCAGTAGCATTCAGCTGAACGATAAGGTCCCCAGCATCTACAAGTACAGTTTCGGCATTCAGCGCGAACTCAAAAAAGACCTGTCCATAGACATTTCCTACGTGGGTAATGTGGCGCGTCACCTGATTCAGGGGATTAACATCAACGAGGTGCCGTACGGGGCTCACTTCAAACCTCAGAACCAAGATTCCTTTGGCAACGCGCTCCCTGACGACTTTTACCGCCCCTACCCGGGCTATGAGGGAATCGGCCAGCTCGGCAACTTCGGCTGGTCTAATTACAACTCCCTGCAGGTGGCCCTGAACAAGCGCTATTCCAACGGCTTCCAGTTCGGCATGTCGTACACCTGGTCGCACGCTTTGGGAACAGGCACGAACGACGGTGACGGGCTGGCGACATATCAATCGTGGCGCGTTTGGAACTATGGTCCGCCACTTTTCGACCAGCGCCAGATCCTGACCTTCACCTACGCTTGGGACCTGCCCCGGGTCAGCAAGCTGGCGCCGAACCCGCTCGTGAAGTTCATTTTTGACAACTGGGAACTTTCCGGCGTGTCGACCTTTGCCAAGGGATTGCCATCGGGGATAGGTATGGGGACCGATACGGGCGATGATATTGCCGGCGGCGGCGATGGCGTTCGGACGAATCTCGTGGGCGATGCGACCAAAGGCGG
>Ga0066710_100007951_pt1 | contig 10217 bp, 12 predicted proteins | sample GraSoiAngelo_159_FD_79666 | JGI IMG/M metagenome (GOLD analysis project Ga0066710, IMG submission 79666) | Grasslands soil microbial communities from the Angelo Coastal Reserve, California, USA - 14_1009_16_40cm | ecosystem: Environmental > Terrestrial > Soil > Grasslands | place: USA...
GTGCTGCTCTACACACTGGTCTACGCCTGCAGCGCGCGGGCCTGGCAGCTCACGATGGCCGCGGATCGCCACCGGCCCTCGTTTTGGCGCTGTTATGCGGTGATCATTGCGGGGGGCGCGCTCAATTTCCTCACCCCGGTCATCAATGCGGGGGGCGAGCCGTATCGCGTCGCTGCCATGGCACCACTGCTCGGCAGGCGACGGGCTGCAGGCTCCGTGATCCTGCATCGGATGCTGCATTCGTTTGCCTACGTACTCGTGTGGCTCACTGCCGTCGTGCTGGCGTTGGCGCTCTTGCCGCGCGATACGCCCACCGCGGTGTTCGTCGTATTGGGTGCCGCCGGCGGGTTACTGCTCGGCATCATCGCGTTGTTCATGTCGGTGCACCGCAGCGGCTTGCTGGAGCGGATCCTCGATGGGATGCAGCGCGTGCCGGTCGTGCGGAGGCTGGCCGCTCTGCTCGAGCCGCGCCGGACTCTGCTGATCGAGCTGGATCGGCAGATCACCGACTTCTATCACCGCCATCCTCGCCGCTTCGCCCGGGCGATGCTGCTCGAGTACCTGAGCCGCTGCATCTTCATGCTCGAGCTGGTTCTCATCGTCGCCAGCCTGGGCTACCGCATCACCTACTTCCGTGCCTTCGCGATCGGCGGGCTCGAGGCGATCGCGGGTAACGTGCTCTTCTTCGTGCCGTTCGAGCTGGGGGCGCGCGAGGGCGCGTTCTACTTGCTCTTTGGCCTGTTCGGGTTGGATCCGCGGCTGGGCCTGTACACGTCGATCGTCAGCCGTGTGCGCGACTTCGCCTGGATCGCGGCGGGGTTGCTGCTGATCTGGGCGGCTCCTGGTGCGCCTGCCGCGTCGGCTGCGTCTGCGGCGTCTGCTGTGTCATGACCATCGTCACCCATGCGCTCGCCACGACGCTGGGCGTGCGAGTGCTGAAGCTCACGGGAAGCGACGCCATGCTGGCCTATGTCTTCGGTGTCGGCGTCGACATCGATCACGTCATCAAGGCTCCTTTCTATCTTCGCACCGTAGGCAGGCGCCGGCAGTTGGGCTACTACTGGCGAACGTCCCTTCAGGAGCCCGTCGCGCTGCTCTGGATCATTCCGCTGTGTTTTTTTCTGGGGACCTGGGTGCCCGCCCTGTTCTTCCTCATCCATCTGGCGATGGATTACAGCGTCGGCTACGAGAAGATGCCGTGGTATCCATACTCGCCGCTCGTGACGCAAGGGTTCCTCGTCGGTGTGTCCGACAAAACCAAAGAAGCGCTGCTGATCGTGGTGCTCCTATGTATGAATTTGCTCCTGGTCTTGGCTCCGCTTTAGACCGCGGCATCCGCCCGGTCCTGCGATTCGTGCACGTCACGCTGGGGCTGTCGCCCAATCAGGTGACGTGGGCGTCATTTTGGGTCAGTGCTGCGGCGGGCGTCGCGTTCGCAACCGGTCGTGTCGTCCCCGGCCTGCTGCTGATGGCCGCCGGACAGGTTCTCGATGGGCTCGACGGCGGCATCGCGCGGCAATTCGGCCTCGTCTCCGCAGCAGGGCACCGGCTCGACACCGGGCTCGATCGCGCATCGGAGATCGTGATCTTTCTGGGCTGCGCCGAGGGTGGGCTCGTTTCACTGAAGCTGGCGCTGCTCGCCGCCGTCGCGGTGCTGCTCCTCACGACGATCGTCGGCCGCTCGCGGCTCGACCCCGGCGTCAAGCGCTTCGCGCTGTACTTCGGCCTGTGGGCGCCGTACCCGTTGATTTTCTCCGTGATTTTTGTCGTAAATCTCGCCGCCTATGTCGTGGGATTGCTGGTCATCGACTGTCGCTTTCAGCGCAACATGGACGCATTGGGCGGCGATCTGAATACGGTCGCCTCGCGCGCGGCCCGGCTCGAGACTCCGTAGTGCTGGCGTTGCAGCATCCGTACGTCGTCGTCGCGCCGGCCGAAACGGTGCACGTCGAAGTATGGACGGGAACCGGCAGGCCGGTCGCCATCGTGCCCGGGCTGTTCGGTGGCGCGTTCACGTTCCGGAAAGTCGTCCCGCTCCTGGCGGCTCAGGGGTTCCGGCCCATCGTCATCGAGCCGCTGGGCACCGGCCTCTCGAGCCGCCCCGAGAAGGCCGACTACTCCCTCACCGCGCAGTCGCATCGCCTGGCGGCCGTGCTCGATTCGTTGAACGCCGGACCGTCGCTGGTGCTCGCCCACTCGCTGGGCGCGGCGATAGCGTTCCGGCTCGCGCTCGACAGACCCGATCTCGTGCGCGGCATCGTGTCGATCGAAGGCGGGCCCACCGAAGACGCGACGACGCCGACATTCCGCAGCGCGATGCGCTATCTGCCGTGGGTCAAGCTGCTCGGCGGGATCAAGCTCGTGCGCAGCAAGGTCCGCGGCATGCTGCTCGATGCGTCGGGCGACCGATCGTGGGTCACGGACGGCATCGTGCTGGCCTACACGCTGGGCGAGGCGCGCGACTTCGACGCGACGCTCAAGACGTTTCTCGCGATGTCGCGCGCCCGCGAGCCGGCAAAGCTGGTCCCCCGGCTGGGCGCCATCGCCTGTCCGGTCACGCTGATGGTGGGCACCGCACACCACGATGGCGACGTGCCGCCACAAGAGGTCGCGCTCATGACTCACTTGATCCTGTCGTTCGAGGCGGACAGCGAGCGGGGCGCCGGGCACTACCTGCAGGAAGAGCGGCCCGCGGCGGTCGTGTCGGCACTCCAGCGGCTGGAACAGAGAGCGCGATGACACCGCTGCGCATTGCCTTGATCGCGGAGGACTACTACCCGCAGCTGGGCGGTGTGCCGGAGCACGTGCACCATCTCGCGCGGGAGTTGGAGGCGCTGGGGCATCACGCCATCATCGTGACCTCGCATATGCGCATGAACGGCACTGTTGATGCGCCCTCTGTGCGCCGCGTCGGCACGAGCCTGGTCATCTACGCCAATGGCGGCGTCGCGAGAATCACCGTCGGGTGGCGGCTCACCAGGCGACTGGAGGAGCTGTTTCGCGCGGAGCGGTTTGACATCGTGCACGTGCACGGCGGCCTGAATCCCACGCTCGGCATCGTGGCGCCCCGTGCTGCCTGGCGAGCGGGTATCCCGGTCATCGCCACTTTTCACACCTGGTTCCCCCGCTCGATCGGTCTGCGCATCCTGCGCCGGCCGTTTCAACGTATGCTCGATCGCCACGCAGCCGCAATCGCGGTCAGCAACGCCGCGCGCGACGCCATGGCGCGCTACCTCACGGCGCCGTGGGAGATCATTCCGAACGGCGTCGACACGAAATGCTTCCGGCCGGGACTCGCGGAGGCGGGTGGCGGTGATGGCAAGCCGCATCTGTTGTGGCTCGGGCGGATCGAGCCGCGCAATGACCTCGCGACCGTGCTCGCGGCGATGCCCGAAATACTCGAGCGCCATCCCGGCGCCCAGCTGACGGTGGTGGGCGACGGCCCATGGCGCTCGCGGATGGAGCGCGCCGCCCGGCGACTCGGGCCGTGCGTGCACTTTGCCGGCTACGTAAACGGCGGCCGGCCCGGCTACTATCGCGCTGCCGACGCTTACTTGTGCCCGACGACGCGGGCGTCGTTCGGTGTGACGCTGCTCGAGGCGATGGCGTGCGGCACGCCGCTCGTCGTCTCCGATATCCCCGCATTCCGCGACCTCGCGACTTCATCCGGTGCCGTGTTCGCGCCGCCCGGCGACGCTGGGGCGTGGGCCCGCGCCGTGAACGGTCTCCTCGAAGATCCCGCGCGGCGTGCCACCATGACGGGGGAGGGACGCGTAGTGGCCGAGCGCCATGCCTGGCCGCTCGTCGCGCAGCGCGTGCTTGCCGTGTACCGGCGGGTGACGGGATGATGGGGTTCGATCTGATCTTTGGCCCCTCGGTTGAACGCGGTCCACGCACGCGCAAGGTCTATCTCACGTTCGACGACGGACCAAACGAACGCGCGACGCTGCCGATCCTGGAGACGCTCGCTTGCGAGCGTGTACCGGCCGCCTTCTTCATGGTTGGCGATCACGTGCGCCGTTTTCCGGATATCGCGCGGGACGTGGCGCGCGAACAGCACATGGTCGGCAATCACACCTATAATCACGTCAAGCTGCTCTTTGCGGGTGCCCAAACAATTCGGACGCAGCTCAAAAAAACGCATGAGACCATCGCGTCGGTGACGGGTGTGGTGCCGAAGGCATTCCGCGCGCCGCACGGGTACCGTAGCCCGTTTCTTATTTCAAGAATTCTTGAAATGAACTATACGGTGTTCGGTTGGACATTCGGCGTATTCGACACGGCGAGGCCCGGTGCGGAGGAAATTCGCCGCCGCGTTCGTAAACGGCTGCGGCCCGGGGCGATCGTGCTACTGCACGACGGCGACGGCTACGATCCCGTCGGCGATCGCATCCAGACCGCCGACGCCCTCCCCGGCATCATCGCGGACGCGCGGTCGGCCGGTTACGACTTCGGCTCGCTGGCTGAGCTAATCGCTTGAACAGCTTGCAGACGCTGTTGACCGGGCAAATCTCACAGCGCGGTTTTCTCGCCGTGCAAACCAGTGCGCCCAGTTCCATCAACGCTTGATTGAAACGCCAGGCACGCTTGCCGTCTCTCGGCGTCACCTTTTCCGCTAATTCCCAGACATCGTCAGGCTCGAAGGCTCTCGACAATACTCGTTTGACGTTCGTATCAACCGCCGGCACCGCTTTCTCATACGCGAAGCAGGCCACGGCTCCCGCTGTGTACCTTCCGACACCTGGCAACTCCTGAAGCTCCTCCGGGTTATCCGACAGCGTGCCGTCGTGTGTCTTGGTGACCACGCGCGCCAGCGCGTGCAGGTTGCGGGCGCGCGCGTAGTAGCCGAGCCCATCCCACTGCTCCATGACGGCCTTGGGTCGAGCACGGGCGAGCGCAGCGATCGTCGGAAAGCGAGCCATGAATCGCGGATAGTATTCGAGCACCCGGCTCACCTGCGTCTGTTGCAGCATGAATTCGGAGACGAGGATGGCATAGGGGTTGCGAGTTTCCCGCCACGGCAGGCTGCGAGCCGCTTTCTTGTACCAAATCAACAACTTACGGACAAACACCCTAGATTGATCTCCCATGTCAATACAAAATACAGAGCCATGAGCGCATTTACTGCCGCCCTCGACCTGCGGCGATACGTGGGGCGGTGGTCGCTGCGCAGCGCCAGCCACGCGGGGCGCTTCTTTTTTATGCTCCTCGACCTGGTGCGCGGCGTCCTGGAATGGCGCGTCTGGGTCCCGCGCACCATCCAGCAGACGATCGCCGTGGGCTACGGCAGCCTCTTCATCGTGCTGCTCGTGGCTGGGTTCGCCGGAGCAGTGACCAGCCTCCAGACGGGCTACCAGTTCACCGGGCAGCTGCCGCTGTATGTCGCCGGCGGCGTCATCGTCGAGTCTATGATTCTGGAGCTGGGCCCCGTTTTAACGGGGCTGATCCTGGCCGGGCGGATCGGCGCGCGCTACGCCGCCGAGCTGGGCAGCATGCGGGTGACCGAGCAGATCGACGCGCTCGAGAGCCTGGGGCGCTCGCCGGTCACGCATCTGCTCTTGCCCCGGATCCTGGCGGGCGTGATCGCGATTCCCGCCCTCGTGATGCTCGCGAACGCCTTCGGAGTCGTCGTGGGATACATCACGGCCCAGTCATCGCTCGGCCTGACGTACGCGGACTTCGAGTTCGGCGCCCGGTACTTCTTCAAGCCGCTCGACTTGTGGTACTCGCTGATCAAGTCGTACGCCTTCGCCGGCGCCGTCACGATTATTCCCTGCTACATCGGCTTCAACACCCAGCAGGGTGCCGAGGGGGTCGGCCGGTCGACCACGCAGGCCGTGGTGGCGTCGTCGGTCACGATTCTGCTGCTCGACACGATTCTCACGAAGCTCATCCTGGGAACGGCGAAGTGAGCATCGAGCTGAAGAAGGTCTCCAAGCGCTTCGTGGACAACGTCGTGCTCGACGGCGTGGACTTCTTCGTCGCCGAGGGCGAAACGGTCGCGCTGCTCGGTCCCTCCGGCGTCGGCAAGAGCGTACTGCTCAAGCACATCATCGGCCTGATCAAGCCCGATTCGGGCGAGGTGTGGGTCGATGGGCAGCTCGTGCCGCTGCTGGGCCGCAAGGAGTTGGCGGCGCTGCGCAGCCGTATCGGCTACGTCTTTCAGAACGGCGCGCTGTTCGACTCGATGGATGTGTTCGAGAACATTCGCCTCGGCATCACCGATGAGCAGCAGTCAACCGACAAGGACTACTGCATGGACCGCGTCAGGGAATGCCTGCGGCTCGTGAACCTCCAGGAGGATGTGGGCGGCAAGTATCCCTCGGAGCTGTCGGGCGGGATGCGCAAGCGCGTGGGCATCGCGCGGGCGATTGCGGGGAAACCGGTGTACTTGCTGTACGACGAGCCGACCTCGGGCCTCGATCCGGTGAACGCCGACGTCATCGATTCGCTGATCGAGCGGCTGCAGCAGGAGATCGGCGTGACGAGCGTCGTCGTGACGCACGACGTGCGCGGCGCGTTTCGCGTCGCCGACCGGATCGCGCTGCTCGCGCTGGCGAAGATCCGGGCCGTCGGCACCGCCGAAGAGATCATCGCGTCCAAGGATCCTGTCGTGCAGCAGTTCCTCGAGCGTGATCTCGAGATGGCGGTCATCCAAGCAAACGAGGGGCTGGGGGAAGGGGGAAGGAGGACGGGTGGACCTCACCTATAAGCAAGAGGTCGGCGTCGGGGCGATGGTGCTGGTCGGCGTCGCGGTGTTCCTCGCCGGCATGTTCTGGCTGACCGGGCGGTCGCTGCGCACCAGCGGCATCGCCGTGGACGTGATGTTCGAGAGTGTCGCGGGGCTCAAGCAAGGTGATCCGGTGCTCGTCTCCGGCGTGAAGAAGGGCAGGGTTGCGCGCGTCGCGCTCGAGCGGGTGAAGAGCGTGCGCGTGACGTTGGAGCTGCAGCACGACGTGGCCCCGCACATCGACGCCAGCGCCGCCGTCGCCGCGATGGACCTGTTCGGCGCCAAGTTCATCGATTACAACCCCGGCGCGCGCGAGGAGATGCTGGCGCGCGGTCGCGTGATTACGGGGTCGAACCAGCCCGACATCACCGACGTCGCGCAAGGCGTCGCCAACCGCGCCAACGAGCTGATGGAAAATGCGGCGAACATCGTCTCCGACCGTCTCGGCGAAGACATCCACAACACCCTGATCGTCACGCAACGGGCGATGAACACGCTCGCCAACGCGCCCGAAGGCCCGTTCATCAAGCAGACGACGCGCACCCTGCAGGCGACCGAGCGCGTCATGCAGCGCGTGGACTCGATGCTCAGCTCGGGGACGGGCGCCAACATCGATTCGATCTCCAAGAATCTCGCGACCCTCACGAACCGGCTGACTCACACGACCGCGCAATTGGATACGCTGATCAGCCGCATGAATCGCGGCGAAGGAACGCTCGGCCGGTTGGCGGCGGACACGGTGATGTATCACGATCTCCACGAACTATCGGTGTCACTCACTGGTCTGCTCAAAGATCTCAGAGAGCATCCCGACAAATACATGAAGCCCGGTCTCGTGAGGGTGAAGCTCTGTTGCTAACCGTCACGTTCCTGGGTACATCAGCAGCCAGGCCCACCGTCGAACGGAACGTGTCCGGGCTTGCCATCCATCGAGAGGGCGAGACGCTGCTGTTCGAGTGCGGCGAGGGCACGCAGCGACAGATGATGCGCTATGGGGTCAGCTTCGCGCTGTCCGAGATCTTCTTCACGCACTTCCACGCCGATCATTTCCTTGGCGTCATCGGATTGATCAGAACCCTGGGGTTGCAGGGGCGGCCGGAGCCGCTGTTTCTCTACGGCCCCAAAGGGGCGAAGAAGGTCTTGAGCACGGCCATGCAACTGGGCGTCGAACGCGTCCCCTTTCCCGTCGAGATTACGGAGGTAAAAGCGGGGGACACGGTGGGAGGGGAAGGGGGAAGGGGGAAGAGGGACGGGTACGACGTGTGCGCATTTCCCACAGAACACGGCGGTGGTCCTTCGTTGGGCTATGTTTTGCAGGAACACGTGCGACGTGGCCGGTTTGATGTCGAGAAGGCCAAGGCGGCGGGCATTCCCGAGGGGCCACTCTGGGGAAAGCTCGCGAAAGGTGAGCCCATCGAGCTTGCTGATGGCGGACGGCTGACGGCGGAAGGCTTCGTCGGCGCCACGCGGCCGGGGCGCTTGGTGGCAATCACCGGAGATACGCGCCCCTGTGCCGCGACAGTCGACGCCGCACAGGGCGCGGACCTGCTGATTCACGAAGCGACGTTCGGAGAAGAAGAGCGCGAACGCGCGCGCGATACCGGTCACGCGACGGCGAAGGAAGCCGCGCAGGTCGCGCTCGCGGCAAAGGCCAAACGGTTGGTGTTGTCCCACGTTTCAGCCCGCTACTCGATCAGCGCGGACGAATTAGTGCGCGAAGCGCGCGAGGTCTTCCCCAACGTGAGCGTCGCGAAAGACGGACGCGAGGTGGACGTCCCGTTTGCCGAGTGAACACGAGCGGTGACTGGGGAGCATAGCGCCCCGTGGGCGGGGGGGCGGGGGGGGTTATATTCTCCCGCCCATGGGACCGGTCTCGTTCACGTATTCCGCCAGCGTGCCAGCAGCAATCGACAACGTCTTTGCCCTCATTTCCGATCCGGTGCGGATGCCGGAATGGTTGCCGCGCTGCGTCGCGGTCCAAGCCACCACCAACCACAAGTTCCCCGGCAAGGGCGCGCGCTACAAACTCACCTTCCAGCGCGAGTCGCATCGACACGAAGCGGTCATCGAGATCATCGACTTTCAGGCGCCGCACACATTCGGGTGGGTCGAGATTTATCACCGGACGGGATCAAAAACCTTTTTCGCGTTGGGGTTCGCGGGCGGCTCGACGAAAGTCTCCCTCAAGCACATTTGGGTGCCGACGGGGTTCCGGTCCTGGCTCAACGGCCAGTTTTACCGCCGCCGCAACGCACACCGGATGTTCGATGGCTTGATCAACAATCTGAGAAAGGCGCTGATCCGCTAGACTGGCCGGTCGAGATCGTGGGCAGTAACATGCCCTATGCTAAATGGTCTGAGCGCTCCCTTCACCACGAAACTCATCGCCGTCGTTCTCTCGGTTGCCGCACTTGCGTTGGGCCGAGAGTTCTTCATGCCAATCGCGTTGGCACTGTGCTTTCAGGCGCTGCTGACCCCGGTCGTGCGTGGGCTGGGACGGCTGCGGATCCCCGCGCCGGCTGGCGCCGCGATTGTGGTGCTGGGCGCACTCGCCGTGTTGGTCGTCGGTGGTTGGGTGCTGTCGGGGCCGTTCAGCGAGTGGGTGGATCAGGCGCCAGCGAACATCGCGACCGCGCGGAGTAAGCTGCGTGAGATCGGCCGTCCGCTCGACAGGTTGAGCGACGCGGCATCGGGGACGACAGCGGCCAATCCGCCTCCCCAGCCTCCGGCACCGCCAGCCCAGGCCGTGCCGGGTCCCGCGGTGCCGTCACTCTTCGCCCAGTTGCTGGGACGCGCCACCACGGTCGTCGCGGGGCTGCTCGAGGTCATCGTGTTGGTCTATCTGATGCTCGCGGCGGGGAACATGCTGTTTCGCAAGTTGGTGAAGCTGTTGCCGGCGCCCGACCACTTGCGCACGGCGACCGACATCCTGAACAAAACCGAGTCGATCGTGGCGCGGTATCTGACCGTCACGGCGCTCATCAATGTGGGGCAAGGCATCGCCGTTGGCCTCGCCATGTGGGCGATCGGCGTGCCCGATCCATTCATCTGGGGCCTCGCGACGTTTGTGCTCGAGTTCATTCCCTATTTAGGGGGCGTGATCATGGTCGGCCTACTCCTGATCGACGGCTTTTCGGCTTACTCAGGATGGGGGCAGGTGCTGCTTGCGCCGGCCATCTATCTCGCGATCAGCACGCTCCAAAACAACGTGGTCTCGCCGTACGCGTACGGCAATCGCCTCAAGCTGAACCCGCTCGCAGTGATGCTCTTCGTGCTGTTCTGGTGGTTCATCTGGGGAATCCCGGGTGTATTTCTGGCGATCCCGATCGCGGCTACACTCAAGGTGCTGGGCGATCAGGTGCCAAGGATGTCGGTGATGGGCGAACTCCTTGGAGAATAATCGGAGAATGGTTACTTTTCCGGCCCTTCGGGGCTGTAGCTCAGCTGGGAGAGCGCCTGGATCGCACCCAGGAGGTCAGGGGTTCGA
>Ga0066710_100007952_pt1 | contig 10217 bp, 8 predicted proteins | sample GraSoiAngelo_159_FD_79666 | JGI IMG/M metagenome (GOLD analysis project Ga0066710, IMG submission 79666) | Grasslands soil microbial communities from the Angelo Coastal Reserve, California, USA - 14_1009_16_40cm | ecosystem: Environmental > Terrestrial > Soil > Grasslands | place: USA...
AAGCTTGTCGAGTTCTTGAATTGGGCGGCCACCCAGGGTGAAGCGCTGGCCTCGGCTCTTGATTACGCTCCTCTGCCGGAGAACGTTCAAAAGCGCGTGCTGGAACGGATCAAGACAATAAAATACTGAAATTCCTTTTCGCTTCCGCCAGGATGTGGGGCGTGGGGGACGAGGAGCGCTCTCGGTTTCTCCCGCTCTTCGTCCTTTTCGCTTTCAATGGAAATGCGGTAATCCTAGGAAAACAAAATGACGACTCCTGCCACCAGCGCGGTTCCAAAGGCGGCAGCAAGTGCGCCCTCCTTGCTGGTGCGCCATCTGGGCGATCGCGTGTTCAAGTGGCTGACCTTGCTGATGGCCCTCTCGGTTTTCGCTTTGATCGCCCTCATCGGGATTGAACTCTGGCGCGGCTCTCATCTGGCGCTCGAAAAATTCGGATGGCGCTTTCTCACCGGTTCGGAGTGGGACCCTGTGAACGGGCGGTTCGGGGCGGTGCCGTTCATTTTTGGAACGCTGGTTTCCTCGGCGATCGCGCTGCTGATCGCCGTGCCGCTCAGCATCGCCAGCGCCGTGTTTCTCACCGAACTGGCGCCGCAATGGTTGCGGCAGCCGCTCACGCTGTTCATCGAACTGCTCGCCGCCGTGCCCAGCGTCATCCTCGGTCTTTGGGGCATTTTCGTGATGGTGCCCTGGCTCCGCCAATATTTGTTTCCCTGGCTGCGAGGCGCCTTCGGCTTCCTGCCGCTGTTCAAAGGGCCGATCTACGGCGTCAGCATGCTGGCCGGAGGCATCATCATCGCCATCATGATCGTGCCGATTATCACCTCGGTATCGCGCGAAATCCTGCGCGCGGTTCCTGGTCTGCAGCGCGAGGCGGCTTACGCGCTGGGCGCGACCCGATGGGAGGTCACGCGCATTGCCGTGTTAAGCTATGCCAAGAAAGGGTTGTTTGGAGCCGTAATCCTCGGCCTGGGCCGCGCCCTGGGCGAAACGATGGCGGTGACGATGGTGATCGGCAACCGCCCGGAAGTCGCCGCCTCGTTGTTCGCGCCCGGCTACACCTTGGCCAGCGTCATCGCCAATGAATTCACCGAGGCAACCACTGACATTTATTTGAACGCGCTCTTCGAAGTGGGCCTGGTGCTGCTGGGCGTGACCATTGTGGTGAATGCCGCGGCGCAAATGCTGCTGAAAACATTTGGCGGTCCGGGCGTCCGACCGCAACATTAGCCGATGAACGCCACCAACCATCGCTGGCGCAATTGGAAAAACGCCTCCATGCAGGCGCTCGCCTGCGGCTGTGCTCTGCTGGTCATCGCGCCCCTGGGTCTGGTCTTCTATCACCTCATCAAATCGGGCGTCGGCGCGGTAAACTGGGACTTCTTCACCAAACTGCCCAAGCCGGTCGGCGAGCTAGGCGGGGGCATGGCCAACGCCATCGTCGGCACGTTCGTGCTGCTGGGAAACGCCTCGCTCATCGGCGTGCCCGTGGGCGTGTTGGGCGGTGTTTACCTCTCGGAATACGGCTCCTCGAAACTGAACTGGTGGATTCGCCTTGGCGCCGACGTGCTCAACGGCGTGCCATCGATCATCTGGGGCATGGTCGTCTATGCGCTGGTGGTGTTGCCGATGGAAGGATTTTCGGCCTGGGCCGGCGGCATCGTGCTGGGCCTCATTATGATCCCGCTCATCATGCGCACGACCGAGGAAGTCCTGCAACTTGTGCCCAACGGCTATCGTGAAGCCGCCCTCGCGCTGGGCATCGCGCAATGGCGCACCATCGTCCAGATTGTCGTGCGCACCGCGCTCAAAGGCATCGCCACCGGCGTCCTGCTCGCTCTGGCGCGCGTGGCGGGCGAAACCGCTCCGCTCCTCTTCACCGCCTTCGGCAATCGTTTTTGGAACCACAGCCTCTCCGACCCTATCGCAGTGTTGCCCTTGCAGATTTTCAGTTACGCGATTTCGCCTTACGAGGACTGGCACCGACAGGCCTGGGCGGGCGCGCTGGTGTTGTTGGTTCTCATTACCGTCATCAACTTCAGCGTGCGCGTTCTGACCCGCGATCGTTTTCCATCGAACAAGTCATGAACACGGCCATGACCACTGGCGAAGAAACCAACTCCCCGCCGGCCCGAATGGAACAGCAGTTCGCCCCGGTTCGCACGGATGTACCGGCGCCGCGTGTGGGCGAGGCGACTGCCAAATCGGCGGTTCCTGCTCTTGCCATCAGGCGGCTCTGCGTGTATTTCGGCGCCCATCAGGTGCTCAAGGAAGTTTCTCTCGACATCCAGACCCGCGCGGTGACGGCGATTATCGGGCCGAGCGGCTGCGGCAAGTCCACCTTCCTGCGTTCGATCAACAGGATGCATGAGTTGATTCCGGAGGCCCGAATGGAAGGGGAAATCCGCCTCTTCGATCAGGACATCTATAGCCGGCTGGTCGAGCCTGTCATCGTCCGCCGCCGCGTCGGCATGGTCTTTCAGAAATCCAATCCCTTTCCCACCATGTCGATCGCCGACAATGTCACCGTCGGCCTGCGGTTGAACGGCGTCCGCGCCCGGTCCGTGCTGGCCGAGCGCACCGAACAGTCGCTGCGCATGGCCGCCCTCTGGGATGAGGTCAAAGACCGACTCCAGGACCCGGCCATCAGCTTGTCCGGCGGCCAGCAACAACGTCTCTGCATCGCCCGCGCGCTGGCTGTGCAGCCCGACGTGCTGCTGATGGACGAGCCGGCTTCTGCGCTCGACCCGCTGGCCACCAGCAAAATCGAAGACCTCATTCTGGAGTTGAAGCGGAATTACACCATTGTCATCGTCACTCACAACATGCAGCAGGCCGCGCGCATCTCCGACTTCACCGCCTTCTTTTACCTGGGCCAACTGATCGAGTTCGATACGACGCGCAAGATTTTTACCAACCCGACCCAAAAACAGACCGAGGACTACGTCACCGGACGATTTGGATGAGGCCCATGGAAAAAGATCACGCACCACGGGTCACGCATCACGCAGCCGCGCGAAAACGTGATTCGTGATGCGCGATCCGTGATGAACGAACCGCGCCGAGTTTTATGCAACATTTCGAACAGGAATTGGCCGCGCTGAAGGAAAAGCTTCTCACCATGGCCAGCAAGGCCACGGACGCGGTCGACAAGGCCGTCAAATCGCTCGTAGCCCGCGACGATGACCTCGCCCGGGCGGTCCAGCACGAGGATGACGAACTCGACCAGCTCGAAATCGAAATCGACGAAATCGCGATCGGGCTCCTCTCCAAAGCGCCGCTGGCCAGCGATCTCCGGTTCATCACGGCTGCGATGAAAATCTCTCATGACCTTGAACGTGTGGGCGACGAGGCCACCAAGATCGCCCGCCGTTCGATCGAACTCAGCCAGGAGCCGCAGCTCAAGCCCTATGTGGACATCCCGCGCATGACACGGATGGGGGCGGAAATGATGGGCGACGCCCTCGACGCGTTCGTGCGCCGCAATCCGGAAAAAGCCCGCGCGGTCATCCCGCGCGACAAAGAAGTGGACGCGTTGAACCGGCAACTCCACCGCGAGCTTGCCAGTTACATGATCGAACGGCCGGCTACCATCTCCCGTTGTCTGAACTTGATGGTGATCTCCAAAAGCCTGGAACGAATTGCCGACCACGCCACCAACGTCGCCGAAGAGGTGGTCTACCTCTACGAAGCGAAAGACATCCGCCACACCGGCAAAGGGCAGAATCCGGAGACGTGATGATCCGCGCCCGCGCTGTGGAAATTTATTATCTTTGCCTGTTCGCTTTTCTGGCCGTATTTGTGGATTCAGTGGTCGGGGGCGGGGGCCTGGTTCAATTACCCGCGCTTTTCATCTTTCTACCCTCCGACCTGGCGGGGTCCCTGGCGGCCGTCTTCGGCACGAACAAGCTCTCCTCCATCTGCGGCACCGGCACGGCGGTGCTTCAATATTCCCGGCGTGTGCGGATCAACTGGCCTTCGATCCTTCCCGCGGGTCTGAGTGCGTTTGTGTTTTCGTTTTTGGGCGCGCGCACCGTTTCGCTGATCCATGCGCGGGTGCTCAAGCCGTTGATCCTGTTTCTCCTGCTCGCGGTCGCTGTTTACACGTTCTGGCGAAACGACCTCGGCCGCCTGCATGCGCCGCAGTTCAGCAGCCAGCGTGATCGCCAGTTCGGAATTCTGGTCGGCGTCGTGATTGGTTTCTATGATGGCTTTTTCGGGCCGGGCACCGGGAGTTTCCTGATTTTCATTTTCATCGGCCTGTTTGGGTTCGATTTCCTGACGGCATCGGCCAGCGCCAAGGTCATCAACTTTGCCACCAACCTTTCGGCCGTGACTTACTTCGCCTTCACGCACCAGATTTATTACCGCTTTGCCCTGCCCATGGCCTTGTGCAATATGTTCGGGGCGCTCTCCGGGTCGAGGCTCGCCATTCTCAAGGGCAACGCGTTTGTGCGCGTCTTTTTCCTGATCATCGTCGCTGTCCTGATTCTGCGGTTTGGCTGGGAAATTCTTTTCCGTTGAGGCGGCGAATCCGCCGGCGATCAGCCAATCCATTCCGGATGCCGGGCGGTCGCGTCGAAAGCGGGCGTCGTCTTGAAGCGTTCATAATTGCCGGTGGCCGCGGCTTGCGCCGTCCGGGAGAGCAACGTCTCGAGCTGCTCTTTGCTCATCGGCTTGAAAGTCCGTACGGCCTCGACGGCCTGGTCGAGAATCTTCATGCTGTCCATGCCCGTGATGACGACAGAGGTGGGCAGGTTCAAGGCATAATGCAGGCATTCGGTTGCCGACGCCGTCTTGGTCTGCAGGATCGCCCCGCTGGCCAGCGGTTTCATGCCGAGCACGCCGATGCCTTCCTTGACCAGAACCGGCATCACCTGCTGCTCGAAGCTCCGAAAATGCGCGTCCATGACGTTCAGCGGCATCTGCACGGCGTCGAACCGGAATTTGTGTTGGGCGGCAATCTCCAGCGTCCGCAAGTGCACCACAGGATCCTTGTGCCCGGTGAAACCAATATAACGGATTTTGCCGGCTTTCTTCGCTGCGACAACCGCTTCCATGGCGCCTTCTTCAGCGAAGATGCGGTCCGGGTCCTCCATCCGGATGACCTCGTGATGCTGCATCAGGTCGATGCGATCCGTCTGCAGGCGTTGCAACGATTCGTCAATCTGTCTGGCCGCGAGTTGCCTGGTGCGCCCGTCAATTTTCGTCATCAGAAACACCTTGCCGCGGTAACCATCGCGCAGCGCCTTGCCCATGCGGATTTCGCTGCCGCCATCGTGATAATCCCAGCAATTATCCAGAAAAGTGATGCCGCGATCGATCGCGCTGCGAATGATGCGGATGCCTTCCTCCTCGTCCTTGGGCACGCCGATGTGAAATCCACCCAGTCCGATCGCGGAAACCTTCTCCCCGGTCCGGCCGAGCGTGCGGTACGGCATCTCGCCGGATTTGGTTTCCGCAGCCCAGGCCTGCGCGCCCATGCCGACCCCGATCCCGGTCGCCACGACCGATTGCACAAAATCACGCCGGTTCATCGCGCCGCGGTCGTCAGCCGCGGGTTTTTGGCCGGGACCAAGCTTGTGGTGAACCCGGCTTCGATGTGATCGATTACTCATAAACTCACCTCTGTAGGTAGAGTTTGGCATCACACGCATGTTTTGCAACTACGGGTTGTCGCGTCTCGCCTCAGACCCACTTGAGCGCAACGAATGCAAAGCTATTTCGGGAACACCCACACCTGCGACGCGGTGCTAATCGCTAGACCCATCCTTCCCCCTGTTTCGCGGCCGCGTTCAGGGTTTCAACTCAACCTGATTCCTCCTGCCATCCTGCCAGGCTTGCCAAACGTTCGCACCCAGGACCTGTTGCATTTTCTGTTCCAGATCCGCCAGTTGGATTTGCAGCGGCGCCTGGTTGCCCGAAGCCTGGAGGTCCGAAGCGCCCCCGCGATTGAGCCTGGCGATGGTCTTGGCGACGCCCTCGGCTTCCTTCTGCAGTTCGAAGGCCTGCGCCAACGCCTCCCGGGGCAATTCGTAGCGTGCGGCCAGGTTCCTCAGTTGTTGGCCGGTGTCGCTCGTGGCCATTTGATAGTCGAGATAACGCTCCGGTCCAAGCGCCTCCCTCAAGCCAGCCTCCAGGCGTTGTTCGGCAGCCGCGATCTGCTCGGGAGGAACAGGACTCGCACGCCACCGCCCATAAACACCCCCGGTGGCCACCCAGTATTCGTAGGCGACCCGGAACATCGCGAGCATTTCGGCTTCGGTGGGTTCCATGCCGATGACCCTGCGGGCCAATTCTGTGCCCGCGGGAGTGGTGTTCATTTCGTATCGCTCGAACTCCTCCGGCGTGAGGATTTCCATCAACGCCTGGTTGCGCGCCTCGTAGGACCGCCGGTAAGCCTCCAGTTCATCGGCGTGATTGGGATATTGGATCTTCTGCATGTCATCCGCCACAAACTCGTTTTCCTGTATCAATTGAGCCGCGTCTCTCTTTTCCGGCGGAAGCAGACTGATGGCATATTCGTAGGCCTCATAATTCCGCGACATCGGCGCCCGGAGAATCTCACGGGGGACGTAAGCGCCCAGAATTTCCTCGAGCACCGCCTGTTTTTCCAGCCGCACCTCGCGCAATTGCAGGATGCGCTCCATTTTCTCCGCCGTCGGATAGCTCTGGCGCTGGTCCATGGGCGCGTCATGAGGAACGGGTTTCACTTTCAAAGCTTCCTCTCGCGGCGCATAAAGTTTGTCGATGTCGGCGATGATCACCGAGCGAATCAGTTCTTCCGGAAAACCGATGGCGCGCAGGTTGGCCACGTACTGCTTGTAATCGGACGATTCGACGGTGGCCCATTGGAAGGCCGGTGGCGCGGAAGTGGTCGCTGTCGCGCCGCGCGAAAGGCCTTCGGTCGACGCGCCGCTTTCGGCTGGCGCCTTGACCTCGGTTGAAGTCGGCTTGAGGTGATCGACCGCCATCGCGGGAGGCGTCTGCACCTGTTGCGGCGCCTCGGGCCGCCGCACATAGACATTCGCGGCGAGGAGCGCTGCGGCTCCCACCGACAACAGCCCGATGGAATGCGAAGAACTCACGGTCCGTTCAAGATGGTTTGGAGGGCTTGTTGCCTTTCCGATTTGAGCCGCTCCAATTCGTTGGCATCGTCCGACTGCCAGAATCCCTTCGTCCGGCCCTGCAAGGCCTGCACCTTGGTCCAGTAACTTTCCTGGACCTGGCGAGCGACGCAGCGTTTGTCCAGCGAGACCGTTGCCAATGAATCTTCGAATCGCTGATCACTGGTCGTCATCGCATAAATCGGCAACGGCACCGCCGCCTCACAGCCGAGCGCCTCACGCATCAAGGCCTCCTTTTCCAGCGCCAGCGAAGCGGCTTCCTGGCGACGCTCCAACAACCGCCCTTCGCTCGTCCTTGCAGACCAACCCCAGGGCACATGATCGGCCGGTTTGGGACGCAAGGCTTGTTCCTGGGCCTGATAACGAAGCGCGATCTCGGCGGCGATAATATCTTTGACGGTTTCTTCCGGGCATTGAATGCCCCGCAGGTTCGCCGCAAACCGGCTGGGATCGGTCGAGTAAACCGCGGCGAACGGTGTGGTGGACGGTTCGGTATTCGCCGCAGCGGCGCGACCAGCGGCGCGCGAAGGCCGCGCTGCAGCGGCGAGATCTGATGACGCGCCGAGAGACGCCGCCTCGAGAGCGGCACTGCGACCGGCGGCCCGCTGAAGACTTCGCTGTTTCAGCCCGGGAATCAGTCCCACGGCCAAAACGGCGTTCAGTACGACAAGCAACGCGATGGTTGACGACCTTTTCATCTTACCAAAATGCATGAAGGTTATTCGGCAGACCAAACTGCAGCCGCGGCGGCTGGCAGGTCAGGCAGCCGAATAAAAGGCAGTGGTAAGACCCGCCGAATGCCTCAATTTACGAGTCCGTCTGAGGAAGGGAATAGGGTGTTTACCCCATCGCCACCTCGGAGGCTTCCTTGGGTTTCAAGGTGTTTCGCAGATTGAGCGGCACGCCAAATCGCGGCGCGCGGAAGAAAAAGTTGTTAAAAAGTAGGGAGCCGGGAGCAGGAAATGGGGGCGCCCGATTTTCGGGCGTAGAGGCTTTCGGAAGAAAGCCGCCATTTTCTCGAGGGAAAGAAATGCGGCGCTCTTCCGAGGCGCCGCTACGGACAAGGGCCCGAGGCTTCAGCCTCTCTTCCGCCTTTGGCCTTCGGTCTCCCATCCGGCGAGGCCAGGGCGCTGCCCCGGTCGAATCCGCCTCCACCCTCTGCCGACACAACGTTCGCGCGCAAAGTCGGATAATTCCTTGGCGCGTGATTTTCACGCCAAATGCGTGAAAATTGTCGGGAGACGGGAAATCCTGGCAGCCATTCGAACGCAAGCGCATCCTTTATTTGCTGGAACACCTCGTGCTAATTCTAGGAGACAATGAGAAACGAACCAGCCCGCCGAAGGACGCTCTTGCGGTTGGCGGCTCAGTCACTGGCCGCCTCATTCGCATTGCTGTCGAACCAAACTTCGCTCGCAGCACAAATACCGGGGACGCTGGTCTATTGGGGTGACCAGGCACTATCGTACGTCGAGCCAGGAACTCGCTTTATCCGATTGGCAGCGGGAGGCCTTCACAATCTGGCGCTCAAGCCGGACGGGACGGTCGCCGCTTGGGGATGGAATTATGATCGCCAGGCGAATGTGCCTGGAGATTTGACCAACGTGGTGGCGGTCGTGGCGGGATACCTTCACAGCCTGGCGCTCAAGCACGACGGTACTGTCGTAGGTTGGGGACGGAGCGATTATGAGCGACTTAGTATCCCTGTCGGACTGAGCAACGTGGTGGCGCTCGCGGCGGGCGGTGCTCACAATTTGGGCGTCAAGCAGGATGGAACTGGCGTCGGGTGGGGGGATAAGCGTTACGGCCAGGCCATTGTTCCTTTGCGTGTGGGCAAGGCTGTGGCCATTAGCGCGGGATACTATCACAGTCTCGCCCTTGAGCAGGACGGAACCGTCGTTGCGTGGGGACATAATGGTGATGGCCAAACCGAAGTTCCTCCCGGATTGAGCAATGTCGTTGCCATCGCCGCCGGAGGCCATCACAGCTTGGTGCTTAAACAAGATGGAACCGTGGTCGCCTGGGGATGGAACTTCGCCGGGCAAGGGACCGTTCCTGCTGGATTGAGCAACGTGGTCGCCATCGCGGCGGGAGGTTATCACAACCTGGCACTGAAGCAGGACGGAACCGTCGTTGCGTGGGGATACAACGGCAACGGTTCGGGCCAAGCAACGGTTCCTGCAGGATTGGGCAGCGTGGCCGCCATCGCGGCGGGAGAAAATCACAATCTGGCGCTCAGGAAGGATGGAACTCTAATTGCCTGGGGTTTCAATTATTATAGCCAAACCACTCTTGCCCTCGGGTTGACCAACGTGGTTGGTGTCGCAGCAAGGGATCACTTTTTGGCGCTGCGAGAAGACGGAACGATCATTTCTCCGATAGGCGGTCTGCCTCCTTTCGGATTAAACAAAGTGCTTAGCGTCGATGTTGGCGTCGGTTTCAGCTTGGCGCTCAAGCCGGACGGGACTATCAGGGGTTGGGGAGTGAATTATTATGACCAACTGAGCGTTCCCCTAGGCCTCGGCAATGTTGTAGCCATCTCGGCGGGAACTCATCACAGCCTTGCGCTCAAGCAGGACGGAACTATTGCGGCGTGGGGAGACAACGAGTACGGAATAGCCACCGTTCCAGACGAGTTGACCAATATTGCAGCTATAGCGGCCGGCGAGTTTCATAATCTGGCACTCAAGCGCGACGGAACTGTGGTGGCGTGGGGAGACAATTTTTATGGCCAAACCAACATTCCGGCCGGGTTGACCAACGTGATTGCCATCGCAGTAGGAAACTTTCACAATCTGGCGCTCAAGCAGGATGGAACTGTGGTTGCCTGGGGCAAAAATGATTCAGGCCAATCCGCGGTTCCCAGTGGCTTGAGCAACCTCGTGGCTATCGCGGCGGGGAATCATCACAGTCTGGCGCTGAAGCAGGACGGGACTCTCATTGCCTGGGGAACCAACAATTTTGGCCAAACTACTATTCCTTTCGGATTAAGCAATGTGGTTGCAATTGCGGCGGGAGAAAATCGCAGTCTGGCAATCGTTCAGCCTCTTGCCTACCCGCGGACGGCATTGTCTGCCCAGATTTCGCAAGGTA
>Ga0066710_100007953_pt1 | contig 10217 bp, 9 predicted proteins | sample GraSoiAngelo_159_FD_79666 | JGI IMG/M metagenome (GOLD analysis project Ga0066710, IMG submission 79666) | Grasslands soil microbial communities from the Angelo Coastal Reserve, California, USA - 14_1009_16_40cm | ecosystem: Environmental > Terrestrial > Soil > Grasslands | place: USA...
GCTACACCGGGGCAGACGGCCGCGTGCCGCCCCCGGGCAAGCTGAACGAGTGGCTGCGCGCGCAGAAGGAGGGCAAGGAAAATGTCGACATGCGCGTCGAGATGACGCCCGACATGGTTGCACGCGACCCGCGCATCGCGAAGATGGATGAGTTCGGCGTCGAAGGTTGTTTCCTCTATTGCGGCCACATGGTCGCGACCATCAGCTACCTGAACGAGCCGAAGGCCGCGGCTGCGGTGATGCACGCCTACAACCGCTGGATGCTCGACGACTGGGGCTTCAACTACAAGGACCGGATCTATTCGGCGCCGCTGGTGTCGCTGGACGATCTCGACGCCGCCTGCGCCGAAGCCGAGTGGGCCATTCGAAACGGGACGCGCCTGTTCCTGATGCCGATGGGGCCGTTCGGCGGCAGGCCGCCGGCGCATCCGGACTTCGACCGCTTCTGGGCCATCCTCAACGAAGCGCATTGCCGCGTGGTCTACCACGTGAGCGAGGCCATCTACATGAAGGACCACATGGCGGTGTGGGGCGAGCCGGTGCAGCAGTCGCGCCAGCGCCAGACGGCCTTCGTCTGGATGCACGGCTACAGCGAGCGGCCGGTGGTCGAGACGCTGTCGTCGCTGATCTTCTGGAATTTCTTTGCACGGTTCCCGAACCTGCGCATGCTGTCGGCGGAGAACGGCGCCGAGTGGGTGCCGGGCATGCTCGTCAAGATGGACAAGTGCCGCGGCATGGCCAAGAACGGCTACTGGCCCGGTGGCCAGCTGAAGGAGCGGCCGAGCAACATCTTCAAGCGCCACATCAGCGTGGTCGCCTATCCGGAGGACGACCTGAAGACGGCGATCGAACAGGTCGGCTCGCACGAATGGATCATCATGGGCTCGGACTACCCGCACGCCGAGGGCGTGCCGACGCCGCGCGAGTTCGCCGACGAGGCCTGCACGGACATCACCGCTAAGCAGATGCCTGGCGTGATGCACGACAACGGGCGACGCTTCCTGGCGCCCGTGGTCTGATGGTCATGGTCACCCGCGCGACCCAACTGCTCGGGGTGCGCTACCCCGTCGTGCAAAGCGGCATGCGCTGGGTGGCGCGCGCCGAGCTGGTGGCTGCCGTCTCCAACGGCGGCGGCCTGGGCGTCCTGTCGGCGCATACGCAACCCGATGCCGAAGCGCTGCGACGGGAGATCCGTCGCACCCGGACGCTGACCTCCTTGCCGTTCGGCGTCAACCTGACGCTGCTGGCGGCGAACGCCGGCATCGACGTCGCCGGCTTTGTGCGTGTGGTCGTCGAAGAAGGCATCCCCGTGGTCGAGACGGCCGGCGGCAGCCCCGCCCGCTACCTCGACGCGCTCAAGGGGGCCGGTGTCAAGGTCATGCACAAGGCGACCAGCGTGCGCCATGCGCTGAAGGCGCAATCGCTGGGCGTGGATGCCGTCATCATCGACGGCTACGAATGTGCCGGGCACCCGGGCCAGGACGATGTGCCGGGCCTGGTGCTGATCCCGGCGGCGGCGCAGGCGCTGTCGATTCCGCTGCTCGCGGCCGGCGGCATCGCCGACGCGCGCGGCATGGTGGCGGCGCTGGCGCTCGGCGCCGACGGCGTGTGCATGGGCACGCGCTTTCTGCTCACGCGCGAGTCGCCGCTGCACCCCGACGTCAAGGCGCGCATGCTGGCCGCGCGCGAGACCGACACCACGCTGGTCGGCCGACGCTTCGGCGACAGCATCCGCGTGATGCGCAATGCGAAGGTCGACGAGGCCTTGGCACTGGAGGCGATCGACAGCACGACCCACCACGACCTGCTGCCGTTGATCGGCGCCGCACGCTGGATGCAGGCGATGGAGAGCGGCGCGGCCGACGATGCGGCGTTTCCGCTCGGCCAGTGCGTCGGACTCATCGACGACCTGCCGAGCTGTGCAGCGCTCCTCGAGCGCCTCATGGCCGAGGCGCGCACGCTGATCGGAGAGCGGCTGGCGGCGATGCTGGCGGGCGCCTGATCAAGCCTGTCGCGGCGATAGGCGCGGCCTTCGACCGACCCTCAGCTGTCGTTCAGCCCTTCCCGCTTTGCGGGCGTACCTCATCGAAGGCAACGCCCCAGCACGGCACTCGCTTCGCAAAGCTGGTAACGGTACCATTCGCGAATGTCGAAGACGAACCAACCACCGAGCCCGCCCGCGCCCCGGCGTACTGCCCGCATGACAGTCCACGACGTGGCTCGCGTCGCCGGTGTTTCTGCCATGACCGTCTCGCGCGCCGTCAACACGCCCGAGCGGGTTCCATCCGCCACCTTGTCCAAGGTGCAAGAGGCCATCGCCAAGACGGGCTACGTTCCCAACCTGTTGGCCGGTGGCCTGCGTTCCAACAAGAGCCGACTGGTCGCCGCGCTGGTGCCCACGCTGGTGGGCCCTGTCTTCAACGAAACCGTCCAGGCGCTGACCGCTGCGCTGACCGAAAAAGGCTATCAGCTGATGCTGGGGCAGACCGGCTACGAAGGCACTCACGAGGACGACCTGCTGGGCGCCATCATCGGCCGGTGTCCCGACGGGATCGTGCTGACCGGTGTCAACCACTCCGTGGAGACACGCCGCAGGCTGCTCGCATCGGGAATCCCGGTGGTGGAAACCTGGGACCTGACGCCTACGCCGATCGACATGCTGGTCGGCTTCTCGCACACCGCTGTGGCCGAGGCGGTTTGCCGCCGCTTGCACGAGGCCGGGCGGCGTCGCCTCGCAGTCATCGCGGCCGACGATGAGCGTGCGCTGCGCCGCAGTGCCGCGTTCGTGGCGACCGCGCTGAAGCTCGGCTTGGAGGAGCCTCGCGTGTACACCGTGCGGGCGCCCACGACGCTGGGCAGTGGTCGCGGCGGCTTGAGGGAGTTGCTCGAGACACGCCCCGACACCGATGCGATCTTCTGCAGTTCGGACCTGCTTGCACTCGGCGTGCTGACCGAAAGCCAAGCGATGCACATCGATGTGCCGAGTCGCTTTTCGATCATCGGGTTCGGTGATCTCGACTTTGCGCGCGACTTGCATCCGGCGCTGACCAGTGTGCGCATCGACGGCTCGCGCATCGGCAGAGAGGCAGCGAGATGCATCGTCGAGCGGGCCGAAGGGCGCACCGTTCCCGAGAACGTCATCGATATCGGCTTCACGATCATCGAGCGAGCGACCCTCTGAAGCGTTCAAGGCAGGACTAGGGAAACCCCCAGTGTCATCGAATCGAGGTAACGTTAACAATAACCCATGTTAACGATACCAGTCGCTGGCTTTGGGCACGTGGTGTCGAGCCCATGCAAAAGAAGAACTGAACGGGAATCGAAGCCCAACACCCGGAGAACTCACATGTCCGCACCCGTGGTCACTCGTCTTCAAGTCATTCCGGTCGCCGGCCGCGACAGCATGTTGCTGAACCTCAGCGGTGCGCATGGGCCGTTCTTCACCCGCAACCTGGTGATCCTGACCGACAGCGACGGTCGCACCGGGGTCGGCGAAGTTCCGGGCGGCGAGAAGATCCGCCAAACGCTCGAAGACGCCCGCGAGCTTGTGGTGGACCAGCCGATCGGCGATCACCTGAGCATCCTCAAGCGCGTGCAGCGCGCGTTCGCCGAGCGTGATGCCGGCGGGCGCGGACTGCAGACCTTTGACCTGCGCGTGGCGATCCACGCCGTCACGGCACTCGAGGCGGCGTTGCTCGATTTGCTCGGCCAGCACCTCGGGGTGCCGGTGGCCGCACTGCTGGGCGAAGGCCAGCAGCGCGACAAGGTCGAGATGCTCGGCTACCTCTTTTTCATTGGCGATCGGACGAAGACCGATCTTGCCTATGTCGCGAAACCCGATGCGCGAGACGCATGGTCACGCCTGCGGCACGAGACGGCACTCACGCCCGAAGCCGTGGTGCGGCTCGCCGAGGCCGCCTACGATCGGTATGGCTTCAACGATTTCAAGCTCAAGGGTGGCGTGCTGCGCGGCGAGGAGGAGGTCGAGGCGGTGCGTGCGCTGCACGAGCGTTTCCCGCAGGCGCGCGTGACGCTCGACCCGAACGGCGGCTGGCCGCTGAAGGACGCCATCCGCCTGATGCGCGACATGCATGGCGTTGTGGCCTATGCGGAAGACCCGTGCGGCGCCGAGGAGGGCTTCTCAGGCCGGGAGGCGATGGCCGAGTTCCGCCGCGCCACGGGCCTGCCCACGGCCACCAACATGATTGCCACCGACTGGCGGCAGCTGAGCCATGCGCTGGCGCTGCAATCGGTCGACATCCCGCTCGCCGACCCGCACTTCTGGACCATGGCTGGATCGGTGCGCGTCGCACAGACCTGTCGTGACTGGGGACTGACCTGGGGCTCGCACTCCAACAATCACTTCGACGTGTCGCTTGCGATGTTCACCCACGTCGGCGCGGCCGCTCCCGGGCGCGTCACTGCCATCGATACGCACTGGATCTGGCAGGACGGACAACGCCTGACGAATGAGCCGCTGCAGATCCGGGGTGGCTTCGTCGAGGTGCCGAAGAAGGCCGGACTCGGCGTCGAGCTCGACATGGCCGAGGTCGAGAAGGCGCACCAGCTCTACCGGCAGCATGGCCTGGGTGCGCGCGACGACGCGATGGCGATGCAATACCTGATTCCCAATTGGACGTTCGATCCGAAGCGGCCGTGCCTCGTGCGCTGACCGATTCACCCTCTCCAACCGTAGATACAGGAGACAACATGCGTACCCATTTCATCCGAACATCGTTGATGTCCGCCCTCATGGCGGTCGCGATATTCGCCCAGGCGCGTGACTTCCGCTCCGCCGACGTTCATCCGACCGACTATCCGACGGTCGAGGCCGTGCGTGCCATGGGCAAGTCACTGAAAGAGCAGTCGAACGGCAAGCTCGGCGTCAAGGTGTTCGCATCGGGCGCGCTCGGCGCCGAGCGCGACACGATCGAACAGCTGAAGATCGGCGGCCTGGACATGATGCGCATCAACGCCGCGCCGTTGAACAACATCGTTCCCGAAACGATCGCGATCTCGATGCCGTTCGTGTTCCGCTCGATCGAGCACATGCGCCACGTGCTCGACGGCCCGATCGGTGACGAGATCCTGGCCGCGATGGCCGAGCAGGGCATGGTCGGCCTGGCGTTCTACGACAGCGGCGCGCGCTCGATGTACACCGTCAAGCGCCCCATCAAGTCGCTCGCCGACGTCAAGGGCATGAAGATCCGCGTGCAGCAGTCGGACCTGTTCGTCGCGATGATGGAGGCGCTCGGCGCGAATGCGACGCCGATGCCCTACGGCGAGGTCTACACGGGGCTGAAGACCGGCATCGTCGACGGCGCCGAGAACAACTGGCCGTCGTACGAGTCGTCGCGCCATTTCGAGGCCGCCAGGTACTACAACACCACCGAGCACTCGATGGTGCCCGAGGTGCTGGTGTTCTCGAAGAAGATCTGGGACACGCTCTCGAAGGAAGACCAGGCCTTGCTGCGCAAGACCGCCAAGGAGTCGGTGCCTGTCATGCGCAAGCTGTGGGACGAGCGCGAAGCCAAGTCGCGCAAGATCGCCGAGGCCGGCGGCACCCAGGTCATCAGCATCGCCGACAAGAAGCCGTTCATCGACGCGATGGCACCGGTGTACGCCAAGTTCGCGAACACGCCGAAGCTGCGCGAGCTGGTCAAGCGCATCCAGGAAGCGAAGTAGGCGCCGTTCGATGCAAGCCTCCATCGCACAAGGAGTTCCCATGAAGGATCTCGAGCTCGCGGACGAACTGCACCCGCAGGAAGACACCGAGCCGCCGCTGCGCGGCTGGCTGACCGGCATCAACGCTGCGGTGGCGCGGCTCGGCATGGTCGTGTCGGTCGGCGGCCTGTTCATCATCGTCGGCATCGTCTTCTTCCAGGTGTTCGGGCGCTACGTGCTGAACAGCTCGCCGACCTGGACCGAGAGCCTGGCGCTGGTGCTCGTGCTCTACGTCACGCTGATCGGCGCGGCAGTGGGCGTGCGCGACGCCGGCCACATCGGCATGGAGTCGCTGCTGGTGCTGGTGCCCGAGCGTTTGCGCAACCGCATCGAGTTGCTCATTCACGCGCTGGTGATGCTGTTCGGCGCCGCGATGATCTGGAACGGCGGTGTGCTCGGCGCTTCGGTCGCTTCCTACAAGATCCCGAACCTCGGTCTGCCCGAAGCCATCCGCTACGTGCCGCTCGTCGTCTCGGGGGTATTGATCATCTCGTTCTCGATCGAGCACGTGATCGCCCTCGTCCAGGGCAAACAAGTGGTTCCATCATGGCACTGACCATCCTCTGCATCTCCTTCTTCGGCCTGCTCGTCCTGGGCGTGCCGGTCGCGTTCGCGATCGGGCTGTCATCGCTGTGCACCATCCTCTTCGAGGGTCTGCCGCTGGCGGTGCTGTTCCAGCAAATGATGTCGGGAATGAACGTCTTTTCGTTCCTCGCCATCCCGTTCTTCATCTTCAGCGGCGAGTTGATGCTGCACGGCGGCGTGGCCGACAAGATCGTGCGCCTCGCCCAGAGCGCGGCCGGCCATGTGCGCGGCGGGCTCGGCATGTCCAACGTGGTCGCCTGCACGCTGTTCGGCGGTGTCTGCGGCTCGGCGGTCGCCGACGTGTCGGCGATGGGCGCGGTGATGATCCCGATGATGAAGAGGGAGGGCTATCACGCGGACTACGCGGTCAACGTGACGACCCATGCCGCACTCGTCGGCGCCCTCATGCCGACCAGTCACAACATGATCATCTACGCGCTGGCCGCCGGCGGCTCGGTGTCGGTGGGCGCGCTGATCGCCGCAGGGCTGCTGCCCGCCGCGGTGCTGATGGCCTGCATGCTGGTCGCTGCCTACGCCGTGGCCGTCTCGCGCGGCTATCCGGCCGGCATGTTCCCGGGCTGGTCCGGCGTGGTTCGCGCCGCCGCGGCCGCGGCACCGGGGCTGCTGATCGTGGTGATCATCCTCGCCGGCATCCTGTCGGGTGTGTTCACGGCCACCGAAGCGGCATCGATCGCCGTGATCTACACGCTGCTGCTGACCTTCATGATCTACCGCACGATGACCTGGCACCACCTGATGCTCGCCGCCGCCAAGGCGGTCAAGACCACCGGCGTGGTGCTGCTGCTGATCGGCGTGTCGGCGATGTTCCAGTACCTGATGGGGCTGTACGAGGTGGCCGACTTCATGGGCGAGCTGCTGTCGCAGATGTCGACCACACCGTGGATCGTGTTCCTGCTGATCAACGTCATCCTGTTCATTCTCGGCACCTTCATGGACATGGCGGCGACGATCCTGATCGCCACGCCCATCTTCCTGCCGATCGCGATGAAGTACGGCATGGACCCGGTGCAGTTCGGCATGGTGATGCTGATCAACTGCGCGCTCGGACTGAACACGCCGCCGGTGGGGACGACGCAGTTCGTCGGCTGCGCGATCGGCGGCATTTCGGTCGGTGCGGTGATGAAGACGATCTGGCCGTTTTACGGCGCACTCGTGGCGGCACTGATGCTCGTCACCTACGTGCCTTCGTTCTCGCTGGCGCTGCCGCGGCTGTTCATGGGCTATGCCCATTGAAGCGGCTGCCGACGCCGACAGATTCTTCCCTTTGAGGTGACCCAATGACCAAAGTGGCTTTGAGCGGCGCCGGCGGCATCGTCGGCAGCATTCTTCGCAGGGGTCTGCGCGAGCGCGGAATCGACCTCCGCGCGGCCGGGGGTTCGCGCTCGCTCGCGCCGATGTTCGACGGCGAGGACCTGATGCAGGGCGACCTGCGCGACCCGGCAGTAGTCGACCAGCTGCTCGCCGGCGTCGACGTGCTGATCCACATGGCCGGCACCAGCATCGAGCGCCCGCTGCCCGAGATCATCGAGAACAACCTGCGCGCGCTGTACGAGGTCTACGAAGGAGCGCGCCGGCACAAGGTGCGGCGCGTCGTGTTCGCAAGCTCGAATCACGCTTTCGGCATGTACCCGGTGGATGGGCGGCTGAAGCTCGACGCGGCGTTCCGCCCCGGCGGCTTCTACGGCCTGTCCAAGGGTCTGGGGCGAGGCGATGGCGCGCATGTACTGGGACAAGCACGGCATCGAGGGCATTTCGCTGCGCATCGGCACGACGATGGGCAAGCCGCCCGAAAACCCGCGCCAGCTCAGCACCTGGATGGGTACGGAAGACTTGCTGCAACTCGTGATGCGCTGCATCGAGGCGAAGAACGTCGGCTACGCGGCGGTGTGGGGCATCTCGAACAACGCCCGCGCCTGGTACGACCTTTCCGAAGGCAATGCGATCGGTTACCAGCCGACCCAGAATGCCGAAGACTGGGCACCCGAGGTCCTCGCGCGGCCGAACCCGCTGGATTCCATTGCGCAGCGCTTTCAAGGCGGGCAGTTCGTGACCATCGACTACACCAGGAGATTGCCGTGAGAGAGAACCTGCTTCGCAAGTTGTGGAAGTCCGGCGGCGCGGCCGTCAACGGCTGGCTCGCCATCCCCAACAGCTTCTCAGCCGAGACCATGGCCCATCAGGGCTGGGACTCGCTGACCATCGACCTGCAGCATGGCGTGGTCGACTACCAGGCGATGATCGGGATGCTGCAGGCGATCTCGACCACGAACACCGTGCCGGTGGTGCGCGTGCCGTGGCTCGAGCCGGGCATCCTGATGAAGGCGCTCGACGCAGGCGCCTACGGAGTCATCTGCCCGATGGTCAACACCCGCGAGGATGCGCAGCGGCTCGTGGCGTACACGCACTACGCGCCGCGCGGCACCCGCAGTTTCGGCCCGGTGCGCGCGCTGCTTTACGGCGGTGCCGACTACCCGCAGCATGCCAACGACACGATCGTCACCTTCGCGATGATCGAGACCGCGAAGGCGCTCGACAACCTGGACGACATCCTGTCGGTCGAAGGCCTGGACGCGATCTACATCGGCCCGTCGGACCTCTCGCTGGCGCTCGGTTGCACGCCGACCTTCGACGACGTCGACCAGAAGGCCGCCGACGCCATCGACCACATCCTCGATCGCGCCAAGGCGCACGGCGTGGTCGCGGGTATCCACAACGGCAGCCCGGAGGCAGCGCTCAAGCGCATTGCCAAAGGCTTCCAGTTCGTCACCGTCAGCTCCGACGCGCGCCTGATGGCCGCTGGCGCGCAGCAGACGGTTGCGAGGATGCGCGCGACGCAGCCGGCGCCGCCCGCATCCGGTTCGTACTGATTGATCCAACGAAAGAGGTCCCGCATGAAGATCGGATTCATCGGCCTTGGCATCATGGGCGCGCCGATGGCGCTGCACCTCGTTGCCGCCGGCCACCAACTGTTCGTCAATACCCGCGGCAAGCTGTCGGACAGCATCGCCGCGTCGTCGGCCACCCCCTGCGCCAGCGCCGAGGAGGTGACGCGCAATGTGGACGTCGTGTTCACGATGGTGCCCGACACGCCCGACGTGGAGGCGGTGCTGTTCGGGCCGAACGGCATCGCGGCCGCGCTCCAAGCCGGTGGCGAGCGCAAGATCATTGTCGACATGAGCTCGATCTCGCCGATCGCGACCAAGGCCTTCGCCAGGAAGATCAACGCGCTCGGCGCCGACTACATCGATGCGCCAGTGTCGGGCGGCGAGGTCGGCGCCAAGGCCGCCTCGCTCACCATCATGTGCGGCGGCGAGGAGACGGTGTTCGAAAAAGTGCGCCCGCTGCTCGAGAAGATGGGCAAGAACATCACGCTCGTCGGCGGCAACGGCGACGGGCAGACCACCAAGGTCGCCAACCAGATCATCGTCGCGCTCAACATCGCCGCGGTCGGCGAGGCGCTGCTCTTCGCGAGCAAGGCCGGCGCCGACCCGGCCAAGGTGCGCCAGGCGCTGATGGGCGGCTTCGCGGCCAGCCGCATCCTCGAGGTGCACGGCGAACGGATGATCAAGCGGACCTTCGCGCCGGGCTTTCGCATCCGGCTGCACCAGAAGGACCTGGGCCTCGCGCTGCAGGGCGCGCGCGAGCTCGGCGTCGCGCTGCCGCAGACGGCCAACGCGGCGCAACTGATGCAGGCCTGCGCGGCCAACGGCATGGCCGACCTCGATCATTCGGCGCTGGTCAAGGCGCTCGAACTGATGGCCGGTCATGCGGTGGCCGAAGACCCGGTACCCCTGACGTGAACGGTCACTGCAACCATCGCAGCGCGTAGCGCGACCCAACATCCAACAGGAAACAAGCCGTGAAAAGACTCTTGACCACCCTCGTCC
>Ga0066710_100007955_pt1 | contig 10215 bp, 14 predicted proteins | sample GraSoiAngelo_159_FD_79666 | JGI IMG/M metagenome (GOLD analysis project Ga0066710, IMG submission 79666) | Grasslands soil microbial communities from the Angelo Coastal Reserve, California, USA - 14_1009_16_40cm | ecosystem: Environmental > Terrestrial > Soil > Grasslands | place: USA...
CACGTGCAGCCTGATAAGGAACCCTTCCTGCGCGATCCGTCATGCACTCTGAGAACAGCGGAAGCTGTTAAAAGTGGCCGTCCGGTATTGGAAACCCAATCCATGTGCGTACCGCTCATTGTCCGCGGGCGAACGATCGGCGCTATTGGCCTCCGTCTCGAACGCGAAGATCGCACTTACAACCTCTTCGATCTGGCGCTGGCAGAAGATCTCGCGGACCGCGCTGTCATCGCACTGGACAACGCCTCGCTTTACTCGAAAGAGCTCGAAGCCAATCGCCTGAAGGACGAATTTCTTGCGACTGTTTCACACGAACTGCGCACCCCTTTGATGCCCATTCTCGGCGCCATCTATAAGCTTCGTGCTACTGGTCCGGAGGATGATGAATTTCATAAAAATCTGGATGTGATCGAACGGAATGCGAAGGGCCAGGCGCGAATTGTCGAAGATCTGCTCGACATTTCCCGTATGACGACAGGGAAGCTGGAGTTCAACCGGCGTCCTACGGATCTTGTCGAGGTTGTTCAGACCGCTATTGAAGTCGTGAGGCCGGCGGCGAGCGCGCTGGGAATAGTTCTTAAAACTTCATTGGAGGAGCCGCGTCAGACCGTCTGGTGCGATCGCGACCGCATTCAGCAGGTCATTTGGAACCTGCTTTCGAATGCGATTAAATTCACTTAGCCCGGAGGATCTGTCGAGGTACGCCTCGAGAATCGAGAAAAAGGAATACGTATTTTGATTGAGGATACCGGCGTCGGTATCGCTCGTGAGTTCCTGCCGCACGTTTTTGAAAAATTCCGTCAGGGCGACGCGTTCACGACAAGAGTGCACGGAGGGTTGGGGTTGGGTCTCTCGATTGTGCGTTACGTCGTTGAAAGACATGGAGGTACCGTCCGAGCGGAAAGCGAAGGACCGGGCCGCGGTGCTACTTTAATCGTGGATCTCCCGTTTTCATATTAAACTCTTGAGAATGACTCCAGGAGTTCGTCCCCAACCCGAAAAAAAAGACGATTTCTTTGAGCAGGGTGTGATGCTCGCGAAGGAAGGTCGCTGGAAAGAAGCATTGGCGGCATACCAGGAGTCGTTGCGCACGAATCCGGACAATCCACAGACTCACCTGAACATCGGGTTTGTCTATTATGAGATGGGCTATGATCAGAAAGCTCAGAAGGCATTTGAGCGGGCCTCGCAACTACAGGGCCGCGGCTGCCCTCCACGCTGAACATGGCTCGGAATAACTCGAATTCGATCGAAACCATTCAGAAAACGCTCGACCTTGCGGGACGGGAGCTTGGCATCCTGCATACGATCAGCCAGTCGATCGCCTGCACGCTGGATCTGGATAGAGTGATCGATCAGATCATCGATCTTGTAATAAACGTCACGCATGGAGATTCCTGCCTCGTTTATCTTCTCGACGAAGCGGGCGAGAACCTGGTGCTTCGAGGATCCAAGAATCCACATCCGCGCCTGATCGGCAAAATCGAATTGAAAGTCGGCGAGGGTATCACTGGCTGGGTGGCGCAGGAGGCTCAAGCGGTCGCCATCGCGCGACACGCGAGCAAAGATACGCGGTTCAAAGTTTTTCAAACCTTACCCGAGGACAAGTACGAAGCCTTTCTCTCAGTGCCCATCGTGGCTCCGCCAACGGACCGCGTCATCGGCGTGATCAATGTCCAGAGCCGTAAAGCGCACAAGCACAGCGACGCGGAGAAGACGCTGCTTTCGATCATCGGACACCAGGTCGGAGGCGCAATCGAAAACGCGCGTCTATACCAGGAAACTGCGCGACGGTCGCAGCAGATCTCTACACTCGCGCAGGTTGGGCAGGTCATTACGTCGGGAACCTACCTGGAAGAAATGCTTCAGCTGATTGTTCGCATGATTGCGGAAATGATGCAGGCGCGCGTGTGTTCCGTGATGATCGTGGACGCTCAAAGGAACGAACTCGTCCTGAAAGCGGCCAAGTGTTCGAGCGAAGAGTACTGGCGAAAGCCGAACCTTAAAATCGGGAACAGCCTCATCAGCCGCGTCGTCAAAGCCAAGGCGCCTCTCATGGTTCGCGACGTCACAAAGGAAGAGGCGTATCAGTATCCTGATCTGGCGAGCAAAGAAGGAGTGCGCTCGCTCGTTTCGGTGCCGATGATTCTGAAGGACTCTGTGATCGGCGTGATCAACGTTTATTCCGCCGAAGAGCGCGTGCTCTCGAATGAAGACCTGCGCGTCTTATCGACCGTGGCGGACCAGGCGGCTGTGGCGTTCGAAAACACGAAGCTGAATATCGCGATTCAGGAAAGCCAGGAAGCGCTTCAGACTCGCAAGGTCGTCGAGCGTGCCAAGAGCATTCTCCAGAAGCAGGCCAATCTCAACGAAGAGGAAGCCTACCGCCGCCTACAGCAGCAGAGCATGCGGACGCGCAGGTCCATGCGTGAAATTGCCGAAGCTGTCATCCTTTCCAGCGAACTGTCGTAGTTGAGGCATCTTCAGCCGCGAATTACGCGGATTACGCAGATCCGTGTAATCTGCGCAATCCGCGGCTAACGATACGTTTCCGATTGGACGCGAGCGGTTGCGTTAATCGGTCCAGTCTTGTTTGAAGTAGAGCCGCTTGATTAGCACCATCGCCACAACCATCAGGGGCGTGGCGAACGTCAGGCCGGCGGCTCCTGCGAACGCGTGCATGAAGAGCTGGCTTGTCAGAATGACGGCCGGAGGCAGGTAGACAAGCCGATGTTGAACCAAGGGAACCACGATGTAACCTTCTGCCACGTGCGCGATCAGATAGAGCAACATTACATACAGCGCGAGTTCACCACTCTGGGTCATCGCAATGAGAATTGCGGGCACCGCTGATGCCAGCGCACCGACGTAAGGAACAAATGTCAGCAAGCCGGCCATTACTCCCAGCGAAACGGCCATCGGGCTTTTTAACAGCAATAATCCAGTCGTCGTTACAGCTCCTACTATTACCATCGCGATAAGCTGACCAAACAACCACCAGCGAAGCGCACCACCCAGCGACTCCAGTATCTTCGTTGCCTTGGCCCGGTGTTCAGCCGAAAAGAAGTTCAAAAACGATTCCATGTATTCCTGCGGACCCGTGGACAGATACACACCCAAAAAAAGGATTAGAACCATCGATCCTGCCATCCACAACAGCCCGGTCGCTGCGGCGGTTGCAGTGGCACCGAGATTAACGGGGGGTGTGGTTGATACGAACTGCCTGAAGATGCGGTATTGCTGAAGTTTGGTTTGGAATTGCGAATACGCTTTGGAGATCGTATCGAAGAGTTCGTCGGCCTGATGCGCAATCTGCAGTCCGAAAATCCAGATCGTGCCGACGACGACAACGACGAAAACGACCAGCACAATGGTCATGGAACACCGGATCCAAAGGCGGGTATGGGTTCTCAGCCATAGTCCGGCGGTCCGAAGCATCAAGGCCACCAGTATGCCTGCAAAAACATAAAGGATCAGTTCAATGGCGTAAGCTGCCAACACTACGACACCGACGATCAGCACGGCCGCGAAAGCTCGGCGTACGAATCGGGTCATTTCGGCGCTCATATGCTCGCAAGAGCATTCACGATGCCAACGGAACTATGGTTCTTATGGTGGAACGAAGGTTATTCGACGAGGCTACGCATTTCCTCTTCGTAGTACTTGCGGTACAGGATCTCCCACTCGGCGCCGCCTTCGGGAATGCCGCGCTTCTGGTTTTCGATCTTCTGACGCGCGGCCTTGTCGATCTGGGCTTCTTTCAAAAGCCATTTATTCATGATCTCGACAATGGCAAGGCGAATGGTATTCCGATCTTCGATGAATTCAACTTCGTCGATCGACGCGAGCTTGTCTGTGATCTGGTGTGAGAGGAGGTTGACCTTTTCTCGCGTCAGACGCATAGCTATAGCACCAACTTTCGTTCTTTGACCAGCTTGTTCTTGATCAGCTTGAACATTTCCTGATACGACGCACCGCTCTGGCGCATCTCATTGGAGTACTGGTTCAACATGGTGCGAACTTCATCGTTTAAACGGTCTTCAAGGTTTACTTCAGCATCCATAACCTCGAAGAGTTGAGTGGCGAGATCGAGACTTGCCGGGACTTCAATCATTTCCTGTTTGACCAAATCGTCCACAACCTTGGTTGCCAGGAGTCGAACATATTCTCTTCGTAGACCCATTCTCCAGTAAGCCTCGCTCCATCCTACCAAAAATGGGTCTGAAAATTGAGGGAGGAAAACGGGATCGTAGCCGCGGACTCCACGGATGTCACCGATTAATCTGCGACATCCGCGCAATCCGCGGCTATGATCCTGTTCTTTTACCAGGCGACTACGCGAGAGAAAAAGCGGCTCACGCCGCCGGCCATAGCTCCGAGTGCGGCGCCTTTCTTCTTGCCGATGAGCGCACCAACGGCAGTGGCAATCCCTGCGGTACTCGCGATCATCAATGCCTCGCGTTTCCATGACCGGCGTCTGCCGCCGCCCCAGACAATTAAAGTGCCTTTCATCCGTTCACCTCTTTACAGAATTTCCGGATAACGGTTGCACGACGCGTGCCATAATCCGTCCATGTCCATTGCGGGAAAAGAGGAAGTGCGCGAGATCTACAACACGCGTCTGGTCGATCTCCTGTTCCGGGCTCAAAGCATTCATCGTCAGAATTTTGATCCCGGCGAAGTGCAGCTTTGCCAGCTTCTCTCGATTAAGACCGGCGGATGCCCGGAAGATTGCACGTATTGTCCACAAAGCGCTCACTATGAAACAGGCGTGGCACGCCATGACCTGCTCTCGATCGATCATGTCCTCAAAGCCGCGCAGGCTGCGCGCGATCAGGGGGTCAGCCGCTTCTGCATGGGTGCGGCATGGCGGGAAGTGAGCGACGGACCGGAGTTCGACGCCGTACTCGAAATGGTTCGCGGGGTCTCATCGCTCGGACTGGAAGTGTGCTGCACTCTGGGAATGTTGACCGGATCACAGGCTGTGCGGCTTGCCGAAGCCGGCCTATACGCCTACAACCATAACCTCGACACTTCGCCGGAATATTACGGCCAGATCATCACAACGCGAACGTACGAGGACCGGCTGCGCACCCTCGAGAACGTACGCAAAGCAGGCGTGACCGTCTGCTGCGGCGGCATTATCGGGATGGGAGAATCTGATGAAGATCGTATTGGACTTCTTCACCAGCTTGCATCCCTCGAACCGCAACCGGAGAGCGTTCCGATCAATATGCTCGTTCGAGTTCCTGGAACGCCACTGGCAGAGAGTGACGCGCTCGATCCCATGGTATTCGTTCGAACCATCGCTACCGCGCGAATTCTTATGCCAAAGTCCCGCGTCCGGCTCAGCGCCGGCCGCCGCTCGCTGAGCCGCGAGGTAGTCACGCTATGTTTCATGGCGGGAGCCAACTCCATCTTCGTTGGTGACAAGCTTCTAACCACTCCGAATCCTTCTCGCGATGAAGACGAAGCGCTCCTGGAGGAGCTCGACCTCAGACCATCGCATCATGCATAAACGGCTGGAAGACGAACTCGCAGCGCTGCGAGAACAGGATCAATTTCGAGAACTGTCGATTCCCGTCGGAATCGATCTGGGATCGAACGATTACCTCGGTCTCTCTTCCGATCCACGTCTGAAAGAGGCGATTATCCGCGCGCTAAACCGCGACGGACGGGTTGCCTCGACAGGTTCCCGGCTGCTGTCAGGAAACTCGGAGCGGTGGGAAGCGCTCGAGGCCGAATTCGCGCAGTTTGTGGGAACGGAAGCGGCACTGTACTTCCCATCGGGATACGCGGCGAATGTTGGTCTGCTGACATCACTCCTGAAACGGACGGATACGGTTTTCTGCGACAGCAGCAATCACGCCAGCATCATCGATGGCATTCGGCTTTCTTTCGCACGTAAAGTCGTTTTTCCGCATCTGGACCTCAAATATCTCGAAAGCGCAATGAAGCGCGCGAGTGGGGGCCAGAGGGTCGTTGTTGTTGAAAGCCTGTTCAGCATGGAAGGGGATCGAAGCCCGCTGCCTGATCTCATCGCGCTGTGCAATCGCTGCGATGCGACGCTCATCGTCGATGAAGCGCATAGTGTCGGTGTTGACGGGCCCGAAGGCCGCGGAATGATCGCATCAATCGGCCGGTCGGAGACGGTGCTCGCGAGCATACACACATGCGGCAAGGCGCTCGCAGGTATGGGTGCCTTTGTTGCCGGTCCACGAACCCTCCGGGATTTTCTGGTGAATCGCGCCCGAACCTTCATTTTTACGACAGCGTTGCCTCCTTACTGCGCGGCGCATATTCAGGAAGCCTTAAAACTGGCGCGAGAGGCCGACGCTGCGCGCGCGCGCCTCAGGGAATTGAGTGAATACCTGCGGCGGAATCTGAAGGCTGCAGGATTTGACACCGGCCGGGGGGATTCACAGATCATTCCGTTGCTTCTTGGATCAAATGAAGCCGCCCTCCGTTTTGCAGCATTGGTTTCGACCGCTGGTTTCGCGGTTCGAGCGATCCGGCCGCCAACGGTTCCGGCCGGGACTGCCCGCCTTCGGTTATCGCTGAATGCGAAGCTGTCTTTCGCCCATCTCGACGCCGTTACAGAAGCGTTGGTCGCCGCCCGCGACAGCGAGGCTGTGCGGCAATGACACGAGACCTGTTCGTCACCGGCACCGATACCGGCGTGGGTAAGACGGTCCTTTCAGCTTTGCTCGTGGCGTCGCTGAATCGGCGGTATTGGAAGCCTATCCAGACAGGAGCTTCGGAAGGGACAGATCGGGCGGCCGTTGTGAACTGGGCTGGCGTCACGATTGAACATACTCATCCCGAAGCCTTCCTATTCGATCCTCCTGTTTCGCCTCATCTGGCGGCCGAGCAACAAGGCAAACGAATCGACTTGGACGCGATTCGCCGCCCAGCAGATTCTCATCCCATCGTGATTGAGGGAGCGGGCGGCGTGCTGGTTCCCATCAATGAAGATGCGTTGATGATCGATTTGATTCGTCGTCTTCAGGCTGCCGTCGTGATCGCCGCTCGGTCTACACTCGGTACCATCAATCACACGCTCCTGACCGTCGAGGCCGCTCGCAATGCGAATTTGCCGCTTATTGGGGTAGTGATGGTTGGAAGGGAAAACGTTGACAACCGGAAAGCCATCGAGCGATACGGACAAGTGCCTGTGGTCGGAGCGATTCCGTGGCTGGAGTCCATCAACCGCTCGAGTCTCATTCGCGTTTTCGAACAGCACTTCGATAAGACTGCCTTTAAATGAATATCTGGCATCCCTACACGCAGGAAGCGCTCGATGGCCCCGCGATCACGATCGATCGCGGCGAAGGTGCGTGGCTTTACACAACAGACGGCCGCCGGCTGCTTGATGGGATTTCGTCCTGGTGGGTCAATACTCACGGTCATGCCCATCCGCTCATTGCAGAAGCCGTTGCGAAGCAGGCCCGCAAACTCGAACAGGTGATCTTCGCGGGATTCACGCACCAGCCGGCAGAAGAGCTTTCCGAACGGCTGGGCGCAATCGTTCCCCGGCTGCTGTCGCGCCTGTTCTTCTCCGACAACGGTTCGACCGCCGTTGAAGTAGCGCTAAAGATCGCCGTACAGTACTGGCACAACTCGGGACGTCCGGAAAAAAAACGCATCGTTGCCCTGGAACACGCCTATCACGGCGATACGATCGGCGCGATGTCCGTAAGCGCGGACTCTCCTTTCACCGGGCCGTTCGAATCCCTGCGGCTACGGGTATCGCGAATCGGCAACCTTGAAGCGCTGCGGCACCTTCTGGCGCAAAACGATGAGGAAATTGCCGCCTTGATTGTCGAGCCGCTCATCCAGGCCGCCGGCGGCATGATCGTGCATTCCGTCGATTTTCTGAAAGAGCTTCGCGAACTCTGCGCTCAGCACGGTGTGCTTTTCATCGCGGACGAGGTATTCACCGGCTTTGGCCGCACGGGAAAGATGTTCGCCTGTGACGTTGCCGGGATTGTTCCCGACTTGATGTGTTTATCGAAAGGACTCACCGGTGGGTTTCTGCCGCTGGCAGTCACGCTCTGCACTGAGAAGATCTATGAAGCGTTTTACAGTGTGGATCGATCACGAACTTTCTTCCACGGACACTCTTATTCCGGAAATCCGCTTGGTTGTGCGGCGGCAAACGCGAGTCTGAAAATTTTTGAAACTGAGCCGGTTTTTAAACGCATCGCCGCGATTGAGGCTATCCATCGTGAAAGGATGCCAGGATTGGCCAAACAGGCTGCAGCCGTAGATTCGCGCGTTCTAGGGACAGTTGCGGCGCTGGAACTTCGCGCCGATGATGCGGGATATCTGTCGAGGCTGCGATCGCAGTTATATGCATTCTTCATTGAAAACGGAGTTCTTCTGCGACCGCTCGGCAATGTTGTGTACGTTGTACCGCCATACGTCGTAACGCCCGACGAACTCCACCACCTTTATGACGTGATCGAAAGGTCAGTCGATAGTTGCTCATAACCTTTCGGACTAAAACCAGACGCCACCACTACGGCTCAGTGTCCGAAGTGCGGCGATAAACAAACCATTTACGCCTCCAAAATTATTTCAGTCACAGACGACAGTCGCACCGCCCGCCAGTGCTAGCAACTCAGAACGCCAGAAATTTTTCCGCAGGGCGCGTTTTGACTTCTGTGCAAAGTTGCACAACAAACGTGCATGCTACCTGCTATGCTCACCATCCCTCACGTCTCAGAAAAAGCAGGACAAATGCCAAGTTTCAAGGTTGGCGACCATGTGCGCTGGACCAAAGCGGTCGCTTCGTCGGAATACAAGAATGCGGTTGGCACCGTCGAATCAGTTATTCCCAACGATACCGGTGTCGAAGAGTTCACTCTATACGACGTTAAATTTCCGTTTGGCACCCGCACTCTTTACGCTACTCAAATAGAGATCGCATAATGGCGTGTCATATCGGAAGAAATTAGGCCGACTTCTTTCTGAACGGATCACAAAAAATCAATCTGAGATATGTCTATTCCCAAAATGCGAAATCCATTCGCGATGAAATCCATGGGTCGGCCTTCCAGCTTCTACAGGTTTTTGGCACCCGGTGGCACTCTTCACCCAGAAACACGTTAGCCCGGGTGTCACTCCCGGGCTAAGTCTTACTTTTCTTAAAACGGGGCCGACGGGATTCGAACCCGCGACCTCCGACGTGACAGGACCAGTCAGATCTTGGCTTATGAATGATTTCAGCGGGATGGGCTGGACAAAGTTGGAAAAATCGGCACCAAAACGCGGCACCCGTGGCACCCAGAGACTTCGGGTTTCAAGCGGGGGCGACGCACGAAGTTTTCCATCAAATTACGGCTTTAGCCTTGCCGGGTGTGCGCGGAGGATTCGGATGACCAAACTAGTTGCCCATTACGGAAGATGCTTTACCAAAGACCCCGACAACCGCACTTGTGATGTTCGGAGCTGATACGGCGATTGCGATGGCGATCAACGCCAACATGATCGCGTATTCGACGATCGTGACACCCTTCGCGTTTTTCTTCTTTTGCATAATGCTTTCCTTTCGTCATCAACTCAGCAGTTATCGAGCGGGGCCGCGGAAGCGTGAATCACACTTAGGTGTTACGCAGTGAAATATCGACAGGATTGAGGTTTAGCGTTTAGTTTGTAAGGAATGCCGCGTGATTTCCTCGACCCGACTTCCGAACAGCAGAACAGTTCTGATCGATTCCGGAAACCCGCAGAAGGCGCAACGGATGAACGCCGGCTGCGAAGCCTGTATAACTTATCCCTTCAGGCGTGAGCGATCCATATCGCCCGCCGATGATCACAATGTAGTAATCGCAGTCATCGATGACTCTTCGAATGAATTGCCATTGTTCTTCATCGGCCGCCGGAAAGAGTTCCATACCGGCGGGAATGCAATCCAATTCCAATAGCGTCTGGATAACGCGACTTCGCTCGTTTTTCAAATCTGCATAGGTTGAACTTACGAATACCTGATATCGCGTGCTCATGGTGATCTTCTCGACTCCTCATGGCAACCAGTGGCAACTAGCTTCCAGAAACACGTTAGCCCGGGTGTCACTCCCGGGCTAACGTCTTACTTTCTTTAAACGGGGCCGACGGGATTCGAACCCGCGACCTCCGACGTGACAGGCCGGCGTTCTAAACCAGCTGAACTACGACCCCGTGAAACATAAAAATGATACACGACTTTGGAAC
>Ga0066710_100007956_pt1 | contig 10214 bp, 6 predicted proteins | sample GraSoiAngelo_159_FD_79666 | JGI IMG/M metagenome (GOLD analysis project Ga0066710, IMG submission 79666) | Grasslands soil microbial communities from the Angelo Coastal Reserve, California, USA - 14_1009_16_40cm | ecosystem: Environmental > Terrestrial > Soil > Grasslands | place: USA...
CGATCGGTGAGCAGCGATTTCGCCGCGATCCGCTGTTCTCGGTCGGCGGACCGGCCGACGATCCAAGCCGCGGCGGCCCGCCGGACCGGCAACGAGTCTTGCAAACCCGCCAGAATGGCCGACTCGGTTTTGCCGTCGCGGACGCCAGCGGCCGCCAATGTCGCCAGCAGTTCCTCTTCCAGATTCTCGTCATCGGCGAACGGGAGGTATTTCAGGATAACCTCGACGGTTCCCGGCGGCCGCCGAACGGCCAGGAGCCGGGCTGCGGCGAGGCCCAGTACAGCGTCCGCACGGCTTTCAATGGCTTGCACGCACTGCTGTGCCCGGCGAGCGAGCTCCAGGTCCGGGTCCTTGACGGCCGAGCGCAGAAACGGCAGGGCACTCCGGCCCGCAGTCAACAAACTCGACGACGCCTGCTCGCGCACTTTGAACGACGGGTCGCCAAGCTTTCGCACCAGCCCGGCTAGCTTCGCCTTGTCTGCCTCCGACAGCGTGCGCTTGCGGAAGAAATCGAGCAGCGCCGGTCCGTCCGTCTTGAGGCCGGCGTCTTGGAGGGTCGCTTCATCGGCCGCGGGAACATATTCTTGGGCGACAGCCCCTCCGGTCCAGAGCCAGAGCGAGGCACCGAACGCGGCCAGCGACAACGATCGGAGAAGCATCATGGAGTGCGTCTCGTGGCGTCTCTTTGTGACCCGTCCCGTCAACTATACGGACGATGCAGCGGCGGCGACAGGGGGAGGCGGCCTCACACCTCGTTTGCTTGTCCACTTGGAGCTCAGATGTGATAGTCGATATCGCCGTGGCCCTGCTCGTGCTTGGTGCGGATGTGGCTACCGAGGTCGGGCCGGGGCAGGTGGCGGCGGCCGACCGTCCGGAGTCCCCAATAGCCGAGCCAGGCGAAAAGCGCCGCGACGAGTCCGGCGACGGCGTTAGCGCTCTCGGAAGCGGAGCCGACAATGAACCGCATGGCGATGTAGATCATCAGCAGCCCAAACAACAAGCGCAGCCAGGAATCGGGCAAATAGTGCCGAAGTGTGATGATTGCCCCGAAATAGCCGCCGACCGCGAACGCGCCGGCGATCCATAGCACCATTTCGAGATCGATGTGCCCCTCGCTGTAGTACTTCCAGGCCGCCGGCAGCCCGATCGGGGGAATGAGGATAGCCAGGCTGGTCCCGGCTGCCTCGCGCGGGCTCTTGCCACACAACCGAATGAGCGCCGGCAGCAGCAACACGCCGCCGCCGATGCCCACGGCGCCGCTGACCAGGCCGATGCTCAAGCCGATGGCGAGATAGAGCAGAATGGTCATGGTGAATCTCTCGAAGCAAAAGGCTTGCGTTTCGCGCCCGGGCAATCTACTCGGGACGCGAAACGCAAACGGATTGATCCAATATCAGTTCCCGCGCGGCGTAGCCGGCTGTGGCTTGACGGCCTGTTGGATTCCTTCTTTTTCCTTCATGAAGAGAAGCAGGCCCATGCCCTCGGGCCGCGGCTGCACGTCTGCCGGCAGCGAGAAGGCTTGCACGCCCCGGCCGGGCAGCGTCCGCACGACATTGAAGGCCCAAGTCCTCCCCAGCGTCACCGGATCGCCGGTAAGCTGCATCATGGGAATGGCCGCCTCGATCTGCCAGTAGGTCGGCTCGCTCTTGAGCGCCACGAACCAGCGTGGGTTCCAGCTTTTGTCTCCCCAGCAATCGTCGGACACGCAGCCGCGCTGGTCTACCTGGAGATGAAAACAAGTGCTGTAATCGCGATCCAAGTCCAACAGCAAGCTGACCCGGTCGTACGGCCGCAGGTCGGCGTCGCGCGGCCGGGTTTTCGCGGGCGGAACGTAGCGCTCGCTTGGGTGCTGGCAACGCAGTGCGAGATAGAGAAAATCCTTATCATAGGCCAGCCACGCCTCGGTCGGGTAGTCCTTGGCGGTATCGCCGCCCGCGTTGGCGAAGCGTAGCGGCTTGAGACCCTGCCAGCAGGCATCATCCAGGTTGCCGTCGAGAAATGGCCGCGTGTCCGTCTGTCGGCAAAGAGCGAGTGGCTTGGGCGGCGGCCCGAACCGGCTAATGAGCCACAACTCGGCCGCGGCGGCATCGTGCCAGGGGCCGTCCGGATGATCGCTCAGGAAGCGCGTGTACCATTTCCGCGCGGTTTCGAAGTCGCCGAGGCTTCGCCGGGCCGCCTGTAAAGGAAATTGGACGCTGGGGTCGTTTCCGCAGAGGGCGCCAAATGCCGCCAGCCGCGGCTCGATCTTGAGGCTGCCTTCGTACCATTTGCGCGATTCTTCCAAGCTGCCAAGCAGCGTGAGCTGGCGGGTCTGCACCTGCTCCGGGCCCCCGCGAATTGTACCCTCCGAGCCAGGATATGGTGCTTGGGATTGCCGAGTTTCGGACTGCGTAACCAGAAGAAATTGGCCGAGTTCTTGTCGCCGGCGGGCTTCACTGCTGCTATTCAAGCGAATGAGCCAACGGTATGCTTCGGCCGACAGCGGATGAGCCGGGTAACGATCGACCATCAGCAAGAACGCTTCCCGGGCCAGCGGCCACTGGCCGAGGCGAACATATTGATTCGCAACCGCCAGCGCCGCCGGCGCGCCCTGGTCGGCGGACAAGCCGGCCAGCGTCGGGCCGATCTGCGCGAGGAGCTTTTCCGGACTGGTCAGCTCACTGGGCGGCGTTTCCGCCAAGACTTGAAGATTCCGGCGGGCGCGGATGGTTTTCTCCAATTCGGGGGAGGGGTCGTCGCCGGGTGGCAAGCGCCGCCGCGCTGTGCCGCCGGGCGCGAGCGCGACTCCTTGCAGCAAATCGCGATGGCTCGCCGCGCCGGCCATACGACTGTCGAGCAGGCGATAGTACCGCTGGGCCGGGAAGCGTACTGGCGTATCGGCGAAAGTTGCGGCCGCATCTTGGGCGAAATCACGGGCCGTGGACGCAAGGGCGCCACGAACCCGATCGAGATCAATTACTATCTGGGCGCCACCGGGCTTGTTCCAGATGCCATACAATTTTGCCGGCTGCCGCGGTTTCAGGCCGAGCCGCTCGATCTGCTCCGGGAAGGCCTTGGCGTCACCGGCCCGCGTGAATGCCTCGTGAACCGCCTCGGCAACCAGAGCGTCGGCCGGCCAGCCGGTCACTTGCGAATCGGGGTAATCGGTGACCACGACGTCCGGCTGCCAGATGCGCAACGCGAGCACGAGTTGCCGGAGCAATTCTTCGGCAGCTCGCTCCGCGTGCAGGCGATCCCAGGCGGCGATGAGATCGGCCTTATCGGCTTTGCCGAGATGTTGCGCGACCGGGAACTGCCAAAGCGATTCGCCGGCCGCCCCGCCGGCGCGGCGAAGAGCCGCGCCGAGACGATCGGGTTCCGTCGCTTGCGATGCCCGAGCGGACGCGGGATCGGCTCCGATCACCCGGACAGCCGTCATCAAGTATCCTTCCTCGCCACCCATGCAAGCGACGGTATCGAGCGGCACCGCGTCTGCGCGAGCATGGACCAGCAATACGGCGGCGCGTTGGCCGCCGCGGCGCTGCGGCGTCCATGTCTTGCCGCCGTCGGTCGTGCCGAGAATCGTGCCCAACTCGCCTACGGCCCAACCGCGCTGGCTGTCGATGAATTGGACGCCGTGCAGCGGCACCGATTGGCCGGTCGAGCGCAGTTCCCACGATTTGCCATGGTCCGGACTGTGCAGTACTACGGAACCGGGCCGGCCTACGATCCAAATCTGGTCGTTGATGCAATGGACGGCATGGAAATCGAGGCACGACAGGACATCGGTCGGCAGCGTGCCTTGGCCATTAGCAAGCGTGGCCGGGCCCCACTGCGCGCCAGCGCTGTCGCGGCTAACCAACACCAGCCCGCCATCGCCGACGGCAATGGCCCAGTTGCCGTTCACCTGGAGCCCGCGTACGGTGCGGCCGCCGAGCGTATCGACATCGGCCGCGGTCAACTTGCCGCGCCGCAGGATCGCCAGCCGATTCCAGGCGCCGGCCAGCACTCCTGTCTGAATGTCCTGAAAACTCGCGGCCAGCCACGCGGGGCAACGCGGGCCGGGGATCGCTTTCCAGCTTTTGCCGCCATCTACGGTCGCGAAAATGCCGGTGGGATACTGATCGGTGCCGTCGCCGACGACGAAGCCCGCCTTGTCGTCGAAAAAGCGGACCTGGTTCAGCCCCGGCAGCTGGCTGCCGACGACGCGCTCCCATTTCCAGCCCCCATCCCGTGTCACAAGCAGAACGCCTGCGCTGCCGCTGCCGTAGGGCAATTCTTCCCGGCCCGCGACCCAGCCCGTATACGGCGTGAGGAATTGCACCGACCGCAGTGACGCGCGCGTGCCGGTCGGCTGCCGCTCCCAGTTCTTACCGCCGTCGATCGTGTGCCAGACGACGCCCTCGTCGCCAACCGCCCATCCCTCCTTCTGGTCGACGAACTGGACGGCGCGGAGGGCGGCGTCCTCAAAATTACGAAGATCGGCAGCGCGCGTGGCGACGGGAAGCGCGGCGGTCACCGCCAGCGCCAGCAAGACGGGTCGCATGACATGCCCTCTCTGGTTCCGGGAGGTGAGTGGTGTGACCGGCGACCCCGCAGGCTCGAAGACTCGCCTGCGGGCTTCGACACCACTCACTACTCACCACTCACCAAGCTAATCAATCAAACATCCAGTAACGAATGATGCAGTACAGCGCGTTGAAGGCGTCTTTGAGGCCGATCTTTTTGCCTTCTTCGTAAGTGCGGCCGGAGTAGCTGATGGGAACTTCGTAAATGCGCCAGGCCGGGCCCCGTCGCTTGGCGATCTTGGCCGTGATTTCCGGCTCGAACCCGAAGCGATTGGATTTCAGGTTGATGCCGGCCAGCACCTCGCGGCGGAAGACCTTGTAGCAGGTTTCCATGTCGGTGAGGTTGAGGTTCGTGAACATGTTCGACAGTCCGGTCAGCGCCTTGTTGGCGATATAGTGCCAGTAGTAGAGCACGCGATGGCTTTCGCCGATGAAGCGCGAGCCATAGACCACGTCGGCCCGGTTGTCGAGGATCGGCTGGATCAGCCGCGGGTATTCGGACGGATCGTATTCCAGGTCGGCGTCCTGAACGATCACCACGTCGCCGGTCGCGTGCCTGAAGCCTTCGCGGAGGGCCGCGCCCTTCCCCTGGTTGTGAGGTTGGTAGAAGACGCGAACCTCGCCGCCCTCCAGCTCCCGAAGAAGGTCGCGCGTGCCGTCCGTGCTATAGTCATCCACCAGAATGATTTCTTTCGGGATGGGCACTTCCTGCACCCGGCGGACGAGCGCGCCAATCCACTGGCGCTCGTTGTAGACCGGGATGACGACGGAAAGCTTGAACCCCTCTGGGACCGGATAGATGCCGAGCTGACGGCAGGCGGCGTCGCCAATCAAGCGGCGCACCAGCTCGTAGCGCTCCGCGGGGGAGCAAGCGACCCGCTCGACCAGCCGTTCCAGCTCTTCATCCCTCATGTCCAACGCCGTGCCTACAGACATCACACGCCTCCTGCGATCATGGCACGCAGGATTCCTGACATGCCGCCGCGACGCGCGAATTATCGAAGACAGCAGCGGCCGAGGTCAAGGTGAATCACCGCGCACCCGTTAGGAGCAGTTTTCGGGGCCGCGCGGTCCTGGGGACCGCCGCTAACATCTCCTCTATTTTTCCCACTTTGGGTCTTCGCGGGCTCCGCCGGGGCATCTATTGACACATACTTCGGGCCTTCATACCTTACCGCCCGCCTCAGCGCGGGCCGGGCTCAGGGAAGAGGCCAGTTGGCCGGAGGAGTCGGCGGATGCACGTGCCGTTCGGAACAGCGGTGCCGTTGTGCGACCTTCAGGCCCAGTACCGAGAGCTGCGGCCGCAGATCGAAGAGGCGGTGGCTCGGGTGCTGGCTTCCGGCCTGGTGATTCTCGGGCCGGAGGTGGCCGCCTTGGAAGAGGAAGTCGCCCAGTATTGCGGCGCGGCCCATGCTGTCGGCTGCGCCTCCGGCACCGATGCCCTGCTCCTCGCCCTGCACGCCCTCGGTATTGGACCAGGCGATGAAGTGATCCTGCCGCCGTTCACGTTCTTTGCCACAGTCGGCGCCGTCCATCGCTGCGGCGCCCGGCCGGTCTTCGCCGATATCGACCCGATCACTTGCAATCTCGACCCGCTTCAAGTCGAGAACAAGATCACCGAGCACACGCGGGCGATCATCGCCGTCCACCTCTATGGTCAGTGCGCGGACATGGAGCCGCTCTGGCACATCGCCGAGCGGCATCAGTTGCCCATCATCGAGGACGCCGCCCAGGCACTCGGCGCCGAGTATCAGAGCAAGCGCGCCGGCACGCTCGGGGCCGTCGCCTGCTTCAGCTTCTACCCGAGTAAAATCCTCGGGGCGTATGGCGATGCCGGCATGGTCGTCACCAACGACCCCGAGTGGGCTGCCCATATGGCGCGCCTGCGCGTCCACGGTATGGAGCCGAAGTACCATCATGATCACATCGGCTGGAACGCCCGGCTCGACGCCCTGCAAGCGGCAGTGCTGCGGGTGAAGCTGCCGTACGTAGAGCAGTGGATCTCGGACCGGCAAGCTGCCGCCGCTCGCTACGATGAGTTGATTGACGAACACCATCTCCGGCATATGCTACACGGCCCGAGGGTGCAGCCTCAGCGCCGGCATGTCTTCAACCAGTATGTCATCCGCGTTACTGACGGCCAGCGCGACGCCCTGGTCCGCCACCTCCAGGCCGAACGGATCGGCTGCGAGATTTATTATCCCGTGCCGCTCCATCTTCAGAGATGCTTGGCCCATCTCGGCTACGGATCCGCAGACTTCCCAGCCAGCGAGCAGGCGAGCCTGGAAGTGCTCGCACTGCCCATGTATCCGGAACTGACCGTCGATCAGCAGCGGCGCGTGATTCAGAGCTGCGCAGCTTTCCTGCGGAAGCGGGCTCGCATGGCGGCGTGATCCAGACCATTTCCTGCTACCCTGACTTTCGTAGGTCCCGTGCGACTTGTCTACTCCGCGGACCGAAGTCATGTCTTTCGGCACAGAGAAGAGAAAATGGGCAGATCCAATCGGTTAGCAGCCAGCTCCGACCATTATGATGGCCAGGACCTGGAAGCCTTGGTGAATTTGGAGAATTACTATCAATGGATCCTGGGCACTTTCGCTCCTTATTTACGCGGGCGGGTGCTGGAGGTCGGGGCTGGCACCGGCAATTTCGCCAGCAACTACGTCGATGCGGCGGACGATGTCGTCCTCTTGGAACCAGCTCGGAACCTACATCCCGCCCTGGCGGACCGCTTCCGCGACCGAAGGCATGTCCGCGTCGTGGGCGCTTTGCTTGAGGAAGTTTGCGGGCCGACGGCGACCGGGCCCAGCCTGCTCCCGAACTCCTTCGACACCGCCATCCTGGTGAACGTGCTGGAACACATCCCCGACGACCGAGGGACGTTGTGCCGGCTCCGGCAATTGCTCCGCCCGGAGGGCACGCTGTTGGTGTTCGTCCCCGCGCTGTCGTGGCTGTATGGATCGCTGGACGCGCTGGTCCACCACGTTCGCCGCTATTCCCGCCGGCGGCTGGCGCGTCGTGTCCGCCGGGCGGGATTCGCCATCGAGCGCCTTCACTATTTTGATTTACTGGGCATGGTCTCATGGTTGGTCGCGGGACGGATCCTCCGCCAGCATCGGTTCAGCCCGCTGGCGGCCAGGTTCTACGATCGCTGCATCGTGCCACTTACCGCCTACGCCGAGAGTTGGATCACGCCGCCGCTGGGCAAGAACCTCATCTGTGTCGCCCGCGGTCAGGCGCTGGCGGCGGCGGCCGGCGTCCTGCAGAGTCCCGCGACCGAGCCATTGGACAAGGCTGCGTAATCGCCGACGAACAATCCAAGGGATAGGGCTGCTCCCAAGCCCGCAGGCAAGTCTTCGAGCCTGCGGTCGTCAAAGCACGGCGATCGGATGACCATGAATCGGGCAAGCAGCACCGTTCCCATCTCGTGGCTCCTCGGGCCGGTGACGGCCACAGTGATACTTCATCTCGCCGGCATGGCCATCTATGTCAGCCGGCACGGCGGCGATCCTTCGGCGCTCGTCTGCGTCGGCCAAAACCGAATCGGGCAGCCTCCTTACGAGACCATTTCCCAGAGCATCGGCACGGTCGGCTACGACGGTCAGTTTTACTATGCCATCGCGCGAAACCCGTGGAAACAGCAGGTTGCCGGCATCGATGCTCCGGCCGCCCGCCACCTGCGCCTCCTTTATCCTGCCGTCTGCTGGTTCCTCAGCTTTGGCTCGCCGTATTTGCTCATTTGGGTCATGCCAGCGGTCAACCTGCTTGCCATTGGGGGGCTGTGCGGACTCGGGGCGTGGCTGGCAGTGCGCCACGGACTGAACGCCTGGTGGGGCGTGACACTGCCCCTGGCGGTGACGGCGGGTCTGCCGGCCCTCCGCGATCTCACCGACCCGCTTTCGACCTGCGCGGTCGCTGGACTTTTCGTCACCTGGCTCGCGGGCTGGCGCGGCTGGGTGGTGCTGCTCTGGGCGGCGGCGGCCGTCTTCAGTCGCGAGCAAAATGTCGCCGTCGTCGCCTTGCTGGCAGGACTCAGCCTGTGGCAGCGGCGCATCGGTCTCGGCGCCGGCATTGCCACCGTGATACTCGTCTGGTGCACTTGGATGGGACTGCTGCGGCTGACTTACGGCACTTGGCCGTTTGTCGAATGCCCCCACACCTTCGACTGGCCGTTGGCAGGGCTACTGTCTCGGTGGGAGGAAGTGGTTAGGACCGCGTCGCTTCACGGCCGCGGACGCTTCGGCAATCTTTGGAGCTTGTTTAGCATTACGCTCGAACTGACCCTGGCCGTCGGTTTGCTCCTGACGCGCAAGGCCAGCGGCGGCCTTGCCGTCTTGCTCGTGGCGGGAGGGGCGCTGGCCGCACTCGCCGGCGGAGCCATCTACGTGGACTATTGGAGTTACATGCGGGTCTTGGTCTGGCTGCCGATGGGGATTTGGCTCACCGCGATCGCCACCCGGCGTTTGCAACTCTTGCTGTTTCTAGCGCCGCAGATGCTTTGGTCGCTGTTGGTGATCACGCGGGTTTGATCTGAGCGTCGAGGGCGACGCCAGCGCTGCAGCGCGATCACATGTCAATGCGTAGAGTCAAGGATTCGCCGGCGCTGGAAACTGCTGACACAGCTCACGCACCTCTCCACGAACTCGTTCTTGAGCTGTCTTATCTTCGGGGCTTGCCAGCACCGCTCCGATCCACTTAGCGATCGTCCGCATTTCCGGCTCGCGCATGCCGCGGGTCGTCAACGCTGGCGTGCCGATGCGAATGCCGGACGGGTCGAGTGGGGCGCGGGCGTCGAACGGAATCATGTTCTTGTTCACCGTGATGCCGGCCGCGTCAAGCGCCTGTTCAGCGATCTTGCCCGTGACACCGCGCGAGACGACATCGACGAGCAGCAGGTGATTGTCGGTGCCGCCGGACACGAGGCGGAAGCCGAGCCGCTCCAATTCGTGCGCCAGGGTGCGGGCGTTCGCGATGATCTGGGCGGCGTAGACGCGGAACTCCGGCCGGAGCGCTTCACCGAAGGCTATGGCCTTCGCCGCGACGACGTGCATCAGCGGCCCGCCTTGCATGCCGGGGAATACCGACTGGTTGACCTTCTGCGCCCAGCCCTGCTTACAGAGGATGAAGCCGCTCCGCGGGCCGCGTAGCGTCTTGTGCGTCGTAGACGTGACGAAGTCGGCAACCGGCACCGGGTCGGCGTGCAGCTCCGCAGCCACCAAGCCGGCGATGTGGGCCATGTCCACCATCAGCAGCGCTTGGTTTTCCGCACAGATTTGCGCGAACTGGACGAAGTCGATCTCCCGGGGATAGGCGCTGGCGCCGGCGACGACCAGCTTCGGCTTGTGTTCCTTCGCCTGCTGGGCAACCTGATCGAAGTCGATTCGCTCCGTGTCGCGGCGGACGCCATAGCTGACGACCTTATAGAGCTTGCCGGAAAAATTCAGCCGCATGCCGTGGGTGAGATGCCCGCCGTGCGCCAGGTCCATCGCCAGGATGGTGTCGCCCGGCTCCAGGCAGGCGAAGTAAACACCCATGTTGGCCTGAGCGCCGGAGTGCGGCTGGACGTTGGCCCGCTCCGCCTTAAAGAGCTGGAGCGCCCGGTCGATCGCCAGGCGCTCGGCGACATCCACGAACTCGCAGCCGCCGTAGTAGCGCCGGCCCGGATAC
>Ga0066710_100007957_pt1 | contig 10214 bp, 8 predicted proteins | sample GraSoiAngelo_159_FD_79666 | JGI IMG/M metagenome (GOLD analysis project Ga0066710, IMG submission 79666) | Grasslands soil microbial communities from the Angelo Coastal Reserve, California, USA - 14_1009_16_40cm | ecosystem: Environmental > Terrestrial > Soil > Grasslands | place: USA...
CGAGGCGGCGGTGCAGGCGACGCGGGGGCTGGGCCTGGAAGTCCCTGCGCCGGCGTCGGCCGGGCCGGGCGGATCGCCGGTGCGGCCTTGCTCCAACTTGGTCAGAACAGCGGATTGGGTGTAAATCCGTGCGGATTTGTGCGCATTTCCCCTGATTTGCGGGCACAAGCGGGCAGCCAACGGGCACAAGCGGCCAGCCAAATTCGTCTGGATTCGTTGGATTCGTCTTGCAGCGCCCGATTCATCTTGATTCGTCTTGATTCGTCTTGATTCATCTTTTCGTCTTGATTCGTTTTGTCTTGTCCGATTCGTCTGATCGGGTGATGCTTCAAGACAAAACCAAACGCAATGGCAAAACGCTCCGGCACGAGCCGCACCGTCAGCAAACGGCCGAAACGGCTTCTTGGGCACCTGGCTCGGGGGTCTTCTGCAGGTTCTCCCAGCAGGCTTCCGGCCGAACGCTTCGTCCTCCTGCATCTTTCCCCGGGCCTGCCGTTCGTCTTGCCAATTTGATTATCCCCGGCCGCCGCGGAGCTGGTCCAATGCCGGCCGGCAGTATTCGAGTAACCCGACGTCGACGAGTTCTTGTTCCAATCGGTCGATGGATGGGTCCTTGAGCGTCTGCGCGACTTCATCCACCAGCAGCTCTGCGAACTTCTCGCGTGCCCGGTGCAGCACTTGCCGCACCCACACTGCCGTCACCGATTTGCTGAGCTTCGAGCTCAGCTGCTCCGCCATCTGGGCCGAGCGGAGATCGGGATGCTCGGCACGGAAGCGCAGCACGGTGTGAAACGGCTGGCCGGCTTGTTCCTGATGCAGCCTCAGTGCTTTCCAGGTGTGCTCCAACAATTCGGCCCGCCAGCTCTCGACGAACTGTTGATCCGGCTCGTTTTCAGCCACCGCAGCGGCAGGTTCCGGGGCATCCAGCGCGAGTGCCTGCGGCGAGCGGCGCCGACGTCGGTGATAATCCGCAATCAGGTGGAACAGCACACCCTTGACGAAATCTCGAAACCGGCCGCGCTCTCGATCCGCCCCATGCAGGTCGCCGCGGATGAAACGCAAGGCGAATTCCTGGGCCAGCTCTTCGGCCGCGTCCGCATCACGGAGGGCGCCTAGCAAATAGCGATGCACTGCCTTCCCGTAGCGCTCCAGCAGCTTCTCTTGGGCTGACTTCACTTCCTCCGTAGGCCCGTGATGGGCCACAGCGACCACCGTCCAGAGCGTTTGGATTCGGCTCAGTTTGGTTTCCGGGAGTTCTCGGTCCACGGCCAGCACTCCGGTAAAGGTTTCCGAGCCAGCTTGAACCTCGCGGGCAGTCCCTCTTCGACTTAAAGACTAATGCCCAAAGCGATAGTTCAAGGGCAAAGGACCGCCAATGTACCCAGTTTTAGCAAGATTGTGATCGAGTTGTCAGAGATTCGGCAATCCGCTAGCCATCCGCGGGAAAGGCCAGTCATCTTGTCACAAGCCACCTCCATTTTCGAAGAAGAAGCGGAAGTGGTCGGCACGGAGCGGCGCGGCGGCTGGTGCCGGCAGGCATTGCTTGAATGCCGGCGAAGCGCTTGCGATAATGGGGCAAATCAGAGTCTCACCACGGAGAGAGACATCCCCATGCCCCGCGTCGCGGTTTGTCCCCAGGGCCATCAGTGGGCGCCGGGCGGCGTGGAAGCCAACGCTTCCGAGTTGATCTGTCCCGTCTGCGGTAACAACGGTTCGGTGACCATTACCGGCGTGGTAGAACCGGAAACGCTGAAGCCGAGCCAAGTGCCGCCGATGGTGCCTGATTTGCCCACGCTCAAACCCCGGACATTGGCGGCCGCAGAAGAGAAGATCGCGGCAGTCCGGCCATCGGTGCCAGGCTACGAGATCATCCGAGAGCTAGGCCGCGGCGGCATGGGCGTCGTCTATCTTGCCAGACAAGTCGAGTTGAAACGGCTAGTCGCCCTGAAAATGATCCTGGCCGGTATGCACGCGGACGTTCAAATGCGGGACCGCTTTCGCCGGGAGGCGGAAGCAGTCGCGCGGCTCCAGCATCCCGGCATCGTGCAGATCCACGAAGTCGGCGAGCACGACGGCCGGCCGTATCTCGCTCTGGAATACGTCGAAGGCCCTAGCCTAGCCCGCAAGATTCTCGGCAACATCGTCGCGGCCCGGACCGCTGGCGGGCTGACCGAATCCCTGGCCCGCGCCGTCAGCTATGCGCATCAGCGCGGAATCATCCATCGCGACCTGAAACCGGGCAACATCCTGCTCGCCAAGAGTGATGTCGCCCACGGCCTGAAGCTGGGCCAGACCGATACCGACTGTTTCGAGCCGAAGATCACCGACTTCGGCCTGGCCAAGCAGCTGGACGAAACCGGCAGCCAGACGCAAACCGGGATCGTCATGGGCACGCCTAACTACATGGCGCCGGAGCAAGCAATGGGCCGGCCGCAAATGATCGGCCCGGCCGCGGATATCTACGCCCTGGGCGCGATTCTTTACGAATTATTGACCGGCCGGCCGCCATTCCTCGCGGACACCGGGATTGAAACCATCCGCCAACTGCTCGACCAGGAGCCAGTGCCGCCGACCCGGCTGCAACCGCGGGTGCCCCGCGATTTGGAAACGATCTGCCTGAAATGTCTGGAGAAGGACCCCCGCAAACGCTACGACACCGCCGACGAACTGGCCGAAGACCTGCATCGCTTTCGGGTCAACAAGCCGATCCGTGCCCGGCCGGTGTCGTTGCTGGAGCGCGGCTGGAAGTGGGGGCGGCGGCGGCCGACAGCGGCGGCGCTGCTCGGCGTGATCATCCTTGCCACATGCGTGTTGTTCGCCGGCAGCCTCTGGTACAACGCCCGCCTCCTCGGCGAACGCAACCGCGCCGAGAAGAACTTCCAGATGGCTATGCAGGCGGTAGATGAGATGCTCACCGAGGTCGGCGAAGAACAGCTCGCTTCCGAGCCGCGGATGGAGGAGAAACGCAGGGCGCTGCTCGGCAAAGCGCTCGCTCTCTACCAAGAATTTCTACAACAGAAGAGCGATGACTTGCGCGTCCGGATGGAGACCGCATTGGCGCATCGCCGCATGGCCGACGTCTTCCGAATGCTCGAACAGCACGACGAAGCACTGGCTGCATACGAGCACGCCGTCGCCCTGCTCAGCCAATTGCATGATGGGTCGCCCGAGAAGCCGGAATATCGGCAGCAGCTTGCCTATTGCCACAACTTTCGCGGCGAAGTGCTCCGCGCCGCCGGCCGGCACCCGGAGGCGGAGTCCGCCTACCACGAAGCCGAACAGTTCTTGGAGCAATTGCTGGCTGCGTTCCCTGATCCCATCTTTCAGCAGGAGCTGGCCCGCACTCGTTACAACCTCGGTATCTTGTACCGGGAAACGAAGCGGCTTCCGGAAGCAGAACAGGAATTGCGGAGGGCCGTCGAACTGTTGACCGATCTCACCGGGCAGCATCCGGAGGTGCCGGCCAATCATCACCACCTGGCCCGGGCCTATCTCAATCTCGCCACCGTGATCCGCTCGCCGCAGCGATACGCGGAGGCGAAGAAAGCCAACGACCACGCTATTCAGCTGTTGCAGCCGCTTAGCGAGAAGTTTCCCAACAAGCCGGATTACCGCCACGAACTCGGCGTCGTTTACAACAATTTGGGGAACCTGCTGGCCGATTCCGCTCAGTTCAAAGCTGCGCGAACGGTACACGGCAAGGCGAGAGACCATTTCCTGTCACTGGCCAGCGATTTTCCCAAAGTGCCCGCTTATCGCCAGGAGCTGGCCAACTCGTGGAATAGCATCGGCAACGTCTATGCCGGCGAGGACAACCTTGGAGAGGCAATGCTGGCCTGGAACCGGGCGGTGCCGCTGCTGCAAGCGCTAGTAGCCGAGCGTGCCGGTGTGCCGGCTTACGAGGCGGACCTCGGCATGGTCCTGGGCAACCTCGGCTGGGCCTACGACAAACAAAACAAACCGTCCGAAGCCAGGGCCCACATCGAACAGTCAATCGGCCTTTTGCGGAAGGCCCTTGCCGCCAAACATGGCCATCCCGACTACCTGCGGACCCTTCGCAATCAGTACCAGAACTTGGCCGACCTCCTGATCCGGTCCCACGACCACGCGGCCGCGGCGAAAGCGGCGCGCGCCTTGCCCCTGGTCTTTCCCGAATCGGGGACGGACCGCTATCTCGGCGCTTGCTTTCTTGCCCGCTGTGCTGTCGAAGCGGACAACGATCCGGCCCTGGCGCCCCGAAGCCGCGAGTCTTCCAGCCGGGAGTATGCCGACCTGTCCATCGCTCTGCTCCGGGAATCGGTGCGTCATGGCTTCCATGATCTTCGCCGGATCGAGCAGGACCGGGACAAGTTGTTCGGCAGAGTCTCCCATCGCCCGGAGTTCCGCGAATTGGTGGAACAACTCGCAGCAAAGGCGCATCCATCACTGCCGTAATCTCCTGCCGCATCGACCTGTCTCGTTCTGCTTTTGCGCATTGCGCCGGTCAGTCGGCATGTGGCACTCACTCCATTCGAAGCGGTTCTGACATTCGATGCAAGCCGCGGGGAAGTTGGCACGATAACGACTAGCGAGAGAACCCTTTGGGAGGCCGCGATGTACCCGCGTCTTGACTGGCGGATGCGCCTGCTTCTCTGCGTCATGGCAGGCCTTGGGACGCTCGGCTCGTCAAGTAAGGCAATCGCTCAGGGCACAACCGGACCATCGATCCGCGACAGCAACGTCGGCTACATCGACCCGGCCGTCCCCGCTGACCTTGTCCGCCTTCGCTTCGATGCGGGCTACAACAACCGCCGGCCGACGCGGGCCGAGTTCTTCTGGCCGGCGGGCGGCCCGTTCGGCAGCGGGCCGTCAATCGCCGAAAGCGCGGTGGACTATCAAGATCTGTCCACCTATGTGGAAGGGCGTCTCGCGCCGAACCTATCTGGCTTCGTCGAGCTACCGGTGCGCTTTCTCAACCCGGACCTGAACCCAAACACCGCCGGCCTCGGCGACATGAACGCGGGCTTCAAGTATGCGTTCATCCACGATGAAGATCTCGTGACGACATTCCAGTTCCGCACCTATATTCCCACTGGCGACTCCGACCGCGGCCTCGGCAACGATCACGTCAGCCTGGAGCCGTCTCTGCTTGTCTTCAAGCCACTGAGCGAACGCTGGGGACTCGAAAGCGAGCTGCGCGACTGGATCCCGGTCGGCGGCAGCAGTTTCGCGGGCAATATTATCCGCTATGGCGTCGGCGTTCACTATGACCTACTACAAGGCTGCAATTGGCAGCTTACGCCCGTCGCCGAATTCGTTGGCTGGACCGTACTTGGTGGCAAAGAAACCGTGCGGTTTCCGTCGGGCGTCATCGAAGTACACGACGCAGCCGGCGACACTATCCTCAACGTCAAGATCGGCGTTCGCCTGAAGCTCGGCGAGTTTGGCGACCTCTACACCGGCTACGGCCGCCCGATCACCGGCGACCGATGGTACGAGAACATCTACCGGCTGGAGTTCCGCCTGTTCTTCTGAACGCGGCGCCAATGCGATTTGGGAAGGGGCGATGTAGGGCACGGTCCTGCCCTGCCTTGGTTATTCGAGAGGGCTCATTGTGTTACGAGAAAGTGAGAGAAGTCCCTGCACGATCAGCACTTGATCCGCAGGGACTCCTCCCTTCGTCGTTGTCACTGGATGAAGATATCGTCGCCGGGGGCGCCGTTGAGGATATCCAGCCCGAGTCCGCCAATCAGAACATCGTCCCCGGCTCCGCCAATGAGCACGTCGTCTCCCTGGCTGCCGATCAGGACGTCGTTGCCCTCGCCGCCGTCCGCGGTAAGTTGGATAGCGCCCGCCTGCAGGCCGGACGCCTCCACGACGTCGTCGCCGGCCAAGGCCTGGACGATCAGCCGGTCATTCGTTGCCTCGGCGCCGGTGATGTTCACCTGGGCGGCCAGACCGAGTACGGAGACACCGCTCGCGTCGCCGGTGACGAACGCGACGTCGTCGCCGTTGGTGCCGTTGACGGTGACGGTGTCCACCGCGTTGTCGCCGGCGCCGGGAGCGCCTTCGAGGTTGAGGTTGATCTCGGTCACGTCGGTACCGCTCAAGTCGTTGATGACGATGTTGTCCGCCCCGCCCTTGGCGATGAAGTCGATGGCCTCGACGTCGTTGAGGTCCATTGTCACGTTGGCGATGTTGCGGAAGAACCGGACGCGATCGCCGTTGGCCGAGATGTCGATGTTCTCGGCGATGTTGGCGCCGTTGAACAGCATCTTGTCGAAGCCATCCTGGCCCTCGACGACGTCGCTGCCGTCGCCCGGATCCCATTGGAAGACGTCGTCGCCGGCGCCCATTAGGGCCACATCGTTGCCCTGGTTGCCGTCGATGAAGTCGTTGCCATCGCCGCCGAGTAGCACGTCGTCGCCATTGCTGCCGAGGATCGTATCGTTACCGGCGCCGCCATCGACCGTGATCTTGATCAGCGCGGCCAGGTTGCCGGTGGCGGAGAACGTGTCATTGCCGCCGTTGGCGTTGAGGACCAGGTTCTCGGTCGTGCCGATGTCGATGCTGAAGGGAGCGGGACTGACGCGGTCGAAGCGGACGCGAGCGCCGTTGGCGGTGACGGTGAAGACCTCGGCACCGTTGCCGCCGTTGACCTCGACGGTATCGATCCCGTCGCCGCCTTCGTTGAGATCGGTGTCATCGCCCGGGTTCCAGATCATGCGGTCATTGCCGGACTGACCAAACACCTGGTCGTCGCCGTCGCCGCCCGTCAAGGTGTCGTCGTCGGCGCCGCCAAACAGCTGATCGGCCCCGCCTTTGCCCAGGAGGGTGTCGTTGCCGGTCTGTCCAAACAGGAGGTCGCCGCCGCTGCCGCCAGTGAGCGTGTCGTTGCCCGCGCCGCCGAACAGGTTGGCCCTCGGCAGGGCGCCGTTGGCCTCGTTCAGAGTAATCGTGTCGTTGCCGCCCAGGCCAAAGGCCTGGATCAGTGCGGTGTTGGCGACGGTGGGCGTCCCACCGAGAATCTTGACGGCGCCGCCGTTGACCAGAATTGCGCCCGCGGCGTTTCGGCTGACCGTGATTGTGTTGTTCAACGAGTCGCCGAAGACAGACAGGATGCCCGCCCCGGGCGTAAAGGAGGCCGTGATCGCTGGGGCAATGCGCTCGGCCAGGGGCTCCAAGGTCAACAAAACGCGGCCCTGCCACGGCTTCTTCATCAGAGTCCGAGGGCGTCGCTGAACACGACTGGCGATTTTCTTCCAGAATCTCCGTAACATCCTAAGTCCTCCAATGATGGGTTCTGTCGGGAACCGCGCGATCCGATCGGCGTCGGCGTCGCATGGTACCAAGGTCGATTCGAGACCGGACCGCGCGTTTTGCACGTCACTATCTCGTTCGCTCGTCTGGTCCAAGTGTGACAACAGATTGCGGACTTTTTGTCGTGGCTACTCAGACGAGAACTTCCCGCCGGCGATGCATCGCCGCCGTCGCCAACATGGCCAACGCAATCAAGACCGCCGGCAAGATCGGCTGACCAGACAAGCCCGCCGTTAACTCCAATCCGTGGGCGGCCAGTTGTGGGTGGAGAAGGGCGGCAGGCCCTGGCCATTGCTGTCGATGGCGAATAAGACGGTGCAAGCCTGAATGGGGAGCCCGGTCATCAAGACAAGTGTCAAAACGACTATGAATTGCTTGAACATGGTCATGGTCCTCCACCCCTTCACTTTTCCGTCCAGAGGAGCGTCCACGCTCACAGAAAGAATTTGACGTAGGTGGTTTCGGCCAGCGACTGCCAAAATTGCCCCTTTTTCAAGGGTCACCAAAGCGGCCACGCGCTCGCAACCGCTTATGCTCCATGTACTTGTGCGTAAGAAGAGGCATCGCCAAAACGCGGAGGTGGCAACGGGGTGGCCACGAAGCGGCCTAGCGCCGGCTAAGGTAGAGATTGCCGCCTTCTGTTAGCCATCCTCAAACATGGCCGGAAACCGATTGGGTTCGTCGGCGGCCTCCGCGGCGGCGACGGGGACGGCGTAACTGCTTGAGCGGCCGGAGCCACGGGTGAGGTGAGGGCCGGAAACCGAGAAATAGAGCGTTGAGCATTCCGAATAAGTAGTAGGGAAGAAAAGCATGGTTATTGGACTTCAAGTCGCGTCGGCAATAGCTGCGGTGCTGGCAGCGTTTCTCTGGTTCAGGAGTGCGCGTGTCACGACTCCGAGCAGCTTCTCGATTCACGTCGCCAAGTTGGATTTTTCGCCGCCCCTTGGCATGCTCGGTGCGGAGTATGTCGGCCACGGCTATAGCCAAGATTTGACCGAGCTTGGCAATGCGTTGACAGTTCAGAGTAGATTCAGCGGCTACGCTGCAATTGCAGCCGCGATATCGGCCATCTTGCAGGCCATTTCTCTGATCCTCCCGTGGTTTCTCCTGTGAGAATGGGGCCGCTACTGAATGATCTTGCAACCCGGCAATGCCCTTCGAAACGTTGCGACTCCTTCTGGCGTCACTTTAGTAGCGCCGAGATACAGCGTTTGCAACTTCTTGTGGCCGGCGAGTTCTTTCAACCCTGCGTCCGAAACCTGAGTGCCCGCGACCTTCAGTAATCGCAAGTTGTTGAGTGGGGAAAGTGCTTTGAGCCCTGCGTCCGACACTCTATCAAATTCAAGGTTCAACGCTTGCAGGTTTTTCAATTTGGCAATTTCTTTGAGTCCCGCGTCGGTCACCTTGCTGCTCCGAACGTTCAGTAGTTGTAGGTTTTCTAGCTCGACGAGCTGCTTGAGCCCGGCGTCTGTAATCTGGACCCGGGGGAGATCAAGTTCTCGCAAATTCTTGAGCTTGGCCAACTCCTTTAGCCCTGCGTCGGTCACCTTAGTGCCGCCAAGGTCCAGCACTTTCAGATTCTTGAGCCGAGTCAGCTCCTTCAGTCCCACGTCGGTCACCTTTGTGGAATTGAGGTCCAACATTTGCAAGCTCGTGAGGTTGGCCACTTCCTTTAGTCCCCTGTCCGTTACCCGAGCGAAGTCGAGACTCAGTGACTGCAAGCTACTGAGCCCGGTCAGCTCCTTCAGCCCATCGTCTGTTACCTGCGTAAAGCTGAGGTCCAGTGCATGTAATGTCTTCAGCCCGGCCAAATCCTTAAGAGCCGCATCCGGCCCCGAGTTCAACAGTAGAGCAACGGGATTGTTGTAACCTTCCCAGTCACGGCTCGATGTGACGCATCGGGGTCCGAGAGAGACCGGGTGTTGAGTTCCGGCGCAAGCGCCAAGAGAGAGTACGAGGGGAACGGCTCCCTTTAAGCCAGAGAGCCGCCGCTCCCCTGCTTGTAGAAGTAATAGGCAGCCAGGCCAAATCCGATCAGGATCACGATCCAGCGCACCAGGTTGCGATCCATTCGCCGCGCCGTGAAGGCGCCAAAGTAGCCGCCAAGAATGGCAGCGGCCATCATGCCCAGAGCGTAACGCCAATCCACCGTATTCTCGATCACGAAGACTACGACCGACACGCCGTTGATAAACATGGCGAGGATGGTCTTGACGGCATTCATGAGATGAATGTCGGTCAAGCCCATGATTCCCAGCGAGCTGAGCATGAGAATACCGATCCCCGCCCCGAAGTAGCCGCCGTAGACTCCCACGAAGAATTGGAAGACAATCACACCCCCCAGGGTAAATTTGGAGGGCGTGGCATGTGGCTTACCAATCCCAGCCAGGCGGACAAGAACGGGCTGGCACAAGAAGAGCAAGGCGGCGCTCAGAATCAGCCAAGGCACCAAAGCTTCGAAGTACTTCGGATCAAGGCGCGTGACCAGCAGCGAGCCGATCGCGCCGCCGATTACGCTCGGCCAAAGGAGCAGAGCGATCCAGTGTCCAACCTGGCGAACTTCTCGACGATAACCCCAGGCGCTGGCCAGTGAGCCGGGGACAAGGGCCACGGTACTAGTCGCATTGCCGATTACGGGCGGTACAACTGCAAGAAGGGCCGAAAACGTGAGCATCGTGCCGCCGCCGGCAACGGCGTTCATGATGCCCGCGCCGAGCGCCGACAACCAAAGCAATATATAAGTTGCTGCTTCGGACATGCGATCCAACTACGACTACGGAAATCGCCGGCTTCTCAGGCCGCACTGTCCGACGCAGATAGGTAGTAACTTCTCAATAACCCTGGGTCTTCTTGGCTTGTAGTTCCGCCTTTAGGCGGTTTTTCGGCCCAAACCGCCTAAAGGCGGGACTACGAAC
>Ga0066710_100007958_pt1 | contig 10213 bp, 11 predicted proteins | sample GraSoiAngelo_159_FD_79666 | JGI IMG/M metagenome (GOLD analysis project Ga0066710, IMG submission 79666) | Grasslands soil microbial communities from the Angelo Coastal Reserve, California, USA - 14_1009_16_40cm | ecosystem: Environmental > Terrestrial > Soil > Grasslands | place: USA...
CCACACGTCCTGAAGTCGGCGTCGGCAAGCGGCGCCTAGGAGCGTGGACGTGAAGTCGGGTTGGGTCGACCGGTCGTTTCAGACGGACGCGCGGGCGAAGCCCACACGTCCTGAAGACGGCGCCGGCAAGCGGCGCCTAGGAGCGTGGACGTGAACTCGGGTTGGGTCGACCGGTCGTTTCAGACGGACGCGCGGGCGAAGCCCACACGTCCTGAAGGCGGCGCCGGCAAGCGGCGCCTAGGCCGATGAGCGAGACCTACGACCTCTATCAGCAAGGCCGAGCGCACCTCCGCAAAGGTCAGGCGGCACAAGCGACCGTCGCGTTGGAGAAGGCGAAGCGACGTGAGCCGGAGAAGGCCTCGATCCGCGAGGCGCTCGGGATTGCGTACCTGCGGATCGAGCGCTATGCCGAGGCGGAACAGGAGTTCCGGAAGATGCTCGAGCTCTCGCCGGCCGATCACTATGCGCACTACGGCCTCGGTCGCGCGCTCGAAAAGCAAGGCCGTGACGCCGAGGCGAACGGCCACTTCAAGCTTGCGAGCTCGTTGCGGCCGCAGAGCCGGCACTACGCGTCGCGCATCCGCGATCTCGGCGACTCGCGCAAGCGCGACCAGCCGGCCGACTAGAGCACGCGGCACACTTCCGGCGCCAAACCGGCACGGACATGTGCGGTTTTGTCCGATACCGTCGACACCGGGTGGCGGGTGGCGGCGGTCCCCACCCGGGTGGGGTTACGCGCGCGTGTACCTATTAGAGCTCGCCGTCCGCGAGAGCTAGACGAGGCGGTCGCCGGTCACGCGCCGGATCTCCTCGACCGAGGACACGCCTGCAAGGCAGAGGCGGACGCCGTCCTGCCGCAGCGTTTGCATCCCCTGCTCGACGGCGGCCGCGAAGATCTCCTCCGTCGAGGCCTCGATCAGACGGCGAATCCGGCCCTGGATCTGCATCACCTCGTACAGCGCAACGCGTCCCGCATAGCCGGTGCCGTGGCAGTTCACACAACCTGCCGCGCGATAGAGGCAGACCTCCGTGGCCTCGCCCTCGTCGAGTCCAATGTCCTCGAGCTCTGCCGCGGTAGGCGTGTACTGCTCGCGGCAATGCAAACAGAGCCGACGCGCAAGCCGCTGCGCAACGATGCAGTTGATCGACGTCGCGAGCAAGCCCGGCTCGACGCCCATGTCCTTCAGGCGCGCGATCGAACTGGCGGCATTGTGCGTGTGCAGCGTGGTCAGGACGAGGTGACCGGTCATCGCGGCCTGAATCGCGATGCGCGCCGTTTCCTCGTCGCGGATCTCGCCCACGAGCAGGACATCGGGATCGCTGCGCAAGATCGTCCGCAGGCCGCGCGCGAATGTCAGGCCGCTGCGCGGGTGCACTTCGATCTGATTCACACCGGGAATCTGGTACTCGACCGGATCCTCGATCGTCGTCAGGACGCGCTCGTCCTCGTTCAGGAGATCGAGCGCCGCGTACAGCGTCGTTGTCTTGCCGCTACCGGTCGGGCCGCAGGCGATCACCGCGCCGTACGGCTGGCGGATCGCGCGCGAGAACGCTTCCTCGGCGGTGAGGCTCATCCCGAGCTCGGTCAGGCCGCGCCGGCTTGCGGAGCGGTACAGGATCCGCAGGACGATCTGCTCGCCGTGCGTCGTCGGGAGAACGGCGATGCGCAGGTCCATCGGCATGCCGCCGAAGCGGATCGACACGCGACCGTCCTGGGGCGCTCGCCGCTCCGCGATGTCGAGCTCGCCCATGATCTTCAAGCGACTCGTCACCGCCGGCTGAAGCGACTGCGGAACGACGGCGATCTTCCGCATGACTCCGTCGACGCGAGCTCGCACCGTAATCCCCTTGAGGGCCGGCTCGAAGTGGAGATCAGACGCGCCCTCGTCGATCGCTCGGGTGATCAGTGAGTTGACGAGCTTGATCGCCGGCGCGCTCGTCGCCACGCCTTCGCGGATGTCCTCGACGCGCGTGTCATCTTGGGGTTCTTCCTCTTCCTCGATGAACTCGGCGTCGACGAACCCGGTCGGAGTGCGGTAGATCCGCCCGATCGTTCCCATGAGATCGGGAGCGGACACGACGGTCAGGCGCACATTGAGTCCTAGCGCAAGCCGCAAATCGTCGGACGTGACGACGTTCGTCGGATCGGCAACGGCGACGAGGACCGTCTCCTCGTCGAGGAACCTCACCGGCAACGCGTGGTAGCGCCGCGCGAACTTTTCCGGCAGGAGACCTGCCGCGGAAAGCTCGATTTCCGTGCGCGCGAGGTCGGTGTACTCCAGGTCGTGCTGCTCCGCGAGCGCCCGCGCAAGCACCGACGGCGAGATCCAGCCGCGCTCGAGGACGATCTCACCGAGCCGCCGCCCGGACGCCTCCTTCTCCGCCAGCGCCTCCTCGAGCTGCTCGGGTGAGAGCAGGCCGTCGCGGACGAGCAGCGCACCAAGCTGCAGCCGCGTTCCGGCAGCATTCAAGGGCAGCGGGAGAGGGAGCTTCGCAGCTTCCACCGTCCCACTATCGGTCATAGTTGCGAAGAGCATGAGGGCGGTTTGTCAACGAGTCTCCGCCGCCCGCGTGACCGTCGACGGCGCCGTTCGCGGCGAGATCGGTCTCGGCTTGGTCGTGCTCCTCGGCGTCGCACGCGGAGACGACGCCGCTACCGCCGATCGGCTCGCGGGGAAGGTGGCGCGGCTGCGCATCTTCGGAGACGAGCGCGGCAAGTTCGACCGCAGCCTCCTAAACGTCGACGGCGAGGCGCTCGTCGTCAGTCAGTTCACCCTGATCGCCGATACGCGAAAGGGAAACCGCCCGAGCTTTACCGACGCTGCGCCGCCCGACCTCGCCGAACCACTGTACGCACAGTTCTGCTCGCAGTTGCGCACGATGGGAGTGTCGGTTGAAACCGGAATCTTCGGCGCGCTGATGGCAGTTGAGCTCGTCAACGACGGGCCGGTGACGATCGTGCTCGAGTAATAGGTCCTTCGGCCTATTTACAGCGCCGAAGAAAGTGCCTTCAATTGCAAGTGTGAGGCTGCGGTTCACGTCTTTTGGATTCGCCGCGGCGGTGCTCCTGCTGTGCACGCTGCTGCCATCTGCAGATGCTCTTCCGCAGCTCAGTTTCTCGATCCGTTTGGAGCGTGTACCCGGCTCGACGACGCTTCGCTTGACGTTGTCGACGAGCGGAACGGACTCGATCCGGCTCGTCGCCATCAGGGGGAGTGACTTCTCCATCGTGAGCGCGAACGTTGTCAGCGGCGGTCCTGCCTCCTGCGCGGTTTCGGGGAGTCCCGCCACGCTCACGTGCCGCGACTTCGAGGTTCGGCGCGGGAAAGCGCTCGCGGTTCAGATCGCGACGACGGGTACTCCTCGGCAGGCACTCGAGGCGGTAACGGATGGTCACGACCCGGGCGCCACTGAGTTCTTCCCACTTGACGTTATGGACCCGCAGCCGAGCCTGACCGGCAGCTTCACGCGCCTGGGGAAGGCAAGGCTCCGGATCAGCATCACGAATACCGGAGTCGTGGCTTTCAAAAAGGTCTGGTTCATGCCAAGGGGCAAGATGCGGTTCGTCCGCGTCCTCAGCGTGAAGCACCGGCGGCTTGCGGCGCGGACGGGGGACGGCTGCAAGCTCGAGGAGCCCGGCACGCCGGGCAGGCCGAAGCTCGTCGCCTGCCATGCCGATGTGGGCGCAGGAGAGACATTCATCATGATTCTGTCGATCATCGGGGCTGGGCCCCGGGACGGCGTCGATGCGACCGTCGAGACGGCAGATCACAAGTTCGCCACGCTCAACCTCTAGCTCATAGCGCCGCTCACCAGCCGCTTGCTATCCTTGTGACACCACATTTCGAGCGGTTTGCGAAATGGGCCTGCGGGCCCATTTTTTGTGACAGGAGCAGCAATGGCAGCGACACACGAGAAGGAACGCCAACTGACGCGGGAAATCGCCCCGAAGGTCGAGCGCGCCCTGCCCGGCACGGAGGTGCTGGCGGTCGAGCTGAACAGCCCGGACCGCTTCACGGTCTACGTCGACCACGCTCGGGGCGTCGACCACGCGCTCTGCGAGCGGATCACCAACGTGCTGCGCGACTATTTGCGCGACTACTCGGTCAACGTCTCGTCGCCCGGGTTCGAGCGTCCGCTCCGCAAGTCAGAGCATTTCCGGAACGTCATCGGCCGGCGCGTCGCCCTGCGCACCGACGGGCGTAGTCGGGTCCGCGGCGAGGTCGTCGCCGCCGGCGAGAGCGCCGTCACGGTGAAGACGGGCGATGAAGCCTTAGACATCCCGTATGACACGATCGTCCGGGGCAACCTGATCGACGAAGGGTAGGAGAGATGAGCCAGGAAATCGTTGAGGCAGTTCGCGACATCGAGCGCGAGAAGGGCATCGAGAGCGGCACGCTCGTCGCCGCGCTCGAGGATGCGCTGCTCGCCGCGTACAAGAAGATGCCGGGATCCTCGCGTCACGCGACGGTCGAGATCGACGAACTGGGTGACTTTCGCGTCTACTCGATCGAGCTGCCGCCCGACATCGAGGAGCGCCTCATCGAGGAGGCGCGCGAGCGCAAGCTCGAGGAGCTCGAGGCGCTCGAGGCCGAGACCGGCGAGCGCTCGCACACGCTCATCTCCGACGACGACCTCGACATCGATTGGTCGGACGTACCGGAAAATCAGATCAAGCGCGCAGACGTGACGCCGAGCAACTTCGGGCGCATTGCAGCTCAGACCGCGAAGCAGGTGATCCTGCAGCGGATCCGCGAGGCCGAGCGCGCGATGATGTACGACGAGTACGTCGACCGTGTCAGCGAGGTCGTGACCGGCATCGTTCAGCAGGCCGGCGACCGCAACAACGTGCTCGTCGATCTCGGCAAGGTCGAGGCGCTGCTGCCGCGTTCCGAGCAGGTTGACGGGGAGCGCTACGAGCAAGGGTCACGCATCAAGGCGGTCATCATCGAGGTGCGGAGCGGCACGAAGGGTCCGCAGGTGATCCTGTCCCGGCGCGATCCGGAGCTGATCAAGACGCTGTTCGAGCTCGAGGTACCGGAGATCGCGGACGGCTTGGTCGAGATCCGCGGCGTCGCGCGTGAGCCCGGCTACCGCTCGAAGATCGCGGTCGAGTCGCACACGCAAGGTGTCGATCCCGTCGGCGCCTGCGTCGGACCGCGCGGATCGCGCGTGCGCATGGTCGTGTCGGAGCTGCGCGGCGAGAAGATCGACATCATCCCGTGGAATCCCGAGCCCGCGCGCTTCGTCGCGAAGGCGCTCTCGCCGGCGCGCGTGCGCGAGGTGTTCGTGGACGACGACACGAAAGAAGCGACCGTGATCGTCCCGGACGATCAGCTTGCTCTTGCGATCGGTAAGGAAGGACTCAACGCGAGGCTCGCCGCACGGCTGACGGGATGGCGCGTGGACATCCAGTCCGATAGCGAGTTCGCCCAGGCAGAAGCCGCGGCCGCGTATGCAGGCGGCGAGGGTGAGGAGTTCACCGGTCGTTGTTCCGCCGTGCTTGCAAACGGCAAGCGGTGCCCCAACGAGGCTCTGCCGGGCTCGCGCTATTGCGGCATTCCCGCGCACCAGGAGCTCGCTCTGCGCGACACGGAGGACACTGAAGTCGTCGAGACCGAAGACGAACCGGCGCTGGAGATCCGCTCCGACCTGATGGAGCCAGAGGCCGAGAGCATCGGGCCGCAGAGCGTCGAGCCCGTGCGGCCCGAAGAGGAACTGGATTCGGAGGCACCCGCGGACGTCGTGGCCACGCACGGCCCCGACGCGACCGCCGTCGCGGAGACCGAAGACGAGGTCGATCTCGACACGGTTCGGCCACGAGTTGCGGAGCCGGAGCAGATCCCGGCCGGCATCCCCGTGGAGCCGGCAGTCGAAGCAGGCGACGGGCAGCCGCCGACACCGGTCGACCTCGACGTCGAGGGCCGGACGACGGAGACGCCGACCGAGGGCGCCGTACCGGCCGAGCCGGTTGCCCAACCGGTCCCCACGGACGAGGGGACGCCGACGGCTTGACGGCGACTCCCATCCGGAGCTGCGTCGGCTGCGGACGGAGGGCACCGCAGTCGGAGCTGATCCGGTTCGTCGCCCAGGAGGGACGGCTCGTTCCCGGCGCCGGCCGAGCCGGCCGCGGTGTCTACACCTGCAGGCGGCTCGCGTGCTTCGAGCGCGCAGTCGCCCGCCGAGCCTTCAACCGCACGCTGCGACGCACCGTCCAGATCGATCCCGGCTTGGCCGGGCTCTACACTTGAGGACGTAGATGGCCAACGATTCCGGATCCAACAAACCCAAGCGGCCGATGCGGCCGCGGCAGACCGCCCCCGGGCGGCGCAAGCGCCGTGTCGTGATCGACACCGCGGCGGCGCGCCCGCGCGACGCGCGCCAGCAGCGCGACCGCCAAGACGGTGCGCGCCCGAAGCAGCCGCGTGAGGTCGTAGCGCCGACCGGTCCCGTCACGGTGGAATCCGGCGTCGCCGTTCGAGACTTCTCGCAGGCGCTCGGCGTGCCGATGGGCGAGATCATCAAGATCCTCATGGGCCTGGGCCAGATGCGCACTGCGACGCAGTCGTTGAGCGATGAGGAAGTCGAGCTCGTCGCATCGGAACTGAAGCGCGAAGTGCAGATCAAGCATCTCGCGGACGAGGAGGAAGCGGAGCCCGAGGTCTTCGAGGACGCGGAGGACCAGCTGGCGCCGCGGCCGCCCGTCGTGACGATCATGGGCCACGTCGACCACGGGAAGACGACGCTGCTCGATGCAATCCGCAAGACGTCCGTCGTCGCAACCGAAGCCGGTGGAATCACGCAGCACATCGGCGCGTACCAGGTCGAGCACAACGGCCGCAAGATCACGGTCCTCGACACGCCCGGCCACGAAGCGTTCACCGCGATGCGCGCGCGCGGCGCGAAGGTCACGGACATCGCCGTGCTCGTCGTCGCAGCAGACGACAGCGTCATGCCGCAGACGAAGGAGTCAATCGCACACGCCCGTGCGGCCGAGGTGCCGATCGTCGTCGCGGTCAACAAGATCGACGTCCCGGAGGCAGACCCGAACCGCGTCCGCGGAGATCTGTCCGCCGAAGGGCTGCAGCCGGAGGAGTGGGGAGGCACGACGCAGTTCTCGGACGTGTCGGCCAAGCAGGGATTGAATCTCGACGACCTGCTGGAGAGAGTTCTGCTCGTCGCGGACGCCGAGCTCGAGCTGACGGCGAACCCGAACGCCGAGGCGTCCGGACCGATCATCGAGTCGCGGCTCGACGTCGGCCGCGGTCCGGTTGCGACGATGCTCGTCCACCGCGGCACGCTTCGCGTCGGCGATGCGATCGTCGCCGGCGACGCGTGGGGAAAGGTGCGCGCGCTTTACAACTTCCGCGGCGAGAAGCTCAAAGATGCGAAGCCCGGCGACCCCGTCGAGATTCTCGGCTTCAACAAGCCGCCGCCTGCCGGGGAGCTCGCACGCGTGGTCGAAAAAGAGGCACGGGCGCGTGAGCTCGCGAACGCGCGTGGCGAGAGGCTGCGCCGCGAACAGCTCGCGCAGCGTCCGGCGGGTGTCTCCCTCGAGCGGCTCTTCGAGCAGATGCAGGCCGGCGCCGTGCAGGATCTCAACCTCGTCGGCAAGGGAGACGTCGTCGGTTCCGTGGAGGCGGTCGTGAGCGAGCTGGGGAAGATCCAACACCCCGAGGTACGCGTCAACGTCATCCACGAGGGCGTCGGCGGCATCACCGAGAACGACGTGATGCTGGCTTCGGCGTCCGACGCGATGATCGTCGGCTTCAACGTCCGCCCGAACGCCGAAGCGCGTGCGCTCGCCGGGCGAGAGAACGTCGAGATCCGGCCGTACCGCGTGATCTACAAGCTGACCGAGGACATCGAGCAGGCGCTGGTCGGCATGCTCCGTCCTGTTCAGGAAGAGGCGACGCTCGGCGAGGCGCAGGTCCGCGCGCTCTTCAAGGTGTCGCGGCTGGGCACGATCGCGGGCTGCATGGTCACGAGCGGCGTCGTGCGCCGCGGCGGGCAGGTGCGCGTCGTCCGCGACGGCACGATCATCCACGAGACCTCGATCGCACAGCTGAAGCGCTTCAAGGACGACGCACGCGAGGTCAGCGAAGGCTTCGAGTGCGGCATCCTCCTCGACGGATTCAACGACGTCAAGGAAGGCGACGTGCTCGAGTGCTACGAGACGCGGCAGGTGGAGCGGACCGATCTCTCCGCCGTTGCACCTGCCGCGCCCGCAGCTACGTCCTAGGCGCGGCCCCCGTCAGTCGCGGCACGGGGCGCAGACGCCTTCGGAGAGTCCGAAGTCGTCTTTGCGACTGATCGCATCCCCGCACACCCTGCATTCCCGTCCGGCTTCGAGTCCGGCGAGTGCCTTGAGGAGCTTGGAGAACACTACGGCTCACCTCCTGAGTGCGTGTGCAGCCGCTTCGGCGGACGGATGCTCCTCGTCCGCCGGGCGACGTCGATCCCGGCAAGCAGGCCGACGACCAGCGCGAGCGGAATGAGCTGGAGCAGATCCATGCGCGAACCTCCTTTCGTCGTCGTGGACGCCGATTCGATTCACGCTAGCCACCGCGCGAACGGCCGCACAAGGCCGTTCTCCAAATCCTCACCATCCCTTAACAGAGCCGCTTGAATACCTCCGGTGGGGAACGGATTCGTCGGCATCCTCTCGGTCGAGCTGCACTTCCCCGAAGCGGGGTCGCTCAAGGGCAAACGGAAGTACGTCAAGTCGGCCAAGGCGCAGCTGCAGAACCGCTTCGGCGCATCGGTCGCAGAGGTGGACTTCCACGACCTCTGGCAACGCTCACGCCTGACGCTCTCGTGCGTCGCCCGTGAGGAGCGAGAGGCCGGCCGCCTGCTCGACGAGGCGGAGCGCTACCTCAACGGCCAGGAATACGAGCTCGTGTCACGTACGCGGGAGATCGTGAGGCTCGATGAGTGACCGGATGCGGCGTGTCAACGAATCCGTGCGGCAGGTCTTGTCGGAGAGCGTGGGCCGGCTCAAGGATCCCCGCATCGGGTTCGTGACCGTGACCGGCGTCGAAACGTCCGCGGATCTCCGACACGCCCGTGTGTTCGTCTCCGTGCTCGGATCGGAGCGTAAGCGAACACAGACGATCGAAGGCTTACAGGCTGCGCACTCCGTCCTACAGTCGCACGTTGCGCGTGAGTTGCGACTGAAGCGAACTCCGCAACTGTCGTTCGAGTACGATCCGTCTGTCGAGCGGGGGGTGCGGATGACGAAGCTAATCGATGAGCTCGCCCCAGACGACAACGACTGAGCTGAGCGCAGTCGGCGATGCAATCCGCGACGGAGAGCGCTTCCTCGTGACGACGCACGAAAACCCTGACGGTGACGCGCTTGGCTCGTTGCTGGCGACGAAGCTCGCGTTCGATCAGCTGGGCAAGGATGCGGCGATGGTGCTTCACGGCGACGCTCCGCTTCCCGGCGAGTATCAGTTCATGCCGCTGGCCGAGCTGCGCCGTCGGTGGCCCGACGACGTTTCAGAGCGCATTCTCGTTGCGCTCGACTGCGCGAACGAGAGTCGCATCGCAGACCCCGAGGTGCTCGGGCGTGTGCCGTTCACGATCAACATCGATCACCACCACGACAACACGCGCTTCGGTGACGTCGACCTCGTGGTTGCCGATGCATCTTCGACGGGCGAAATCGTCCGCGATCTCTTGCGTGAGTTGGGCGTCGAGCTGACTCCGGACATGGCAGAAGCGCTCTACATCGCGTTGGTGACGGATACGGGCCGGTTCCAGTACGCAAATACGACACCGAAGGCGTTGCGACTCGCGGCGGAGCTTGTCGAGGCAGGTGCGGACGTCCATCGCATCTTTCAGGGCGTCTACGAGTCGGTGCAGTTCGCGAAGCTGAAGCTTCTCGCACGCGCTCTGGATCGCGCGCAGATCTATGAAGGTGGACGAATCGTCGTCTCGTACCTGCTCCGCACCGACTTTGCCGAGGTAGGTGCCGCCGAGCCGTACTCGGAAGGGATCATCGACTACCTGCGCGCCGTCGAGGGCGCGGACATGGCGGTTCTGATCCGCGAGCCGCCGCGGAGCGACGGGCCTACACGGCGGGTCAGCCTGCGCGCGAGTATCGACGAGCTCGACGTTTCGGCGATCGCCCGCAAGTCGGGCGGTGGTGGTCATCGCCAGGCTGCCGGGTTCTCGAGCGAAGCGTCGATCGAGGAAATCACGAACTTCG
>Ga0066710_100007959_pt1 | contig 10212 bp, 7 predicted proteins | sample GraSoiAngelo_159_FD_79666 | JGI IMG/M metagenome (GOLD analysis project Ga0066710, IMG submission 79666) | Grasslands soil microbial communities from the Angelo Coastal Reserve, California, USA - 14_1009_16_40cm | ecosystem: Environmental > Terrestrial > Soil > Grasslands | place: USA...
CATGGCCTTCAGCGTGGTCGTCTGGTTGAAGGTCAGCGCACTGCTGTAGACCGGCGATGACGTTGTCGGCGTGCTCCCGTCGGTCGTGTAGTGGATCGTCGCGCCGCTGGTGGCGTCACTGATGCTCACCGTCACCGACCCCGTGTAGGTCCCGCCACCCGGGCTGAAGCTCGGCGTGGCCACCGGAGCCGGGTTCACCGTGAGCGTGGCCGGGTTGCTGGTCGCGCTGCCCGCCGTGTTGCTCACCACCACCACGAACTGCGCCCCGTTGTCCGACGTGGTTGTGGGCGGGGTCGTGTAGCTGGACGAGTTCGCGCCCGAGATGGGGGTTCCGTTCTTGCTCCACTGATAGCTCAACGGCGCCGTGCCCGACGCCGTCACCGAAAACGTCGTCGACTGCCCCGCCGTCACCGTCTGGCTCGCCGGCTGGCTGGTAATCGAAGGCGGCACCGCACCAGGGTTCACGGTGAGCGTGGCTGTTTGAGTCGCCCCACCGTAGGACCCCGAGATGGTGACCGAGGTGGATGTGGACACCGCCGTGGTTGTCACTGTGAAGCTCGCACTGGTGGCTCCGGCGGGAACCGTCACACTGGACGGAACACTCGCCACCCCCGTGTTGCTGCTCGACAGGCTGACCACCGCGCCGCCACTCGGCGCTGGCCCGCTCAGCGTGACCGTGCCCGTGGAAGGACTCCCTCCGGTAACGCTCGAGGGGTTCAGGCTCAACCCGGAGAGGATTGGAGGTACTCCGGTGCCCGCGTTGCCGGGCAGCACCGAGATCGCGATGGTATGCAGGTTGGCGACCGCTAGGTCCTGCACTCCGTCACCATTGAGGTCGCCCACGGTCACGTATACTGGGTCACTGTCCACAGGGAAGGTCTGCACAGGCTGGAAGGTTCCATCACCGTTGCCGAGCAGCACCGATACTGTAGTGTCGAGATGGTTGGTAATCACCAGATCCGGCTTGCCATCGCGATTGAAATCGCCCACAGCCACGAAATAAGGATGCGAGCCCACACTGCTGAAGGTCTTCGCCGCCTGGAAGGTTCCGTCGCCGTTGCCCAGCAGCACCGAGAAGGTGTTCTCATTCACGTTGGCGACCGCTAGGTCCGGCTTGCCATCGCCATTGAAGTCGCCCACGGCCACACCTGCGGGACCGTTGCCCACGGTCAACTGCGATGCCGGCTGGAAGGTCCCATCGCCATTGCCCAGCAGCAGCGAAACACTGTTGGAAGGGGAAACGGAGCAGTCAAGGGAGCAACCGTAGTCGGCGACCGCCAGATCCAGCTTCCCATCGAGATTGAAATCGCCCACCGCGAAGTACCAAGGATTGGGGCCCGCGGGGAAGTTGAGTGCCGGCAGGAAGGTGCCATCGCCGTTGCCCAGCAGCACCGAGACGGTGCTGGAATCAACGTTAGAGACCACCAGATCCGGCTTGCGGTCGCCATTGAAGTCGCCCACCGCTACCAGTCCAGGATGGATGCCCACAGGGAAGGTTCGCGCCGCCTGGAAGGTGCCATCGCCGTTGCCGAGCAGCACGGAGACGCTGTTGTCACCATAGTTGGTGATTACCAGATCCGGCTTGCCGTCGCCATTGAAGTCGCCCTCGGCTATGTACCAAGGAAAGCCGCCGCCTGAGGCGAAATATATGTTTTTCGCCGGCTGGAAGGTCCCATCGCCGTTGCCCAGCAGCACCCAGGCGGTCCAATCGCCAAAGTTGACTACCGCAAGATCGGGCTTGCCATCGCCATTAAAGTCGCTGACGACGATGCCCGAAGGGCCGTTCTTAGACCCGGCTACATACTCTGTCTGGGGATTGAACAACGGCGTCTGCGGCGCTGTCTGCGCCAATGTCGGATTTGGAGACGCTAGCAGGAAAAATGAGGTCGCTGCTACGAGTAACGACAACCTTCCTAATTTTCTATTCATGGAGCACCAGACGGATGAATTTGAGCGTCATGCTACACAGCTACAAAAGCAACCAGATGATCGATCACCGGATCTGCTCTCTGCACCAAACCAGCCATACGCTCACCACAAAATCCCTCGTTCGTGCTCGAGCCTTTCCCCGCGCCAACGGTAAGAGGGGCCCGGGTGCCGATCAATCGGTGGGACACCTGAATTCGATCCGGACAAGAACCTGACGAGAATCCTGACTTCCCCTCAACAAACTATCTTTATGTCTTAACGTCGGCACTGAAAGCAGTGCACTTCGACCCACAGCTCGGGGCAGGGGCTACTGTCGGCACCACGGGGTATGGCATGCCCGTATTGGTTTCGCCGGCCAGCTCGATGAAAGGATGCGGAAGTCGAACTGCTTGGCCTCGAGCCTGCAGCAATGAATGAAGGCCCACGGACTCAACATGCCTTCGGCGCCAAAGCAGACCAAGATAAGGATCTAAACCTTTACTTCGGAGACGCCGAGCACAGTCCGGAACTTAGGCAGTAACAGCGCACGGTCTTCCGGAGTCAACCACACGACCCACGCGCAGGCGGCGGCCAGCACCAGGGTGCACAAGCCCATGGCGGCCCAGCGTACCAGCATCGGCCCCGGCATCATGTGGTGGATCGCCCAGCCGGCAGCCAGCAAGGCTGCGGACACTGCAGCGAAGCCCGACCAGAAACGCAGGGCGAAAGCACCATACGACTCGCCGATGATTCGGCACGTGGCCTTGATCACGAAGTGGTAACAGCCGATTGCCTCACCGAGCATCAGTCCGACCGGCACAGCCCTAGGGCCCAGGCGTGGGAGCAACGCCGCGACCAAGCCAATGCCCACGATCGCGGAGAAAAAATAACCGATTGCTTGAACCTTATGCCGGTTGGTGGCAGTTGCCACGGTCGAGCTCGCAGCCCAGGGCGTCTGGAATGCCATCAAGATCAGGAACAACCGCAGCAACGTCACGTCCGGTTCAATGCGACCACGGGTCCAGACCGTGATGATCAGCGCACCTTCGTACCAGGCGCTAGCGGCAACTGCGAGAGTAACAGCGGCTACTGCCGCCACTGTGATGCGGTGAACCATGCGCAGTTTTTCTAATTCGCCCAGGGTTTCCATCCTGGCGAAGTCCGGACACAGGGCTAGATTGATGCTATATAGCCCCTGACGGACAACGTCGATCATGGCCTTCGTGACGGAAAGCACAGCCACCGCCAAGCCGCCCAAAGCCGCAGAGACCAGGAGAATGCTCCCTTGGTAGGCGATCAGATTGCCAACCACGAGCAATGCAAATAGGAGACTCGGACAGGCCAACTCCTTAAGGACCGAAAGCTTCGCTTCCGCAATACCCGGAAGCAGTGCAGGGTAGCGTCGGCGCACGTCGAGGAGCACAAAGAGCGAGATGAAGCCGACCGTCAGGATTTGCAGGGAAGCGATGGCCAGCATTCCGCCACCCAAGATCAGGACTAACGCCGATAAGAGGACAACCAGTAGCTGTTGCGCGTTTGCTATCCATTGCGAGCGCGCCAGATTACCCATAGTCTGATAGATCGCGCTGATCAGTCTCATGGGCATTGACCACATCACATAGCCAGCGAGCAGTATGATGACCAGCGTCGCAGTCGCCGGCTTTGTCACCCTCAATCCGATCCAGTGGGGGATGGGGAAGAGCCATACGAGGCTTGCCACGAGCAAGGTAACGCTTGCTGAAAGTAAAAGGTAAAAGAACAAGGAGCTATGCTGGACGGTACGGTATTCATCAAGATCGTTTCTGGCGTAGGCTTGGGTCAGCCGGTTGACCGCCGCCCATTGCATTCCGATGTCGAGGCTGCCCAGGTAGCCGACGGCGGCGAACAGCGCCAAATACTCCCCATATGAAATCGGTGACCAGTAACGCAAGAACAGCGGGACCAGCACCAGCGACCCCAGCCGCACCATCACGTGTCCAAGAAAAATGGCATTAGCGGCTGGAAGGACGCGGCGAAGCACTACTCACCCTCCTCTATCATGCGGGCGGCGACGGTGTTTGCTGCGCCAATGGCCGGATTCTCGGGGCTGCCGGCAGCACTCGTGTGGTCATCGCCCTTCGTCGCCGGCAAGGGGAGGCAAGGTCCTAACCATGACCCCGGCAAAGTCCACTTCTCTTCTGTCCTAGGCATGTTCTGGCCCTAACTACTTTCTAAAGACAGCCGCCAACGCGGAAGGGTCAAACGAATTTCGCAGCAGCAGGGAGAGGGGTTTCCTGTCAGCAACAGTCAGCAATGACGCGAAAAGACTGCTGTCCTTGGGCCAGCTTGCATCTATAGCTCGGCAACGAAGGCAAGTCCCACCGTCGGGATGGGCGATTTTCCGGACGATTTGCAGCAGTCCGGGTTGGTATGGAAGATGGGCGACTTGGCAGCCGAGCAAGTTCGCCTCGCGGCGGCAAGAGATGTTCCCCGGAGCGAAGGATCCGTGAACAACGCGGAACATGGCTAAGTCGGGTTCTGAATCTCCAATCGCCAAAACGTCATCTGCTGGCAGCCCGACGAAAGCCAGAAGCGAGAGCAATCCAGTACCCTTGTTGATCTCTTTGGCGAGAATGGCTGTGTCCAGGCCCGTATGATGAACTTGGAGCCGATCCAACTTCACACTCGCCAACAGATCCTGCACCAGAAGAGGCGGCAGTGGCTTGGTCCGGCCGTCTTGGTAGGTAAACGCCCGTAGCGAATATTGGTAATCGGCGTTTAGAAAGATTCCGGGAATCCGCTGAAAAGCATCTTGCGCCTGCTCCAACTGCCGCAGGGATTCGGTGCTGACGAGCACGCGCTCTTGCTCACTGACCGCGTCCCAAAGGACGCTCCCATACTCAGCCACGCCGCCAGCGAAGCCATAAGCGCGGCAATATTGTTTTACCTCGTGCAGTGTGCGAGCCGTATTGACGGCAGTTGCAAACCCATGGGCGTGGAGCAAGGAGATCGCCTTGATGCCGGCAGCCGTCGTGGAAGGAAACCCGAAGACCATTCTGTCCAGCACGCCATCAATGTCTGCCACGACGAGGGGGGTGTGCCAGTGAATCTCGCGCGGACGATGACACAGCTTACCACACTCCCGGATTGTTTCCCCAACGAGGAAATTCCAAGCTGAAAGGTATTGCTGGTGAAACTCGCGCCGCCGGTGTAGGAGCCGAGGGTTTTGTAGACCAAGTGTGGCAAGATTCTGTGCCCACAGGCCGGCCAGCAGTTTGTTCAAAAAAAGCCGTTTCTCGACATGAATGTCACCACTTTCTTGGACATAGTGATGGACGAGCTGCGCCGATTCTTTCTCCGAAAGCCGAAAATGGAAAATAGCGTCGGCCAGATCATAGGCTGGGTCGGTCATGCCAAGCTCATTCTTCCCCTGGCCATGATGTTCGAAATCCGTCTTGAGCAGCCTGGAATCGGCGACGACCCATTCTTGGCGCGACATTTTGCTGTCAGTCAGGATGGGCACCGGGCACTGTTGCCGCGACAGTTCGTGTTGAATTCGGGGGCGCTTCAAAGCTGACGCAATCCGTGAGCTGTAGGCGCGACATAGAGCACTTGCCAATATCTCGGAGCCCTTATGACGACCCTCGCGGGCCAAATCCGGCGTGGGATCAGTGCCTAAACTCAAGCTGCGCGCCCGCGCCGCAACGTAGGCGGCAAGGGACTTGATCCATGCATGGCGGTCCGGAGCAAAAAGTGGCGCGTCTTGTACTTCGGGAAACCATTCTGTGTAGAGGATCCCATCACGCAAGCCGAGAATGGGCGGAACGAACTGTGCCAGTTGCTCGCCCGCTCGAAAGGCGTGGTACCCCAGCCATCCCCAGCCAACGCTTTTGGCGAGCACATAACGGACTTCTCTGGCACCTGCGGCATCGTCCAGATGAATTTCATAAACTCGCTTGAGGCGGACGTCCACTCGCTCCGGGGGCTGCCCTCGCCACTGCAGGTTCAACTGGTCTGTCTTCGGGTTGGGCGTAACCCGCGCTCTAACATAACCCCGAGCTTTAAAATACTCGTTTAACCTGGCTGCCACTGCACCCGATTCGAGCAATTGTTGTTTGTAGCGTTCGGCAGGTTCTAACGTGAGCACTTTGATTTTTGAAAGAGACTGCAAAGTGGGCGAGTTTTTCCAATCGGGAAAGGCCGGTTCAGCCGGATTCAGCATCACCATGTCTTCGTCTGAGAAGCCTGCTTGGCGAAGCAGATGGACAGCCTTGGCAACAGTTTGTCCTGTATGGATCGACTCGTCCACAATCAGCAGACGTGCCTTTTTTCGGGCAGCTCGTCGGAGCGCTTCTCGCTCCCACACAGCCACGCCTTTTCCGGGGCGAACTGCGACCCAGTCCGTGTCTCTAAGCCCGGTGCTGAGATAGGCGCACAGGAGGGGCGCCAGGAACGAGCCCGCTGTACGCAACCCCATCACCATGGCAGGCCGCTCAGGTTCGGGGAAAGCAGCGACAAACTTCCGTCCCAGTTCGAGGGAATCAAAAGGAGCAAAGTCTCTCGAACGGAAGAAAGCGGGGATTTTCGGGCGAAAATTCCACAAACGTCTTGGAAAGTCGGCAGTCAGCAAGCTTGCCAGTTGATCGCGCTGCTGGAGGAGGATCGCGCGGTCGGGGCTCGCAGCAATCAGTGAGCGCCGCAGAAATTCAGTCACAGCTGCTGCTCAGACCCCTCTCCAGTGATGCAACCGAAACAACCACGCTGCGCGCAATCTGCCTGCGGCGTCGAGCAGCTTCTCCACGGCCTGTACCGCAGGGCGGGCCAAGGGCAGGAGTTGGCTAATCTTGGAAAAATCATACCTATTCCCGACAAGATAGTCGTCGACTGCGTCCATGATGGCGCAAGAGAGCAAGAAAATATTCGTGGTCACCTCAGATTGCTGCCAACCCTCTTGCACCCGATCGAGCTTGTCCAGTTCTTCCGAGAGGTAACGCACCACTTCCCGGATCGTGGGAAAGGCGTTTAGGCACCAGGGATACTGAGCGTAGAAGCTCGCTTCAACTGCTGCAGGTGCTCCGGGGAGAGGCTTCTGAGCGTATGGGTGGCCGGTGACTGGGCCACTGGCAGGCTCCTCTCCTGTCGAAGTTGAAACGTGTCTCTGCGTGTTCGTGAGGGTCTGCTGTCCCGTACTCATTGGGGCTTCGCTCCCATCCTCGAGAGCCTGGTGTTCCTTGGGAATCTGCGCTAATTCCCACCGTGCTGTGGAAGGGTTTCCTCCACTGATTGAGGCGGCCGATCCTGGCGTTGATTGAGCGCGCCCGCGGTTGCCGGAGTGATCGCATCGATCAACACGCAGATCTTTTTCAGGAGTTTCTCCTGGTCATGGAGAGAACTAAAGGTGTGGTCTGATCGCGGAATGATTTGCACTCTTACCTTTCCCGACGCGCATAATTGCTTGAGTTCGCAGCCAACTGCCTCGCGTAGATCATTTAGTTGTGGATCGCTTTCCGCATACAGGAAAGTCACACGAGCACCCCGCTCGGCCAACATTCGCAAATTAGCGGCGAGCTGAATCGATTCGGCAGACATTTTTCGTCGGGAAGCGAATTGCGTCCTTGCCTGAAATCCGAGCGCCCTTAGGATATTTCGGTAATTTGCCTTTCCGGTGAGCAGCTTGTACCAGCTTTTAAGATTAAAGAGGGCGAAATTCCAATAATAAAAGGCCGCACTGCGCGTAATCTGATCCGAATTTTGGTCTTCATCTTCGGTTAGCTGTAGGTTGATCAGGAATGCGCCCACCACTCGCGGGTCACAACAGGCTGTCTGGAGCGAAATGCGCGCTCCAGAGCATCCGCCCAGCAAGATGAAACGGCTGACGCCCCTTGTTGCCTCCAAAAAACGCATAGCATCTTGCGTTTCCCTTATAGCGCTCTTGTCGAAGGGAAGATTGTCATAACGGACCGCGCTATCTCCGATTCCAGAGAAGTCAAACCGAAGAACCACGAAGCCCATGGCAGCCAATGCTCGTGCCATTCTTACGTAAATGCGTCCTGGTGCAACGCGGTGCACGATTCCCGGGTTTAAGAGGATTACGGCAGGCTTAGGGTGATTCCCGTTCCTGATTGGAGGATCGGTCAGAATCCCTATCAAGGATTTCACTTCTCCGAAAAGGACGGCCTGTTCTCTCATCGGTGTACCCTATTGGTCCAGGAAACAATTGAGTGGAGTATCTGGCTGGGTACGAGCAAGCTGCCATCGGAGGTTGGGCGCCAAATCTGAGGGGCATCAAAGCGCTGATACTCGAGGCGAGCCTCCCTTTGGCTCAAATGTTCTTTCAAGTTCGCTTCGCCGGCCGTTTGGTCGCTTTGAATAACCAGAACATTCTTGGCCGGACTCCCCGCAATTGGCGGAAGGTCTATCTTTTCGAGTTCGGCACGGAGGAAGCGCGACAGAGGGAAGCCGAGCACGTCCAAGTAGCCCTGGGGTTCTTGTGCACTGCTTGGTTTCGGGCGAAAGCGGAGCATTTCTTTTTGCAAACGAAGTAAGCCGTCGAGATAACTCTTTCCGCTCACCACTGGATCCCAAAGAACCATGCTTTCGGGATCGGCTCGTTGAGCGGCGGCAATCATCGCCAGGGTTCCGCCCAGTCGGAGTCCTATAAGGCAGACTTGAACCACGGCCGTCCTACGCCTCACCTCGGAAATGGCAGTCGAGACGTCCTCCAGCCATTGAAGAATTGTGCCCTCTTCCCTGCTGCCGGACGAGTCGCCGCAGCCGTAGTAGTCAAACCGCAGAACCGGGAACCCGGCGTCACACAGGCGCGCGGCAAGCTGACGAAGGGCCCGGTGAGAATTGATGTATTCGTGCCCCACCGGTTGACAGACAACGACTGCGCACTTCCGGCGCCTCCCGAGGGTCGGCTCATGGTAGCATCCGAAGAGCAGTTTATCGGGCGAGCCGAAATAGAAGGGCGCAACTTTTTCCGCTTGCCTCATTGGCAATACAAACGTTCTTTGCAACTTGCTGCGAGTTGCCCGAGAGTTTGAAATGCGAGTTCATTGGGCTTGATACGCAAACCTAGCTCCTTCTCCAGCCTGGCAACCACTTGTGTAGCCAACAGTGAGTGACCTCCCAAATCAAAAAAGTTGTCGTAGATGCTCACTCGCTCCACTTTGAGCACGTGCGTCCAGATGCCCGCCAACAGCTCTTCGATGGGTTCACGAAATCCTTCGAAAGATTGGTCGTCGCTCAATTCCACGTGATCCGGTACCGGAAGTGCGCGCCGATCCAACTTTCCATTCGCTGTTAATGGGAGCCTTTCCAGTGCGACAACGATGGGGACCATGTAGCTGGGCAATTTCTCTTTCAGGAAGTTGCGCAGGTCTTTGAGCGAGGAGGACTCTTCCTTTGCCAGTACGACGTAAGCCACTAGGCGCGGATCACCTGGACGATCCTCGCGAACGATGACGCAGGCATCACGGACGGCCTGATGCTCACGCAGCACGGACTCGATCTCGCCCAACTCGATCCGGAATCCACGAATCTTCACTTGATTGTCTATCCGCCACAGGCATTCAATATTTCCATCCATTCGATAGCGCGCAAGGTCACCCGTTTTGTAGAGGCGCGAACCCGGTTCGCAATCGAACGGGTTCGGGATGAATTTCTCGGCGTTCAATTCGGAACGATTTCGGTATCCCCGCGCCAAACCATCGCCGCCTATGTAGAGCTCCCCAATCACGCCCACGGGCACCGGCTGCATGTTGCGGTCAAGCACGTACATTTGGGTGTTCCCGATCGGGCGGCCAATCGGGATAAGGCCTGCGGATGATGTGACGTGGTGGAAGCTGGACCACACGGTAGTTTCCGTGGGGCCGTACATGTTCCAGACCGAGCATGCCCTAGGGATCAACTGCTCGGTTAGTTCTCGGGGCATCGCCTCACCGCCACAGAGAATCTTCAAGTCCGCTTTTCCCGGCCATCCCGATTCAAGCAATAGCTTCCAAGTGGACGGCGTTGCTTGCATCACCGTAATCTCATAATGGTCCAGCATGCCCCACAATCGCTGCCCGTCCTGCGACGCTTCGCGACTGGCGAGCACACAGCAAGCGCCCACCATTAGAGGCAGGTAAAGCTCGAGAGCAGCGATATCGAACGATATCGTGGTGACGGCCAGCAGAGAATCTTTCTCGGTGAGCCCTGGCCGAGCTCGCATGGACGTCAGCAAATTGACGAGCGAACGATGACAAATCTGAACCCCTTTGGGCCGGCCTGTTGATCCCGACGTGTAGATCACATACGCCAGGTTTTCCGGTTCAATCTCGG
>Ga0066710_100007960_pt1 | contig 10212 bp, 2 predicted proteins | sample GraSoiAngelo_159_FD_79666 | JGI IMG/M metagenome (GOLD analysis project Ga0066710, IMG submission 79666) | Grasslands soil microbial communities from the Angelo Coastal Reserve, California, USA - 14_1009_16_40cm | ecosystem: Environmental > Terrestrial > Soil > Grasslands | place: USA...
AACTCGGCGGATTCCTTCGGGAACTCGGGCTGCCGAGGCGCATGGACCAAGGCATGAAGCTGCTCGAGAAACCGTCCGTTCCTGTTTGTGTTCTTGCAGAAACGGCGTGTTCTTGCAGAGACGGCCTTCGCGTCGAGGAGAACCTCACGGTCAACATGACCGCCCGGTCCTCGTGCCGTCCGGCGGAACCATGCGAGCGTGAAGGTCCTGCGGCGGGCATTCAGCCTTCCGCCGATGTAGGGGACTCGCTCACAGTCGGTCTTGCACAAGCGCGCAACATAGGTATCGAAAAAACGATGGCGATGGATGCGAAGGCGAAACAGGCGCTTGCGAAGAAGGTTCTCGCTGACGAGACCGCGTTCCATACGTTGCTCAGTAACCAGAATCGTGCCTGGTTCGTGGCCAAGATCATTGACGCACGCGACGCCGCCGGCGATAGCGCGACCCAGATCGAAGCCACGACGCGAGACGTGATGACCAAAACTAAAGCGATCGCAGCCGCCAAGGCTGATTTCCACGTGAAGCTTGGCTTCGAAACGAGTTACCCGTCCTTCGAGGCCGGCAATCGCCAGCGACGGGTCGAGCTGCTGTATGGAATCGTGTCCGAAGACATCCGCTTTGCCGATCCCGCGAATGCGGGGTATCTCGATTTCATCGCGGCGCGCCGGTATCGCAGCGTCGGAAGGATGCAGACCTACATCGAGAGCGACAGCTTCGTCGTCTATCCGAGCCAGTGTGAGGGTGCCGACCGAACGAAGAAAGTGAATATCGCGGCGCGTCCGTATTGGATGCGGCTCAACCCGAACGATCCGGTCCCGCTCAAACTCAAACCTCAAGCGGGTGGAGTTGTCGCTCCACTTACCGCATTCGAGAAGGTTTGGACGCAACAGGACGATCCCTGTGATCGCAATATCTTCGATTGCGCGTACGCCGCTGCGCTTGTGTTGCTCGATGGTCTACTGGAGGCAAAGGATCCAGGGAAGCTCCTCGAGGCCATCCGCACCCGGGCGGCTGATTTCCTGCGCATCAATCATCCGAACTTTAATGCCGGCGAGCATCCGCTTTATGACACGGGGCCGACCCGTCTCTTCACGAAGGAGTACTACCCGCCCGAGGATCTTCAAGTTGGCGATCACGTCTACATCCAGAACCACGCCCTCTATCGGTTCCTCGATCCGTTCGGAGAGTGGCGCGGCGAGCATGCTCTCGTTTCGGATCTGGGGAATCGCTCGTTGTCAGATACAAAGGGCATTCGGTTTACCGGACATGGCGTAGGCGTCAGTACGGGCAAGGAAGTCGCGACCGCGCACGAACTCTACGACCACTTGGCCAAACTCATGAACACGCTTCTCTCACGCGCGTTCGCTATCGGACTCCTCTATCTCAACCATCGCAGCGGCCAGAAGGTCATTCCGGCAAATCAGGTGTCCCAAACGACCACCGCGGCCTTTGGCCACCCCAACGATCCTGACTACAGCTTCGATGTGGATTTCGAGTACTTCGATTTCACCGATGCGCCCGATGGAGCCGCACCGATCAGACGCAAAGACCACGGGATCCGCGTCATCCACATTCCCGCAGAGAAGAGCTTCCTCATCGTCTACACCTTGGACACGGGCAATGCCGCGCTATGGACGGTGTTCCATCGCGTAGGCGATCCGCCGGCCGGTGTCTCTGAGTTCGCCGACCCGACACTGTGGCAACTGCGTTATGAGGACTACAACGGACAGCTAAAGCACTTCGAGATCTTTAAACGCGAACGGGGCAAGATCCGTCTGCAGCTAATGAAGAGATCCGAGATGCCTACCTCACCTTTCGGAAAGTTCGATCCCACCAAGACCGGCGCGATTGTCACCCGCCCGACCGTCGACTTCAGCGCGTCCTATCAGAGCTACCTGACGACAAACGGCGCGATCTAAGATCCGCGCTCGCCTCGCCTAGAACTTCTGTTCTCGCCCAAACGCGCCTACCAACCCGGCGCTTGCGTTGACAAGTAAGACTATTCGGGTCCAGAACGCGAGCGACTCGGGCGGGGGATGTCAGTGCAGGAGTGGGCAAGAGCTGCCCTCACAACGAAGCTCGTCGCAGCGGGGAACTTCGACCGGGCCGTGCGCTCTGCCGGATTCCGACGCTGGTTCGTTCGCAAGCTCGTCGATCACTTCGCAGGATCCATCTCGGACGCGCAGGTTGAACCGTCGGTCAGCGGCGTAATTCAGAAGGTCTACGACATCGCCCAGGCCAAGGGCGACTTCACGATCAAGTTGCTCGCCGACGCGACGTACTCGACGGGAGAGAAGAGCCGACGACGACGGCGTGTTGAAACGATCTACGGGGCGATCGCCGAAGAGCCGGGCCTGGCGGACGACGCCGCATACCTCGACTTTGTTGTGGCCCGTCGCTATCGCACCGTGGCGCGGGTGGAAATATGGATCGAGGGCGAGCGCGTGATGGCTTACCCGTCGGCATGTCCGGTGAACCTCGACAGCGAATGCCGATTCAATGCAGCGGCCGGGGTGTACTGGGACAGCCACCCTGGTCCGCCCAAGCCGGGCACGTCGTTTCTGTTGAGCGCGCAAGGCAAAGTCGACCCGCTCAGTGCGCTCGATCACACATGGACGCGGCCTCCCAACGCAAGGCTCATATCGTGTGATCAACTCGACGACGCCTGTCTACTGAATCAATTCGATTGCGGTCATGCGGTCGCGTGTTGTCTGATCGACTCGTTGCAGGAAGCCAAGGATCCAGGTGTCTTTCTGGTCAACGTTGACCAGAGAAAGCCGGACTTCATCCAAATCACGGATCCCGAGATCTTCGGCAACACGCACGCGCTCTTCGACCTAGAGCCCGGCCGCTTCTTCACTAAGGCGGACACGGATCCGCACGATCTCGAAGTCGGCGATCACGTGTTCATTTGGAACCATCCGATCTACAAAACGCTGGTGCCCGAAGGGGACTGGCTTGGTGAGCACGCCATCGTTATGGATTGTGGCGATCGCTCATTGCATAACGGGTTTCGCTTCGCCGGCCACGGTCTGAGTTGTTGGACAAAGCAGGTGTGCTCGACGCTGGATGAGATTCGCGACGCGCTGATGAAGCTCTACAACTACCTACTGGCAACGCCCTTCGTCCTCGGCAGGCGAGTACTCAGCGATCGTCGTCGCCGAGACACAGCGCACAGGACCCTGGCGAACTCATATCGCTACACCGATGGGTTTGAGCTCCCTGACTACAACACGTGGACTCCAGGGAGCACTCGTCCGCAAACGGCCGGCGCCGGCGACTGGAGGGTCAACTTCGACCCCGGGGACAACGCGTTCCGTCTGTTTTCGTTTGACGACGCGTCGCAAACGACGACGGAGGAGTACTGGTTCGAACGAACGCGGCCGGCCGCGGACGAGATCAAACTCGCGGCCTATCTATGGGCTCTGCGATACAAGGACGAATCCGGGGACGACCAGTACTACTCACTCTTCACTGGCAGTGGTGAAAACGTCCGCCAAGTGCTCATTCCGTCAAGCGCCTGGCCGGATCCACCACTGAGGAAGCGCAACCTAGCCGATTACGGTGGGGGGCTGACCGTCGGTATTGGAACGACGCGGCCTACGGTTGACCTCGGTCAAGACTATCGATCAGCGCTCAACACGGACGGCGCACTCGGACCGTGAGCGGCGACGACGCGCTGCCCTATGGTGAGTTCGCGCTCGGTCTGATCCGACCGCTGCTGCATGCCGTTGATTCACCTGCCGGCGCCGAACGATTGCTTAGGGATCTGGGTTACGCGCCTCCGGCCGCGGTCACTGCATTCGGCGACCTCGGAGCCGGGGCGCGGGCCGTCATCGATCTCGTCGACGCGCTCGAGCTCGCATCTGAGAGTGATGACGACGCGGCGCTCCTCGAGGCACTGGTCAGGCTTCTCGTCGCGGTCGGGCAGTTCCTGCGCGGCCTAAATACGTTCCAGACGAGCATCCAGCAGAACTTTCAGGGCAGCAATTTCCTAGCGCAGACCGACATCATCGCCGCGCTTCCGCGAGCGCTCGCTGATTACTTGGTTGTGCGTTTCGTCGAGGACCACTACAAGACGCTCTTTGCGGGGCTGCTGCTCGCCGGGATATTCGACGTGCGCGATGTCACGAGCGGCGCAACGCCGTTCAACGTTCCGTACCGCAGGCGGGCGGTCAACTGGGACACGCTCGGCGACTTCCTGACCGATCCGATCGCGACGCTCAAGGCGAACCTCATCGTCGGTGGCGAGTTCCAGACCTACAAATTCCTGTACTTCGTCGGTCAGCTCGGCGTCGGGCTCGGACTGCCGGTCGGATTTGAGACGCCAGCCGACGACGTGCTAACGCGGCTCAACGCGGGAACGGACCTATCCAACGAGCCGAACTACGCCAGCCTGGTCATGTTGCGACTTCCGCTGCTGCGCGATCCGCTCGCCGACCTTGCCCTGAACATCTATCCGACTATCGATACCGCGACGCACAAGCACTCCGGTATCGGCGTCGGCGTCGGTCTGGGTAGCCAGTTGGAGATCCCGCTAACTGAGACGCTGCAGTTGACGCTCAAGGTGAGCACGAACCTCGGCGACAGCTTGGGGCTGCGCGTCGACAAGGACGGCAACTTCAGCTTCATGAGCGCAGTGCTCAGCCCGAATGCCGCCGATCTATTGGCTGGCATCCAGTTCGGGGTACGCATCGCTCTCGAACGAACCCCAAACGTGGACCCGAGCCGCAAGCTCCTGAGCGTCGGTCAGCCCGGCGGCAGTCGCTTCGAGATCGGCTCGGGCGGACTCGCGCTCGGCGTCGACAAGCTGGACGAGCTGAATCTCTACCTCGAGGCGGACATCAAGGACGGACTGATCGTCATCAAACCGGACAATCCCGATGGCTTCCTCGCCAAGATCCTGCCGGCCGAGGGCATCACGGCGAACTTCTCACTCGGCGCGGGGATCTCGAATCGCGCCGGCTTGTATTTCACGGGATCCTCGTCGCTGCTCATCAAGATCCCGGTCCACATCGAGCTCGGCCCGATCTCAATCGAGAGCCTCGCCATCGGGGTCACGATCGAGCAAGGTTCGTTCCCCGTCACGCTCGGTACGAGCTTGTCGGCGACACTCGGACCGCTCGACCTCGTCGTCGAGGATGTCGGACTCAAGGCGACGATCACGCCAAAAGGCGATCGCTCCGGCAATCTGGGGCCCCTTGATGCGAAGTTGAGCTTCAAGCCGCCGAAGGGCGTCGGCATCTCCGTCGACGCGGGTGCAGTCACAGGTGGCGGCTATCTCTTCTTCGATAGCGACGCCGGCGAATACGCCGGGGCCGTCGAACTCGCGGTAGGCGACTCTCTCGTGCTGCAGGCCATCGGCCTCATCACGACGCGCATGCCCGACGGATCGAGTGGCTTCTCGATGGTCATCATCATCACCGCACAGTTCTCACCTGGAGTCCAGCTGGGCTGGGGCTTCACGCTCAATGGCGTCGGCGGCCTGCTCGGCCTCAACCGCACCGTGGTGATCGATGCGCTGAGCGCGGGCGTGCGCAGCGGTGCGGTGGCCGATCTGCTCTTCCCCACTGACCCGGTGGCGAACGCGCCGCGGATCATCAGCGAGATCAAGACGATCTTCCCTCCGCTCGAGCGTCATTTCTTGATCGGACCCATGGCCAAGATCAACTGGGGATCGCCGCCGCTCATTACGATCGAGCTCGGGGTCGTGCTCGAGATACCGGGCAACATTGCGATCCTTGGCGTGATCAGGGCCGTGCTCCCCGATGAAGACGCCGATGTCCTGCATCTCCAGGTGAACTTCATTGGCGTGATCGAGTTCGACAAGAAACGCGCCTGGCTCTTCGCTGCGCTCTATGACAGCAGGCTGTTGTTCATCACGCTCGAGGGCGAGATGGGCGTGCTCATCGCGGTCGGTGCCGACGCGAATTTTGTGGTCAGTGTCGGCGGATTTCATCCCGCGTATGCACCACCGCCGCTTCCGTTCCCGACTCCAAAGCGCATCGCCTTCAACATCGCCAACACCAGCTACTGCAAGATCCGCGCGGACGCCTACTTCGCGATCACGACCAACGCGGCGATGTTCGGAGCGCACGCCCAACTCTTCTTCGGCTACGACTCGTTCAGCGTCGAGGGCCACCTGTCCATGGACGCCCTTCTTCGCTTCGCGCCCTTCTACTTCATCGTCCAAGTGAGCGCCGGAGCGAGCCTCAAGGTCTTCGGCGCAGGCATCTTTGGCATCGATCTCGACTTCACGCTCGAGGGCACCAATCCTTGGCGGGCTCGCGGCCATGGAACGATCGACCTCTGGTTGTTCAGCATCACCAAGGACTTCGACGAGACGTGGGGAGAAGCCAAGGACACCTCGCTTCCGCCAATCCAGCTCATACCGCTCATGCAAGCCGAGCTCGACAAGCCAGAGAACTGGCGCAGCCTTCTTCCCACCGGCACGCACATGAGCGTGGCCGTGCGCGCGCTCGAGGTTCCCGCCGGCACGCTGGTGCTGCACCCGCTGGGTGTCCTCGAGTTCTCGCAACGCCAAGCTCCGATGGGATTCACGCTCACGCGCGTCGGCGCACAGAAGCCCTCGGACGCAAATCGCTTTGAGGTGCGTGTCACGTCGGCCGGCCTGGTGAAGACGGACGACGCCTATGCGCCGTTCCCGCCGGCCCAGTTCCGTGAGATGACGGATGCGCAAAAGGTCTCGGCGCCCGCTTATCAGCCCGAGAAGAGCGGAATCGATGTCGGTATCGCTGGCGGCGATCTCAAGACTGGCCCGTCCATTCAGCGCATCGTGCGCTACCAAGTCACAACCCTCGACACGCTGTACCGCAGGAACGCCCAGCCTCGCCTGGCCATTGGTGCGGCGCTCTTCAATCATCTGGCGCGCGGCGCCGCAGCGAGTCTTGCAAGCGTATCGATGGCGCGGCGCAAGCAGATGCAGCCCTTTGCCGAAGGCGTCGGGGTCGGCGGCCCGAAGTTCGCTGTGGGGTATTCGGCGGACAACCGCACCTATGCGACCGGCTTCGCAAGCCCCGACGCGGCGAACGACTACATGCAGAGCGAGATCGCCAACGATCCGACTCTTCGGAATCAGCTCCACGTCCTGCCAAGCGAGGAGCTTGCGGCATGACCAAAGGCACGTACAGCTTCCTGCCCTGGGCACGCACGGGGCTGGCGGGGCTGATCGACGATCCCGATCCGCCAACTCCGGTCAACGAACCGGATCCACCAGAGCCCGACCAGCGCGCCACGGTCTCGCTCACGCTGGAGCTCGACTCGACGAAGCTCGGCGGCGGCGTCGACGTGCATCAAGCCGCGCGCGACATTCAGCTTTACGGGCCCGGCGAGGTCACGGGTATCGGCGACGATGCGGTGATTCGCACGGATCCAGAGGACTGGACACCGAACTTCGAGGCAAACTACCTCGCCGCGATCGACTTCTACGACGAAGATCTTCCGTGGCGCTACACACCGGTCGCGCCCGATGCGACCGGCCGCCGGCTCCGACCCTGGATCACGCTCGTGGTGCTCAAAGACGACGAATGGACGCTCGGTGGATCTGGTGGCGATGGCGTACTACCGAGTATTCACATCCCGGTCGATCTTCATTCCGCCGTTCTGCCTGCGGCCGAAACGCTTTGGGCATGGGCGCACGTTCATGCCAACCGTAGCCTGGGGCTCGACCCGAAAGACATCCTGAGCTCCGATGCTGCTGTTGCGACGCGCCTCAACGCTCTCCTCACGAACGATCCCGATCTTGCGTACTCGCGCTTGATCTGTCCGCGTCGGCTCGAGCCAAACACGGCCTACAACGCCTTTGTGATCCCGACCTTCGAGACCGGTCGGCTCGGTGGATTGAGTCTCGATCGCAGCGTGGCGCCGCGCGCGACGACCTCAGCGTGGAAAGCGTACCCAACACGGCCGGAACCCGATCGATTCCCCGTCTACCGAAGATGGTTCTTCCACACCGGTGCCGTGGGTGACTTCGAGTCGCTGGTTCGCCTCCTCAAGCCAAAACCGGTCGATCATCGCGTCGGCGTGCGTGACATGGACATTCAGAAGCCGGGCGCAACGCTCTCGGGTATTACCGACGCAGCACTGCAGGGCGCGCTCAAGCTCGGCGGCGCACTCCGCGTCCCAGTGCGGAGCCTCGATCTGGAAGAACAGGCGGCTGCCACACGCGACGCGTCGTGGTTTGAGCCCTATCCGCACGCCTTTCAGACCAAGCTCGCGCGTTTCATCAATCTCGGCGATGACTACGCAAGCGTTCCGGCAGCGCAGGCTAATGCGGCAGTGGTTGGCGCCGACCCGGATCCGGTCGTCACGCCGCCTTTGTACGGACGCTGGCATGCGCTTACCTCACGGCTGCTCACCGACCGCCAGGGCAATCCCGTCGGTTCGCCACGCAACTGGGTGCACGAATTGAACCTCGACCCGCGCTACCGCGTCCCGGCCGGGTTCGGTACGCGGGTCGTACAGGGCGAGTCGGAGAATCTCATGGCCGCAGCATGGGATCAGGTCGGCGACGTGCTCAAGGCGAACGCACGCATTCGCCAAATGCAGCTTGCGCAGCAGGCGTCGCTTGTCTGGCATCGCGGAGACCTACGACCCATGGCCCGCCGGGCTCCGGCCGAACTTCTTTCGTTCACGGCACCCGTGCACGCGCGCGTGATCGCAAGCGATCGACGAACGCTGCGACAACGCCTTATCTCAAGTCCGGTCCACCCAAGTCTGCTCTCCGGTCCCGCGCGTCGTGCGCTGCGTCCGCGCGGTCCGCTTCTCCGGGCCGCGTCAACGACGCTGCGCATGAGCTCAATCGTGGAGCGCGTCAACAGCGGCGAACTCGTCCCAGTTCCTCCGAAGGTGAGCCCAAGTGGTCTGCCCGGACTGTCCGCCCTCGCCACCGCGTTACTGCCGTCCGGCGCGCCGGCCTGGCTCATTGAGGCGCTACAGCGATGGCCATTTCTCGCGATGGCGCTCATCATCGTCGCGCTCGTACTTGCCGTGCTCGCGATCGCGCTCGGAATTGGTTTGGTCGCGATCGTACTCGCCGCCTTCGCCGCGTGGATCGCGCGGATCGAGAGCAAGGTTCGCCGTGCGGATGCACTCGATGCGTCCGGCCTGACGCCACGTGCGATCCAGGACCTGAAGCACAGCCCAAACTTCCAGATCACTCCGGCCGGACCAGGAGGAGCGATCACGTTCGGTGCCACGGACAGCCAAGAGGGCACGAGGTTCAAGAACGCGCTGACGGATGTGGCGAACCTGATTGCCGCAGGTCGCGCCGCAGATAAGGTCGGCGAGAACGGACCCGCGCGTCGGCCGCTGGATCTGACGACCGAGTCCGAGTTGGTCATGCGGTCCATCGACCCCTCGATGACGATTCCGCGCCACGCTCAAACAGTTCTGCAGATTCCTCAGCGGCTTCGTGATGAGCGACCCGATCCATTAAGCGAAGCGTGGGCGTACCCCGTCTTCGACACGCCGATGTACAAGCCGCTTGCCGGAGGATCCGCTGAGCTTTTGCTGCCGAACATCAACCGCATCGAGCACGACAGCGTGACGTTGCTCGAGGTGAACCAGAAATTCATCGAGGCCTACATGGTCGGCCTCAATCACGAGTTCGCGCGCGAGCTTCTCTGGCGCGAATATCCGACAGATCAGCGCGGCAGTTACTTCCGCCAGTTCTGGGACGTGTCGAGCTTGCTCACGGATCCGAACGCTGATCAGGCCGCGCTCCGGGAAAAATTGCGCGATATCCCGCCGCTGCATCGCTGGAATCGGAGTTCTACGTTGGGCACACACGATCAGCGCGCGACCTCGGGCACGGGCGCCGCAGATCTCGTTCTCGTGGTGCGCGGCGAGCTGCTGCGTCGTTATCCGCGCGCCGCCGTCTATGCGCAGGCTGCTGAATGGGAGCAGACCAACGGAGAACCTGATGCAGCAAAGCCGCGGCGCCTCGTCACGATCGCGGATGACGAGGAGGACAACCCGCCTCAGGCCAAGCTGCGCACACCGCTGTACGGCGCCAAGGTCGACCCCGACATCTTCTTCTTCGGGTTCGATCTAACGATCGGCGAGGCACGCGGTGGCGATGCTCCTCCCGCATCTCCGGGTTGGTTCTTCGTGCTTAAACAGCGCCCCGGCGAACCGCGCTTCGGCTTCCAAGAGAAGTCCGAAGACCAGATCGTCATCTGGGACGATGTC
>Ga0066710_100007962_pt1 | contig 10212 bp, 9 predicted proteins | sample GraSoiAngelo_159_FD_79666 | JGI IMG/M metagenome (GOLD analysis project Ga0066710, IMG submission 79666) | Grasslands soil microbial communities from the Angelo Coastal Reserve, California, USA - 14_1009_16_40cm | ecosystem: Environmental > Terrestrial > Soil > Grasslands | place: USA...
CGCCCGTGAGGGTCGCGGGGTGTTCCTCTACTTACGGCAGGAGGGCCGCGGCATCGGCCTTATGAACAAGCTGCGTGCGTATGCGTTGCAGGACCAGGGCCTCGACACCGTCGAGGCGAACGAACGCCTCGGCTTCAAGGCCGATCACCGCGAGTACGGCATCGGCGTCCAGATCCTCATGGACCTCGGCGTGCGACGTGCGCGCATCCTCACCAACAATCCCGAGAAGGCGGGCGTGTCGCTCTACGGCTTCGAGATCGTCGAGCGGATCCCGATCGAGATCCGCGCGAACGCGACGAACCGCGCCTACCTCAACACCAAGCGCGACAAGATGGGTCATCTTTTGAGCGTGGTCGCGGACGAGACGAGCTAGCTACTTCGTCGCGTTATCGGCCCAACTTTTCGCGGCCTTCAGTAGCTGACTGTCGGTCCCGCCTGAAAGATCGTGGTCGATCGTCGTGACCCAGCGGCCGCCGCTGAAGATGACCGTCACGCCGATGCCCTCGAGGCGACCTGGACCCTGGCTCTTCTGCACGTCGGTCACTTCGGACCATTTCTTGTCGATGCCAACGATGGGCAACGGAACGATGTCGCGCAGCCCGACGCTGTCGACGACAAGCGTCGATGCCACGAGCGGCGCGAATGCGACAAAGCCGAGGAACAGCGCGCCTACCGCGAGGGAGGTGCTCAGCAGGAGGCGGGCCAGCTCGCGCGTCACGATGCGCAGCGGCAGCGGACCGCTCGTGTGCCAACCGCGCACGCTACCGCGCGCCCACGCGAGCGCTGACGATCCGAGGCCGAGGCGCAGCACCAGGCGTGTGAGGAGCGCCGCGAGCCCGACCGCCATGACGAAGCTCCGCAGGTCCAGCCAGGTGTAACGCGGCTGGATCACGAACGCACCAGACCCGGCGGGGGGCCTGATGTCCGTCGCGAGGTTGACGATCTCCGGGAGGATGAACAGCCCCGCCAAGAAGATGAATGCGAACAGCGCTCCGGCGACCGCGGGAACGAAGGGGTCGTCGTGCTCCGCGAATTCGCCCCGCACGCGCTCCATCGCGTTCTCGTACTCGAGCCACGACGTCGCGTGGTAGTTGAACGTTTGCGCGCGCATGTCCTGCATGACCCTCGCGACGTACGGCGCGAGGCCCGGCTCGGTCGCGCCATCGATGGAGATGACGAACGCACGCGTCAGCTTCTCGACATACGGCTGCGGCGTGGTGCTCTCTTTCGTCTTCACGAGCTTCTCGCGGTCGGCCTCGGTCTTGATCACCAGCCGGCCGCGATTGGCCTGAACGTCTTTGACCTCACCCCAGGTGTAGGCCGTCCCGGTGCGTAGGCCCACGATGGCGACTCCGATCGGCGCGAGCTCGAGACGCGCGCGACCGAAGAAGCCGAAGTGGACGTCCTTCCTGATCACGGCGGGGTGTTTTCCGATCGTGGCCATGAGCTCGAGGTAGGCCGGCGGCTTGGCGGGCGCGGCGGGCGACACGAACACCGGCGGAACGAACGGCTTCGGGGCCGGCGGGGGCACCCACGCCGGCGCCGGCGCTTTCGCTTCCACCATGGGCCTCCCGCGCTTCGCCGTCTTCTGCGCTTCGCGTTCCGCGATCTTCGCGTCGCGTTCGGCGATCTTCGCCTCGCGCTCGTCGATCTTCGCTTGCGCCGCCGCGAGCTTCGCGTTGCGCTTGGCATCTTCTTCGGCGATCTTCGCCGCCTTGACCGCGTTCTCCTCGGCGAGCTTGGCGGCCTTCTTCCCCTCTTCGATCGCGCGCAGCGCCGCCTTCTTGTCCTGCTTCGTGACGGGTCCCGTTGTCGGCGCGGCGGGGGTGAACGAGGTCGGCGCGGACGCGACGCTGAAGGGACTGTTCGGCGAGGTGAACGGGCTCGGTGGAGCGGTGGGTGCGTTCTGCGCGGCAGCCGGCGTCCATGACGGCGCGGTGGTCCGTTCCACCGGCGCAGGCGCGGGCGCCGACGATGGCGCGAAAGAGAACGGTGAGTTGGGCGAGTTGAAGATCGACGGCACCGCCGGCCGCGCGGGTGCCGCGGGAGTTATCGGTGGTGGAGCAGCGGGCGGACTCGTGAATGGATCCGGGTACTCGGGGATCGCGCTCGCCGCAGCCGAAAATGGATTCGATGATGGCATGTACTGCGACTGCTGGGCCGGTTGCCATTCCGGCGTGAACGGTGGCGACGCGGGCGCGTCCGGCGTTTCCCCCGCCTTTTCCTGCCCAGGCGGAGGCGGAACGAGGCCGAGCGCGACGAGGCGAGGGTCGTCCATTCCTTGTTGAACGTTAGGGCACGCGAGATGCGACGGCGAGCCCCCCGATAGAGTGCGATCGATGGCGACCGGAAAGACACGTGCCGGTAAGCGCGCTGGGGCTCAGCGCGGCGCCCGCGTCGCGATCGTACGCGCGCGGTGGAACGAAGCGATCACCCTCGCCCTCGAGCGCGGTGCCATCGAGCGCGCGGCCGAGTCCGGTGCGAGCGTCGATCTCTTCGAGGTCGCGGGTTCGTTCGAGCTGCCCGCGGCCGTCGCGCTCCTCGCGGACACGGCTCGTTACGACGCGGTCGTCCCGATCGGCTGCTTGATCCGCGGGGAAACGCCGCACTTCGAGTACATCGCACAGTCCGTCGCCAAGGGCCTCATGGACCTCGCGCTCACCTACCCGACCGCGATCCCGTTCGGCGTGCTCACCTGCGACTCCATCGAGCAGGCTCGCGAGCGCGCCGGTGGCGCCGAGGGCAACAAGGGTTCCGAGTCCATGGACGCGGCACTTGAAATGGTCTCGCTGCGTCAGGCGCTGATGCGCACGCCGTCGAGCGCACGACGCTCGGCGCGCAAAGCATCGAGCGCCTCGTCGCGCTCGACCCGATAGAAGCGGAGCGATTCGCCGGGCATCCGCTGTGCGACCTTCCCGAGGTCGGCGGCGATGACGGTCGCGATCACGGGATACCCGCCGGTCGTCTGATGATCGGCGAGCAACACGATCGGCGCGCCGCCTCGGGGCACCTGTATCGCGCCCGCAACAACGCCGCAGCTTTGAAGCTCGCCGGCACGCGGCGCGATGGGCGGGCCGGCGAGGCGCACGCCCTGACGGTCGCTCGCGGCGTCGATGACGAAGGTCGCGGCGAAGAAGCGCTCGAGCGCGTCCGCCTCGAAACGATCGTCGTGCGGGCCCGCCATCGCGCGCACCCGACCGTCGTAGGTCACGGGCTCGATGCGTCGTGCGGCATCCTCGGGTCCCGCGTCCGCTTCGCCGAGCGGTAGCGTGTCGCCGGCGCGCAGCGGCGCGCCCAGACCGGCGGGGAGATACGTCGCGCGCGACCCGAGGAGCGCCGGCGTCGCGATCCCGCCGCTCAGCGCGAGATACGCGAACCGCGTTCGTTCGCCCGCGTGAACCGTCACCATCTGGCCGGCGCGAACGAAGACCGAACCCCATCCATCTAGACGTGTGCGGGTCGAGAGTGAGACGTCGCGTCCGGCGACCGCCACGAGGCGCGAGTCGTCGGAGGTGAATCGGAACGGCGTGCCGATGATCTCGATCCCCGCGGCATCGGCGGTGTTGCCGACGAGCGCGTTGGCCGCCGCGAGCGCGAACGGGTCGGCGGCGCCGCCGGGCGGCACGCCCGAGCGCAGGTGGCCGAAGCGTCCGCGGTCCTGCACCGTCGAGCGCACACCTGACTCGCTGATGCGGATCACAGCGGGACGAAGCGCAGCCGGTCGCCGGCGCGGAGGCGCACCGGTTCGGCTGCGCCGGCATCGAACATCACGAGGTCGGTCCGTCCGATGAGACGCCAGCCGCCGGGCGACGCGAGCGGATACACCGCGGTCTGGCCGTCGGCGACCGCGACCGAGCCCGCGGGAACACGCTCGCGCGGACGCTCGAGACGCGGCGCCACGATGCGCGGATCGAGTCGACCGCAGTATGCGAACCCCGGGAGGAATCCCAGGAAGTAGGCCGTGTACTCGCGCCCCGCGTGAAGCGCGACGAGCTGCTCGACGTTCAGGTGCGAACGCTCGGCCGTCTCAGCCAGGTCGGGTCCGTCGTAGGACGTCGGAACCTGGATGACGCGCGGCGGTCTGTTGCCCGCGGTAGTCGTGAAGTCGGCGCGCGCGAGCAGCTCGGCTGCGAACTTCTCCGCCTCCGCGGGCGCGAGGCGCAGCGGATCGAAACGAAGCAGCGCGGAGGTGTAGGCCGGCACCGCCGGACCGAACGCGAGGGTCGCCTCCCAGGCATCGGCGATCCCGCGCGCCCAGCCGACGACGTTCTCCTGAAATTCCTCCGCGAGCTCGACGAGCAACGCGCCCTCGCCGAACGGGACGACGCGCGGCTTCACGTCCAGATGACCGCCGCGCGCACCATGACACCGGCGTCGTCGAGCGCCGCGCGCACCGCGGCGGCGATCGCGACCGCGCCGGGCGTATCGCCGTGCAGGCACAGCGTGTCGACGACGAGGTCGAGGAAGGACCCGTCATATGAGCGCACCCCGCCGTCGCGAACGAACGAGAGCGCCTGCTTCGCGGCTATCTTCGGGTCGGTGTGCAGCGCGCCGGTCAGCTTGCGTGAGCGAAGGGTGCCATCGGATTCGTAGGCCCGGTCGACGAAGCCTTCGCGCACCACGCGCAGACCGGCATCAAGCGCGGCATCGACCATCGCCGACCTCGGCGGAGCGAACAGCGCCACCTCGACGGGCGCCGCGAACGCTTTCTTCACGCCCGCGACGATCGCCTTCGCCACGCCCTTCTCACGCTCGGCCTGGTTGTACAGCGCTCCGTGCGCTTTCACGTGCGTGATCTTCAGGTCGGGATCGACGCGTTTCAGCGCGCGGATCTGACGTGCAATCTCTTCGCTCAGCTCGTCCGCGGTCATCGCCATCGGAACGCGCCCGAAGTTCGCGCGGTCCGGGTAGCCCGGGTGCGCGCCGACGGCGACGCGGTAGCGGCGTGCCAGCGCGACAGTTTCGCGCATCGTCGACTCGTCACCCGCGTGCCCGCCACAGGCGATGTTCGCCGAGCTGATGAGCGGCATGAGGTCCGCGTCCGTCCCCGCTCCCTCGCCAAGGTCGCTGTTGAGATCGATGGACTCGAGCAACCCCGTCAAGGCCCCACGGCCAGCAACCCAGCGCCGACGAGCGCGCGAATTCGCATCGCAGCGAGGTTAGCGCCCTAAGGCAGCTCTTTCTTCGGCGTCGCGCACGACTTGCGATACGCACAGTCGTTGAAGCCATCGGTGTCGCTGTCGGGCAACGATGGCGCCGCGATCTGCGACAGGTCGAAGTCGACGAGCTGCATCTGCTCGGCGGCCACGAGCCCGGCGGGAAGCCCGTTGGCCGTCGCGTCGTCGAAGTGCACGACCGCGAGGTCAGGCATCGGTCCGACCGTCACGGCTCCGGTTTCGGAGATCACGACCGGCGTCTCGATCACCCACTCCGCGGTCCCGTACGTCGACGGGTAGGGCAAGGTGATCGAGAACGACAGACCCGTGCGCAGGTTCGCGATCACGATCGTCCACACCTCAGGTGTGAGCGTGCTTTCGGCGATCTCGACACGCACGCGATCGCCAGGTCGCACCACGAGCTCCGTGCGAATCAGCGGCGCCGGGACTGTCTCCCACCACGCGTAGTAGTCGGTGTTGCCGGCGGCGTCGACATCGTGCCCGATCCCGGCCTGGATGAGCGTCGTGTCGAAGAGCGTGCACGCGGTGTCGAGACAGCCTCCGCCGATGCCGATCCAGCTCGAGGAGTATTCCGCTTCGCGCGCCGTGCGCTGCTCTGCCGTCGGCACGTTCCAATCGCCCGCGATGGAGTGGAACGTCGTCCCCTTCTCGATGCTGCCCTGCGTGTATCCGGCCCAGTTGAAGGACCGGTTCGCCGCGATCGCGGCGATCGGTCGCGCGGTCTGCGACGGGGCGGACGGGAGGAGCAGCAGGGCAAGTACGACCAGCTTCCCGGCCCAATGCACGGGCGAGCGTACGCAGTCGGCGTGCCAGAGATGACGGTTTGGGTCATGACGAAGGGAATGGCGCGGTCGGATGCTCATGCCCGCCGGACGCGGTTCGCCCGCCGAGCGGAAGGAAAGATCGGCCATCGGCCGTCGCCAAGGCCTCGACCATCGTCGGCGCGGCTAGATGAATAGCGGCGCGAGCACGAGCGTGATGGTCGCGAGAAGCTTGATGAGGACGTGGAGGCTCGGGCCGGCGGTGTCCTTGAACGGGTCGCCGACGGTGTCGCCGACGACGGCGGCCGCGTGCGCGGGCGTGCCCTTGCCCAGGACCCGGCCCTTGTCGTCCTTCAGCATCCCGGACTCGATGTACTTCTTCGCGTTGTCCCACGCGCCGCCGCCGTTGTTCAGTACGGTCGCGAGGATGACACCGGCCATCGTGCCGACCATGAGCAGCGCCGCCTCGGCCTCGGCTTTGAGAAGAATGCCGACCACGATCGGCGCGCCCACGGCGAGAAGACCCGGCGCGATCATGTTGCGCAGGGCCGAGGCCGTCGTGATGTCAACGACGCGCGCGTAGTTCGGCTCCTCGGTGCCGGCCATGATCCCGGGGTGCTCGCGGAACTGCGTCCGCACCTCTTCGATGATCGCCGCGCCCGCGCGACCCACCGCGCGGATCGCGAGCGATGAGAAGAGATACACGAGCATCGCGCCGAGGAAGCCGCCGAGGAACACGTCCACCTTCGCGAGGTCGACCGTCTTGAACTCCTTCCCGGTCAGCTGCGCGACCTTGTCGAGGTAGGCGGAGAAGAGGAGGAACGCGGCGAGGGCGGCCGAGGCGACGGCGTACCCCTTCGTCAGCGCCTTGGTCGTGTTGCCCGCGGCGTCAAGGCGGTCGGTGCGCTCGCGCGTTTCTTCCGAGGCCCGCGCCATGGAGGCGACACCGCCGGCGTTGTCCGTGATCGGCCCGAAGGTGTCCATCGCCAGGATGAATGCGGCGCTCATGAGCATGCCCATCGTGGCGACGGCCGTGCCGTAGATACCGCCGTGTGGCAAGCCCGTGGTCTGGCCCCATTGATCGCCGAGCCAATGCGAGATGAACAGCGCGATCGCGATCGTGATCACAGAGGACGCCGTGGTCTCGAAACCCACGGCGACGCCGGAGATGATCGTCGTCGCCGGACCGGTCTTGGCCGCTTCGGCGATCTCCTTGACCGGTCGCCAGTTTCCCGACGTGTAGTACTGCGTGATGTACACGAAAGCGAGGCTGGTGAGGATGCCGACGACGCCGGCACCGAAGAAGTAGAGGGCGCCACCCTTCTCGTTGAGCATTTGGTTCGTGACGAAATACATCCCGACGATCGAGAGCACGATGGTGATGTAGTAGCCGGAGTTCAGGGAGCCCATTGGGTCGCGCCTCTCGTTGCCTCGCACGGTGAAGATCCCGATGACGCTGGCGATGAGGCCGAAGCCACGCACGACGAGCGGGAAGACGATCCACGCGACGTTCTGCGTGACCGTGTAGATCGCGACGCCAAGGATCATCGCCCCGATGTTCTCCGCCGCGGTGGACTCGAAGAGGTCCGCGCCACGACCGGCACAGTCGCCGACGTTGTCGCCGACCAGGTCGGCAATGACCGCGGCGTTGCGCGGGTCGTCCTCGGGGATGCCCGCCTCGATCTTGCCGACGAGGTCCGCGCCAAGATCGGCGGCCTTCGTGTAGATACCGCCACCGAGCTGCGCGAAGAGCGCGACGAACGACGCGCCGAAACCGAAGCCAACGATGGTGAACGGTGCTTCGTTCGGCTTCTGGAAGCCGCCGTAGGCGATGAACATCACGAACACGCCGATGAGCGAGAGGCCGACCACGAGGATCCCGGACACCGCACCGCCGCGGAGGGCGATCCTCAGCGCATCACCGATGCTGTGCTGCGCCGCGGACGCCGTCCGCAGGTTCGACTTCACCGCGACGAACATGCCGACGATGCCGGAGGCCATCGAGCAGACCGCGCCGACGAAGAACGCGATCGACGTGCGGATCGCGAGCTCCAGCGGCTGCACGCCCGGGGCCGACTCGAAGAAGAAGATGACGACGCCGATGAGCACCATGCCGCCGAGCGCGAGAAGGAAGATCGTGCGGTACTGACGCTGGATGAAGGCGACGGCAGCTACGTAGATCGCGCCGGCGACCTTCTGCATCTCCGGGGTGCCGATCGGCGAGCGGAGGACGTCGTACGCGAAGTAGCCGGCGACGAGGACCGCGACCAGTCCGGAGAAGGGCACGACCCAAAGCAGGGGTTGCGCGTCCAAAAGGAGCCCTCCACTACACCGAAAAGTGAATTACAAGAAGCAAGCGCCCGCCCCGACGGAGGGGGCCGCAGCGCTTCGGCGGCAGTTTAGGGCAGGACGGCGCGGACGGGCAAACCGGGTATCGTTCGGATCATGCCCCCGCAGAAGGCCTCGAAGAGCGCACCCAAGGCCGACGCGTCCGAGAAGCAGAAGAGCAAGGACCGCGACTGGCTGACCACGGGCGAGCTCGCCCAGAAGATCGGCTGGCGCGAGCACGCGCTGCGCGATGCGCTGCGCGGCAAGGATCTGCCGGGCGTGCGCCGCACCTCATTCGGCTATCACGTCGAGGCGTCCGCGGTGGATGAGATCAAGAAAGCCCTCGGCGAGGCTCCGCCGAAGGGCAACAGCTCGCTCAAGACTCCCGCCCGGAACTAGCCGCGGGGCGCTAGGTGTGCTTGCGCAGGCGCGCCGGAAGGATCTTGAGCTCCTCGCGGTACTTCGCGACCGTTCGCCGTGCGAGCTTGATGCCGTGCTTGTCGGCGAGCTTCTCGACGATCTCCTGATCCGAGTACGGCCGCCCCTCGTCCTCGGCCTCGATGATCTCTTTGATGACGTCCTTCGTCCCGAGCGAGGCAGTGAAGAACATCGCGAACGGGACGACCTGACCGCTCGGGAGCAGCACGAACTTGCCGGCGGTCGCGCGGCTGACCGTGGACTCGTGCATCCCGATCCGCTCGCCCACCTCGGCGCGCGTCAGCGGACGCAGCGACTGGATCCCGTGCTCGAGGAAGTCGCGCTGGCATTCGACGATGACCTCGGTGATCCGCAGGATCGTCTGCCGGCGCTGATTGATATTGTCGATGAAGAACTTCGCCCGCGTGACGTACTCGCGGATGTGCTGCCGGTCGTCATCGTTCATCGGCACCGGACTTGCGACGCCCTCCTTGCGGGCCGCCTGCAGCTGCATGATGAGCTGGCGATATACGGGATTCACGCGCAGCGAGAAGCGCCGTGACTCGATGACCTCGACCTCGTACTGGCCCGTCTCCGACTTCGTGATGATCACGTCGGGCCGCAGGCCGACCTCGCGCCCACCGATGCTCGTGCCATCCGGTCCTGCGGCGAAGCCCTGCGCCGGGTGTGGGTTGAGGTTCGCGGCGATGTAGTCGAGCGCGCCCTGGACCTCATCGCGGGTGATGCGGAGCGCTTGCGCGACATCGCCGAACTTGTGTTCGCCCATCTCGCGGAAGTGTTCGGAGACGATCTCGCGCACATGCGCCGGAACTTCGTCGCCGATCTCCTCCAGATGCTGCATCTGGATCATCAGGCACTCGCGCACGTCGCGCGCGCCGACGCCCCAGGGTTCGACGGATTGGATCGCGCGCAGCGCGCGCATCGCGTCGGTGACCGACACCTTTATTGTGTTCGCCGCGTCTTCGATCGTGACACCCGGATCGAGATATCCGTTCTCGTTGATGTTGCCGATGAGGTACTCGGCGATCGGGAGCAACCGCGCGGGGACCAGGACGCGCACGTTCCACGACAGCCACTCGGCGAGCGTCTGCTCCGATTCGGCGCGGACGACGGGGTCGAACTCGTCGCCGTCGTCGTCGCGCTGCATGAGACTCGTACCCTCCAGCGGCTCGGTCTCGGGATCGTTCTGTCGCGGTGCCTTCGCGAGCCCGAAGCAATTGAGGCATACGCGTCCCGGAAGCGGCTGCCCGCACAGTGGGCAGACCTGTTGCTCCTCGAGATCGAGTGCCGGATTCTCCTGCAGCTCCTGATTGATGACGTCCTGGAGCTCGAGGGACGACAGCTGCAAGATCGCGTTGGCGGCGATCTGTTTCGGAGTGACCTTCAGTTGCTGCTGCGGCAGTAAGCGCAGATCCACTTCGGCTACCTTAACCCAATGGTCGTGCGAGCCGAACTGATCCTGTTCGTCGTGGCTCTTTCACTTGCCGCGCTCGCGTTCGCATTTGTCA
>Ga0066710_100007963_pt1 | contig 10211 bp, 8 predicted proteins | sample GraSoiAngelo_159_FD_79666 | JGI IMG/M metagenome (GOLD analysis project Ga0066710, IMG submission 79666) | Grasslands soil microbial communities from the Angelo Coastal Reserve, California, USA - 14_1009_16_40cm | ecosystem: Environmental > Terrestrial > Soil > Grasslands | place: USA...
ATGGCAGAAAACCCGCAGCCGCAGGAGGCGTATCTCGCACAGCTTCACGTAATCGAGACACACGACACGCGCGGCCGCCTCGGCGCCGTCGCGTGCCCTGCGATGACGCTCGTCGGTGAGGAGGACATCCTGATCTACCCGAAGCTCTCCCGTCGTCTTCACGACGAGCTACCGCGCTCGACCTGGGTCGCAACGAGGGGCGGTCATGCCTGCCTTTGGGAGTATCCGGATGAATTCAACCGCGCGGTCCTCGACTTCCTTGCCGCGCTCGATGGCTCCTAGAGATTCTGGGCGGTGCCACGCCCCTTAGCGGCTGCTAGTTCCGACGCACCGCGCCAGTGTCTCACTGGACAACGGACAGGATTGCTCGCCAGTTATTCGCCAGCTGCAACCGCGATCACTCGACTTGTCTGGACTGTGGTGGACTGAGCGGAGCGGTTGAAACGACCGCTCGCGGGCTCGGTGGACAAACAGATTGCGACAGGACGGCTTGGTTAGCGGCGGGGGTGGGATTCGAACCCACGAGACACCTCGCGGCGCCTAGCGGTTTTCAAGACCGCCCCCTTCAGCCACTCGGGCACCCCGCCGGGGCCAGTGTAGCCCCGCCTCTGCGATCCCCATGCGCTAGCCCGGCGGCGCGAATGTGACCGTCTCTTCCCGGCCTTCGTGGAAGAGGCGGGTCGAGGCGGGAGTCGTCTCCGCGAGCACGCGTCCGTCCCGTACGACCCATCGGCGGGCCGGGAGAAGCCGCATCACTTCGACCGGATTCGGGGCGTCGAAGACGATGAAATGTGCGGGCTTGCCCTCCTCGATCCCGTACTCGTCCTCGACGCCGAGCGTGCGGGCTCCACGTGAGGTCGCGCAGGCGAGCAGCTCCGGAATCTCGTCGAGCCCGCTCATGTGCGTGAAGTGAAGGGCGAGGTTGGCGGCATGGAGGAGGTCGGCCTTTCCCAGCAGGTACCACGGATCCATGATCACGTCGTTCCCCAGCGAGACGTTGACGCCCGCCCTCAGGAGCTCCTTCAGCTGGGCGAACCCACGTCGCTTGGGATACGGATCGAGCCGTCCCTGGATGAGCGAGTTGGCGTACGGGTTGACGACAATGTTGATTCCCGCGCGTCGCAAGAAGCCGTGCAGCTTTGACGAGTAGTAGGGCTCGTACGAGCCCATCGCCGTACAGTGGCTCGCGGTCACTCGTCCGGTGAGCCCGTGCTTGACGGTGTCGTCGGCCATCACCTCGAGAAAGCGGGAGTTGGGGTCGTCCGTCTCGTCGCAGTGGACATCGATCCGGCGACCGTGCTCCTCGGCCAGCTCGAAGACGCGGTGCACCTCGCGGAGGCCTAGCTCGGTAGTCGGCTCGTAGTGGGGAATCCCGCCGACGCAGTCGACGCCGAGGCGGATCGCGTTTTCCAGCCGCTCCTCGTCGCCCTTGCGGGCGAAGATTCCGTCCTGCGGAAACGCCGTCACCTGCATGGTCACGAGGTCGGCAAGCTCGTCGCGGACACGGAGGAGGCCCCGCACCATCGCCTCGTTCTCGCCTGAGACGTCGGCGTGCGCCCGAATGAACAGCGTTCCCTGTGCGACCGACCAGCGCACAATCTCGCCCGCCCGCGTGAAGACGTCCTCCTCTGTAAGCGATCCCTTTAGCTCGCCCCAGACCTTGATGCCCTCCAGGAGCGTTCCGGATTCGTTATAGCGGGGCTTGCCGGCGGTCAGGCTCGAGTCGAGATGCAGATGGCAGTCGACGAGGGGCGGGGAGGCGAGCCGTCCCTCGGCGTCCAGCGTTTGGGCAGCGTCGATACCCAGATCCGGCCCGATGCGTGTGAACCTGCCGTCCTCGATGGCGAGGTCGACCAGGCCTTCGCTCTCGGCGAGGTGCGCGTTGCGCACGAGGAGGTCGGCCGCCACCGCGTTATCGTAATCCGGTGAGAGTCCGAATCGAGGGTGGCTTCGTCGTCACCATGGACGAGGCGGGAACCGTGCTCGACGGCGGTGTCGTCGAGGTCTCGGATGGCCGCATCGTTCGGGTCGCATCGGAGCCCGGCGGTGAGGGCGCGGACGAGACTGTGTCGGCCCGCGGTCTCATCGTCGTCCCGGGCCTCATCAATACCCACTGTCACCTGAGCCAACAGCTCGGGCGCGGGCTGGCAGACGACGTCGACCTACTCACTTGGCTGCACGAGCGCATCTGGCCATACGAAGCCGCGCTGACTGAGGAGGACGTTGAAGTCAGCGCCCTCGCGTGCGCGCTCGAGCAGATCCGAAATGGCGTCACCACGATCGCGGACCCCGGGGGCCAGCATGTGGACGGCGCCGGCCGGGCGCTCGACCGGGCCGGGATACGCGGGTTCCTCGGGCGCAGCACGATGGACGAATGGGACGGGGTGCCCGAGGCCCGCCAGGAGTCCTCCGACGAGACGCTGGCAATCCAGGACGAGCTCGCCGAGCGCTGGGATGGCGCCGGCGAGGGCCGCCTGCGCTTCTCCTACACGCTCCGCACGATCTTCAACTGCTCCGATGCCCTGATCGAGGCGAGCGTGGAGCGGGCCCAAAGGCTTGAAACGCCCCTCCAAATGCACATCGCCGAGATCCCCGCCGAGAACGAGCACTCGCGCGCGACGCGCGGGACGACGACCGTTCGCCATCTCGCGCGTTTGGGCGCGCTCGGCCCCTGGTTCCTCGGTGCCCACGCTGTATGGCTCGAGGATGAGGAGATCGGGCTGCTCGCGGAGACCGGCGCCGCCGTCGCGCACAACCTCGCCTCGAACCTCCGCGTGCTAGGAATACCGCGGATCGCCGACATGCTCGATGCAGGCGTCGTGGTGGGGCTCGGCACCGACGGTGCCCCCGCGAACAACAGGATGAGCCTGATCGACGAGCTGTGGGCGGCTTCGCTCCTGCAAAAGGGACTCCGCCTCGATCCGACGGTTCTCGATGCCCGCACAGCCTTCGCCATGGCGACTCGCAGTGGCGCGCAGGCACTCGGCGCCGCCGGCGAGATCGGCTCTCTGAAGGCGGGGAAAGCCGCCGATCTCGTCCTCATAGACCCGCAGACGGTGAACATGACCCCGATCCACGATCCGGTCTCGGCGCTCGTCACAGCGCTCAAGAGCGAGAACGTGCACTCGGTCATGTGTGCGGGCCGCTGGCTGCTCCACGACCGCGAGCTCCTCGTTGCCGACGAACGCGCCGTACTCCGAGAAGCGCAGGAGCGAGCCGAAGCGGTCGCTCGCCGCGCCGAACTTCGCTAAGAGCGACAATTTTCGGGTTGTAACTCGTCCGCCGAAAGTCTCACAATCCTGCTAGCCCGTATCCCGGGACCCAGAGGGAGGCGTAAATGTCGATTCTCCAGCAGGAAAAGCGCGAGCTGGCCGAGGCCGTACGCCTCGACGCGCACGGGATCGAGCCGGTTCCAGTCGCGGACCGTGACTCGACTCCGCTCCAGCAGTTCTGGGTTTGGATGGGCGCGAACCTCGCGCCGATCAACTGGGTGCTCGGCACGCTCGGGCCGCTCGTTTTCGGGCTGAGCCTGGTCGAGACCATTCTCGTCGTCGTGATCGGAAACATCGCCGGCTGCGCCCTTTTCGGGCTCTTCGCGACGATGGGTCACAAGACCGGCGTCAACCAGATGGTGCTCTCGCGAAGCGCTTTCGGGCGCAGAGGCGCCTATATCCCATCCGCGGCTCAGCTCCTGCTGACGATGGGCTGGATCGGCGTGAACACGTGGGTGATCCTCGACCTCGTCGTCGGCAAGTCGGGCATTCTCGACAAGCTCGGCTACCACGGCGGGCAGGGGACGCGCTACTTCGTCGGCCTGGTCGTTATGGTCATCCAAGTTGCAATAGCGATCTGGGGCTTCTACCTCATCCGCACCTTCGAGAAGTACACGGTGCCGGTTACGGCCGCGATCATGGTCGCCATGACCGCCCTCGCGTTCCACAAGGTGAACATCCACTGGGGCGGCTCACAAGTTCACGGGAGCGACAAGATCTCGTCCATGGCTGGTCTGATGACCGCGATCGGGATCGGGTGGGGCATCTCCTGGCTGACGATGAGTTCGGACTATCCACGCTTCGTCAATCCGAAGCACTCGGCGAAGCAGGTGTTCTGGGCCACGTCGCTCGGAATGTTTACCGCGACGGTTTGGCTCGCGATTCTCGGCGCCGCTATCGCGTCGGGAGGCGGGGGAGGCGACCCGGCCCAGCTCGTCGCTACCGCGTTCGGCGGCATGGCGATCCCCGTGCTGTTCGTTGTGTTGCACGGCCCGATCGCGGCGAACATCCTCAACATCTACTCCTGCTCGCTCGCCTTCCTGTCGCTTGGGCTGAAGGTGGCGCGGCCGCTGGTGGCAGCGATTGCCGGCGTGATCGGAACGATCGTCCTGGTTGCGTTCGTCGAGTCCGCGAGCTTCGCGCACTCGTTCGACAACTGGATGGTGTCGATCGTCGTTTGGATCAGTCCCTGGGCCGGGATCACGATCGTCGAGTACTTCATCGTCCGGCGCCAGGTGATCGACGTTGCGGGTCTGTACGAGCCGCCGGAGCGTTCTCCTTACGGCGACATCAACTTCGCCGCGATCGTGGCGCTCGCCCTCGGCCTCGTGGCCGGCTGGGCCTGGGAGTTCGGCCTGGTCAGCTTCATGCAGGGCCCGATCGCCAAGGCGACCAACAACACCGACCTCTCATGGCTGGCAGGGATGCTCGTCGGCGCGGTGGTCTACTACGTGCTCGGCGGCGCGCGACTGCGTCAGCCGGTGACGGCTCCAACGACGACCTAGTCACAGCTCGCAAAGGAGCAGAGAGCGGCCCGCGCAAGCGGGCCGCTCTTCGTTTCTTCAGGGCGATGCGCTGCCCGCTCTAGGGGCCGTGCGACAGGCCGTCGGCCGCGTTGTCCGAGCCTGCGACGCTGTGGCCGTCGCTCGCCGTGTTGGCGGTCGCGGTTCCATCCGAGCTCTGGCCTCCACTCGCCGTGTCGGCCGTTGCCGTTCCGCCGCCGTCGGGCGTGTCCACGGGTGCGCCGTGCGTCGAGGCAGTTCGGCCGTTCTGGCCGGCCTTGCTCTTCCCGTCGCTTGCGAGCGTGGAGATAGCGGCGCCCTTCGCGACGCCGGTGAGATCCGTGCTCGTCGCGAGCTCGGAGATCTCACTCCCCTTTCCGGAGTCGGACGTCGTCACTGCGGTCTCGGAGGACTTTCCGCGGACGTTCGGATGATCGCCGGCGTTGCTGTTCGTGCCCGGCACAGTGACGCCCAGCGTTGCGAGCATGCTCGAAGCGACGCTCTGCGCCGCGCCTGGCAGGCTGTCTGCAAAAGCAAGACCGGTCGTTCCAGCGAGAGCCACAGTCACGAAAGCCGTGGCAAGCTTGAGTCGGGGCAAGTTCGACCTCCTCGAGGGTCTAGTGATCTGGGTCTGAGACGAGCGCACCACTGCTCCGAGGCTGGCGACCGCCTCCGATGCCCCGGCCGGCTCTTCCGCTCCCGGAGAATCGCCAATCGCAGCAAGGAGAGTTGCCACACCGGCGTACCCAGGCGGCGCATCCTCCGGCGCGATCGAACCGGCGAGCAGCCGATCGGCAGTGTTGGTATCCAGCGGTAGACGCTCCATCTCAGTGTCCAGATCGCTCCAGGAGCTCATCGCGTTACATGAACCTCGGCGTCGAAGGACATGAGCTCTGCGAGACGTTCGAGGGCGCGCTTCTGCATCACCCGGACAGTTCCGGGCTTCCTGCCTGTTACGGCAGCTACCTCGTATGAGTCCAGTCCGCCGACGACCCTCAGCAGGACGATCTCTGCCTGGGCTGGCGGCAAAGCAGCGAGGTACATGAGAGCCTCTCCGGTCTCGACGCCGGCAAAGGGGTCCCGAGAATCGGGCCGATCTATGAAGTGGTCGACCGGAGCGGTGCGACGACGGGCCCGGGATCTGCGCAGGTCGATCAGCCTTCGGCGCGCGATCGTGAACAGCCAGCAGCGGAACGCGCTTTCGTCACCTTGGAAACGACCGAGTCCCCGGGCCACGTCGACCCAGACGTCCGACGCGAGATCCTCCCCCTCCGCGGGTTCCTGTGCCAGCAGCAAACGGACCAATGAGGGATGGAGATCACGGTACAGAGCGCTCAGCGCCCACTCGGCACCGCCCTGCGCCGCGGAGAGCACCGAATCGAACTCGAGTCCCGTAGCCACCTCTGGTTTGAGTTTGTACCACGCCCTCGTTTGGACTTTGCTAAGAGCCTCGGCCCGCGGCGCGGGTTGTCCGCGCGGCGCCGAACTCCTCGAGCACGGACGGAACCGCGTACGTCCCGTCTTCCTCCTGGAAGTTCTCCATGATCGCCAGCAGGAGGCGGGCGGTCACGGCCGTTCCGTTCAGCGTGTGCACCGGGGCCAGGTTCCCGTCCTCGCGTCGGTAGCGAACTTCGAGCCGCCGCGCCTGGTAGTCAGTCGTGTTCGAGGTGGATGTGATCTCGCGGTAGCGCTGCTGGGTCGGGAACCACGCTTCGATGTCGTACTTCTTCGCAGCCATGCCGCCGAGGTCGCCGGCGGCGATGTTCACGACCCGGTAAGGGACTCCGAGCTCGGCCACGAGCTCTTCCTCGATCGAAAGGAGGTGGTCGTGCTCCTCGGACGAGCGCTCCGGGAGACAGAAGACGAACATCTCGACCTTGTCGAACTGATGGACGCGGAACATTCCGCGCGTGTCTTTCCCTGCGGCGCCTGCTTCGCGGCGGAAGCAGGTGGAGTAGCCGGCGTAGCGCACCGGTGAGCTCACGTCGAGCTCCTCGCCCATGTGGAACGCGGCGAGCGCCACCTCCGATGTGCCCGTCAGATACAGGTCGTCGCGCTCGATCCTGTAGAGGTTCACCTCGTCGGTCGGGAGGAAGCCCGTGCCGTACATGGCTTCCTCACGCACGAGCACGGGCGGCAGCACGGGCGTGAAGCCCTTCGCGGCGAGTCGGTCGAGCGCGAAGCGGTAGAGCGCCAGCTCGGTGAGCGCCGTGTCGCCGAGGCGGTACGCAAAACGAGAGCCCGAGACCTTCGAGCCCCGCTCCATGTCGATCTCGCCGAGCTCGAGGTGGTCGCGGGGTTCAAAGCCGAACTCGCGAGGCTCTCCGACCCGCTTGATCTCGACCGCGTCCTCCTCGGTGGAGCCGTCCGGTGCACTCGGGTCGGGCGGGTTGGGGATGACGTCGAGGAGCTGACGCCGTTGCTCCTCAGCCGCCGCGAGCTCTTCCTCCGCCTGCTTGAGCTCGGCCTTGACGCGGTTCAACTCCTCGAGCTCTTCTGGCGAGGGCTTGCCCTTCCCGGCGGGCTTGCGCCTGGCCCGGAGCTCGTCGACTCGCGTGTTCACTCCACGCCAGGCTTCGTCCACCTTGAGGAGGGCGTCGAATTCCTCTGCCATTCCCTTGCGGGCCAGCGCGGCGCGCCAGGTCTCGGGGTCTGCCCTCGCGGCGCGAATGTCGATCATCGGCCCGATTCTAAGAAGGCTTCGATCACTTGGGCTACTCCCTCTTCCTGCACGGGCGGGCAGACGAAATCTGCGACCGCGAGAACCCGCTCGTGGGCGTTCGCCACGGCGATGCCGTAACCGGCCCATTCGAGTAGCTCGACGTCGTTCTCGCCGTCGCCGAAAGCGACAGTCCCTTCCCGCGAGAACCCCAGGTGCTCGGCGACGAATGCGAGACCTGACGCCTTCGTGACCTGCGGACTGGCGAACTCGAGGAAAAAGGGGAGCGACTTCGAGATGTAGAGCCGCCCGTCGAATCGCGCTTTCATGCGCTCCTCGAGCCCGTCGAGGGCCTCGGGCTCGCCCACCGCGACTACCTTGGTCGGTGGCTTCTCGAGCCAGGCCGCGAGGTCGCCCGCCTCGTGCAGTTCGAGATCCTGGAAGTCTGCATACATGCGGGCTTCGGGCGTCACCTGAGCAACGTAGAGCTCGTCGTCCACATAGCAATTGACGTGGAAGCCCTCGGCTTCGATCGCCCGGATCGCCTCCCTGGCCAGCTCGACGGGAATGGGCTCGTGCCGAAGGAACCGTCCGCTCACCGGCTCGGCCACGACTGCGCCCTGGTAGCAGACGACCGGGTCGTCGATGCCGACCTGGAGCAGGTAGGGGCGGATCGAAACGAACATCCGCCCCGTGACGAAGATGACTCGGATGCCAGACGCGCGGGCGGCGCGCAAGGCGGCCTCGGTGCGCGGCCGCAAAACTCCGTCCTCAGCCGCGAGCGTCCGGTCGAAGTCGCAGGCGAAGACCTCGACGTGCCGCGGAAAATCTTCTGGAAGAGTCAGCTCTTTTGCTGCAGGAAGGCGACGAGGTCGGCGAGCTGTTGCGAATCGAGCGAGGTCCCATAGTCCTTGGGCATGATGTCCTGGAACCCGGATGCAACCTGGGCGCCCGGGTCGGTGATCGACGTGATGATGAACTGCGCGTCCTTCCCCTTGAGCACCGTGTCGAGATTGGGGCCGACCGTCGCAGTCGATCCCGCCGCCTTGAAGGTGTGGCAACTCGCGCACGGCGGCTGTGCGGTCTTCGTGAAGATTTCCTTGCCTTTCAACGGATCGCCCTTGACGACGTTGATGCTGGTCGTTCCCGCTTCGGGAACGGTGCCGATTACGGTCTCGGGCGTTGGCGTCACGGTCGTCTCTCCGCCCCAACCGGCCACGAGGGCGCCAAGGAGTAGCGCGAGCAGACGGCGGCGGTGCATCGGCCGCGATGCATAACGAGGTCGCAGACGAGCAAGCCGACCGAGCCGAAGAGCGCGACGTCGTTCGGCGAATCGTTGACGAGGAGAGAGATTGCTATCGCCCCGGCGAACGCGAGCGGGAGCGCGCGCTGCGAGAGAGGTTTGTCCGAGCGAAGGACATGGATCGTGAGAACGATGAGAATGACCAGGCCGATCCCGAAGACCACTGCGACGGACGGCTTGTGCACGATGCGGTGCCACGACATTGCGCTGCGGTCGCGAAGATCGGCCGCAAGCCCGCCGGGTCCCGACTCGAGCGCCTGCGTCACGTGGCTCGACGCTCCGGTGGCGGCGTCGAGGGCGATCAGGCCGACGGCGAGCATTAGCGCGCCCACGAACGCCGCTACAAGAACGCGTCCGCGGGCCTCCCACAGGAGTGCTCCCAAGAGAGCAAAGCCCGCGGCGAGGACGATGGCGCCGCCGCCGTCCGCTCCGAAGCGGTTTCCGGCTATGGCGACGAAGGCGATCAGCGTGACGAGCACAAAAGCGATCGGGCCGAGCCTTCGTCCCAGAAACGCTCCGGCCGCGAGAGCCAGGACGAGCAACATCGTCTCGAGGAGATTCGAGACTCCGTAGAAGCGGCCGTTCAGCGCCGAGCCGAAGTTCGAAAGCGCAACGGACGGCCCGGTGCCGAGCGCGACGAGATAGGCGACCAGCACAGCGGTGAGGAAGAGCCCGGCGCCGAGGTTCGAGCGCAAGAGGAGACCGAGGAGGGCTCCTCCCGCGAGGATCGCGATGCCGAGGACGAGCAGGACCGCCCATAGACCGGAGACACCGGTGAGCCCGAGGACGAGGTTTGCGGCGAGGCCCGCCCCCAAGCCCAGGAGCCCTGCGCGGGGCCAGAGCAACGTCAACAACACGACGAGTACTGCGACGAGGACCGTCGCCGGGACTCGCGCTCGGTTGTTCGCGACGATGCGGTTCTCGAGAGACTGAACTGTGGCCGCGGCGTTGTCGTCCGCCTGCCAACCGAGCGCGTTGTTGCGGCCGAGGGCGGTCGGCGAGATATCCACGATGGAGACGAGGCCCGGAATCCGCGTGGAATCCGACGTCAGCACACCGTGAAAGCCGCCGCCAATGACGGCCACGGGGTAGCGGCGGTTGTTGGGCTGCGTCGCCTCGCTCGGCAGGCCGATCACGATTGCAGGGCCGTCCGGGATGGTGGTGCTGGTCTCGAAGGAGATGAGCCGCGGGCCGGTCGTGGGGCCGCGAAGCGAATTGGTCATCTTGCCCCGGACGAGTGCGGCGCGTGCAAGCGCAGCGCTGGTCTCCGGCCCTGCGCCCGGAACGAGCAGCCCAACTGCACCATGGTCGGTCAGCGCGGGAAGGTCGTCGAGACCTAGACCGGGGACGACGACGACGCGAAACGCCGTAGCCTGCGCGTCGGCCGCCGTGATCACGAAGAGGACGAACGCCAGCGCGACGATCCGGGCCATGGCCGGAACTCTAGGCTTGCTCACCTTCGGGACGGTGGCAAG
>Ga0066710_100007964_pt1 | contig 10211 bp, 8 predicted proteins | sample GraSoiAngelo_159_FD_79666 | JGI IMG/M metagenome (GOLD analysis project Ga0066710, IMG submission 79666) | Grasslands soil microbial communities from the Angelo Coastal Reserve, California, USA - 14_1009_16_40cm | ecosystem: Environmental > Terrestrial > Soil > Grasslands | place: USA...
AACCGTTCCTCGACCGCTCGCGCATAATCATCCAGCGACCAAGTCGTTGTCCGCGGGTAGGCGAACTCGACGAACCGGACCTGGCCCGCGACGGCTGCCCGAAAGCTGCTCACGAGCGTCCAGTCACCGTGCATGCCCGGGAGATAAACCAGCGCGGGCAGCGAAGCCTCGCCATGAATTCGAATCTTGAGTTCGTCTGACATTTCGTCAAATCGCGTTGGCGAGTTCCCGATGATTCACCTTGCCGGTTCCCAGCTTCGGGATTTCGCGCACATATTTGATTTCGCGCGGCACACAAAGATTGGTCAGCCCTTTGGCCTTGAGCACGGCGCGGATTTCGTCGAGTTGCAGACGCCGGTCGTTCGTCACGGCAATGAGCTTTTCGCCCTTGTCCTCGTCGGGTTGGCTCAACACCGCGGTCTGGCAGCGCAAACCGTAATGCGGAAACGCCCCGGCCAGCGCGTCCTCGACCGCAGTCAGACTCACCATTTCGCCGCTCACCTTGGCGAATCTTTTCAAGCGTCCGAGAATCGTGACAAACCGATCGGCATCGACGCTGACAATGTCCCCGGTGTCATACCAGCCGCCCAGCGCCCGGAACTGCGCGTTGGCGTCGGGGTTCAGGTAACCCTTCATGACATTCGGCCCGCGTACGAAGAGCTGGCCACCGTCGGTCACGCCTTCGACCGGCTCCAGTCGGTAGTCGATGAGGGGCAGGAGTTTGCCCGCCGAGCCGTATTTGGCCTCCATGGGGGTGTTGAGACTGATGCAGGGGCCGCATTCGGTCGCTCCGTAACCTTCCAGGATGCGCACGCCGAACCGTCGCGACCAGAGAGTGGCGGTCGCCTCTTGCACCTTTTCCGCACCAACCCACATGTAGCGCAGGCTGCGAAAATCATACGGATGCGCCTTGCGCGCGTAGCCGTTGAGGAATGTGTTCGTGCCGATCATGATGGTGCAGTCGCGATCGTAAAACATCGTCGGCACAACGCGGTAATGCAGCGGCGACGGATAGAGGAAGACATAGAGGCCACGGAAAAGCGGCAGCAGCGTGCCGATGGTCAGGCCGAAGCTGTGAAAAAGCGGCAGCGCATTGAAAAGCCGGTCGTTGTCCTGAACGTCGGTTGTCAGGATCAGTTGCCGGATGTTCGCCAGCAGATTGGTGTGGGTCAATTCGACCCCTTTGGGCACGCCTTCGGAGCCGCTGGTGAACAGGATCGCCGCCGTGTCCTCGGTGTCAGAACTGGCCGAACCCGGCTCGAGCCTCGCGCCTTGAAACCCATCCCCGACTCCTCCCTGAATGGGTCGGGGGTGGGTCGTGAAGCGCGGCCTGCGGAGCGCGTGGCGCAACAGCGTGAGCAACCTGTCCGCGCCGGAGATGTTCCGGCGCGCGTCCTCGAGATAGATCAACTCGATGCCGGATTTGACGAAGGGATCAATGTTGAGTCGTGCGTATTCGAGGAACGATCGGGAGGTGATGATCCGCTTCAAGCCCGCCAGTTGCGCGCAAGCCAGCATCGTGGCCGCGCCGGCCGAGTAGTTGAGAATCGCCGGCACTTTGTTCGCCGCCCAGAGACTGAGCAACACCATGGGGGTGGCGCTGATATTGGGCAGGAGAATGCCGACGCGTTCGTCCCGCGCCAGGGCTGGAGTGCGTCGCCATTGGCGCGCCATCAGTTCGACCCCGACCATGAAGCGGCGCCAGGTCAGTTCCTGGCGCGACGCGTCCTCCATGATCACGAAGCCGGGTCGCCGGCGCGCCGTTTCCGCCAGCGCAGCCAGGACGGTTCGTGGTCCGAGCTCCATTTCGATGGCGAACTGCTGCGACACCATTTGGTCGCGCAACCAGTTGGTCAACACATTGCGGGCCTTGCTGGTGCTGACCTTCCCCACGGTGGGCGGCGTGAGCAGCGCGCTGAAGTGAGCGGTGACGCGCGGGAACCATTGCTTGAAATTCTGGTGCGCGGTGGTGGGCAGCCGATCGATACCGCGCAGGTAACAGGTGATCACCCGGGCCCCGGTTTTGTGCAGCAGAAAACCTGTTCCGTCGAAGAGTTTCATCAACGAGCCGGTGCGAGAGAGGCGGCCCTCGGCGAACAGAACCAGCCGGCCGCCGCCCTGGAGGTGTTCCGCCATCCGTTTCAGGGCGTAGGGCGAAGCGTTGTCGATCAGAAACGTGCGCCGGTTGATCGTGATTTTGCGGTGCAGCCAGGTGGTCTGGGCGGCGACCCGGGAGACGACGAATTTCCAATCGTCCTCGAGGCAAACGCCCAGAAAAAACCAGTCGATAAGCGACTGGTGGTTGGGGATGAGCAGCACGGGCCCGGGCGTTTTGAGCACAGCCTGGTTGTAGGCCCGGAACCGGAAAAACAATCGCGCCATCAGCCGAAGGACGGTTTTCATAGTCGGGAAAATTTTCCGAGCAGCGTCTTTACGGACAGCCAGAGAATGATTGCGGAGGTGACCAGGACCGACAACGGCCCGAGCCAATGGTCGAGCGGCAACCGGCCGGGAGCGTCCAATTCCAGTTGCGCCGTGATCGTTTCTCCCTGACCGGGGAACGGCGCGGTCGCCCGCACATGCCCGCGCGCATCGACCCACTGAGAGATGCCCGAGCTCGCCACCCGGAAGATCGGCAGCGCGTACTCCGCGGCGCGGACCGGCGCCACGCGCGTATGAAGCCGATGCTCGCCTTCGCCCCAACTGATTTCGTCCGCAGTGGGAACGATGATGGCCTGCGCGCCAAGCGCTGCCAGCCGGTCCGTCACGCGGCGGTAACTCAAGTCGTAGCAAATGCAGAAGCCGATTCGGCCCCAGGGAGAGTCCCACAAGTTCTGCTCTTGGGCCGGCAGTCCGTCTTCAAAAAATTGAACCGGCACACTCTTTGCCTGCCGGAAGATGATTTCGCCCTTCGGGTCCACGACAAACACCGTGTTGTGAAATTTTGAATCGGAGAGGAAATCCTTTCCACCCACGGCGAGGTAACGTCTGGTCTTTCGGCACCAGGCTCGGATTGGTTCGGAGGGCGGGTCCTGCAATGTATATTCGCTTAAAACCACCAGTTCTGACGCAGGATGGCTGGACGCAAGCCGGTCCAATGCCCCGATCAGCCCGGCTTCAAACGGAAATTCCATCTGCAACCCGACCACTTGAACCGCGTTGAGTCGGCGCCCCGCGGCCGGTTCCACCGGAAGGTGGACTGCGCAGCCGAGCGCGACCAGAAAGATACCCAGCAGAAGGGCGCCGCGCATTTTGGTCAGCAACGACGGCAAGGCGGCCAGCAGCATCAGCGCCAGGGCGACTCCGTACATGCCGAGGTGAGTTGCCCGGAAAACTTGCGGCGAGTTCGAAAAGGCGTAACCGATGTCGAGCCACGAAAACCGCAAATAATACAGTTCGCTGCGAAAGTACTCCAGGCCGGTCCAGAGGAAGGGAACCAACACCACCGTAAGCCGTCCGAATCGTCTCCGGCATAATCGCGCCAGCGCCACAAACAATCCGACCCAGAACGCCAGCACCGCCCAGAGCGCTACCGCCGGCCAGCCGAAAATCGTCCAGAAGAAAGTCAAATGCGGCGCGTAAACAGCGTAGCCGACGGTCAAACCGAAGTAGAACGCCTTGCGCGTCGTCGGCAAGTCGGCGAGCCGGAACAGGCAGTAAGGGTAAACTGCGATGAGAAAACAGAGGGGCGGGAAAGCGTAGGCCAGATGAAACGCGGCCACGCCGCCCGCGGCCAGAAGCAGCGCTTCTTTCCACGAACCTGTCGGCAACAAACCCACCCCTGACCCCTCCCCGGAGAGGAACTGGCCACTCGGTGTTGCTCCCACCTTGGGCGGGGTTGGGGGTGGATTCCTGGTCCCAACGCATGCGCAAAAGCGAAAGGCGACTTTCAACCCCCCCTCCGGGATTTCAATAACCGGCCGGCTTTCGAGCGAGGGCGCCCCTGTCCCCGGCATCGAGTGGGCACTCGTATCCATGTTCGGCTCAGTTCGCCTGACCTTTGACGGCGACGTCCTCGGCATTGGCGCAAACGCGCGTTAATTCTTCGATCAATTGATTGGCCCGGCTGGCGGAAAACTCGCCCCACACCCTTTCCGCCGCGGCATAATAATGGGGCAGAATCTCCTGTAATAGCTTCCTTCCCGTAACGGTCAAGACCACCCGATAAGCCCGGCGATCATTCGCGCTGTCGCGCCGTTGTACCAGGCCGCGCGCTTCCAGACGGTTCACCAGACCGGTCACATTCGAGCGGTGCATAATCAACGAGCGGCTCAGTTCAATTTGGGTGCAGCCGTCAGGTTGATCGTAGAGCAGGTTCAGAACGTTAAACTGGCTGGGACTGAGAGCCCAGCGGACGAAGAACAGGCGGCTGGCGTTCCAGAGCGTCTCAGCCGTGCGCAGCAATTGAAGCAACGCCCGATAGCGCGGGCCCGGCGATGACACAGTCAGACTCATGGGGAATGTCTAGACTTGGATTGTTTATATGTCAACAAAACCTTTGGCGGGTGGTTCTGGTTGACGAGCGGGGGTGATCTGGGATTTAATCACGCTGCGGCTTGAGACAAGCCGCGGTCCGTTCATACCGGTGCGCCGAACTCAAGTCCAGCGCCCAGTCAGTTTTCGGTTTTGAGCCTTTTGCGCCTCTTTGTCGCACACGAACTCAAGGCTCTATTGCGCGGTTCGATCTGGAACCCGCAGTTTGTCCTCTTTGTGTACAGTGTTTCACAATTTTGAGACGGTACGGCAAGTGCAGCAGGCATGTTGAATTTAGAAAATAAAGGAAAAAAGAATGAAAATAAAGCTTGGCGAATATTGCACCGCCCCTGCCCTCCGTTCCGGTTATACGCTCGTGGAAATCATGATTGTCGTGTCCCTGATTGGTCTGCTGACGGCGATCGCGATTCCCAATTTTATGAAATCCCGAGAATCCAGCCAGCTCAGTTGCATCTTTGATAACGTGCGGGTGATTGAAAGCGCCAAGGACCAGTGGGCTCTGCAAAACCATAAGGGCACAGGCGACACCGCTGGCTGGACGGACATTTCCGAGTACCTCAAGGGTGGCACCTTCAAACTGGCGGCAAGCGAAACCTACTCCATCAATCCGATTGGCACGAATGCCTTTGCAGTGGCTGCTACCAAGCTGGGCAGCTTCAACGCAGGCGATCCGATCAGTTCGCAATAGTACATCTTCCATCTTCGACCGTCGGTAAGGGAGCGGACGCCCGAGGTTACGGATCACAATTCACTAATCACAGACCACAAACCGGCCGCAACTGTCCGTCGGGTCAAAAGACTCGGACCTCAGGAAAAAATCATTTTTGGGTGGGAATGATTCGCAGATTCAATTCCATTCTTCTTCGTTATCTTCGTTGCGTTCTGTAAAGAACACAGAAGAAAACGAAGGAAACAAAAACGCCTCGTCAGTAAATCCACTTAAAGACCTGGAAAGTGACCCAGCCCAAGGCGGCGCCGGCGGGCAGATCGACCAGGTAATGTTGCTTGGTGAACAGACAACTCACCGCGATGAGCAGCGGAAAGAGATACGCCCAGGGGCCGAGGTTGGGTTGGAGGTGCAACGCGGTGAGCATCGCCACCGAGGTGTGCATGCTGGGAAAACTGTTGGCGCGCCCATCGAAGCTCTGCACAAACGCCAGCAACCGCTCGGAGAGCCCGTTCTGCCGATTGCAGGCGCGCCACGCCTCGGGCGTCGCCACCGGGAAGAGGGTGAAAAACACCATCTGCAATCCCAGCAACATGGTATAACTCATCGCCACATAGAGAAATTGCCGCGGCGATTGAATAACCAGGTTGATGTAGAGAATCACCGGGTAATAAAGAAAGCTGTAAATCCATACCCATCGCGGCCGATAGGGAATGGCGTCGTCGATCGAGAGCTTCCACTCGCGCGGTTGCGCCACGTAATTGCGCTGGCACCAAAAATAAAACTGGTAAACGCCGACGATGAGAAAAACGCTGATGATCAATTGCACGATCCGGTCGGTCAGTTGCATAAATTCTCCTGGAAACTGAAGGTCATTTGAACAAGCCGGGCAAAAAAGTCGTGAGCGGGGGGAAGTAAGTGATAAGCAAAACACCGGTCAGCAGCACGAGCAGCATCGGAACCACGGCGCGCATGACTTCGAGGATCGGCTTGTCGAACCGATACGACGCGAGCAACAGATTCAAGCCGACGGGCGGCGCGATAAAACCCAGTTCCATGTTGGCCAGGAAAATAATTCCAAGATGCACGGGGTCGATTCCAAACGCCACACCCACCGGCACGAGCAGCGGCACGACCACCACAATCGACGCGTAAATTTCTATCAGGCCGCCCACAAAAAGCAATACCACATTCAGCCCGAGCAGAAACAGCCACTTGGAGCGGATGGCGTGAGTGGACCACTCGACCATCTGGTCCGGAATTTGCGCGTCCACCAGGTAATGCGTGAAACCCAGCGCCACGCCCAGGATCATCAGGACCCCGCCCACCAACAGTCCGCACTCGCTCATTACCCGGGGCAATTCCTTGAGCGGGTGCAAGTCCCGCCGGATCACCGTCACGGTCAGCAAGGCATACAGCGCGGTCACCGACGCGGCTTCGACCGGTGTGGCAAGTCCGCTGAACAGCGCGACCAGCGCGACGACCGGCAACAGCAGTTCCCATTTCGCTTCCCACAACGCCCGGCGCGCGTCCGCCGGATCGAATGATTGCTTGAGCGCCCCTTCTTTTGGCTGGCGGCGAATGCCCCACCAGGCCGTCAGCGCCACCATCAACACACCCGGCACGAGGCCGCCCAGAAACATCTTCTCCATCGAGACGCCGCCGGCGTCCGCGTTGCCCGCGCCCAGGTTCACCATGGCCGCGCTGGCCACGATGGAATACAGAATCACCGGCAGGCACGGGGGGAACAGCAGCCCGAGTGATCCGGCGCCCGTCAGCAGCCCCAACGCGTCCCGCTCCGAGTAGCGGGCCGAGCGCAGCACCGGCATCAGCAAGCCGCCCAGCGCGAGAATCGTCACGCCGGACGCGCCCGTGAACGAGGTGAAAAACGCGCAGACCAGCGCGGTCATGATCGCCGGCCCGCCCCGTAGCGAGCCGAACAACGCCTGAAAGACGCGGACCAGCCGCCGCGACGCGCCGCCTTCCGCGAGGAAGTAACCGGCCAGCGTAAAGAGCGGAATCGTCGGCAGGGACGGATTTGTCACCAGCGAATAATGCTTGAGCGGGATCGTCGCGATGGGCGACTGGTCGCCCCAGAACAGGATCAGCGCAGCGCCGCCGATGGTCGTGAACACCGGCGCGCCCAGCACCGTCGCGGCCAGCAGCGCCACCAGCGCCGGCGCGACGAGCCTTTCCGGGGCGAGCGGCGAATGCGCGAAGAACAATACGATCGCACTCGCCAGCGCCAGCCCCGCGGCACGTCCTTTCCAATGGCCGGCCGCGTGCCAGAGCAGCCGCGCCGCCACCAGCCCGAAACCGACGGGCAGGACCAGTTCAACCGTCCAGGTGGGAATGTGATAAGCCAAACGCCCGCCGCCCTCTCTTTCCGTCAGCAAAAACCGGACGCTGGCCAGGCACAGAAACGCGCTGATGGCAGCCGCCGCGCCGCTGCTGACCACGCGGGCGGCGGACTTGACCCGGCCCTTGAGGAAACCGGCCAGCGTGGAGAACGAGAGCAGCCGGTGATCGCGCGCGGCAATCGCGCCGCCCAGCATGCCGACGATCAGGGTGAAATGCTGGACGAACGCGGTAGAACCGGAGAGGCCGGTATGAAACCGGCGCAAGACCATTTCGATCAGGGGCAGCGCCATCAATGCCGCCAACGACAACACCACCAGGAGATTTTCGAACTCACGCAGGACACGTCGCCAGCCGGTGACAGGCGCGGCGGCGGACATGGCGGGGACACCCTCGATCGGTTCGCCTGTCATAACCTTGGTTGGAGCGCCGAACTCGAGTTCGGCAAGATAGCCTCAGGAATCCTGGCAACCCACCCCTGACCCCTCCCAGGAGGGGAACTAGGCGAACACATCCGAATATCGGGTCCCTTCCTGGCAGGGGTCAGGGGTGGTTTCACGGGAAAGGGTCCGTCATTTCTTCCCCCCGCCGGCGCGGTATTCCTGCAACAGCCGTGTCACCTCGTCGAAAATGTCGGCGGGAACAATCTTGCCGCGAAGATCGGGATAAGTTTCTTCCGCGGCGACGCGCCATTTGGCCTCCTGTTCGGGAGTCAATTCATCGACAATCAGCCCGCGCTTTTTCATCGCCGCTACCGATTCATCGCTTTCCTTGCGGCTGTTGGCGCGGATTTCCTTGCCGGCCTGGCTCGCGGCCTTGAGCAGAGTGTCTTTGGCTTCCGCGGGAATCTTGTCCCAGATGTCCTTTTTGACCACGCACGCGCCGACCAGCGGCGCCCATTTCAGGTCGATCATGTGGGGCGCGCGTTTGTCAACCTGGCTGTAGAGCGCGAACACGGGCGGCGCGGGCACGACGTTAATCAGGCCGGTTTGCAGGCCGGGAAGGATATCGCCGCTTTCGAGCCCGACCGGCGTGTAGCCGTGTTTCTTCATGGTATCGACCTGGGCCGTGTTTCCGGACCAGACAAACACTTTCATTTTCTTCATGTCATCCGGGGTGAGCATCGGTTCCTTGGAGAAATATCGGACCCAACCGGCGTCCACCCAGAAGAGCACGACAAAACCCTTGTCCGCAAGTCGCTTCTCCACCATCGGGCGGAGCTTGTCGTTGACGTATTCGACCTCGTCGAAATTGCGGAACATCATCGGCAGACTTTGCAGCCCGGTCACCCCCGGCTCGATCTCGGCCAACCCGACGGCCGTCACCAGTCCCGCGTGTAACGAGCCCACCCGCATCAGCCGCACCATGTCCGACTCCCCGCCTTGCGTGCCGTCAGGATAAATCACCAGGCGCACGCCGCCGCCGGGCGCCTGCTTCCAGTTCTCGGCCATCGCTTGCAGCGACTGATGGTAAGTCGAGCCGCGGGGGGCGAGTGTTCCCAGGTTGATGCGAACGGCCTTCTCCGCGGCGCGCAGAGTTGCGGGCAGGACCGCGCCCCAGGTCAACGCAGTCAGCACCAGCCAATATCGCGCGATCCCCGGGAAGAGCGACAAGACGGTGTCATTGTTTGGCGTAATGCAGATGTTCATTCGAGTTTTACGGTTTGTCCGGCGTCAAAAACAACTCGTCGGCGCGGGACAACAGCCAGCGCGCCCGCCGTTGCATCACCAGATTGACCAGACGCCATTCGGGTCGGGCGTCGGGGTTGATCGCCAGCGCGCGGTGGAGCAGGTCGGTGAACTCCCTCACGTTCTGGCTCTTCACCGACACCGCTTCGGCCAGCGCGACCAGCGGCCCGGCCTGTTGTTGACCGCAGAGCTCCATGGCGCGTTCGAAGTGTTTTCGGGAACGCTCCTCGGGTTTGCCCTCGGCGCCCGGACGACTCATTTCGTAGCTGACGAGAAACGAATGGATCGCGCCCTGCTCAAAACTCTCGTTCAATTCCAACGCCCGATCCATGAGCGCCTCGACGATCGGCAAATCGCCGATCAAATCCGGGTTGTCCTTGGAAATCGAAATGGCCGCCGCCCACGAAGCCCCGGTCCAATACAGCAAGGGAACATCATCGACTTTGCCGGCCCGCAGCGCGGCTTTCGGATCCGCGCGCAACCCCTTCTCAAAGCCCGGGTGCTTAAGTTCGAGGCCGCGCAATCCGTAATTGCGGGCCCGGAGATAGAGCTTCCTGGCCCGCACGCGCAGTTCCGTCGCCGCCGCCAGGTTCTTGTCCTCCAATTCATCGGCGTCCTGCTGGACGAAGGCGTAGGCATACTGGGTGAAGCCGCTGGCGGTGGCGAAGAGCAGCCCTTTGTGGTTCGGACATTCAGCCAGCAGACTTTCCATGAGCTTCAGACTGAACGGCACGGCGGCCTTGACCAACTCCGGGTCATCGTCGGAAGCGAAGGTCGTCCCACCCGACGCCAGCGCGTCGCCGAGCTTGTTGACGGCCATTTTCCTGATCGAGCAGCCAGTGAAAACCGTAGCGAGCGCTGCCGCGCAGACAAAGGTTCGCACTCTCCATGAACCTGCCGCCGTACCGCCAGGTTTTGGAGTGCGCCAGTCCTCTGGCGCTTTCGGATCTGGTCCGCGGGCGCAAAAGCGGCAGAGGACTGCCGCAGTCCAAGACGCTAGCGCG
>Ga0066710_100007965_pt1 | contig 10211 bp, 8 predicted proteins | sample GraSoiAngelo_159_FD_79666 | JGI IMG/M metagenome (GOLD analysis project Ga0066710, IMG submission 79666) | Grasslands soil microbial communities from the Angelo Coastal Reserve, California, USA - 14_1009_16_40cm | ecosystem: Environmental > Terrestrial > Soil > Grasslands | place: USA...
AGTCGTTTCGCGGCGCGTGAATGTGGCCGCGCAGGCGAGCAAAACCGGCGACAATCTCGAGCAGGTCGCGCGCCGCGCGCGTTATAAATTCCTGGCCGAAGTAGCTCAAAATAGGCGCGCCGAAATCCTTTTGACGGCCCACACGATGGACGATCAGGCTGAGACAATCCTTCTGAACCTGTCGCGCGGAACCGGGATGGACGGGCTTGCTGGAATTGATGCAGTGCGCCCAATGGAGAAGGGCAGCAAGCTACTTTTGGCGCGTCCGCTGCTTTCCTGGGCTCGGCGCAAAGACACGGAAAGCTATTGTCGGCTGCGCGCGTTTGAGTTCCGTGTTGACGAAATGAACGCGAATGAAAAGTTCGCGCGAGTGCGCGTGCGGCGCCAACTGCTGCCTTTGATGGAGAGTTTCAATCCAAAGATTACCGAGGGCCTGGCCCGGACCGCGGAGTTGCTGCGAGAGGATAGTGAGGCTCTGACGGGCGCGGCTACGCGCTTGATCGAACTCGCCAACGGAAGCGGGGAAAAAAAGTCTGGAAGGAAAGGGTCCTTATCTCTCTCCCTGGATTTATTGTCGCAGGCGCAACCGGCACTGCGCCGCCGCGCACTGCGGCAATGGATTCGCGAATGTCGCGGCGATCTCAGAAGAGTCGAACGGATCCATATTCTGGCGGTCGAGTCGCTGCTGTTTGGCAATCGCGGTGGGCGCACAATCGAATTACCCGGAGGCTCGAAAATTTCTCGAAAGAGCGGATTGCTGCAATTTGTTCCTGGACCACAGAGCGCACACCTTCTCAGAACCGGATCCGTCAAACCCGCGTAATACCGAAAGGCGAGGCACCGGAACGATCGGCGGCCGCATCTTAGAAAAGCGCTCGCGTGGGTGTAGGAAGCAACGGGTCGCCGGCTATTTGGAAGCGACAAAAACCGCCGATTTGAGGTATCATCGGCACGGAGGCAAGTAAGACTTTGAGTTCGACTGCAAGACAACTGGTTTTTTGGGCGCTAATCATAGCGGGCGCCATCTTGATTTATAAGCTGGTCAATCCCGGAGGCCAGAACACGCAACCACTTTCTATTACTCAGCTTACCGATCGCATCAAGAACGAGCAAATCGTGAAGATGACGATTAAGACCACCGAGGTCGTCTCAACTGGGGTTGACAATAAGCAGTACCGAACCAGCCTTTCTAACGAGAAGTATAAGGCTGATTTGATGGCGATCGCGGCTGAAAAGAAGCAGGGCAGCAACGATCCCAAGGCTGAGGTCGATGAGGAGGCGAGCTCGAGCATTTGGTGGCCGGCGCTTGGTTACCTGCTGCCGTTCGTTTTGATTCTGGGCTTCTGGATTTTCATGTTGCGTCAGATGCAGTCGGGCGGTAACAAGGCGCTCTCGTTTGGCAAATCTCGCGCGAAGCTACTCAGCAATCAGCAGAAGCGGGTCACTTTCAAGGACGTTGCCGGCGTTGAAGAAGCCAAAGAAGAACTCCAGGAAATTATCGAGTTCCTGAAAGAACCACAAAAGTTTCAAAAGCTCGGCGGCCGCATTCCCAAGGGCGTTTTGATGATGGGCCCGCCGGGAACCGGCAAGACTCTGCTCGCGCGCGCAATTGCCGGCGAGGCGAACGTGCCTTTCTTTTCAATCTCCGGCTCGGACTTTGTCGAGATGTTTGTCGGGGTCGGCGCCTCGCGCGTGCGCGACCTGTTCGAGCAGGGCAAGAAAAACGCTCCCTGCATCATCTTCATCGACGAGATTGACGCCGTCGGCCGTCACCGCGGCGCCGGACTCGGCGGCGGTCACGACGAACGCGAGCAGACTCTGAATCAGTTGCTGGTTGAGATGGATGGCTTTGAATCGAACGACGGTGTGATACTGATTGCCTCGACCAACCGGCCCGATGTTCTGGATCCGGCTTTGCTCCGACCCGGGCGATTCGATCGGCGGGTGGTCGTATCCAGGCCCGACGTGCGCGGTCGCGAAGGCATCCTGAAAGTTCACACGCGCAAGATTCCGCTGGGCGAAGATGTGGACATCTCAGTTATCGCGCGCGGCACTCCGGGCTTTACCGGAGCGGATCTCGCCAACCTCGTCAACGAAGCGGCGCTGAACGCGGCGCGCTATAACAAGAAGGTGGTCGCTCAACATGATTTCGAGCTGGCCAAGGACAAAGTCCTGATGGGCGCTGAGCGCAAAAGCATGGTCATCTCGAACGAAGAGAAGCGCGTCACCGCTTATCATGAAGGCGGTCACACACTGGTCGGGTTGAAAGTTCCGAACGCCGATCCGGTCCACAAGGTCACGATCATTCCGCGCGGCATGGCCCTCGGCGTGACCCAGCAGCTGCCCGAAGGCGATCGCCATAACTACACGAAAGAATATCTGCTCGGCCAGATCTCAATTCTGATGGGCGGGCGCATCGCCGAAGAGACCTTCCTGGGTAACATCACCACCGGCGCGTCGAACGATATCGAGAAAGCGACCGAACTGGCCCGCGCAATGGTTTGCGAGTATGGCATGTCGGAACTCGGGCCGTTAACCTTTGGCAAGAAGGAAGAACAAATCTTCCTGGGCCGCGAGATCGCCCAGCATCGCGATTATTCTGAAGAGACTTCGATTCGCATTGACTCGGAAGTGCGCAAGATCGTGACCGAGCAGTACGAGCGCGCCACCAAGATCATTCAGGAGAATCGCGACACCCTGGTGCGGCTGGCGGAAGCGCTGCTGGAACACGAGTCACTGGACGGCGTGCAGATTCGCCGCATCGTTGCCGGTCTCCCGCTCGATGACGCGGGCGACTCAATCGCGCCCAGCGTGCAGCAGGAACTGCCGGTCAAGGAACCTTCGACGAAGCCTTTGAAGCCAATCCTGCCGCCGATCACCGGAGGCACACCCGCGCCGGCGTAAGTGTGCGCCGTGCGCGCGGGGCAGTAGCCCGACCGTGAGGGAGGGCGCTACAGAAGCGCGAGCAGTAACGAGCGGATCAGGCGCTCAACCTTAAAGGCGAGAGTCGCAACTCTCGTCTTTTTGTTTTCTTCCAAACAGCATGAGCCCTCTTCTCACGGTCGGACTACTGCCCTGAGCTTCTTTACTTTTCTCTTTTTCCTTTTTACTTTTGCCTTGTGGAAACCGCAGACGTCGTAATCATCGGCAGCGGCATTGTCGGCTCGAGTGTCGCCTATCATCTGGCGCAAGCCGGTTGCACCAACGTGCTGGTGCTGGAGCGCGAGGCGCACCAGGGCAAGGGCTCTACGGGGAAGAGCATGGGCGGCGTGCGCGCGCAGTTCTCGACTCCCGTCAATATCCAGATGTCGAAGTATTCGATCGACTTCTTTTCAAAGTTCGATGAAGTCGTCGGACACCCGGCGGATTATCGCGCCCACGGTTATCTTTTCTGCGCGACCAACGACAATCATCTCGCCTACTTGAAGGCGAATCGTGAGCGGCAGAACGCGCTCGGGGTGACTAACGTCGAGTGGGTCACGCCGGAGGACATCGTGAAGATGGTGCCGCAGCTTCGCGTAGACGATATTCGCGGCGGCACGTTCTGTCCGACGGACGGCTTTGTCGATCCGCACAGCGTAATGATGGGTTTCATGCTGAACGCGCGCGAAAGCGGCGTGCGTTTGTGGCTGGATACGCAGGTGACTGGAATTGAAGTTGAGTCGTCTCAATCGAGTTCAAATCGTTTAGCGGCGGCACTTGTGCCGCCCAATTCTGAATCGGTCGGCACAGGTGCCGACTCTAAACGCGATTTTGAGAGGTGCCGCGTCCGCGGCGTTCAAACTACCCGCGGATTCATCTCAACCCGGGTCGTCGTCAACGCCGCCGGCGCGTGGGCCGCGGAAGTTGCAGAGATGGCCGGCGCAGAATTACCGGTAGAGCCTCTGCGTCGTCAGCTTGTTCCCACCGAGCCGTTCGATCAATTGCCCAGGCGCTTCCCAATGGTCATCGATATGTCGACCGGATTTCACTTTCGCCGCGAAGGGCAGGGAATTCTGCTGGCTTGGAACGATCCGCAGGAAACCCCGGGTTTCAAAATGGAATTTGATCCGGCTTTCGTGGAAAAAATTCTGACGCGCGCAGCTTCGCGCGTACCCGTTCTGGCCGAAGCCGAAGTTAATCCGCGTCGTGCCTGGGCCGGGCTCTACGAAATGACTCCCGATCATCACGCTATCATCGGTCCGGCGCCCAACGTGGACGGCCTCTACTTCGTCAATGGCTTCAGCGGGCATGGCGTGATGCACTCGCCCGCCTCGGGACGCGTCGCCGCCGATCTGATTTTGCAGGGACGCTCCGACTTGATCGATGCGCGGCAGTTGAGTGTCGAGCGATTCGGGGAAGGAAAGTTGTTGGAAGAAACCGCGGTGTTATAAGTCAAGTACTGACGTGGTCGACTCATTTCGCGTTCGCGACGCAGTTCTGATATTCCGGCGCGGTAGTGTTTCCTATTCCGCACCAGAAAGGTCGCCAGTTGTTCCCGGCGAATGGCGGCGACGCCAGGTTGCTGACTTTATAGTACGTCTGGTATTTCGTCAGAACGCTGTCTTGATTGGCCGGCATCCGAGTGTATATAGCCTGCAAAGCCTTCGTTGAAAATGCCGGCTGGGCAAAGGCTTGCGCAAACGAATATTCAGTCTGCCATTTTATAGGCCCGTTCTTTTGCGCAGCCGGTGAACTGAGATCAAGATAATAGGCCGTGTAGTTTCTCAACTCAGCTGTTTTGCGACTGTAGGTGAAGACCTCAAACGCGGGGTTATTACCGAATAGCGGGCTGATAGCCGGAGTGATGTGCACAAATGAAGTTGGCCCGCCACTAGTCGACTGAATCAGTTCGAAACTATCCATGTGAATGTGACCGGCAAACGAAGCCGCAATCGTGTTCGAATTCTGGGTCAGAAGATAGATGAATTGCTGGTTGAAGGCCGGCTGCCAGAACAATTCGGGTGCCGCTGCCGGGCCCTTGTGTATGGTCGCGAATACGTCGATGCCGACCGGAATGTGAAAGACCAGCCACACTCTTTGCCTGGCGGCAACAGCTTTCCGAAGCTCCGTTCCCAGCCACTTCATCTCATCGTTTCCCGGTTCGGCCTGCGCGTCGCCGCAGGTGTTCTTGTATTGGCTTGAGAAGAAGGTGGTGTTCAATACGATGAGGCGATGCCGCTGGTTGCGCGGAGCGATTACTGTGTAAGCGCCGCCGGCGGGAAACGTCCGGCGGAACAACCTTGAATTAGATTTGCTGTGCAGCAGTCCGCTCCATCTCTGCGCCGTCGCGCGCAGAAACGCGCCACCTGGCTCGATCTGATAGTCGCCACAGTCAGAATCGTTGTTGCCAAGCGCCGGATAGACCGGCGTATTAGGAAAGCGCCGCGCAATCATCAGACTTACAAATGCAATTGTCTTGTCAATAAATGAGTCCACGGCTTTCGGATCGCTGCTGCCGGCCAGCTTCGCATAGCTTTCCTGAAAATCATGCGCGAGAAAATCTCCGGAGATGATTATGAAATCGGGCCGGGCAGCGCGCAGGTGAATGTTGTCCAGCGCCGACTTAAGGAGTCGATAGTTAGTGTCAGCGCTATGCGAGCCGTAGCCCGGGATCAGTGAGCGAGAAAAGATTGCCGGCCACTTGTGGTAATCGGCCCGGATGAGCAAAGGGATCAGTGCGGGATCGTAGAAGGGATTGAAGTGAATATCTGAGATACTGACCACCTGCCCGGCTTGGCTCGTACGGTGCGCGGACCTCGGGGATTCGCCATGAGCGCGCGAAAAGCCGGGAGCCAAAAACAGTAACCAGCCGATCAGAACCGAGACTCGCAGGCTTGAGTTACGCATTGGGTTTCTCTGGAGTGGCTAAGCAAAACGGAATTGCCCGGTCGCGTACCGAAGAGGCAAGCGCCGTCTCCTGCTGGCCTTCATTATTTGCTGAAGCTGGCTCTGGGAGAATGCGGCGGACGCAGGCTCTGAGGACCAGCCCTCGGTCGTGCAAGGCGACAGATAAATATCTCAATCGGTTGCCTGCGTCAATAGCTTACCGGCGCTCTTGCGCAGGCTAGACAGTCTCCGCCGACGGCAGTACTGTAACAGGCGCAAATTCCCAATCGCTGGAGAAACTAATGAAAATCTTCTTTTGTGCATTGCTGGTGCTGATCTTCGTCGCTGCGTTCGGGCTGTCCGCGCGGGCAACAGACGATCCTAAAGTGAAATCGTCCTTGATCGTTTCAACCGAATGGCTGGCGCAGCATCTCAAGGATGATGAGCTCGTTCTGCTTCAAGTTGGAGAGAAAAGCGAGTATGAAACGGCGCACATTCCCGGCGCGCAATTCATTCAGCTCGCTGACATTTCCACGCCGCGTGGCCAGGGCCTAATTCTTGAATTGCCATCGCCAGCGCAACTCAAAACAACTTTTGAAAGGCTAGGCGTCACCGGCACATCGCGCATCGTCGTCTATTTCAGCAAAGACTGGGTGACGCCGACGGCGCGAGTGTTCATGACGCTCGATTATCTGGGCTTCGGCGATCGCACTTCGATTCTTGATGGCGGATTGCCGGCGTGGCAGGCCGCGGGCAAACCGGTTACGGCTGAGATGAAAGCACTAAAGCCGGGTAACTTCACGCCGCGGCCAGACACCAAGCTGGTGGTGGATGCCGCGTGGGTGAGCGCGAATTTGAAGAAGCCCGGCGTGGCGATTCTGGATGCGCGCGCGACGAAGTTTTATACCGGCGCGGAAGCCGGACAAATGCCCCGCGCCGGCCACATTCCCAACGCCAAAAGCATTCCGTTTTCAAGTTTGGTTGACGATAAAAATAAATTCAAAAGCGCCGCGGCGCTGCGCGAACTGTTCTCAGCCGCCGGCGTGCAGCAGAGCGACACAGTGGCGACTTACTGTCACATCGGACAGCAAGCGAGTCTGCTTTATTTTGCCGCGCGCTATCTTGGCTACGACGCGCATGTCTACGACGGTTCGTTTGAAGATTGGAGCCGGCGAACGGATTTGCCGGTGGAAAAATCTGAGGGCGTGAAGACCGGCGTTAAGCCGTAGAGAGTCCCATCTGGTTTTCGCTTACTTGTGCGTACAAAGGAGGTTCCTCATGTCAGATAAAAATAAGGCATTGATTCGGCGTTGGTTCGAGGAGGTTTGGAATAAAGGCCGCGCCGAGGCAATCGCGGAAATGTTTGCCGATGATGGTATCGCTCATGGGCTTTCGGATGATGTTGATAATCCCCTGCGTGGTCCGCAAGGTTTTCTTCCTTTCCATGCACAATTCCGCGAAGCCTTCCCCAACATCGAAGTCATTGTCGAAGATCAAATTGCCGAAGGCGATAAAGTCGCGACCCGCTGCAGCGTGCGCGGCAAACACTCGGGCGACAGCCTGGGCTTCGCCGCCACGCAAATGCCGGTGGATTTCACCGGCGTAACCATCACGCGAATCCGCAACGGCCAGATCGTCGAAGCCTGGAACAACTTTGATTTTATGAAAATGTATAAGCAGTTGGGCGCGATCTGAGAGACTTGACCTTCACTTCCCACCCAAAAAATTCTCGCGCACATAACGCACGTTGTCGTTGAGGGTGTCGCCGGGATCGCGGGGCGTAAAACCGAGTTCGCGGCGGGCTTTGTTATGATTGAAGTATCCCTCTTCGTCAATCACTGCCACTTTGGTATATTGAGATCATGAATGCGGAAGAACTTCAGGGCATCATTCACTCCAACCCTGAGATTATGGGCGGAACGCCAGTCTTTGTTGGTACGCGTGTTCCGTTACAGAATCTGATTGACTATCTTGAAGGCGGCGAATCGGTGGAAGACTTTCTCGATGTCTTTCCTACTGTAAAACGCGAACAGGTTATTGCCGTTATCGAAGCGGGCAAGCTGAAGATGCTCGAGACTGTTTGAATCCTCCTGCAGATGCGGATCTTAATTGACGAGTGTCTTGACTGGCGGCTCTGTCGATCTTTTGCGGAACACGAGTGCTCCTCAGTGGGGAAGACGGGCTGGAATGGATTGAGGAACGGCGAACTGCTGGAAAAGGCTCAAACTTACTTCGACGTGTTTCTGACGGGCGACCGCAATCTAACTTTTCAGCAACAACTGTCCGAATTCGATATCGCTATTGTTGTGCTTCAGGCGGAAACCATTCAGTTACAGCAAATTCTTCGGTTGATTCCCAAGGTTCTGACTCTGCTGCCAACGCTTAAGCCCGGTCAAGTGGTTTACGTTTCCAGCTAAGATTATAAACGCGCTTCACTTCCCACCCAAAAAATTCTCGCGCACATAGCGCACGGTGTCGTTGAGGGTGTCGCCTGGATCGCGGGCCGTGAAGCCGAGTTCGCGGCGGGCTTTGTTATGATTGAAGTACCAGAAGTATTCAGCCATCTGCACGGTGTCGGCTTCGATGGGCGAGGTCAGGTTCCACTGGCGAAACAACGAATCGATAACTTGCGCGCCGGCGACGGCAAACCTGGTTGGAAACGCCAGCCGCGGCGCGGCCACTTTCGTTAACCGCTCAAGCCGATCGAAAAATTTCACGAACGTCCAGTTCACCGCGCCCAGCAAGTAGCGCTCGCCGTGCCGGCCTTTTTGCATCGCCGCGATAAATGCGTTCGCAGTGTCGCGCACATCGACGAAGTTCAAGCCGCCGTTCGGGATCGCATTGATCTTGCGCGCCATAAAATCCAAAACCACTTTAGTTGAACTCAGCCGATCATCTCCCGGCCCCAGCAACAGACTCGGATTCAGAATTACCAGGCGCAGGCCTTTGCCCTGAAAACGTTCCAGCGCGGCCATCTCCTGATAAGCCTTGCTGGCGTAATAAGGCCAGCGCGCAATGATATCCAACGGCGGTGGATAGGTTTCGTCGGGAACGATATCGCCTTTTTCAGTCACGGCGATCGTGCCGCTGCTCGACGATAGCACCATCGTTTTCACGCCCGCTTTTTTTGCCGCATCGCACAGCAGCCGCGTCCCGTCGACGTGCAGTTTGTACATCTCGCGCGCGTCATCGCGCTCGCGCGAAACCTTTCCGGCCAGGTGATAGATTTGCTCGATCCCTTGAACCGCCTGCGCGACATCATCGGCGTTAGTCACCGAGCCGGCCACGGAATCGACGCCCAGATCGGCGAGCCATGCGGGCATCGAAGTGGCCATCACGCGAATGTCTTTCGTGCCGGCTTCGACCAGTTGCCGCACCAGGTGCGCGCCCAGAAAACCCGTGCCGCCGGTAACCAGAATGGTAGGGCGCGCTTTCTTGACGATGGCCGCGTGTTTCTTCGTGCCGGTTTTGGGCACGATTTGCGCGGTTCGTTTCTTTGGAGTTGTCCTGGGCATCTGAATTTCTATCCGGATTGGAGAAATATTAGCCACAAAAAGGCACAAGAAGCACAAAAGAGATTAAGAACGCCGTCTCATTTCTCTTGTGCCTTTTGTGCATTTTTGCGGCTTAACAGTTTCTGCGTGATCTGTGCAATCTGCAGATTTACTCTCTCACGCTTCCGCAGCCACGAACCCTTCATCGCCGGCTTCAATTCTGGAACGGCCGCTGCGCCGCTCGGCCCTCCATTGCTCGCGCACGGCCCTGGCATCGAAAGGGACACGGGTGCGGTCGCGCAGATTCACAATCTCGTTTCGCACATACGAGGCGATCAAACGATAGGCTTCGGCGCGCGCCATACCGCGCGTCATCTCTTCCAGTTCTTCAATCGAGATGAAGCGTCCGATGCGCGCGCCCACGTCGCGACTCTTCAAAATTGTCGAGCCTTTCGGGAACGCTTTATAAGTGCCGTCGAGGTACACGGGCAGAATGCCGACGCCCGATGCCAACGCCAGATAGCCAATCACGGGTTTGAAATCGGCCATCACACCGGTCATCGAGCGCGTGCCTTCGGGAAAGATCAGCGCGTTATAGCCGCGATCGAGAAACGAACGCGCGTGCCGCAACGACTGGCGCAGCGATCCGGTGCGTTCCATGGGCACCAGGTTCGTAAAATTCTCCATGTAAGCGCGCTTGTACTTTGTATCGAAGAAATAATCCGCCGCCGCCAGCGCCACCAAGTCCCTACCGGCATCGCCGAGGGCCATCTTCGTCAAACCCATGTCAAGATGCGACTGATGATTTGCGGCCACAATGAAATTTGTGTGATAGGGAATGTTGGTTTGCCCCTCGTAATTCGTGCGCAAGAGGCGTTCGTAAAGCGCGCGCTGCGCCAGATCGATTCC
>Ga0066710_100007966_pt1 | contig 10211 bp, 8 predicted proteins | sample GraSoiAngelo_159_FD_79666 | JGI IMG/M metagenome (GOLD analysis project Ga0066710, IMG submission 79666) | Grasslands soil microbial communities from the Angelo Coastal Reserve, California, USA - 14_1009_16_40cm | ecosystem: Environmental > Terrestrial > Soil > Grasslands | place: USA...
CAGTGTGCCCAGCGGCAGGGCGCACGCCCGGCCCGTCATCGTCGCGCTTTCGTTCGGCGCCTTGATTTCCATGTAGCCGCCGAGGAACGGTCCCTCGATCAAGTCGTTCGCGCCGCTGGTGTAAGGGAGCTTGGTCGAGAGCTCCGGGTGAATCGTCGGGCAATGCAGGCATTCGTTGTAGTTCTGCAGGATCAGCTTCCAGTTGGCCCGCACATCGTATTCGATGCGACGCACGGTCTGGAGCCGCGGCAGGTTGTAGCCCGCAAACCGGTCCTTCAACGGGGCGAACCACTGCGCGGCGGGCGTCGCGGCTCGATCGAGGTTGACGAACAGGAACCCCGCCCATTCCGCGAGCGCCACCGTGTGCAGCGGATATGACTTCTTTTCGAAGCCTTCCACCTCGTTCATGTGCGGCGCGCCGATCAAGCGGCCGTCGAGCGCGTAGGTCCAGGCGTGATAGGGGCACTGGATCGTCTCCGACAGATGCCCCGTCGGGGCTTCGCACAACCGCGTGCCGCGGTGGCGGCAGACGTTGTAGTAGGCGCGCCGCTCACCCGATTGGTCGCGCAGCACGATTATGCTCTCGCCGGCGATCTGGACGACGAAGTAATCGCCGGGCGTCGCGAGCGTGGCATCTCGGCCAATGCAGATCCAATGGCGCGCAAAGATGCGCTCCTGCTCCTCAGCGAACACCTCCGGCGCCGTGTAGTAGCGGCCCGGCAGTGTGCGTGCGCCCTGGCGATAGCTCTCGACGGTCTTGAGAAAGCTCATGGGATCTCGCGCGCCGCGTTCCGCCCGGCGGCTCCAGGAATCCCGCCGCCCGGATGGGTGCCCGAGCCGCACAGAAACAGCCCTGCGATCGGCGTGCGGTAGCGGCTCCAACCAGGGACGGGTCGCATGAAGAGAATTTGGTCGAGAGTGAGCTCGCCATGGTAGAGGTGCCCCTCGGTCGCGCCGCGCTGGATCTCGTCCTCGTCGGGGGATTGCAGCCTCACCTGGCCGGGCTGGGCGCTCAATAGCTGCGCGACTTTTTGCTGCAGCGCCTGATGGCGCTGGACGTTCGCCGTCCCGTCGGTGTAGGGCACGTACTGCACGTGCAGCTCCAGGCGGTTCCCATCGGTGCGCTGCACCTCGACGTATGGGGCCGCCGAATCCCCGCCGTACTTGGCGTCGTCGTACGCTCGCTCCAGGTACTCGAGCGACGGCGCGACGCAGAGATTCGCATAGCTGGGCGCGCCGTCGAGGGTGAGCGTCCCGCGCGCGACGACACCGCGGGCCTTGATGTTATCCACGGCGCGCGCGAATTCGGGGTCAAGCTCGATGGCGACGGGGTCCAGCGTGGCGCGTGGATCGGCGCTCGACACCACGAGCGGGGCAAGAATCGTATCACCACTCTTGTCGAGCACCACACCACTTGCCCGGCCATTCTTGGCGAGAACGGTCGCGCGATTGCCGCGACGCACCTCGACACGCTTCATCCCCTCCAGCGTCTGCGTGACGTTGGAGCGCGGCGGCCGGAACGTTCCGGCCGGACTGCCGGCGAGATGGTGGAGGAAATTGAACGCCGTGCCGCCCGAGCGCGGCCCCTGCTTCAAATGCCAGACGCCGAGCGCGCCGAGGAGCCCCTTCAGCACGTCGCTCTCGAACCAGTCGTCCAGCAGCTCGGCGATCGACATCGGCAGGATGCGCGCGAGATCGATGACGGTCTGCTTGCCGAGGCGGCGGACGTACAGGCCGAGCCCGGCGATGCGGGCCAGCTCGCGGGCGTTGTGCGACTCGATATCCGGCGGCGGCACGAGATACAGGCGCTCCAGCACGCCGGCGAGCGTGCGCATCCGCTTGCAGAACTCCGGCCACTGCGCCGCGTCGGCTGGACTGATCCGGCCGATCGCCTCGGCTGATCGCCCGATATCGCGCGACAGCTCGAGCGTGCCCCCCGCGGGGAGCGGTGCCGTAATCCACGGATCGGGTTCTTCGATCCGCAGGCCGCCACCCGACAAGCCCAGGTCACGGATGATCGCGTTGGGGACCCATCCGATATCGGCTGAAGGGTCGGGCGCATGGCGCTGCTCGACGACGAGGACCCGCTTTCCCGCCCGCGCGAGATAGTGCGCCGTCACGAGGCCGTTGGCTCCCGCGCCGATCACGATCGCGTCGTAATTCACGTGCCGTCCTTCAGGATGCGCATCGCCGCGAGACGTCCCGACGCGCCCATGATGCCGCCACCCGGATGCGTCCCCGAGCCGCACTGATAGAAGCCGCGCACCGGCGTCGCGAACTTCGCCCATCCCGGCGCGGGACGGAGGAAGAACAGCTGATGCAGCGCCAGCTCACCCGCGAAGATGTTGCCCTCGGAGAGGCCGGTGATCCGCTCGATATCGAGGGGCGTGATCACTTGCCGATGCAGGATGTGCGATGTGAAACCGGGTGCGAAGCTCTCGACCGTATTCACCACCGCGTCGCCGAAGGCCTCGCGCTTCGCGTCGGTCCAGCCGCCGTTCAGGTTGTAGGGCGCATACTGCACGAAGATGGACATGACGTGCTTGCCGGGCGGCGCCATGCCGGGATCGATCATGGAGGGGAACACGATGTCCATGTACGGCCGGCGCGAGAACTCACCGTACTTGGCGTCGTCATACGCGCGCTCGACGTACTCGAGGCTGGGACTGATCGAAAACGCGCCGCGGTGCTGGCGGCCGACTCCCGGCATGCACGTGAAACTGGGTAGCGCATCGAGCGCGAGGTTCACCTTGCCTGACGAGCCGCGGAATTTGAAACGCTTGATGTCCGAGACGAAATCGGACGGGAGCTGATCGGATTCGAGCAGCTGCAGGAACGTGCGCCGGGGGTCGAGACTCGACACAACGGTTTTCGCGTGCAGCTCATCGCCATTTTCCAGCACGACGCCAGTGGCGCGGCCGTTACGCACGAGGACCTTCGAAACGCCAGCATCGCACCTGATCTCAGCCCCGAACGAGCGGCCGGCGGACGCGATGGCTTCGCTCACCGCGCCCGTGCCCCCTTTCGCAAACCCCCAGGCCCTGAAAACGCCGTCCAGCTCGCCCATGTAATGATGAAGGAGCACGTACGCCGTCCCTGGAGAGCGAGGCCCCAGGAACGTGCCGATGATGCCGCTCGCGGACTTCGTCGCCTTGAGGACGTCCGTCTCGAACCACTCATCCAGAAAGTCCGCCGAGCTCATCGTCATCAGCTTGACGAGCGCGTGCAGCCGCTCGCCGCCGAGGCCGCGGAAATGCTTCCCCAGCTTGAGCAAGCCGGCGAGATCGCTCGGCGCGAACGACGTCGGATCGGGCGGCACCATGCCGAGAATCGGCTTCACCGCCTGCGCCATGAAGTGCATCAAGCGGCCGTACTCGTCGTACGCCTCGGCATCGCGCGGCGAGTGGCGGTAGAGCTCGCGCCGCGTTTCGTCGTGATCGCCCCAGGCGGCGAGGTAATCGCCGTTCTCCATCGGTGTGACGGTGCTTTCGAGGGGCAGGATGTGCAGCCCATGTCTGGGCAGTTCGAGATCGCGAATGATTTCCGGGCGCAGCAGGCTCACGACGTAGGAGAACATCGAGAACTTGAAACCGGGAAAGATCTCTTCGGTCACGGCGGCACCGCCGACGTGGGGCCGGCGCTCGAGAACGAGCACCGACTTGTTCGCGCGCGCGAGATACGCCGCGGTCACGAGCCCGTTGTGGCCGCCTCCGATGACGATCGCGTCGTAGTGCGTCATGCCCGCTTGCGCTCGGGGTTGAAGAACGGCAATGGGGTCACGTGCGCCTTGGCCTGCTTACGCCGGTGCTCCACCGTCACTTCCATGCGCACTTCGGTGCCCGGCTTCGCATGCTCCGCGCCGAGGTGCGCCAGCGCCATGTACCGCTTCAGCAGCGGCGACCAGCCGCCGCTCGTCGCATAGCCCAGCTGGGTGCGGCCGCCGGGGTCGTAAATCGGGACGCTCGTCCGCCACGCCTGGCTGGGCAGCCGCGGCGGCAAGCCGACATCGGCGTACAGTTGCTCCAGCGAGTCCCAGTCGACGGTGAGGCCGGTGAATTGCCACGCCGGGCCGCGCGTGCGCTCGGCGTCGAGCGCCGCCTGCCCGTTGTAGCGCTCCTTATCGGTCGCGACGGTCCATCCAAGGCCCAATTCGAGCGGCGACGATTTCTGCGCCTCGATCAGCGCGTGCCGCGACGAGAAGTAGTCGACCTCGATCAGGAGCAGTCCGGCTTCGATGCGCGCCACGTCGAGCGCCAGCATTCCCGCCGGCGTGATGCCGTACGGTGTCCCCGTTTCGACGATCGCGTCCCACAGCGGCACCGCCTGGCCGGCGTCGACCCAGACCTCGTATCCGAGGTCGCCGGTGTAGCCGGTGCGTGAGATGGTCACCGGGACACCGCGAATCTTGGCGCTGGTCAGCCGGAAGTACTTCAGCCCGCTGAGATCACGCTCGGCGGCGATCTGGAGAATCTCGCGGGAGCTGGGTCCTTGCAGTGACACGGCGGCGGTGCTCTCGGAGACGTCCTGAATCGTCACCTCGAGACCCGATGCGTTCAGATGCAGCCAGCGCAGGGTCGGGTCTGCGGACGTCATGCGGAACGTCTGCTCGCCGAGGACGGAGATGGTACCGTCGTCGATCTGCTTGCCTTCGTTGTCGCACCACGGGGTGTACAGCACCTGCCCGACCTTCGCCTTCCCGATGTTGCGCGTCACGACATGATCGAGCAGCCGCGCGGCGCCCTTGCCGGTGACGAGGTACTTGTAGAGCGGCGACACGTCGAAGAGTGCCGCGGCGTTGCGGATCGCGTGGTACTCGCGATCGTGCGACAGCTCGTAGGAGCTGGCGACGACGTAGCCGGCCCAGCGCCGCCAGGCCTGTCCCTCGGACAGCGGACCCGTACGGGGATGGAAGGGCGTAGTCCGCAAACTCATGTCGCCGTCGGGGTTTCGGCGGGTGCGAAGACGACGAGAACCTGCAGCTCGGCAGTGATGGAATGGAAGTGATGGGGGACGCCCGCCGGCACAAACACCGCAGAGCCGGGCCCCACCGGATGATCTTCGGCCCCCACGCGAATCGTCCCCCGGCCGCCCACGACGTAGTACAGCTCGTCCTCGTGGTGCGGGACCTGTGGATCCGCCTCGCCGGGCTGCAGCGCGTACAATCCGGCCGACATCGCGGGCACGCGAATCAGCTCGAAATAGTTGTGGCCGGCGGGACGATCCGCGAACAGCTGGGGGAGCTCGAAGTTCTCCATGGTCGGGCGCGAAATCTCACTTCGCTGCGCGTTTCGTGCAAATTGTTCGGGCGATGCGGCTGCACCTCGTCGAGATCCACGACCTGGCGTCGTGTCCGCCGTCGCTCCGCGACGCGCTGACCGACTTTCTCGCGTTTACCGAGAAGGTCGCGGGCGCCTATGACCCGGTCGGCCCGCTGCTGCGTCAAGCGGTCGAGCGCACGAAAGCACGCCGGATCGTGGACCTTTGCTCGGGTGCCGGCGGTCCCTGGGCGCGGCTCGGCGCTCAAGTCCCCGTGCCCGTGCTGTTCACGGATCTATACCCGCACGGGGAAAACGTAATCCCTGCAGACGCACGGGCCGTACCGGAAGGGCTCGACGGATTCCGCACCATCTTCACGGCGTTCCATCACTTCCGCCCTGCGGAGGCACGAGCCATCCTCGCGGATGCCGTGCATCGAGGGCAGGGCATCGGGGTGTTCGAGATCGCGCGCCGGGCTCCGCTCGAAATCGCGGTCGTGGCCCTCACCTGGCTGGGCACGCTCGTATCCGTGCCGTTCATTCGCCCCTGGCGCTGGTCGCGGCTGGTGTGGACCTACCTGCCGCCTGTCTTGCCGCTCGTGGGGACATTTGACGGCGTCGTCTCCTGCCTCCGCACCTATTCTCAGGCCGAACTAGCGGAACTGGTGCGCGGACTCGACACATACGACTGGGAAATCGGGGATTTTCGGGGCCGGTGGTCACCGCTGCGGGGGAGTTACTTGATCGGCGTTCCCAAGCTTTCTTAGAGACATCCTTCAATCCGCCCGTCCGCGGAGGCACTATGCGTTCCGTGATTCTGGCCGCACTGCTCGTCGTTCCATCGGTAGTCTCGAGTCAAGAAAGCGCATCCGATACGCTGCTCACCGTCAACCACTATCTCGACTGGGAACAAGTCGCCGATCCACAGGTCTCGCCCAACGGTGCGCAGATCGTCTACACGCGCCGCTGGGTGAACAAGCTCGAGGACCGCTGGGATTCCGGGCTGTGGATCATGAATGCCGACGGCTCGCGCAACCGCTTCCTGGTGAAGGGTTCGAACGCGCGCTGGTCGCCTGATGGCACGCGCATCGCCTATTTCGCCGACGGCGACCCGAAGGGCACGCAGGTGTTCGTGCGCTGGATGGATGCCGAGGGTGCGACGTCGCAGGTGACGCGCGTCAGCGAGACGCCGAGCAATCTGAGCTGGTCGCCCGACGGTCGTGCCCTCGCCTTCACGATGCTTGTGAAGAGCGAGACGCCGTGGAAGATCAGCATGCCGATGGCGCCGGAAGGGGCGAAGTGGACGCCCGCCCCGCGGGTCGTGGATCGGCTGCATTATCGCCGCGACCGCGTCGGATTCGTGGAGCAAGGCACCACCCAGATATTCCTGGTGCCGGCCGATGGCGGGACGCCACGCCAGCTCACCACCGGCGACTTCGCCACGAGTGAGCTCGGCGGCTTCGGCGCGCCGAACTACGACTGGACGCCTGACGGCCGCACGATCGTGTTCGACGGGTTGCGCGAGCCGGACGCCGACTATCGCTATCGCGAGTCCTATCTCTACACGGTCGACGTCCAGAGTGGCGCGATCAAGCAGATCGTCAGCAAGAAGGGTGGCTGGACCGGCCCCATGGTCTCACCCGACGGACGGACCGTCGCGTTCACGGGACACGACTACGGGAAGGAGTCCTATCGCGCCGACGAAGTGTGGGCCGTCGGTATCGACGGCACCGGCATGCACGCGCTCACGACGTATGATCGCGACCCGGCATCGCTCCGCTGGAGTCCCGACGGGAGCGGCGTCTTCTTCGCGCTCGCCGAGCAAGGCACGAGCAACGTGTACTTCGCCGGCGTGCGGGGTGGCAACCGCAAGGTCACCGACGGCACACAGATGTTGTCGCTCACGTCGATCGCGCGCGACTTCAGCGCGGTCGGTGTCCGGTCCGACGCGAATGATCCGCCTGACGTCGCTCGGTTCAGCCTGAAAGCCAGCCGCGCCGCGATCACGCGGCTCACGAGCGTGAACGCCGACGTCCTGGATCGCATTCACCTGGGATCAACGGAAGAAGTCTCGTACCTCTCGACGGGGGGCACTCGCGTCGAGGGGTGGATCATCAAGCCGCCCGGCTTCGACCGCAGCAAGAAGTATCCGCTCATCATGGAGATCCACGGCGGGCCGCACGGGATGTACAACGGGGCCTTCAGCTACCAGCTGCAGAACTTCGCCGCCAACGGCTATGTCGTGCTCATCACCAATCCGCGCGGCAGCACCGGCTACGGCAGTGCGTTCGGCAACGCGATCGAGCGCGCCTATCCGAGCGTCGACTATGACGACTTGATGGCAGGCGTCGATACTGTCGTCGCACGCGGCTACATCGACACGCAGCGCATGTACGTCGGCGGCTGCTCCGGCGGCGGCGTGTTGTCGAGCTGGGTGATCGGGCACACCACGCGGTTTGCCGCTGCGGCGGTCCGGTGTCCGGTGATCGACTGGATGAGCATGGCCGGCCAGACGGACGTCCCGCTGTTCACCTACGGCTTCTTCGATGCGCCCTTCTGGGAAAAGCCGGAGCAGTGGATCAAGCAGTCGTCACTCGCCTATGTCGGCAACGTGAAGACGCCGACGCTGCTGATGACCGGCGAGCTCGATCTCCGGACGCCCATCCCGCAGACCGAGGAGTACTACTCGGCGCTGAAGATACTGAAGGTGCCGGTCGTGATGCTGCGCTTCAACGGCGAGTATCACGGCACCAGCTCCAAACCGTCGAACTACCTCCGAACGCAGCTCTACATGCTGAGCTGGTATCAGCAACACCGGCTGGGGAGCGAGGCGGCCGCGAGCGGCGCGAACGAGGCTCGCCAGCACTAGGGGCGTCGCAGCGTCCGGTCGTTCGGATGCGCGCTCTCGTCCTTTACGGGGTCGCGGCGCGCTCGACGTCCGCCCACGGCACGACCACACCGTGCCCACCCGCCACCCGCTCGACCGCGAGCCCTCGCGCCTTCACGAACCTGACCAGCTCGGCGCTGCCCGCCGCGGGCGGAGTCGGTGCGGCGTTCACGACATCGCTTTGGAACAGGATCCTGGCGGAGGGGACGTAGACCGCGAGCATCCCTTCGGCGTGTGCGGTGGGCAGGCGGTACGCAACGACCTGCCCGTCACCCCTGCCCACGACCAGGCTGTCTTCCACCGCGCTGATCGCTGGGAGCGGGGGACGGGCGGGACCGAGGCGCCGTGACAGCACGTCGGGACGAATGGTCTTCCGCGCCGTGGCGATCGACCGAACGAAGCTCACGTTGCGCGCGTGGGTCACGACTGGCACGCCGGCGGCAAGGACGGCCCGCAACCCACCCGAATGATCCCAGTGATGATGCGTATTGATGACCAGGCCCACGGGCTTGCCGGGGAATCTGGAGCGCAGTGTGTCGAGCATTGCCTCCATACGCATCGCACTGAGCGGCGCCTCGACCACGAGGAGCCGGGTTCCCTGATCCACGATCAGCGAATGATGCGAGCCGCCTTCGGCGCGCCACACATTCGGAGCGAGCTCGACGAGCGTGACGACGACCGGGGGCGTGGTGTTGCTCCGTTGCGCGCGCGCGGCGATCGAGTCGGGAATCGCGAACATCGTATCGGGCAGTTCGGGATTCGTGCTCACGGCGGTGGCGACGGTGTGGGTCTGCAGCCGGTTATTCACCTCGGTATCGATCTGTCGCGGAAACAGCACGCCGCTGGCATCCTGCCAACGCGTGAACGCGGTGCGCGTCACCCGATCGCCGAGGACCGGATCGTCGGTCAACGTTTCCGTGAGGACGGGCAGTCCCGAGCGGCGATCGAAGTAGAGATCGAGCGTATCGAGGCCCGCGGCGTAGCGAATGCCGTCGAGTGATTCGTCGCGCCAACGCCGCGCCGGGAGGGCACGCAGGGCGGCGGGGTTATCGAGCGCGGTGATCAACAAGCGCTCCGGCGTACGCCGGATGAGCCGTTCGATGTTGGCGACCTGCGACGGGCTGTCGGGTGCCGGCACGCCGTCGGTCTCGAGCATCCCGATGCTGCCCGCGATCACGCGTCGAAACTTGATGACCGCACCGGTTGGGTTGCGACCCTCGGTCGTGATCAGGGCGCGGTTGCCCGCGTAGTCCGTCACCTGCTGGCCGATCGTCAAGTTGGCTCGCGGCGGTGAGGCCGGCGTCTCTTCCTGCCCCAACGCGAACGTCGCCTGGTAAAACGCGACCGCCGAACCACGCAACCCACGCACTGCGGTCTCGCCGCCCATCGCCGCGAGTGCGCGCGCGACGAGGTCGCGCGGGGCAGGGGCGGGCGTTTGGGCGAGGGACGACAGCAAGATCAGCGGGACGGCTAACGCAATCATAAAGCCTCCGGAAATGCCATATTAGGGGCATGACCGCTGAGCTCCAGGTCATGCTCGACCAGATCGATGCTATCAAGCGGGACGGCGAAGCGATAGCCTCCGGACTCAGCGACGACCGGTTCAATTGGCGTCCCGCAAGCGACAGCTGGTCCATCGCCGAGTGTCTGCAACATTTGAATGTCGGTGTGACCAAGACGCTGCCGGCATTCGATCGGGCCATCGCGGAAGGGCGCTCCAATCGACAGTTCGCGCCGGGACCGTTCCGCTACGGATGGTTCTCCCGAATGATGGTGGCGTCGATGGAGCCACCTCCCAAGTTCCGGATGAAAGCTCCGCGCCTCATTCGCGTCTCGGTGGGCGGCACGTATCGCGGCGCCGTCGTGCTCCCGGAATTCGCTGTGGTGCGCGATGGCTTGGCGGAGCGCGTGCGTCAGGCGGACGGCCTGGATCTGGCGCACGTCAAAACGATCTCACCGGTTAACCGCTTGCTGCGCCTGCCGCTAGGCGCGTACTTCAACTTCATTCTGGCCCACGACCGCCGTCATCTCTGGCAAGCCCGGAACGTCCGCAACCGCCTCGCTTGACA
>Ga0066710_100007967_pt1 | contig 10211 bp, 8 predicted proteins | sample GraSoiAngelo_159_FD_79666 | JGI IMG/M metagenome (GOLD analysis project Ga0066710, IMG submission 79666) | Grasslands soil microbial communities from the Angelo Coastal Reserve, California, USA - 14_1009_16_40cm | ecosystem: Environmental > Terrestrial > Soil > Grasslands | place: USA...
AGCGGTCTCAGCTGCGCCGACATGGTAATCGCGCCTTCGCAATGGATGCTGGAGCAGGTGCAAAGCCATTACGTAAGCCCCGGCTACGGCATCGTCGTCCACAACGGACGGACTCCATCACTCTTCAAGACCGACTGCGAGAAGGAAAATTTCGCTGTATCCGTTGGCCGTTTGTGGGATTCGGGAAAGAACGTGTCCGTGATGCTTGAACGCGATTATCCGGCGCAGATTTGCATTGTTGGATCGCGGCATGAACCCGGCAAGGAATTGGACCAAGCTGCGGAAACAGAGTTCGGACGACCCAGGCTGCAATTCCATGGATCGATGTCGCAGGAACAGTTGCGCGAGCTCTACAGCCGCGCAGCCATGTACGTTGCCACCTCCCGTTACGAACCGTTCGGTTTGGCCCCACTGGAAGCGGCCTTTTCGCGATGCGCGTTAATTACAAATGAACTTCCCGTGTTTCATGAGCTCTGGGGAGATGCCGCATGCTACTTCCGCCACAATGATCCACAGGATCTGGAGTATGTGCTCGGCGAACTAAGCAACAGTCCTGAGCTGCGTGAACATTTCGGCACTCTCGCGTACAACACCGCCTGCTCAAGGTTCACCGCAGACCGCATGGTCGAGAATTACGCCAGCGCATACGAAACCGTTGCAGCGGCAGAGCAAGTTGCGTGACCGGACGCCTGAAAATCCGCATATTCGCGCACTCCTGGATCTCCGACTGGAATCACGGAAACGCTCATTTCTTGCGAGGTCTGGCCTATGAGCTAGCCCGTCTTGGTCATGATGTCCGGTGCTACGAGGAAATCGATTCCTGGTCAATGACCAACCTGGCGGAAGAGGGGGTTGAAAAGGCGGCCGAGGCCTTTCGCAACTTTCGCAAAGCGTTTCCCACACTTGATGTCCGTTTTTTCAGACGCGGAGAATTTTTCCTGAATTACGCGGAAGAAGAGCTGCGCGGATCGGATGTTGTGATCATTCATGAGTGGAATGATCCCGAGGTCGTAGATGAACTTCTCGCCCTCAAGCCCAAGCTGGGTTTTCGCGCGTTGTTCCATGACACCCATCACCGTGCCTATACGAATCCCGAACAGATCGCGCGCATGCCCTTGCAACAATTCGACGGCGTTCTGGCCTTCGGCGAGGCGATCTGGCGCATTTACGCCGAGCTGTTCCGAGTCAGCAAGGTCTGGGTATTTCAGGAGGCAGCCGACACCGCTCATTTCCGGCCGCTGCCGCGCGAGAAGGATACCGACGTCATCTGGGTAGGGAACTGGGGAGACGAAGAGCGTACCCGCGAGCTCCAGGAATTTCTGATCACACCTGCGAGCAGAATGCGGGAGCGAAGCATCGCAGTCCATGGAGTGCGCTATCCCGAAGCAGCACGCGCTATGCTCGGTCAGGCGGGCATCGAATACCGCGGGTATTTGCCGAACCTGGAAGCTCCTCAGACCTATGCACGAAGTCTTTTAACCTTGCACGTGCCGCGAAAATTCTATGCCAATGGATTGAGCGGCGTTCCAACCATCCGCGTATTCGAGGCTCTGGCGTGCGGTATCCCTCTGCTGTGCTCACCCTGGACCGACACGGAAGGACTTTTTCGCCCCGGCGAAGACTATCTATGCGTTCCTGACGGCGCGGCGATGGAAGGGGAGATTCGCCACCTGCTCAGTGATGATGCGGCGCGGCAACAGCTCGCGACCAATGGTCTAGAAACTATCCTCCAACGTCACACCTGTGCGCATCGCGCGCTGCAGTTCCTGGATATCTGCGAGGAACTCGGCAAATGAAACTCTTCGTTTTCGGCTCCAGTCTGACTTCTTCTTACTGGAACGGCGCCGCAACCTACTATCGCGGAATCTACAAGCACCTGCACCGGCTCGGGTACGAGATCACGTTCGCAGAACCGGACATCTATGGGCGGCAGCAGAAGCGCGACGCCGGGGAGATCGATTATGCGAACGTACGTGTCTATCAGACGCCGCGGGATCTGAACGAAGTTTTAGCTGAGGCTTGCGGTTCAGATTTGATCATCAAGCATAGCGGCGTGGGCGCGGATGATGAGTTTCTGGAAGAGGCGGCGCTGCGTTGCCGTGCGGGTGGGGCAAAGGCGGCTTTCTGGGACGTTGACGCGCCTGCCACGTTAGCGCGGGTCGAGGACAATCCAGAAGATGCCTTTCGGCGACTGATTCCGCAATACGACTTCGTCTTCACCTACGGCGGCGGGGCGCCGGTGGTGGAACATTATCTGGCTCTCGGGGCGCGGAATTGTGTGCCCATCTACAACGGCCTCGATCCGGAAAGCCACTATCCCGTGGAGCCAGACCCGGGATTGGTTTGCGAGCTGGCGTTTGTGGGACACCGCCTGCCCGACCGCGAGCAGCGTGTGCAGGATTTCTTTTTCGCTGCCGCCGAACTTGCTCCTGATCTCCAATTCATACTTGGAGGCGAGGGCTGGGGCGGGCGTGCCCTGCCCAACAACGTTCGCTGGATCGGACATGTCGGCATCGCCGATCACAACCGCGTTAACTGCTCGGCCAGAATGGTTCTGAATATCAATCGGCAGTCAATGGCGGACGTGGGTTTCTCTCCGCCTACGCGTGTTTTCGAAGCCGCCGGCGCCGGAGTGTGCCTGATAACAGATGCATGGGCGGGCATTGATCAGTTCTTCGTTCCCGGGGAGGAGATCCTGGTTGCGAGTTCGGCTGAGGACATTGTTTCCCTGTTACGCACCTACCAAGGCGATCAGGCTAGGGCGATTGGAAAAAGAATGTTGCAACGCGTGCTCCGCGACCACACCTACAGCCTGCGCGCGAGGCAGGTAGATGCAACCCTTCGCACTGTTTTCCCCGTCAGAAAAGCCGATCCTGCACCGCTGATCTACTCTCATGCGTAGATAAGGACGCAAATGAAAATTGTTGTTTTTGGATTGGCGATCACATCTTCGTGGGGGAACGGGCACGCGACAACCTATCGGGCATTGCTGCGCGCCCTGCGTAACCGCGGACACGACATCGTTTTCTTCGAGCGCGATCAGGAGTGGTACACCTCCAACCGCGACATGCCGAAGCCGCCATTCTGCACGGTGCACATCTACGAGACCTGGCAGGAGGTGCTGCCCAGGGTTCGCCGGGAACTCGCCGATTGCGACGTCGGCCTTGTGGGCTCCTATTTTCCAGACGGACTTGAAGCGATCGACGAAGTTTTCGATTCTGGCCCTCCGGTAAAAGGGTTTTACGACATCGACACTCCGATCACCGTGGCCGCTCTGCGGGCGGGAAAAACGGACTACTTACTGCCGCAGCAGGTGCCTGGGTTCGACATTTATTTCAGCTTTACAGGCGGCCCTCTGCTTCGTGAGCTGGAACAGAAGTTCGGAGCGCGAAGAGCTGTTCCCCTGTACTGCTCCTTTGATCGGCAAAGCTGCCGCTTGTCCGCTCCCAGCCGGGAATACGCCTGTGATCTGAGCTATATGGGAACTTACGCTCCTGATCGTCAGGCGAAACTTGAGGAGTTTTTTTGTGAGCCGGCCGAACGCTTACCGCAGAAGCGATTTATTCTTGCCGGCCCACAATATCCGGCCGACGTGAAATGGCCAGGGAACGTGCGCCGCGTCATTCATCTGGAGCCAAAGCTGCATCCCAGCTTCTACTGCTCGTCGCGCTTCACGTTGAATCTCACGCGAAAGGAAATGGTCGCTGCCGGCTACTCACCCTCGGTCCGCCTCTTTGAAGCCGCGGGCTGTGGCGCCACGATCGTGTCCGATTCATGGCAGGGACTCGAAACTTTCTTCACCCCGCGAGAGGAAATCCTCGTGCCCTCGTCAGCCGGGGAGGTAATGCGCTATCTCACGGAAATGAACGCTGAAGAAATCAGACGCATCGGCCGTGCCGCCCAGCAGCGTGTTCTTGCCGAACACAGTTGCGAGCAGAGAGCCATGGAATTCGAAAACGAAGTTGGAAGTTCCCGGGAGATATGTTCAACCTGCCCTGCGACGGCTTAGTCGGCATAGGCTAGTGCGAGAAAACTCACTGGCAAACTGTCATGGCTCGCCAGAAAGCCAAGCACGCGCGACCAGAACTCCTGCGGCGCAACCACGACCGCACCACCATGCTGTGCCCTGGGCACAAGCCATAGTTGAGCATGCGCTGGGTCGGCTCTTACCAGGATGCGGGAATGCCGCGGAAGAATGTTGATATCGTCTTCACCATGAATCAGCAGCACCGGAATGCTCGAGGATCTCACGGTGTCCAGCGGATTCGCTCGCCGCAGATCTATGCGATAGCGCCAGCGCGCATAGCCGAGAGCGATTTCGGTGGGAAGCAGGCCGAGAGTTCTTCCCACTACCGGTTCGAGACCCAGCCTCCCAACTCCAACGAAAAATCCTTCGCGATCATACGCAACGCTGCGAAAAGTTGAGAACGGGGAATCTGCGACAACGGCACAGAACCTGGGCTCGGCACTCATACTTTCCAGCACCAAGGCTGCGCCCATGGACTCGCCAAAGCCATCAACGCAGCTTGCTCCACGGTCGTACAGCCACGAAACCCAACGATGGACATCGTTGCTTTCGCGCAGGCCATAGGTGGCGATGTCACCACCTGATTCACCGTGCGCACGAGAATCCGGCAGTAGAATGCGATAGCCGTGCTGCAAGAACATCTGCCCGTAACCTGCAACACCAAGTCGACTGTCACTGATGCCGTGCAGCAGAATTACAGCTTTCCCGTTTTCGTGTTCGGGCACGCTGTACCAGGCGTGAAGGTCGGCGCCATCAGCTGCACGTATCGCAATCGGCTGTAATGCTGCGCCATATTGCTCGTACACGCACGCGATCTTTTCCTTATCAGTAATAGTCATTGGCCGCCAGGGGTGTAGAGTCAGCTCGGCCAAAACCACGCCGACTACGAGTGAGATGGCGGCGTAGATTCCTGCTGCCTTGAGTACGATTCTGACAGGACGGGGCATTGACAGCTTCCTCTGGGAGTACGCTCCGGCAGATCCATTCGTTCCAAGAGAATACGTTCGTCACACGATCTATAAGGCGTAGCCGCAAGGCGAATTCGTTATGAAAGGCCGTTTCCTGATGCTGTTGACTAGGTCTGTGCAAAGCCCAATAATCAAGCAGGAATGGATATTTACGAGGAGATCGTCGATCTCCGCCGGCGGGGGCGGCGCGGGGCAATCGCTACCATTGTCAACGTTCGAGGATCAATTCCGTCCTTCAAGACCGCCAAGATGCTGGTTCGCGACGATGGCTCGATCGTCGGGACGATCGGGGGCGGATGCGTCGAGGCTGAGGTCTGGCAAGCCGCGCGAGAAGTGATGGAATCAGAAAAGCCGCGCACGCTGACCTTTAACCTTAATCAGAATCCCAAGTACGACACGGGTCTTGTCTGCGGCGGCACCTTGGACATATTTCTGGAACCCGTGCTACCTGCAGCATCACTTTATATTTTCGGCGCAGGTCACGTGTCAGCAAGCCTTTACAAGGTTGCACAAAACGCTGGATTCGATGTCACGGTGGTGGATGACAGGGAAGCCTACGCGAACCGCGAACGCTTTCCCGACGCAAAGGAAGTTATCGCCGAAGACTTCGAGAAAGCGACGGCGCGAATCACTCCTGATGAGTCATCCTACATTGTGATCGTCACGCGCGGTCACCGGGACGATATGCGGGTGCTGCGCTGGGCGGTGCAGACGCAGGCTCGCTACATCGGGATGATCGGTTCCAAGCGGAAGACCGTGGCGATTTTCCGCGAGCTTACGAAAGAAGGCATTCCGGCGAATCTGTTCGAGCGTGTACATGCTCCGGTGGGTTTGGATATCGGCGCGATTACGCCGGAAGAGATTGCGGTGGCCATTACTGCTGAACTGATCGCGGTGCGCCGCCGTGTGGAGCGTGCTTTGCCCCACATGAGCTGGTTTCATCGCAATCGAGGCGGCGCGGTAGAAGCTTCGGAGACACCGGAGCCTATCGAGGAAGACTGAAGAGTCTGTGAGAACCGTGCCGTGCCTACGGCACTCGACAATCTTATTCCACCTCTCCCAGCGCTCACGAGGCTGTTACGAAACTCTTCTTTCGCCCCTGCGGGGCTAGTTCATTTCCCATTTTTCCCAGGGCTTGCGCCCTGGGCTGCATTCTTACGCCGCTTCGCGGCTTTCCAGGTAGCGGTTCACTCCACTTTCGCAATTGGGAGTCGAGTTTCATAACAGCCTCTCACGCGCTGGGCTAATGAATTACGCCGCTCCGCGGCTTCGCTTCGAGTACTTGTGGACCACTGCACGCCGAAAATTGAGTTCTCACACAGACTCTGAAGTCCTCACTCTACGAATCAATCAACAATCATCTTCCTTTCTGCTATCTTCCACACATGGCGCGTACTCGCAGCTGTTGTGGCGTGATTCTCGCTGCCGGCGAATCCACCCGTATGGGTTCGGATAAGGCTCTGCTTCCCTGGCCTCCGCAAGGAGCGTTGCCTCAGGAGACGTTTTTGTCTGCGGCGATCCGCAGCCTGGAGCCTTTCAATGACCTGGTGCTTGTGGTTGTAGGGAAGAATGAATCAACCCTGGCCCCGGTTGTTTACGCCTGCGGGGCTTCTCTCGTCCGTAATCCTGATCCGGAGCGGGGTCAGTTCAGCTCTTTGCAGACCGGGCTGCGAGCAGTTCTGAATCGTGGGCGCGATGCTGCCATGGTAACGCTTGTCGACCGGCCGCCTGTGAGCAGCTCGACCATACCAAAGTTGCTCGCCGCGTTCGAAGCTGCGACCGCGCAAAGAAAGTTGGCAGTGATTCCGGAGTATGGAGGAAAGCACGGACATCCCATTCTTATTGGGCGCGAGATGATTGAGGTTTTCTTGAAGGCTCCGACAGGCACGACGGCGCGCGATGTGGAGCATCAGTATGCCGAAGGAATCGAGTATGTGCCTGTGGACGATCCATTCATCACACTGAATGTGAACACGCCGGAGGATTACGCGGTGTTGATAGCCGGCAAGGCTGTTTGACACTGTGCCATCTCTGAGAAGACAACCACAGAGGGAAACTCAGAAAGTGAACGCAAATGCGGAGCAGTTCGTCAACTCGGTTCTACGGCTCGCGCCAAAGCTGGCGGTATTCGATTGCGACGGGACGCTCTGGTCGGGTGATGCTGGTGAAGGCTTTTTTGAGTGGGAGCTGAATCAGGGTCTTGTCTCTGATGAAATCGTGCGTTGGGCGCGCTCCCGCTATGCGGACTACAGGGCGGGCAAGGTGAGTGAAGATGTAATGTGCGGCGAGATGGTCACGCTGCATCGTGGGCTCACCGAGGCTGAAGTACAGCGAGCCGCTAACACCTACTTTGAACGGCATTGCGTTCCCTGGATTTTTCCGGAGATGCAACAAGTCGTTCATGCGCTGCAGGGGGCCGGTACTGACGTGTGGGCAGTTTCCTCCACCAACCAATGGGTGATTCGCGCCGCTATGAGGCATTTTGGAATTCCCGAACAGAAGATTCTGGCCGCTTCGGTGCGCGTCGTGGATGGAACGATCAGTGATCAGCTGATTCGTATACCCAGTGGCGGGGGAAAGCCAAAGGCGATCCAGGAGGTCATCCAGCGTGTTCCGGATGCTGCTTTCGGAAACTCAATCTGGGATGCAGACATGCTCGGTATTGCCGAGCACCCTTTCGTCGTCAATCCCACCCCGGAGCTGCAACGGATGGCTCGGGAGCGTCGCTGGGCTGTGTACTATCCAGATTCTTCAGGCTAGATTTTTAACGATTAAGCTCAGGGCATCGACGCTGCAAGCAAAGTACAGAGATCCTTCCGCCTCGGTGCGGTCGGCGGTCAGGATGACAAGTTGAACGCTATCGTATGAATTTGCAAGACCGTCACACTAGCGCAGTTCTTCCATCACCTGCTCAAGCACTTGCCTGCCGGGCCTGACGACTGCTTCGGGCAGCGCGCTTAAAGGCTCGTCAGTGATGTTAAGAAGATCGACAAAACTTGCCGCTTTGGGATTGACGTAGAACACGCCCGTCAGTACTTCGCCCTTTTCGTGCGCTTCGTTCAAGCGGGTGATGGCTCTAATACGGTCAGTCGGATCGTAGTCTTCTTCGAGCTTACGCAAGCGAAGGCGTGAGCCATCATGCATGGTGACTTCGAATGCGGTGCCGGGATCGTAGTCGACCGCAATGTCTTCGAACGCGGGGACGAAATTGATCTCCTGCAGCGGCTCGTCATGATCTTTCATGTACTTGTACGACTTGGTGGAGCCTTCATGATCGTTGAAGGTTACACAGGGTGAAACCACGTCGAGCATCGAAGTGCCATGGTGAGCGATGGCAGCTTTGAGCACTGCGTGAAGCTGCTTCTTGTCTCCGGAAAAAGAGCGGGCAACGAATGTTGCGCCAAGCGTGATGGCCATGGCGCACGTGTCCACCGGCGGAAGATCGTTAATGACGCCGGTTTTCAGCTTGGAGCCGAGATCGGCGGTGGCGGAGAACTGCCCTTTGGTCAGGCCGTATACGCCGTTATCTTCAATGATGTAGATCAGGGGCAGGTTACGGCGCATGAGGTGAACGAACTGTCCCATGCCGATGGAAGCGGTATCGCCATCGCCGCTGACGCCCAGTGCCATCAAGCTTCTATTAGCCAGTACCGCGCCAGTTGCTACCGACGGCATGCGGCCATGCACCGCGTTGAAACTGTGGGCGCGGCCCATGAAATAGGCAGGGCTCTTGGACGAGCAGCCGATTCCACTCAGCTTGGCCACGCGCTCAGGCTTCACGCCCATTTCGTACATGGCATCGATGATGCGCTCGGAGATCGCGTTGTGGCCGCAGCCGGCACAGAGCGTCGTCTTGCCGCCACGGTAGTCGATTACTGCGAGGCCGATGCGGTTCGTTTTTGGGGGAGGCGTGCTGGTGGGTGTGCTCGCCATATTATTTGCCCTCCATTGTCATCAGTTCGTCGGTTACGGAGCGGGCGTCCATCGGCAAACCGTGAATATGCGCCATGCTCCGCAGCCGCGTAATCAGCGATGGCTCAACGTCGAGTTTGAGCAGACTGAGCATCTGCGCATCCCGGTTTTGCTCGACCACATAGACCCGGTCATGCTGCTTTATGAATTCGTGAACCTCACGGGTGAACGGAAACGCTCGCAGGCGCAAGTAGTCAGTTTCAATGTTGTATTCTTTGCGAAGCTGGTCCCGGCTTTCGATCATTGCCCAATGAGATGTACCGTAGGCGATAAAGCCGATTTTCGAAGTACCGTTGGCCACGATTTCCGGCCTGGGCACAAACGAACGCGCCGTTTCAAACTTACGATTGAGCCGCTCCATGTTGCGCTCGTAATCATCGGGCCGTTCACTGTACTGCCCTTTTTCGTTGTGGCCGCTGCCGCGAGCGAACCATGCCCCGGCGGGATGATCGACACCGGGCAAGGTCCGGTAAGTGATGCCATCGCCGTCCACGTCGCGATAGCGTTCAAATCCACCGAGACGGTCAAGGTCTTCTTTGCTTAGGATCTTGCCGCGTTGAATCGGTTTCTCAGGATACGGAAACGGATCGGCCATCCAGTTATTCATGCCGAGGTCGAGATCAGACATGATGAAAATCGGAGTCTGAAACTGTTCGGCTAAATCGAATGCGTCCTGCGCCATGGTGAAGCACTCTTCAACGGAGGCAGGGAGCAGCAGAATGTGCTTGGTATCGCCATGAGAAAGGAATGCGGTAGAGAGAATGTCGCCCTGTGACGTTCGGGTCGGTAATCCGGTGGATGGCCCCACGCGCTGGATATCCCAGATCACTCCCGGAACCTCGGTGTAGTACGCCAGGCCGGAGAATTCGGACATCAGGGAAATGCCGGGGCCGGCGGTTGCAGTCATGGAACGCGCGCCTGCCCAGCCAGCACCAAGTACCATGCCGATGGCAGCCAGTTCGTCCTCTGCCTGAACGATGGCGAATGTGGCTTTGCCGTCCGGGCCGATGCGGAAACGCTTCATGTAATCGATGAGGGATTCCGCCAGCGATGAGGACGGAGTGATGGGATACCAACTTACGAACGTGACCCCGGCGAACATGCAGCCCAGGGCGGCGGCGGAATTGCCATCAATGATGATCTTGCCGGCGGTCTTATCCATGCGCTGAATGAAATAAGGATCGCGCTTTGTCAGGCTGGCTCCGGCGTAGTCATATCCGGCTCGCACGGCGGCAAGGTTGAGA
>Ga0066710_100007968_pt1 | contig 10210 bp, 10 predicted proteins | sample GraSoiAngelo_159_FD_79666 | JGI IMG/M metagenome (GOLD analysis project Ga0066710, IMG submission 79666) | Grasslands soil microbial communities from the Angelo Coastal Reserve, California, USA - 14_1009_16_40cm | ecosystem: Environmental > Terrestrial > Soil > Grasslands | place: USA...
AGGAGAGGCATGGCAGGAAAGCTGGTCCACTGGGAGATGCCCGCGCAGGACGACACGCGGGCGACGACGTTCTACGCGGGCCTGTTCGGTTGGGAATGGAACACCGCCGACATGCCCGGGATCGCCTATCACATGACCCGGGCCGGAGGCGAGCCCGGTGGCGCCGTGTACCCGTCCGAAGTCGGTGCGCGAGGCCCGATCGTCTACTTCGACACCGACGACATCGACTCGGGCATCGCTCGCGCACGCGAGCTCGGAGGGAGTGCCGAGGACAAGCAGCCGATCCCCGGCATCGGCTGGTTCGCGCGGTGCGAGGACACAGAGGGCAACCCCTTCAGCCTCTTCCAGAGCGACGGCTCCGTCCCGCACTCCTGAACGGGTCATCCCTCGAACCGAAAGGGTCGCCCAGCTCCACCGCCAGGCCACGCGTCGACCAGTCGCTCCATGATCCCGGGTAGAGCTTCGCGTCGTCCCGCCCCATGCGCGCCAGCGCGAGGAGGTCGACGCACGCCGTGATGCCGGAACCGCAGTAGACGACGAGCTCGTCCGCATCGAGGGCGCCGTCCGGGAGCGGCTCGACTGCGTTGTACGGCAGGTTGCGCGCGCCGGGTATGTGCCCTGCGACCAGGTCGATCGGCTCGACCTCGCCGCGGTAACGCTCGGGGATGCGCGCATCGAGCAGGACGAGGCCGGGAGCCCCGAGCCGGGCCGAGAGCTCCCCGGCCTCGATCGTATCGTGGGTCCGTGGACGCGGGACAAACTCGACCGCCTCGAGCTGCTCGTCTCCAGTCCGGAGTGGGCCGAGCCAGGCGCCGATCCCGCCCTCGAGCACGGCGACCTCGTCGTGACCAAAGTGGCGGAGCAGCCACCAGAGCCGGGCGGCGCCGCCGGTCATCCCCTGGTCGTAGGCGACGACGAAGACGCCGGGCCCGATGCCTGCGTGTCCCGCCGAACAGGCGAAATCGTCCGCAGACGGAAGCGGATGGCGGCCGTCTCCCTCTCGGCCGGAGAGCTCGGTCTCGACGTCGAGGAACGCCGCGCCAGGAATATGGCCGGCAAGATAGAGCTCGCGGCCGCGACCGGGGTTTCCGAGCTCCCAACGGCAGTCGACGAAACGGTAGGCCGGGCTAGACGAGGCGGTAGACCCTACCGCTGTTCAGGTCACACATGTAGAGCTCGCCGCTCGAGCTCTCGCCGAAAGAGGAGAGGCTCGGTACCGTGAAAGCTTCCTTGCGCCGGTCGCGCACGGCCCCCCTTGCGAACCGGAGGCTCCAGACCGTGCCGTTGCAGAAGTCGCCGTAGAAGTAGCGGCCGCGTTGTCGCGGCAGGGCCGAGCCGCGGTACACGTACCCGCCGGTGATCGAGCATCCGATGGCGTGGTTGTAGACGGCGATGGGCCTCGTCAGCGCGCCGGCGTGGTTCAGCGGCCCATGCGGGCACGTACCCGTGAGGAAGCCTTCGTGGACGTCCCAGCCGAAATTCCTCAGGACCGTGCTCGCGTGCGGGACGCGGTCGATCTCCTCCTGCCTGTCCTGGCCGACGTCGCCGATCCAGACGTCTCCGGTCCTCCGGTCGAACGAGAAGCGCCAGGGGTTCCGGAGCCCGTAGAAACGGACGTGCGGGGCCGAGCCCGCCTTGACGACGTTGAGGCTGAGAATCTTGCCGAGCCGGCTTCTGAGCCTCTGGGCATTGCCGTTCGGGTCGCAGCCGCTGCCGCCGTCCCCGAGCCCGATGTTCAGCAGCCCGCCCGGGCCGAAGGCCAGCTGGCCGCCGTTGTGATTCGAGAAGGGCTGCGCGACGCCAAGGAGCAGGCGCCGCGAGCCGAGGAGCGCGTGCGTGCCGTCGGCGCTCGAGCGGTACTCGGCGACACGCGTGTCGCCGCTGTTGTTGATGTAGTCGATGTAGAATTTGTGGTTCGTCGCATAGTGCGGGCTGAACGCGAGCCCGAGGAGCCCCTGCTCGTCGTCGCCCTCGGGCGGCGCGAGCACAGCGCTTCGGATGTCCATGAAGGTCGACAGCGCGCCGTTGCTCCAGACCTTGATCGTTCCTGGGCGCTCGACGATCCAGAGTTTCCCGGCGGCCGCCGAGCGCGGTGCGGCGATGCCGAGCGGATCGGTCAGGCCCGTGACGACGAGCCGCTTCGAGAGCGCGTGGGCCTGACCCGCGAAACAGGCTCCAATCAGCGAGACGAGCGCGACAAGCAGGAGACCCCGGCGCACGGCCATCAACGTAGCGAATCGGTCCGGACGCCGCCCCGCCCGACCGGGTGAACTTCAGGTCCTCGGGGGTAGGGTTCCCCCGTGGACACGTACCTCGCGATCGCGAGCAAGCGGGACTGGCGGCGATACGCCGACCGGCCGGTGCCCGAGGAGGTGTCCCATCGCATCCTCGACGCGGGCCGGCTTGCCGGCAGCGCCGTCAACCGGCAGCCGTGGACGTTCGTCATCGTCGAGAGCGACGAAGCTCGAGGGGAGCTCGCCGAGGTCGTCTACGTCGCCGACAACGTCCGCACGGCGGGCCTGGTCGTCGCCGTCGTGACGGCCGGAAATGCCCCCTTCGATGCGGGTCGAGCAGCCCAGAACATGATGCTCGTCGCGTGGAACGACGGCGTCGTCTCGTGCCCGAACGGGTTCACGGACGCGGATCGCGCGGCCGAGGTTCTCGGCCTCGGCTCGGAGGAGAAGCTCGTGAACGCGATCTCGTTCGGCTACCCGGCAAGGCCGCTGGATCCGGAGACCGGCTGGCCGGAGGAATGGAGCCGCGAGGCGAAGCGGAAGCCGCTCGACGAAATCGTCGGGCGGGTCTAGAGGCCCGCGCGGCCGGAGGCTACCGGACGACCACCCGTCGCTCGTAGCGGGAGAGCGCCCCCTCGTCGAGCGTGTAGACGATCGGCTCGGTGAGCAGGTCGGCCTCGTCGAGCTGCTGCTTCAGCGCCCCGGTCAGGAGGCTCTCGGCGAGCCACTCGAGCGTCGGCGGAACGTCCGCGCGTGCGCGGATCAGCCAGATCCCGTCACCGACCTCTCGCTCCTCGATGACCTCCGGCGGGCGAAGGAAGCGCGCTCCGTCGGCAGGCGCGCGGACCGAGACACCCTCAATTGCTCGGCTGACCTCCTCCGGGTCGCGGGTCAGCAGCTCGATCGAGTAGCGTCGGTAGCCGCTGGGAGCCCGCGCGACCGAGATGATCCGACTGTTCGAGATGTGCTGGCGGTCGCCGTTCAAGGAGCGGACGACCGTCGTCCGCAGGCTGAACAGCTCGACGATGCCCGCCACGTTGTCCGGCTGGATGCGGACGAAGTCGCCGACGGCGTACCAGCCCTCGAACAGGATGAGCAGGCCAGCGCTCACGTCATACAGGAACCGTTGCGCGCTGAAGGCGACGAGCAGGACGACGAGCGCCCCGCCGCCGAGGGCCGTGGTCGTGTCTTTGACGAAGATGCTGACGATCGCGAGGATCGCGACGAGGATGACGCCGTAGCGGAGGAGCGTCTCCAGCAGGATCAGCGCCGTCTCCCGGCGCCGGAGCTGGATCAGTCGCTACGGGTCCTCCGCGCGGCGCGCGGGAGAGCTTCTCCACATGGCGATGAACGAGCGCGGCCAGGCCCACCCCGACGGCGATCGCTACGACCGGCCCAGATCGCACGGTCGAAGCGACCCGCGAGGAGCGCAAGCGGGACCATCGCCATCTCAGTACCCGCCTTTCGGCTTCTGCCACCACCGGCTCAGAATGTCGAGAGGCGCGGTCGCCCGCGCCTCTCGGACTCCGCGTTGCGTCACCGGCTAGGTCTGCGTGACGACGCGCTCCCGAGTTTCCGTCGGCGGCGCGACCGGGACCTCCTCCACCACGGTGCGTGGCGAGAGCAGGCCCTGGCCATAGCCGGCGAAGTACGTGATCAGGGCGCCGGTGCCGTAGAAGTAGCCGATCCAGAGGAGCGCCGTGATCGTCTCGGTGTGCCGGATCGGATGGACAGTCCCGCTCGACCAGAGCGGATAGAGCGACGGAGCGACGAGGAACCAGATGCCGGCCGACGTGGCAAGCATCCCTCCGAGCCACCCGCCGCCCCGAGTCGGCAGCATCAGCATCAGACCACCGACGGCGGCGGCGATGCCCGGCAGGATGAGCAGCTCCCAGTGCCGGCCCATGAAGTTCCAAGTCTCGTCGGTGAAGAAGCCGAAGTTGAAATACGGCCCCACGAGAGGCACGAAGATCCCCCAGAGTCCGAGCAGGAGGATGAAGAACCCGAACGGGATGGCTTTCGGCGACCAGGCGCGACTGCGGCGTAAGGCCATTGCGCCGTACCTCCTTTCTCCTGGATGTATGCGCCGCGGCCGGACGGGCTAAACGCCGACTGCGACCGCGAAGAAGTCGGGGCCGCCGCGGTCCTCCCTCCACTTCGAGCCTATCGCCGCCGGGCGCACGTGTGGCGCGCGGGACGTGCCGCCGGCGCAACCGAAGTGTGTCCAGGGAGGCGCGATAATCGACCGGTGCCGATCAAGCTCGTACTCATCCTGAGCGAGAACTGGACGCTCAGCCCGCCGCGCGATCTACGCGCCCTCGTCCGCTTCGCGGTCGAGGCGGAGGAGGCGGGGTTCGACGGGGTGATGGTCAGCGAGCACGTTGTCCTCGGTCCCGGCGCCGACTCCGAGGGCGTCCCGGCGAACCCACGCGATTACGCCCTCGTCGGGAACCAGGATCCGGCGACGCCGTGGCCCAACTCGATCGTCCTTTTGAGCGCGGTCGCGGCCGCAACGACGAGGCTCAGACTGATCGCGAGCGCGATCATCGCGCCCCTTCGGCATCCGCTCCTCCTCGCCAAGGAGCTCGCGACGCTCGACCTCCTGTCCGAAGGGAGGCTCGTCGTCCAGCCGACCGTGAGCTGGCACCGCCCCGAGTACGAGGCGCTCGGCGTCCCCTTCGAGCGACGCGGGCGCCTGCTGGACGAGCACCTCGCCGCCTGGAAGGTCCTCTGGCGGGACACTCCGGCTACATACGCGGGTGAGCAGTACGCCTACACCGACGCCTACCTCGAGCCGAAACCAAGCCGGCCCGGCGGCCCGACGCTCTGGTTCGGCGGTGCCTCGCTCCACGAGCGTCTGCTCGCGCGCCTCGTTCGCTACGGGCACGGCTTCAACCCGATCGGGACGCCGACGGACGAGGAGCTCGACCGGCTCGGCGTCGCACTGAAGGACGCCGGGCGCGATCCGAGCGAGCTCGAGCTGGTCGGCGGGACCCGGGGCAGCTTCCCGGATGCCGCGAGCGTCGCCGACCTCGGCCGGGCGCTCGCCTCGATTCCGGCGCAGGTCGAGCGCGGGTTCACGACCATCTGCATCAAGCCGTCACAGTTCACCGACAACCCGGCTGCCGTCGGTCCCCTCTGCAGCGAGTTCGTCGCTCGAGTCGCCGCGCTCGGCCGCTGACGCTGGAAAGCTCACGAGCAACACCACTCCAACCTGGGCGGCTTATGCTTGCCGCCCGTGCTTGACGTCTTCTGGCACGACGCGGTCCTCGAGCACGACACCGGCGCGGGCCTCTTCGAGGCCGGGCACTCGCAACTCATCGCCGTGCCCGAGCTCCATCCGGAGAACGCGGAGCGCGTGCGCAACATGAAAGCGGCGCTCGAGCGGGGTCCGCTCGCACCGCAGCTTCGGTGGAGGGACGGCCGCCTGGCGGAGCGTGACGAGGTGCTCGCCGTGCACGACGAGGCGTACGTTGACGAGATCGAGCGGTTCTGCGAGGAGGGCGGACGGCTCGTGACCGCGACGACGGTGCTCTCGGCAGGTTCGTGGACAGCGATCCTCGCCTCCGCCGGAACGGCGCTGGCCGCCGCCGACGCCGTGCTGAACGACGAGGCCCGCGTTGCCTACGCGCTCGTTCGCCCGCCGGGCCACCATGCCGGGCCCGCCCAGGCCGACGGCTACTGCTTCTTCAACAACGCCGCGCTCGTCGTCGAGCGTGCGCGGGCCGGCGGCGTCGAGCGGGTGGCCGTCCTCGACTGGGACGTCCACCACGGCAACGGCACCCAGGCCTGCTTCTACAGCCGCCGCGACGTCCTGACCGTTTCGCTTCACATGCGGCACGGGAGCTGGGGCCCCTCCCACCCGGAGACTGGCTCGCCCGAGGAGACGGGGGTCGGTGAAGGTGCGGGCCGGAATGTGAACGTCGAGCTCGCCCTCGGTGCGGGCACGGCTGCGTACGTGGACGCGTTCGAGCGTGTGATCCTCCCCGTCCTCGATCAGTTCCGCCCGGAGCTGATCGTGGGCGCCTGCGGTCAGGATGCGAGCACCTACGATCCGAACGGCCGGATGAACCTCCCCATGCAGGGCTTCCACCGCATCGGGACGCTGGTCGGCGAGGCGGCGCGCGACCACTGCGGCGGGCGACTGGTGCTCGTGCAGGAGGGCGGCTATGCCCGGACGTATGCGGCGTACTGCCTGCACGCGACGCTCGAAGGCGTGCTCGGGAGCGAGCCGCTGCTCGAGGATCCGATCGCCTACATCCCGGACGATGTTGCGCGCCATCGCAGCGACGTCGACGCAGTCCGATCAGCACTTTCGCAGCACTGGGACCTGTGAGCGACGCACCTGCAGAGCTCCCGTTTCCGGTCGACGAGTACCGGTCGCGGGCGGCCCGCGTGCGCGAGGAGATGCGCCGGCGCGGCCTCGACGTACTCTATGTGATGAGCCCGCCGAACCTTCTCTACCTGACCGGTTTCGAGTCGATCTGGTACCCGCCGCGCGCACCGCTCGGCGTCGTCCTCCGTGCCGACGCGGACGAGCTCGTCTTCCTCGACTACGAGCGCCACCGGAACCACGTCTTGACGCAGGCACACTTCGACGACGCCGTCTTCTTCGCCTACGAGGACGCGATTGAGACGGTCGTGCGCACGTTCGCCGATCACGGCTGGGCGGATGGATCGGTCGGAATCGAGTCGTGGACCGTCTCGCCGGGAGCCCCGGTCGTCCGCGACATCGCCGATCGTCTCGCGGCCGCCGGCGCTGAGATCATCGCCGGGGATTGGGTGGTCGACCGCGTCAGGCTCGTCAAGTCTCCGGCTGAGGTGGACTGTGTCGTCCGCGCCGCTCGGATCGTCGACGACGCGTTCGAGGAGGTGCAGGAGTTCGTGCGGCCGGGCCGGAGCGAGCTCGAGATCGCAGCGCGGCTGAACGCGCTCATGGCGAGCCACGGCGGCGAGGAGCCCGCCATCCGGACGATGGTCTCGTCCGGCCCGCAGGTCTGGGCGAAGACGCACGCAGCGCCCACCCGGCGGCCGCTCGAGCGCGGCGACGCCGTCTACGTCGACACGTGCGGCGTCTACAAGCGCTATCACGTGGATCTCTGCCGCACGCTCTCGGTCGGGGAGGACAACCCGGTCGCCCGCGAGATCCTCGACTACACGTCGCAGAGCGTCGTCGCCGTCCAGCGGGCGGTGAAGCCCGGAGACCCCCTGGACGTCGCCCAGCGGGTCGCCGAGGAGCACATCTTCGCTCGCTTCCGGCCCGAGGAGGTCTGGTGGGTCGGCGGCTACGCACTCGGGCTCGCCTTGCGGCCGAGCTGGGTCGGTCACACCTATCTCGCCAACGACGCCTTCGAGGCGTTCACGTGGGAGCCGGGCTACCTGACCAACTACGAGAACATCGTCTTTCGCCGCGAAGCCGGTTTCACCGCGAGCTACATGGAGTCGCTGCTCATGACGGAGAACGGCATCAGGATCCTGTCGCGCCATCCGAGGACGCTCACCGTCGTCGCGTAAGCCGGCCGGGTCGGACCCTCAGGACTGGGCGCCGATGTTCCGGGCGATCCACTCGGCGAAGAACGGCTCGACGATCGCGTAGACGCCGTTCTCCTTCGCCACGAGCTCGCGCCGCGTCAGGGCGCCGAGCGCCTTCTGGACATTCGTGGCGCTCCGGAGGTCGTGCCGGCGGCGGTAATCCTCCCTGTAAGGGTGGCCCGGCTCGGCCGCGAGCGCCTCGAGCACGACCCGCTGCCCGGCCGGCGAGCTCTCCCAGAGGAGCGAGAAGTGGGCGTGCTCCGAGCGAAGGACGCCGGCAAGGCCATCCTCAACGGTCGGCACGGTCGCGATCTGCCCGGGCTCGGCGACGCTCCACGTGAAGTACGCAAGCTCCTGCGTCGCGTACGGATGGCCGCGGGTGGAAGCGAGGATGCGGGCCACCGCGGGTGCGTCGATGTCCTTCCCGGTTGCGCGGAAGCGCGCCGAGATGTACTCGCGAAAGAGCTCGGGCGGAATGACACCCAGCTCAAGCTGCTTCGCGCTCCGCCAGAACGGCTCGTTGGCGTCGTTGAAGATGCGCTCCATCATGTGGCGCTTGCTGCCGAGGTACAGGTGCGCGACTTCCGGTTGCTCCTGGAAGACCGAGCGCATGAGCGTCGGCAGGTTGGGGTCGATGTCGACGATCTCCTGGCACTCGTCGAAGATCACGCACACCCTCCGGTCCCGGTCGGCCCCGAGCTCGCCGGGGAGCTCGAGGAGGCGCTCGAGCGTCGCGTCGACGTCGTCGGGCCGCTGGCCGGCCTCGAACCCGAACGAGAGCGAGCCGTCGGTCGGGTCGAGGGTGACTCTGGGCGTGATTCGGAGCCCGCGGAAGACGCCCGCCGCCTTCTCGCGGGCGCGGTAGACGACGGACGCGACGTCCTCGTGGATCGTCTTCGCGAGCTTCTCGGCGAGCTTCTCCTTGGTCGGCGTCGTCATCAGGTTGACCTGGGCGACGAGCACGCCGTCCGCGATCAGCCGCTCGCGGACCCGCCAGACGAGCGAGGTCTTTCCGTAGCGCCGCGGGGCGAAGATCACGACGTCCTGTCCGCTCTCAGCGTCCGCCACCAGCTCGGCGATCTCGCGTGCGCGATCGGTGAACGCGTCGTCGAGCGCGAGTGCCCCGTAGCGAAACGGGTTGCCTGTCTCCTTCTTCATACCTATCGGTATTATACCCTCTCGTATGTATGTACGATGGCCCTGCCCGAGGGAAGGCCAGGACCTCTATACCTCTCGGTATTATACTTTTAGGTATGAAGCGTGCCGGAGGCTGTTGCGGGTCTAGACCGCCGCGGCAGCGGAGTCGTCCGGCCGTGAGCGCTCGATGCTCTCGAGCACGCGCCGAATCTCCAGCGGTGGCACCGGCCGGCTGAGCAGGAATCCTTGCGCGACGTCGCAGCCGAGCCGCGAGAGCTCATTCCAGGCCTCCGTCGTCTCGACTCCCTCCGCAACGACCTGAAGGCCGAGGTTGCGGCCGAGGTCGATGGTCGAGCGCACGATCACAGCGCTCTCTTCGCTCTCCCCCATCGCCGCCACGAACGAGCGGTCGATCTTGATCTGGTCGATCGGGAGCCGGCGGAGGTAGGCGAGCGAGGAGTAGCCGGTACCAAAGTCGTCGATCGCGATCCGAACGCCCATCGTGCTGAGGCGCTCGAGGACACGCGCCGTCCGGGCGGCGTCGGTCGCGATGTTGCTCTCCGTGATCTCGAGCTCGAGCCGGGTCGGCGCGATTCCCGACTCGGCGAGGAGCTCGCCGACCTCGTCCGGGAACTCGAGGTCCATCAAGTTGCGCATCGAAACGTTGACTGCGACCGCAAGCTCGAGGCCGTCGACGTCCCACGCGCGGCACTGTGCGAGCGCCTGGGCGAGGACGTAGCGGGTCAGTGGCTTGATCAGGCCCGTCTCCTGCGCGACGGGGATGAACTCGTCGGGCGGGATCAGGCCGCGTGCGGGATGCTGCCAGCGCACGAGCGCCTCGACGCTGGCGACCTCGCCGGTGCGAAGGTCGGCCTTCGGCTGGTAGTGGAGAATGAGCTCTCCACGTTCGATCGCCCGCCGTAGCTGCCCGACGAGGAGCAGCCGCTCACGCGTGTAGCCGTCCGTGGCCGGGTCGTAGAACGCGTATCCCTCGCCCGCGTCCTTCGCGGCGTACATCGCGACGTCGGCCCGCTGCATGAGCGAGTCGACGTCCTGACCGTGACCGGGAAAGACGGCCACGCCGATGCTCGCCTCGACGTTCAGCGGGAGGTTGTGGAGGACGAACGGATGCTCGAGCTCGCGCTTCACGCGTCCGATCAGCGCCGCCGCCGCGTCGCGCGAGCAGGCGGGAAGCAGGAGCGCGAACTCGTCCCCGCCGAGCCGCGCGACAAGGTCGTGAGCCCGCACGGCGCGCCGGAGGCGGTCGGCCAGCTCGCAGAGAAGCAGGTCGCCGCTGTGATGGCCGA
>Ga0066710_100007969_pt1 | contig 10210 bp, 9 predicted proteins | sample GraSoiAngelo_159_FD_79666 | JGI IMG/M metagenome (GOLD analysis project Ga0066710, IMG submission 79666) | Grasslands soil microbial communities from the Angelo Coastal Reserve, California, USA - 14_1009_16_40cm | ecosystem: Environmental > Terrestrial > Soil > Grasslands | place: USA...
AACGCGATCGAGGCGCGCGCCGTGGTCGCGAAGCGCGGCGTCGAGATCCGCGAGATGGCGCGGCTCGCCGACGCCCGCGTCGACGAGCGTCGCGGATCCCGATCGGCTGACCAGCAGATAGGTCTTGTTCCCGCCGCCGGTCATCGGGCTGGGATTATGGGCGCTGAGGAGAATCGGGGAGAACATAGTTCGCTCGGCTGAGAGCCTCGCGCTACAGCCATTCGCTCGGCTGAAGCCTCGCGCTACGGCGACGGCGTGTAGCGCGGGCCTTTCAGGCGAGCGTCCTAAAAACTGTATCGAACGGTCGCCGTGAAATGAGAATTGCGGTGGTACTGCCCGAGAAAGTCGTCGGCGTGGCCGCCGATGCCGACGGTCGTCAACGTCGCCCGCCAGTGCTGACCGCGAGCCTGTGAGTACTCGAGCTTCGCGTACTCTCCGTCGCCGTTCTGCCGGAACGCACCTTCGAACGCAATCGATCGGTTGACGTCGAGCGTGTACGAGGCGCGGCCCACCACGGAGCGCGTCAGCCCGCGGTCCGGCGCGAACGTCAACGAACCGCGTCGCTCGGTGACCGCCTCGCCCGCGTACCCGCCGACCAGCACCCACTCGCCGGTCTGCCGCTCGATCTGCACGACGTAGAGGATGTACTCATCGGCGGCGATCGACGACGACGTGAAATAGGCCGCCTCCGCTTTGATCGTGAACCATCGCGTCGGCGCCGCAACGTCTCCGCCGTACATGCGAATCGGCGGGTATATCAGACCGCCGTCGATCGTCGGCAGATGATTGAATCCGTCGAAGAACGATGCGGCGTACTCGAACCCCGCGCCCACGTGGCTCCATCGAACGCCGCTTTCCGATCCGCCGGGCAGCGTCGCAGGAATCTGCACGATCGGCGGCGCCGCGACGTCGGCCGGCACGACCGCCCATCGCTGGTGCAGCAGCGGCACCCGGCTCGGCGTGAAGCGCGGAACCCACACCGCCTCGAACGTTTCGCTGCGAAGCTGCGCCACGGCGCGTACACCGGTGACCGCGAGGAGCTCGTTGTCGACGACGTTCAGGAAGTCGCGCGGCGCGAACCGATCGGTCGGCGTGATGATGTCGGTCTTGCCCCACCGGATGAACTGCTTGCCGGCATCGACGGTCAGCGGACCGCGTGCGATCGCGGCCGACGCGCGCCGCACTGAAAGGCGCGGCCGCTCGGCGCCGCGATCGGCGATGTCCACTCGCCAGCGATCCTCCACCTGGGCGTGCGAATCGGCGCGCAGATCGACGCCGCCCGCAAACTGGATCCACGGCGCCGGCTTGAAGAACGTTTCTTCGCGCGCGAGGAAACCGCCAACGAGCCGCGTCCGATCGTTCGGCGCCTCCTGCGGAAAGCCGAACGCGACGGCCTCGACGAAGCCGCGCTGTGCAAGGGTTTGCGCAACGACCGGTGTCGCGCGCAGCGCAGCCACGACAGCCACGAAAAACACGAACCAAAATGTTTTTCGTCTAAGGCCTGCGAATGGCCTGCAGCGTGAAGTCCTCATCCTTGAACGGAACGTTGTAGGCGAGCTTGTCGAGCGTCAGACGCGTGCGGCTTCCTCTTCGCAGGTCGGCCATTTCCATCTGCCGCGCCGTCCAGATGCCCTGCACGTTCTCGATATCGGAGTAATTCAGCCGCCGGACGACCTGATCCTTCACGTAGTTCTCGAACCTGGCGAACGCGTAGTCGTCCTTGCGAATCCATACGACCGACTTCGTGTACTGCGACGACTTCGACTCCTTCGGCCGCGACTCGATCCTCCAGCACGCCGACCCGTCGACCGCATCGTCGCCGGCGAGCGTGTAGTCGAACTGGTCGACGTCGCGCTCCTCCAGATCCTCGAAGCTGAAATCGGTGCCGAAGAAACGCGTGGACCGATCCTGCAGCGCGATTCGCCGATCGCGCTCGATGGCCGGGGTCCACATCCATTGATCCGACGCGCGGTCGGGATGATTGACGACGAGCAGCGCCACGCCTTTGACTTCCGCCGGCGCGGTGAAGCGCAGCACCGCCTTGCTGTTCCCGTGAGATCCGAGACGCTCGAACGACCATCGTTTGTCGCTGATTTTTCCTTTCGCGTCGAACACCTGCAGCAGCCCTTCGTATCGCTGCGACTTCGCGTCGGTCCGCTTCTGCGCTTCCTCCACAATCTGTCGCGCGTTCTGAGCCAACGCCGGGTGCGCATGGATCGCCAGCGCCATCGCAAGCAACACGATGCGCCCCGCTCGTCCCACTCGACCTACCCGGCCCATCCGCCTACTCATACTCCAGGGCCTCTACGAGCGAACCGCGCACCGCGGACTCCGCAGGCCAGATCGCCGCAACGAACGCCGCGCCGAGAATCGCAGGAATCAACGCGACCACCGTGCCCACCGGGAATTTGTAGTCGAGCCGCAGCCCCGCGATGTCGTGATGCACGATCTGGAGGATGTAATAGAGGTTGACCGCACCGAGCGCGTATCCGAGCGCAAGGCCGAGCACGCCGATGCTGAGCGCCTCGATCCAGATTGTCCGGCGAATCTGCGCGTGCAGTCCGCCGACCGCCTGCAGCACGCCGAGCTCGCGCCGCCGATCCGTGATGGAGACGGTCAGCGTGTTGACGATCCCGAGAATCGCGACGAGAACCGCGACCGCGATCTGCACCGACGTGAGGCCGAACCACTGATCGGTGATCTTCAGAATGTACGCTTTCAGCTCGCCGTTGGTGAGCACGAATACCTGCCGTTGTCCCGCGAACGTCTCCAGGATCCGCTGGCGGACATCGGGAACGTGTGCACCCGGCGTCACGTAGACGCGGAAGATGTTGACGGTATCGTCGTTCCAGTACCGGACGAACAGCGATCGGTCCATGAGAATCGTGCCCTGCTGATCGGAGTAGTCGACGACAATGCCGACGAGCGGCAGACGGAGGACGCCGTTCGGCGCCGGCACCTCGAGGGTGTCGCCGACGCGCAGATGCTGCAGCTCGGCGAGGTTGTCCGACACGATCAGCCCTTCGGCGGCGGCCGCGCGCCGATACATCTCGTCCGGATCGCCATCGACCGGCATCCGCGTCACCGTTTCCGCGACGCTCTTCATCTCGACCGCGACCACCATCACCGGCGTCCGGCGGAACACGACGCGCGCATCGCGGACCATCTGCACGCGCCGGATCCCCGGAATGGCGGCCAGCTGGCCCGCCATCGCCGGCGGAAATCGAATCGTCCGCACGACGATGTTCTGCGACGGCAGGACGAACAGGTCCGGATTGAGCGTCGCGTTCATCCAATCGATGATCGAGTCGTAGCTGGCGCGCGCCATGCCGGCGAATGCGACGACGAGCGCGAGAGACAGCATCAGCGCGGCGACGCTCGCCGACGTCCGGCGCGGCGACTGAATCAGGCTGTCTGCCGCCAGCGCACCTTCCACAGGGCGCACCCACTTGAGCATCGGCCGCAGCGCGCGCGCGAGCGTCAGCGCGAGCAGCGGGCTGAGAAGGAGCGCCACGAGGATCGCGAGGCAGTACCCGACGTAGAACACAGGCCGCGATCCAGCGGTCGTGAGGCACACGACAGAGACCAATCCGAGCACGAGCGCGAGGATCGCGCGCAGGCGGCTCTCGCCGGCCGACAGCACCTGATACTTCCCCTTCTGCAGCGCCTGAACCGGATCGACGCGAGCGGCGTTCATCGCGGGAATCGCGGCGGCGACCATGCTCGTCGTGACGCCGATCGCAACTGCAATCGCCAGCAGGCCCGGCGTCCTGGCGATTTCGTCCGTCCGCTGAGCCACGCCGTACACGTCAGCAATCAGCGTCCCGATCGACGCCGCGATGGCGTGCGCGATCAGAACGCCGAATGCGACGCCGCCAATCGACCCGATGAGTCCGGTAACGGCGCTCTCGCCGAGGAACAGCCACCGGATCTGCCGCCGCGTCGCCCCCAGCGCGCGCAGGATGCCGATTTCCGATCGCCGCTGTGTAACCGCAATTGAAAACGAGTTGTAGATGATGAACATGCCGATGAAGAGCGCGAAGGCGCTCGAGATGTTCACCCCCATCGAGTACGCCGCCAGCATCGCCTCGAACTGTTGTCCGCGTCCCGAAGGCGGATCGATCTGGAATCCGGGTCCGACGAGCGCCGTGAGCTCGCGCTGCGCCTCGCCGATCGAACGTCCCGGCTTGACCGCGAGATCGATCCGATCGAACGAGCGTCCGCGCCCGAACATCTTCTGCGCCGCGTAGACGTCCATGATCGCCAGGTTGCCGCCGAACGCGCTGGTCAGGCCCGACGCCTTCATCACGCCGCGGATCGTGAACGGCTTCTCGCCTTCGACCGTGCCGAGCGTGAGCCGCTGCCCGACAGACAGGCGGTTCCTCCCGGCGAACTCGTTCGACACAATGATCGAGTCGGGCTGTGCCAGAAACACGAGCGGATCGTCGACGACGGCATCGTCGCCGCTCTCGAGATCGTAGTCGCGCAGGCTGCGGTCGCCCGTCATGTCGATACCGAGCACGAGCAGGCTGCCCTGTCCTTTGAGATTGGTGTCGACGACGGCCTCGATCACCGGTACCGCAACGCGTACCGATGCAGCGCTCTGCACCGTGTCGAGCACTTCTTCGGGAAATCCGGTTTCTGCCGCGGTGACCTGCAGCTCCGTCTTGCCGGCGATGCGATCGACGGTGCGGCTGAAGGCGAACAGCACGCTTTGATTCGCGGCGTGCATGCCGACGAAGACGGCGACGCCGAGCACGATGCCTGCGGTGGTGAGCAATGTCCGCAGCACGTGCCTGCGGAAGTACGGCCAGCTAATCAGCCTGAAGAGCGACATGTACACCACGCGTGGGATTCGGCGCCGCCCGGCGCACGTCGTCGACGATGCGGCCGTCGCGGAGAGCGATCGTCCGCTCGCAGCTTCCTGCGACGCTCATGTCGTGGGTGACGATGACGACCGTCGACTTCAGGCGGCTGTGAAGATCGCGGACGAGCGCGAGGATCTCCTGGCCCGTGCGCGTGTCGAGATTGCCGGTCGGTTCGTCGGCGAGGAGGATTGGCGGATAGACCGACAGCGCGCGGGCAATCGCGACGCGCTGACGTTCGCCGCCCGAGAGCTCGTCGGGAAGATGGTCCATGCGCGCATCGAGCTGAACGAGCGTGAGCAGCTCGCGGGCGCGCTCTTCGACTTTCTTGCGCGGCCATCCGCGCAGGTGCAGCGGGAGGCCGACGTTTTCGAGAGACGTCAGCGTCGGCAGCAGGTTGAAGAACTGGAAGATGAATCCGATCTTGTCGCGGCGCACCCGCGTCAGGTTGTCGTCGGTGAGGCCGGCGAGCGCCTCGCCGTCGACGCGCACATTGCCGGCGGTCGGACGGTCGAGTCCGCCGACGAGATTGAGGAGCGTCGACTTGCCCGATCCGGAGGGTCCCATGATCGCGACCATCTCGCCGCGCGGGATCGCGACGCTCACATCGTCGAGGGCGGTGACGCGGCGCTTGCCGGCGAACTGCTTGGTGACGTGCTCGAGCGCGATCATGTGCGCCGCGGCGACGCTCATGCCAAATTATGTGAACACGTTCACAAAGCAGTCAAATTGACTAGAAATTCGGCCGATTCGATCGTCGACCGCCCTCAGCGGGACGGTTGGTGTGGCCGCGCACGGCGGCCGTCAGACGCCTCAGGTGCCGCCGAATCCAATCGTCACGGCGCCGCCGTCGTCGACGATCACCGGAACAGAGCGGCGCCCTTTGCTGTAACCGAGCATCCGCTGCAGCTCCGCCGCATTTTTCTTGACGTTGATGTACTCGAACGCCACGTGCCGCCGCTCATGGTCCTCCCGGGCGGCCTGCGTATACGGTCACGTGTCCTTGCCGAAGATGTAGACCATAGACATATTGTACCGCTCGGCCAACGTCTCGCAGTCCTCGAAGCCTCGCGCTCCTCGAGACGTTGTAGGGCGAGCCTTTCAGGCGAGCCATGCGCTCGGCCCGCGAGCCACTCGCTCGGCTGAAAGCCTCGCGTTACAGAGTGCGCGGTACAATAGCCCGACCGTGGCCTTCCCCGCGTCGATCGCAGAAACATTCACACCGGAAGAAACGCGCGCGCTCGATCCGTACTTCACGAACACCGATCGCGCGGTGTTCGCGTTGCGCAATCTCACGGAGACGGTGAAGGGCGCGCTGTTCGCGCGCTATTCGCGTTCGAACAAATCGGTGCGTCGACTGTTCCTGGACGAGTTCCTCGGTCAGCTCGAGGCGGATACGCCGCCGCGCACGAGTACGGTCGGCACCGAGCGCGCGGACAGATTGTATGCGCGCGTACTCAGTGAGTACGGAGACGACTCGGTCGCGCAGCTCGGCGGCGCGCACATCGCGTGCGAAGGTGTCTCGAACATTCTGACGAAGGTGCTGGAGTGGGGACGCCTCATGGCGTACCTCGAGCAGTCGACGCGCTACGTCGCGTATACCGATCGGCCGAACGGTCAGTGGAAGTACCACGTACCTGCGGAGCTCGAGCGCTCCGGTCTGCGCGCGACGTATGTCCGCACCCTCGACGAGGCGTTCGAAGCCTACGCGCGCTGGATCCCCCGGATGGAACAGCATTTCCGCGAGAGATACCCGAAGGCGCCCGATGATTCCGACGCCGTGTACCGCTCGGTGATTCGCGCGAAAGCGCTGGACACATTGCGGGGACTGTTACCCGCGGCAACGACGTCGAACGTCGGCCTTTTCGGAACGGGACAGGCGTTCGAAGCGCTGCTGCTTCGGATGTTCGCGCATCCGCTCGAGGAAGTTCGCGCGTGCGCGCAGCAGATGCTGACCGAGCTCCGCCATGTCATCCCCGCGTTCCTCGCGCGGCTCGATCAACCGAACCGCGGCGGCCGTTGGATCGAGTATCTGACCGCGACGCGGCAGGCGTTCGCCGCGGCCGCGGATGCGTACGTCGCCGACGCCGAGGCCGAGCCTCGCGACGAGGTGACGCTGACCGATTTCGATCGGGAGGGCGAAACGAAGGTCGTCGCCGCTGCGCTCTACGCCGCGAGCGCGCTCCCCGACGATCAGCTGCAGCGGATCGCGCGACGGATGTCGGCTGGCGATCGCGCCGCGCTGCTGGCCGCGTACATCGGCGACAGAGCGAATCGCCGTCACAGGCCCGGGCGCGCGTTCGAGCGCACCAGCTACCGTTTCGACATCCTGGCCGACTACGGCGCATTTCGCGACCTGCAGCGTCATCGCCTGCTGACAATCGAGTGGCAGCCGCTCACCACGCGTCATGGATACGTTGAACCGGCCGCGATCGAAGAGGCCGGAGCGCTGTCGGATTGGCGGCGTGTGATGGACCAGTCGGCCGAGCTGTTCGAACAACTCGCCGCGGGCGGCCTCGAACCGATCGCGTCATACGCCGTGGTGATGGCGTACCGTGTGCGCTTTTACATGGAGATGAACGCGCGCGAGGCGATGCACGTCATCGAGCTTCGGACATCACCGCAGGGTCACCCAGCCTACCGGCGCATCTGTCAGCTGATGCACAAAGCGATCGCGGAAGTGGCGGGTCACGGCGCGATTGCCGCGGCGATGCGCTTCGTCGATCACTCGGAAGTTGAATTGGAACGTTTGCAAGCCGAGCGCGCGATGGAGCAGAAGCGCCAATCGCGGCGTTGAACCGCCTTCGCGAAACCAGCCCCCAGCCCCCAGCAACCAGAAGAATCAGTCTTTCACCCAGTAGCGCGAATATTCGTCGAGGAAGGTCAGCGAGTCGAGACTCGCCATCCGGTCGAAGAACAGCACGCCGTCGAGGTGATCGGCTTCGTGCTGGATGACGCGCGCGGGAAAATCGTGCGCTTTCAGCTCGAGCCGATCGCCGCGCCGATCGTAGGCGCGGACTCTGATCTCCTTTGCGCGCGGCACGCGGCCCCGGATGTCGGGGACGCTCAGGCAGCCCTCCCAGTCCTCGACCGTTTCGTCGCCGATCACCGTAATTTCCGGGTTGATGAGCGCGAGCGGCTCGGCTTCGCCGGCGCCATCTTCGGCCGCGTCGAGCGCCGCGACGAAGATGCGGAGGCTCTCGTGGATTTGCGGCGCCGCGAGACCGACGCCGTGGTACTCGACCATCGTCTCGATCATGTCGTCGATCAGCTTCTGCACGATCGCACCCTTGATCTCGGCCTTCTCGAGCGCCCGCGCCTTTCGGCGGAGCACCGGATGCCCCATGCGCGCGACCTTCAGAATCGACATAATCTTCGAATTATATGGTTTCGCATCTGCACCCACATGACGAGTCGCACGCGTACCGCTTCTGCCCGCGCTGCGGCGGCGCGCTCGAACGCCGCGTGCTGAAGACGACCGAGCCCGAGCGTCCGGTGTGCGCCGACTGCGGCTTCGTGTTCTACATCGATCCGAAAATCGCGGTGGGCACCATCATCCGCAACGCCGACGATCGTCTCGTGCTCGTGCGCCGCGCGATCGAGCCGGGCTACGGCAAATGGGTGTTCCCCGGCGGATACGTCGATCGCGGCGAAGCGCTGACGGCCGCCGCCGTTCGCGAAGCGCGAGAAGAGTGCGGGCTCGACGTCCGGCTCGACGGCCTCGTCAACGTCTACTCGTATCCGGGACGCGCGCCGATCATCGTCGTGTACGCGGCGACCGCCGTCGGCGGCGAGCTCTGCAGCGACGAGGAATGTCTCGAAACGGCTGTGTTCGACAACACAAGCATTCCATGGGAAGATCTCGCGTTCCGCAGTACACGTGACGGTCTCCGCGACTATCTGGAAGGCATGCGCCATCCAATACGTCTCTGACATGGTTCTGCTCGGTATTGCGCGGCCTCCCGGCTGCCAATAAGTCAGTCCGAGTCAGAGTTGGCCGACGTTCTGCAGCGGTTCAGTTCGGCTCCCTCGCACACACGATAAATACGGCAACTCATGAGATCGAGCGCGTCAGATTCGTGCGCCTCGATACAGGTTTGTAACCAATGAAAAGGTCCCTTTCGCTCAGCGTGGCTCTCGTCGCAACTCTGGCGTTCGCGGCGTGCGGGTTCGAGCACGCGACCAGCGTGCTGGCGCCGACTTCGTCCCCGAGCGGCGGCGGCTCGTCGCCGACTCCGAATCCAACATCACCCAACTCGGGAGCGTCATCGATCGTCGGCGTGTGGACGTCGCGCGACATCGTCTCGTCGCTGCCGAGTCCCAATTCGTGCGGCAACTTTCAGTACCAAATCGCATCCCAGACGGCGAGCTCCATCACCGGAACGTTCACCGCGACGTGCGGCAACGGCATGGTCCTCTCGGCGATGGCCAGCGGTCAGGTGAACGGCAACAACGTCACGATCACGCTCGACGGCAGCGGCAGCATGCAGGGCCTTCCAATGTGCACGTTCAAGATCACGGGCAACGGCACGATCGAGGACAACGGCAACACGCTGAACCTGCCGTACTCGGGCACGACGTGCCTCGGTCCGGTGCACGGAACGGAAGTCCTGCGCCGGCCGCAGCCGCAAGCGCCGCCGGCGCCCGACCCGACGCCGCCGCCGCCTCCGCCGCCGCCGGCCCCGTCAGGTCCGTCTGACGGTCTCGATCTGCACTCGGCGGTGATCACGGGCGGCTCGGCAGCCGACGTCGCGAACTGGCCGATCGCGGCGCAGATCACGGGAATGGATTTCACGGGCAACGGCCTCCGCATCGACTTCACGAAGAAGGACGGCGGCAACCGCTGGCCCGACGTCGTGCCGCCCGGCTGGGACGGCCCGCTGCAGTACACGGTGTGGATGGTCGTCAACATCGGCGGCCGTTGGTATACGTCCGGCGGCGTCGAGTACTGGTATGGCCTGCAGTACAGCGGCGGTCCGGTGTCGCAGTTCGCGTACAACTGGTACTACAACCCGCAGGTGTGGGGTCCGCTGGCGAACCACCAGCCGGCCAACGGCGAGCAGGTCGGCTTCTTCGTCACCGCAGGGGACGAACGCGTGAAGGACGTCACGCGCGTCCGCGAGCGCTCGCAGGTGGTCGTCCTCCCGTTCCCGAGCGGGGGCGGATACTTCTCGTTCTAAGCCCTCTGCCCTTTTCTTTTTGCGCTTTGTTCAACTCCCCGGCGCCCTCTATAGTGACCGGATGAAACACCGAGCCCTCATAGCCGCCATCGCTCTTCTGGCCTCGCTGTCGTCGGCCGATGTCTTTGCCGCCAGGGCGGCAAAACAGAAACCCGCCGCGCGCGA
>Ga0066710_100007970_pt1 | contig 10210 bp, 7 predicted proteins | sample GraSoiAngelo_159_FD_79666 | JGI IMG/M metagenome (GOLD analysis project Ga0066710, IMG submission 79666) | Grasslands soil microbial communities from the Angelo Coastal Reserve, California, USA - 14_1009_16_40cm | ecosystem: Environmental > Terrestrial > Soil > Grasslands | place: USA...
ACCCCCGCCGTGTCGTCGCGCAGCGCCTGCGACGTGAGCCAGTTCTGGCAATACCCGCAATGGAAATCGCAGCCGAGCATGCCGAAGGTCAGGGTGTCGCTGCCGGGCAGGCAGTGGAAGAACGGTTTCTTTTCCGTCGGGTCGCATTGCAATGCCGCGACGTACCCGGCGGGCGCGAACAGCGTCCCTTCCTTATTGAATCGCACCTTGCAGATACCGCGGCGGCCGGGTTTCACCAGGCAGCGGTGACCGCAGGCGAAGCAGCGCACGGCACCCGCCTCCAGTTTTTCGATCAGCTCCGCTTCGCGCACGCGCGTGTCGAGTGCCTGCGCGAGAGAAGCGGTAGGTGGGGGGGCAACGTGGTGCAAGAACGACCTGATGTGGCGTGGACTCAGCGCAAGCTCCCCGGCGTCAGCTGATACAGCAGCACCACCGTCCGCACGTCACGATCGGACAGGTCTCTCACCTTCGCCGTCGGATACATGATGTCCGTCGAATCCTTCGAGTGATCCAGGCCCAGCACGTGGCCGACCTCGTGTGTCGCCACGACGCGGATATCATCCACGCTCATCGGTTCACCCTTGGGATCGAACGTCGCCAGCGTCAGCACCGCACTCTGGATGTGCCCGTTCTCGTCCCAGGTAACGTCGGTCTGGCCGGTGCGCTCGATCTCGAACTGAACGCGCCACTTCACGGTGACTTCCGCGTTCGTGGAGTCACCGTCGAAATCGAAGCGGACCGGCACCCCCGCCCCCGTCCACTGGCCAAACGCCGCGCGGATCGCGTCGAGAAAAGCCGGCTGGAACATCGCGGCGTGCGTTGGGGCGAACCACACCCGGATGGGCGACGTCGTGCGATTCTCCCAGCGCCGCAGCATCGAGTCGCCACTGGCCTCGAGCATCTCGCCAAGGTAGGTGCTGGAGCCGCTGGAGCGAATGCGGCGCCGCGTTTCCGACCGCGCCAGGAGCTCGATATACGACGGCTCACGGCCGCCGGGGGCCGCCGGTACCGCGGCACCTTGCGTCGTCGTCGTCTGCGGCTGGGGCGGCGGCGGCGGAAAGGCGGGTGGCGCGACCGATATTGAGGAATCCACGGTGAGCGGGCCGGCGTCTGACGTCGCCGCCCGGTGCGACTTCGGACGAAACAGATCCCACACGATGAACAGGACGATCAACACCGCAGCAGCGGTGATCATTCCCGTGAGCCGACGTTCCACCATGCGCGCAATATGCGAGCACCCTATGCCGCGCCGCTAGCTTTGCACTCTGCACGTCTCTATGATTGTGGCCCGCATGTGCTTGGATCATAGGTGATCGCGTTACCCGCCAAGCAGCTCGTGCGTTGGCGCGGCTGGGTCCTGGCTACGTGGGCGATGCTCGGGCTGCTCTTCGTCCCCAGGGCCGCTCACGTACAGCGCGTCCTTGCCGTTCGCGGAACCGCGGTCTCCCGATCGGAATCGGCGCGTGCGTCGCAGCTCATTCGCGAAGCCTTTCCCAATCCCATCGCCGAATACGTCGCCATCGTGGTGCACGGACCGGTGCGCTACACGCAGCCGCGCTTCGCCATGGTGCTCGACTCGGTGTCCGCCGCCCTCACCCGCGAGCCCTACATCAGCCAGGTCATTTCGGTACGGACGATCGGCGAATCGACGTTCGTCAGCGCCGACAAGCAGACCACCTTCCTCATCGCGGCGCTCAACCCCTCGAGCACGAGTGACGTGAGCCGCACGGTCGTGCCCGAGCTGCGCGAGACGGTGGGGAGCACGCTGCAGCGGCTGCCCGATGCCGATGGCTTCGACATCAAAGTCACGGGAAATCCCGCGCTCGACTACGACGTCCGCACCATCAGCACCGAGGATACGCGCCGCGGCGAGGAGCGCGTGCTGCCGCTCACACTCGCCGTGCTCGTGCTCGCTTTCGGCGCGCTCGTCGCCGCGACCCTGCCGATCATCGTGGGCGTGCTGGCGATCACGATCGCGCTCGGCATCGTCGCGGTCGCGGCGCAATTCCAGACGATGTCGGTGTTCGTGCTCAACATCACGACGATGGTCGGGCTGGGCGTCGGCATCGACTACTCCCTGCTCATCGTGACGCGCTTCCGCGAGGAGCTGAATCGCGGGCTCTCGCCTCCCGACGCGGCGGTGCGCACGATCCAGACGGCCGGCTCGGCGGTCGTCACCTCCGGCCTGACCGTGGTGGTCGGATTTGGCGCGCTGATTCTGACGCCGCTCGTGGAGACACGCTCGGTGGGCGTCGGCGGACTGATCGTCGTGGCGGTGGCTGTCCTGCTCGCGACGACCTTTCTGCCGGCGGCGCTCGCGATTCTGGGCCGCAACATCGATCGCCCCAAATGGCTGGCCAAGCCGCTGGCGCGGATTCACACGCCGCAGGGATGGGAGCGCTGGGCGCGTGGGCTCGGCCATCATCCCTGGCGCGCCATCCTCGGCGGCGGACTCCTCGCCGCGCTCCTGACGTTTCCGCTCACGCAAATCAAAATCGGTCTGCCGGCCCGCAACTGGTTTCCGCCGGACGCCGAATCGGGCCAGGGACTCGCCGCGCTGCGCGAGATGGGCGCGAGCGGCGTCATCCAGCCGCTGCGGGTCGTCGTGCAGTTCCCTCCCGGCGAATCGGCGCTCTCGGGCCGCCGGCTGCCGGGTCTCAAGGCGCTGAGCGACTCGATCCGCAAGGACGCGCGCGTGCGCGAGGTGCGGGGCGTCGCCACGCTGCGGCCGGGGATGTCCACGCTCCAGCTCGCGATTTTTTACAGCGACGCCGAAGCAGTCCGCGAGCGCTACCCCGAATTCTTCAATGCCTACCTCAGTGCCGACCGGCGCACGACGCTGATGGACGTCATCGCCGTCGATACCGTGTCTTTGACCGGCATGATGGATCTCACGCGCCACGTGCGCCGCACAATCGCCAGCGGCACGCGGCTGCGCGGCGCCGAAATCGTGGTTGGTGGCTTTGCCGCGTCGAGCCTCGACCTGCAGCAGCATCTGCTGCACCGCTTCCCCGGAATCGTCGGGATGATCCTCGGCGTGACCGCGATCATGCTGTTCATCGCATTCCGCTCGGTGCTCGTGCCGCTCAAGGCGGTCGTCCTGAATTGCGTTTCCGTGAGCGCCGCGTTCGGCATCACCGTGCTCGTGTTCCAGCACGGCTATGGCGCCAGTTTCTTCGGGCTGTCGGGACCGACCGAGGCGATCTTCGTGGTCGTACCGGTCCTCGTCTTCGCGACCGTTTTCGGATTGTCGATGGACTACGAGGTCTTCTTGCTGACCCGGGTCAAAGAGGTGTTCGACAAGACCGGGCGGAACGACCACGCGACTATGGAAGGATTGTCCGCCACGGCGTCGACGATCACCTTTGCGGCCGCCATCATGATCGCCGTGTTCGGCGTGTTCGCGTTTGCCCGGGTGCTCGCCGTGCAGTTCATCGGATTCGGGCTGGCGGTGGCCGTCCTGCTCGACGCGACCCTGATTCGCATGGTGCTTGTCCCCGCGATCATGCACATCGCGGGACGCTGGAACTGGTGGCCGGGCGTACGGGCCCGCCGGCGTGACGTCGAAGAGGTTACTTAGGATCGAGCAGGCGCAGTTTCTCTCCCCACACATCCCAGTGCCAGGCCGGCACGCGGACCCCGGTATCGAGATCCTTGAGCGGCTTATACTGCAACGAGCGGGCGTGGAAGCCGAGCGTGCGCCCCAACGCCAGCAGCCGCTCCTTGTCGGAGCTCACCAGGTGGACCATCGGCTCGCCGTCGATCTTGTGGCGGTGAAGCCAAACGCCGCCGTTGAGGGCGAATCGCATCCCCTCACGGCGGCGTTCGAACTCCCGATACGGTGGATCTAGCTGCAGGTAATCCGGCCCTCCACGGTCGCCGGGATGACCGGTGCGGCATTGCCCTGAAACAGCGCACACTGGCGCGCGGTCTGGGCGTGCACGGCCTGGGCCGACCAGCCCATGGGCGAGGCCTCGGTGACGGTCAGCGTGACACCGGTCGAAGACCGGAAGTTGTTGAGCGCGACCAGGCTCGTCGTGTAGAACGCACTATCATAGAAGAAGGCCTCTTCCGCCGTTGCCAGATTCTTGATGTCGGACTTCATCTGGGCGACGTACGCCTTCTGCTTCGTGTTGGCGAACTTCGGGATGGCAAATGCCGCCAGAATCCCGATGATCACCACCACGATCAACAGCTCGATCAGCGTAAATCCGCGTGCCTTCACTGCTTTACCCTCCGGGCGCGAAAGGGCGTCGACCCGGCAAGCACCCGTAATCGACGCCCCTATTGTGGGCACTTCCCCCCGTTCCTGCAAGAGGCGTGCTTAACCCTTCGCGTCGACCCAATTCTTTCCAGCACCGACAGTTACGACCAGCGGCACGCGTAAGCTGGCCACCCCTTCCATCTCGCGTTTTACAAGGGCCCCGGCAACTGACCGCTCCGCCTCAGGGATCTCAAATACCAGCTCATCATGCACTTGGAGCAGCATCCTGGATTTGAGATTCGCCTGTTTGAGCGCGGCGTGAATCCGGATCATCGCGATCTTGATGAGATCGGCCGCCGAACCCTGCAGCGGCGAATTGGTCGCGGTGCGCTCGCCGAATGAGCGAATACTGAAATTGCGGTCCCGCAGCTCCGGGATGTAGCGCCGGCGCCCGAACAACGTCTCCACGAAGCCGCGTTGGCGCGCCTCATCGATGGTCCGGTCCAGCCAGGCGCGCACGCCGGCAAAGCGCTCGAAGTACTGCTTGATGAACGATTTCGCCTCCTCGAGCGTGATGCCGAGCTGGCGCGACAGCGCCAGCGCGCCCTGACCGTAGATCGTGGCGAAGTTGATCGTCTTCGCCCGGCTCCGCATCTCGCCCGTGACGTTCGCTTCAGGCACACCGAAGATGAGGGCCGCCGTCTGGCGATGGATGTCCCCCCCGCGCTGAAACGCGGCGACGAACGCCGGATCCTCGGAGAGATGCGCGAGCAACCGCAGCTCGACCTGCGAATAATCGGCGATCAGCAGCAGGTGTCCGGGCGGCGCCACAAAGGCCCGCCGGATTTCTCCGCCGCGCCGGGTGCGCACGGGAATGTTCTGGAGGTTGGGATCGGATGACGACAGCCGCCCGGTCGCGGCCCCGGTCTGGTTGAAGCTCGTATGGACGCGCCCCGTGTCGGCGCGGATGTATCCGGGCAGCGCGTCGACGTACGTCGATTTCAGCTTCGTCAGCTCGCGATACTCGATCAGCAGGCGGGGGACCTCGTGGCCCATCGCGGCGAGCTGTTCCAACACCTCGACATCGGTCGACGCACCGGTCTTGGTCCGCTTCTGCACGGGCAGCTTGAGGCGCTCGAACAGGACGGTCCGGAGCTGGGGCGTCGAGTTGATGTTGAATTCGCCTCCGGCGGCGCGGTAAATGTCGAGCTCGAGCCCCGTCAACTCCTTGCTGAACCCACGCGACATCTCCCCGAGCAGCACCCGATCCACGAGGATGCCGGCTGCTTCCATGTCCACGAGTACGGGGATGAGCGGTATCTCTATTTCGTCGAGCAGGCGGGTGAGGTGATGGTCCTTGATGTCGGAACGGAACGTCGCTTCGAGCCGGAGCACCATCTCCGCCTGCGCCGCGGAGACGCCCGCTGCCTCTGCGGGCGGCACCTCCGCGAAGGTCCGCTCCTTGCCCACCAGCTGCGCGGTCGTGCGCAGCTCGACGGACAGATGCTCGCGCGCCAGGTCGTCGAGCGCGTGAGAGCGCCGGCCCGGATCGAGCACGAAGCTCGCGATCATCGAGTCGTAGGCGACGCCAGCAAAGGGAGCAGCGGCGCGCGCGAGCGCGACCCACGACGCCTTGATGTCGTGCCCCGCCTTGCGGACGGCGGGATCGGCGAGCAGCGCACGCAATGACGCCAAGGCCTCGCTGGTGAGCGCGGGCAGGTTGCGCGGTGGCGTGGTGTCGAGCTCGCCTTCGGCGAGGCGGTGGCCGAACGGCAGATACCAGGAGCGGCCCGGCGCTGCGGCGAGCGACAGTCCGGCGAGGCCTGGCTCGGTCTGCACGGCGACCAATGGCGCGGCGCGCAGCTCCTCGATCATGGCCGGCAGCTCCGCCGGATCGGTGACGATGCGCGGATCGGCCGGCGCTGCCGCCCGGGGCGACCGCGCAGCCGGCGGCTGCGCGGCTCCCGTCTCCGGCGCCGGCTGGTCACCGACGGACTCGAGATCGGCGAGCTTCGGGATCAGGGTCCGAAACTCGAGCTCGGTGAACAGCGACGCGAGCTCAGCGGTATCAGGCGTGCGGACGCGGAGCTGCTCGAGGTCGAGCTCCACCGGCACGTCGCGTCGCAGCGTCACGAGCTGGCGCGACAAGCGCGCGTTGTCGGCCTGTTGCAGCAACGCTTCGCGCGGCCGTTTCCCGGGGATGTCGGCGGCGCGGGCGAGAATCGTGTCGAGATCGCCGTAGGTCTCGAGCAGCTGCAGTGCCGTCTTGTCGCCCACACCTTTCACACCGGGAATGTTGTCCGAGGTGTCACCGACGAGCGCGAGGTAATCCACGACCCGCTCCGGCGGCACGCCGAGCCGCTCGCTGGCATTGGACTGATCCACCCATTGTTCTTCGACCGCGGCCTGTCCGCCGCGGCCCGGATTCAGCAGCGCGATGCCCTCGCCGATCAGCTGATAGAAATCCTTGTCCCCCGAGACGATCACCGCCTGCAGGCCGTTCTGTGCCGCCCGGCCAGCCAGCGTGGCCACGACGTCGTCGGCCTCGTAGCCGTTGATCGCGATGACGGGGATATGAAACGCATCGAGGATCTGGCAGACGCGCTCGAGTGAGCGGTCGAAGTCCTGCTGCAGCTCCTCCCCGAGTTTTTCCCGCGTCGCCTTGTACTCCGGATACTGCTCCTGGCGGAACGAGACGCCGCGGTCGTGCACCCAGCCGACGTATTCCGGGTGATAGTTCTCGTACAGGCGCAGCAGGAAATTGGTGATGCCCCAGACCGCCGACGTATTCTCTCCGCTCTTGGTCGTGAGCGGCCGAGCGATCATCGCGAAGAAGGCGCGATAGATGAGCGCGTAGCCGTCCACCAGGAAGACGTTCGTCCTGCCGGCGGACGTGGCCGGAATGGGCGGCGCGGGGCGCGGCGGCATGGCGGGAAAACTAAACCCCGCCCGGGTTAATCGGGCGGGGCGGAATGGTCGGGTGAAGGGCGCGGTTAGACGCGCACGACGTTCGTGGCGTGGAGCCCCTTGTCCCCCTGCTGCACTTCGAACTCCACCACCTGACCCTCGGCAAGCGTCTTGAAGCCGTCCATCTGAATCGCCGAGAAATGCACGAACACGTCCTCGCCGCCTTCCTGCTCAATGAAGCCGTACCCCTTGGCGTCATTGAACCACTTCACCTTTCCCTTGATCACGTTCCGCCTCCTGCAGAGTCTGTTGCTGGGCCCAACGGTGGACGGCTAGAAAAGACCCGCGGCCCGGAAAGCTGTCAAGGCTCGTACAACGCGCGATACAACTCGCGATTGCGCAACAAACTGCGCACGTAGCCGCGCGTTTCCGGATAGGGAATCAGCTCGATGAACCGATCCGGATCCGCGGCGCCGGCGCGCTCCAGCCAGCGCCGCACCGGCACCGGCCCGGCGTTGTACGCGGCGATCGCCGCGTCGACTCGGCCGAAGCGTTTGAGCAACTCCGCCAGGTGCGCCGCACCGAGATGCAGATTCAAATCGGGTACGGTGATCCAATCCGGGAAGAAGGCCACGTCGAGGCCGCGTGCCATGAGCGCCGCGGTGCTGGGCAGGAGTTGCGCGAGCCCGCGCGCGCCCGCGGGCGACAGCGCCGCCACATCGAACACACTCTCCTGGCGCACCAGGGCCGCGAGCAACAGCGCATCCACGCCGAACTCTTGCGCCTCCGCTTCGACCGCCGCGCGGTTCGGCCAGGGGAAAATCGCGCGCAAGACGCGCACATCGCCGGGCGCGAGCAGCGCCGCCAGCCAGCCGAGCCGCACCGCCGCCGAGCCGTAGCCACGCAGGCTGAGCCCCTCGCTCAGCGCGAGCAAGCCGTCCAGGTCCTGCGGAGGGCGGGCGAGCAGGACGCGCACCTCGGCCTGCGCTTCGCTGTCGAGCCCGGCGAGGCCGAGCGTGTCGATGCGGGCGAGAGCGATGACGACGGGCGCGGGCGGCGCGGGCTGCGCGGGCGGGGCCGCAAACGCCAGCGCCGGAAGACCGATCTCGCGCCGGGCCCGCATGCCGTAGTAGCCGAGCGAGTCCTCGTGCGCGAGCGCGAGCCAGATGGTGCGGGCGCGCGTCGTATCGCCGCGCGCCTCCGCCATCTTGCCGAGCCAGAAGCGCGCCGCGGTACGCTGCGGGCCGTTGGCGTCGATCTCGGATTGGTACAACAGCGCGGCGCTATCGGGTTGGCCGGCGCTTTCGGCGTGCGCGGCCAACCGGAAGCGGGCCAGGGATGCGCGCGGGTCGGCGGGATAGCGGCTGATCAACTCGCCGTACCAGCGCGCTGCGTTCGCCCAGTCATCGCGCCCGTCCAGCATGTCGGCCAGCACGTAGAGCGCGCCCGGCGCCGCGCTGTCGGCCGGGTAGCTCTGCGCAAAACTGGAGAGTCCCGGTACGGCCGCGGAATCGCCCAGGCGGACGAGCACGCGCGCGCGGCGATACAGCGCCAGCGGGCGGGCCGCCGAATCGCGCGTCGCGGCGCCATACGCGCGCACCGCCTCGCGCAGCCGGCCGCTCGCGACCAGTAGCTCGGCGTAGAAAAGGAGCGTCGCCGCGCTCGAGTCTTCGCGCAGCGCCCGCTCCACATGGATGCATGCGTCGCGCACGCTCGTGCGCCGGTTCAACGCGCGCGCCAGGGTGACGTGCTCGGCGGCCGTGCGCGGGGCCAACGGGACGAACGCGAGCGGCACCGCCGCGGCGGCCTCATCGCTCAAGGGATCGCGCGCGAGCAGGCCGTAGAGGGTCGTGCGGGCTCGTGCCGAATCGCCCGTCGCGAGCGCCAGGCGCGTCCCTTCGAGGCCCCCGCCCTTCCCTGCCAGCGCGAATCCGTCGAGCGCCCGCGCCGTGTCGCCGGCGAGCAGCAGCGAGCGAGCGCGTGCAATCGCGATATCGCGCGCCGCCGGGGCCGGCACGTCGGTGAGGAGCACGCGCACGGCGGCCGTGTCGCGCGTGACCCGCGCCTGGCGCACGCGCAGCCAGGGATCGATCGCCGCCAACTTCCCGCCCTCGCGGGCCGCCGCGAACGCGGCGGCGGCGCTGTCGGCCTGTCCCGCCGCGTCGAACGCCACAGCGGCACGGACTGCCAGCAGCCCGGCACGCGCGGCGGGCGCGCGGGCGCGTGCCATTTCGAAATGCGTCGCGGCTTCGGCATAGCGGCCCACGCCGAACTCCGCCTGGCCGAGCAGCGCCAGCGCCTCGCCGTCGGCGTAGTCGAGCAGCCACGGCTGGCCGATCAGGAGGGTGCGGGCGTGCTCGTAACGGCGTGCGTGAACTTCCGCCTTGGCGCCTTCGACGATTAGAAACGCATTGGGATGCGGATCGCGCCGGGCCGCGGCGAGCAGCGTCTCGGCGGCGTGCCAGGGGCGTCCCGAGAGACGGAGCGAATCGGCGCGATAGGTGGCGGTGTGATCAGGACGCGCGGCAGGGACTTCCTGCGCCACAGCGGCACGCGCCACCAACGCCGCCGCGGTCCAGAGCGCGGCGCCGCGCGTCACCGTTCGGATCGCCTCACCCGCGCCAGCACGCGCTGAAACTCGGCGCGCGACGACGGTGTCAGACGATACCGGCCGAAGCCCGTCTGATCCTGGAAATACAGCACGAGACGCTCGGACGTGTAGGTCCAACGCAGTACCCGCTGCCCGCTGCGATCCATCCCGTTCGAGAGGTCCAGTATCTCGTCCGGCTCGCCCAGGGAGATGAAGACCTCGCCCCGCTCGGTCAGCCAGCCGGGCTCCCCCTCATCCTGGAAGCGCACGTTCGCCTGCTGGATGCGCCGGAAGTAATCGTCGATAGCCTCGTTCTCCGGCGTGATGGGCGCCGGGTCCGTGGCTTTCCAGAAGGCGCGCCAGACTTCGGGGCGATGGTCGGGGGTGGAGCGCCGTAACGAATCGACCCACTCCTGCCGCTCGAAGTAGCGCAGCAAGCTCGTCATCTCCTCGAAATTCGTAATCACCCACTGATTGGAGAAGCTCACGAGGAAGCGCGAGCGCGTCGT